>ERZ840096.82-NODE-82-length-154064-cov-17.387081_pt1 | contig 154064 bp, 133 predicted proteins | sample MGYA00519878_ERZ840096 | MGnify/ENA primary metagenome ERZ840096 (study PRJEB31850, sample SAMEA3708865) | human gut metagenome | biome: human gut; feature: human-associated habitat; material: faeces | place: China | collected 2014 ... | reverse complement strand
GGCCTTGCCGGAACGAGGCCCCGCTGTTCGCGGAGCCTCTTATCCTCTAAGGCCGTTTCCTCCTTTTTTCCCGTCGAACCGCTGATGCTGGGTTCGCCGGGAAGCCATGGCCTTGCCGGAACGAGGCCCCGCTGTTCGCGGAGCCTCTTATCCTCTAAGGCCGTTTCCTCCTTTTTTCCCGTCGAACCGCTGATGCTGGGTTCGCCGGGAAGCCATGGCCTTGCCGGAACGAGGCCTGCGATAAGCCAAAAGCCTCCTCTTACCGCGCGGGACGCGGCAAGAGGAGGCTTTGAGGGGACTGCGGCGAATCTGTACTGCCTTGCAAATTTCAAACGCAAAGCGTTTTCACCGCAGATATTGAATCGCAGCTGCTTGCAAATTCGGTGTACCGTAACAGGCGGCGCGTACCATAGCGCCCGTAGGGTGAGTATGTGTGCTCGCAGCGACTATAAAGCGGGTGCTTGCATGAACTGCACCCGCAGGATGCACCAAACGTAATCCAGCGCCCCTTTTCTTCCCCATCTTTTCCGGCAAGGCGGAAAAGATGGAGCCGCCGGAGGCATTGGCGCTCACGGGCCGTGATGCACGGAAGCTTGACAAATCTCCCGTTTGCAGGTAAAATATAGGTCCTTCCATACGGACAAATGCCGCAGGAAGGCGCTTTATCACAAACAAGGAGATACTGTTATGAAAAAGAATCAACTTCTTGCCCTGCTGCTGGCGGCGGTGATGCTGCTGGCCGTGCTGACCGGCTGCGCCGCGAAGACGGAGCCTGCACAGGAAGAACCCGCCCAGAGCGAGACGGCTCCGGAAACGGAAACATCTGCCCCCGCAGAAGAAGAACCGGCTCCCGCAGAGGAACCGGAAGCAGAGGACACCGCCTCCGCCGTTACCCTGACCGACATGACCGGCCGGGAGATCACGCTGGACGCGCCCGCAGAGCGCGTCGTCGCGCTGACGGCCTCCGACTGTGAGATCCTCTACGCGCTGGGCGCGGGCGATCTGCTGGTCGGCCGCGGCGAATACTGCGACTATCCGGCGGAGGTCCTGGACGTTCCCTCCGTCCAGTCCGGCTACGACACGAACATCGAGCAGATCATCGCGCTCGAGCCGCAGGTGCTGCTCATGAGCACCATGGCCCAGACCGACGAGCAGGTGCAGCAGCTTGAGGCTGCCGGGATCCATGTCGTCGTGAGCGACGCGCAGGACATCGAGGGTACCTATACCGCCATCAGCATGATCGGCGAGCTGGTTGGCCGGCAGGCCGAGGCTGCGTCCATTGTCGAGAGTATGCAGAAGACCTTCGACGAGATCAAGGCAAACGCCGGCGACGGCACAAAGAGCATCTATTTTGAGGTCTCCCCGCTGCAATACGGCCTCTGGACGGCAGGCTCCGGCACGTTCATGGACGAGATCGCCAATATGCTGGGTCTGACGAACTGCTTTGCCGACGTGACCGGCTGGGGCGAGATCTCCGAGGAGCAGGTGCTCGAGCGCAACCCGGATTACATCGTGACCATCTCCATGTACTTTGGCGAGGGCCCGACGCCGGAGGAGGAGATCCTCTCCCGCACCGGTTGGGAAAACGTCACCGCTGTCAAAAACGGCAAGATCCTGAATCTGCCGAACAACGAGCTGTCCCGCCCGGCCCCGCGTCTGGCCGACGGCGCGAAGGCTCTGTATGACTTTGTCTACGGCGAATAATCCGGAAATACCACTCTGAAAACAGGAGGCACAGCATGCGCCGGTATCACGAAACGTTCAGGCTCTGGGAATACCTGCTCTTTACGCTCGTGACGCTGGCCGTGCTGTGCCTCTGCGTCTGCGTGGGGAGCGTCCGCATTCCGCTTGCGGACACGCTTGCCTATTTTGCGGCGAAGCTCACGGGCGGCGAGACGCCCGTAGGTCTTGTTTCGTCCATTCTGCCCATCCGTCTGCCGCGTGTTCTGTGCGTGGCACTGACGGGCGCAGCGTTGTCTCTGGCAGGCGCAGCGATGCAGGGACTGCTCAAAAACCCGCTGGCCGACGGCTCGACGCTCGGCGTTTCGTCCGGCGCGTCGCTCGGCGCGGTCATCGCCATTGCCTTCGGCGTGACGCTGCCGGGTCTGCCGTTCGCGGGGACAATGGGTATGGCGATCGTGTTCGCGTTCTTATCGCTGCTTGTCATTCTCGGCCTTTCCTATAAGCTCGACCGTTCTCTGTCGACGAACACGATCATCCTGATCGGCGTGATCTTCTCCATGTTCGTCTCCAGCATTATGAGCATCGTCATTACCTTCGCTGCCGACAAGGTTCAGCGCATCACGTTCTGGACGATGGGCTCCCTGAGCGGCAGCACATATCAGAATGCCGCCGTGCTGGCAGGCGCGCTTTTGATCTGCGGCACGGTCATCCTGCTGCACGCGCAGATCCTCAACGCCTTTGCCGTTGGGGAGGACAACGCCCGGCAGATCGGCGTGGACGTGAAGCGGGCCAAGCTCGTGCTGCTCATTATGGTTTCCATGCTCATCGGCGTGTGCGTGTCCATCGGCGGGACGATCGGCTTTGTCGGCCTTGTTACGCCGCATATGGCGCGGATGCTGGTCGGGCCGAACCACAAGCGGCTGCTTCCGGCGGCGATGTTCGGCGGAGCGGTCTTTCTGATGCTGGCCGATCTCATTGCGCGCATTCTATTGAATCCGCTGGAGCTGCCCATCGGCGTGGTCACGAGCTTTGTGGGCGCGATCGTATTCGTGGTGATCTTCTATCAGTCGAGAAAGGAGCACTGATATGCCGATGCTGGATGTCGACCGTCTTTCGGTGCGGTACGGAACAAAGCAGATCGTCGACGCGCTCTCCTTTTCCGTTTCCGAGGGGCAGTGGCTTATGATCGCAGGCCCGAACGGGGCAGGCAAATCGACAGCGCTTGCCGCCATCACGCAGGGGACGCCGTATACGGGCCGCGTGCTGTTTGAAGGACAGAATGTAAGGAGCATGAAGCCCGCGCTTCGCGCGCGGGCCATCGGCGTTCTGGCGCAGAACCACTTTGTCGGCTACGGCTTCACAGTCGAGGAGGTCGTGCGCCTTGGGCGCTTCGCCTATGCAGGAGGCGTGTTCGGCCGCAGCCGGGAGGACGACGCCGGGCACGTTGAGCAGGCGCTGACGCTCACTGGCCTGCAGGACAAGCGGCGGCAGTCGGTTCTGACGCTCTCCGGCGGCGAGCTACAGCGCACGTTCCTCGCGCAGGTTCTGGCGCAGGACCCGAAGCTCCTGCTGCTCGACGAGCCGACGAACCATCTCGATCTCATCTATCAGAAGCAGATCTTCGCCCTGATCGGCCAGTGGCTGCAAACGCCGGGCCGCGCTGTGGTGAGCGTGGTGCACGATCTGTCTCTTGCGCGGGCCTTTGGCACGGATGCGCTGCTGATGGACAGCGGCCGCAAGATCGCACTGGGCCGGGCGAACGACGTCCTGACCCCCGCAAATCTTGACCGGGTCTACGGCATGGATGTTGCCGCGTGGATGCGCGGATTGTACAGACAGTGGGCCGAATAAGCCGCTGGCATCGTATGGAGAATGCTGCCGACAGGAAAAAACGCCGCCCAGCCGGGCGGCGTTTTTTGAATTTTGATTACTCGTCCTCTTCGGAGTCCTCGTCTTCCATGTCGAACTCCAGCTCTTCGCCGCAGTTCGGGCAGGTCGTCGCGCCCTCGTCGAGCATTTCCTCGTCGATGGTGATGACTTCGCCGCAGGTGGGGCACTTGACCTCATAGAGCGTTTCGCTGCCGAAGTCGTACTCGTTCTGATCGTCGTCGTCCTCGTCGTCTTCGTAGTCCTCGTCTTCGTCGTAGTCGTCATACTCGTCGTCATCGTCGTCCATCAGGTAATCGTCGATGTTGTCGAGATCCTCTTCGATGCAGTCGAGCTCATCGGAAATGCAGTCCACGACTTCTTCCAGATCGGAAACATTCTCAGCCACGTCCTGAAGCATACTGATGATCTCAGAGATCAGTTTGCCCTCGTTAGTTTCGGTGTCGAGCTTCATGCCCTCCATCAGGCCCTTGAGATATGCGGATTTTTCAGAAAGCGTCATCGTAAAATCTCCTTTCCGGCGGTTTGCCTTTCGCTGACGTTTGGATTAACCCTTGACTCGGCCCAGATATTCGCCCGTGCGGGTGTCGATCTGGATCTTTTCGCCCTCGTTGATGAACAGGGGAACCTTGATCTCCGCGCCCGTCTCGACGGTCGCGGGCTTGGTGACGTTTGTAGCGGTGTCGCCCTTGACGCCCGGATCGGCCTTGGTAACGGTCAGCTCGACGAAGTTCGGCGTTTCGACGCTGAAGACGTTGCCCTTGTAGCTCAGGAGCTTGACCGGGGTGTTTTCCTTGATGAACTTGAAGGAGTCGTCGAGCATATCCTTGCTGACGGGAACCATGTCGTACGTCTCCTGATCCATGAAGTAGTACAGATCGCCGTCGTTGTAGCTGTACTCATAATCCTTGCGCTCGATGAAAGCCTCTTCGAACTTTGCAGTCGGGTTGAAAGAGGTCTCGGTCACGGCGCCGGTCACGACGTTCTTCATCTTCGTGCGGACGAATGCGGCGCCCTTGCCGGGCTTGACGTGCTGGAACTCCACGACCTGCATGATCTTGCCGTCCATCTCAAATGTTTTACCGTTTCTGAAATCGCCAGCGGTAATAGTAGCCATAAAAATATTCCTCCAATATACGTGTAGAATACACCAACAAATAAAATAGCGTTTTGATTTTACACTATTTTGCTCGGCTTTTCAAGATATTTTATAAAATAATCAAATTTTTCGGGCTCTTCGTCAGGATCTCGCAGCCGGTTTCGGTGATGACGGTCACATCCTCGATGCGCACGCCGAATTCGTCCGGGATGTAGATGCCCGGCTCTGCCGATACGACCGCGCCTGCGGGCATGGGCTTGTCGTTGCGTGTGTTGGCATACGGCCCCTCATGGATGAGAAGGCCGAGGCTGTGGCCGTAGCTATGGCCGAACAGCCCCTCAAAGCCTGCGGCGTTGATCACATTCCGCGCGGCTGCGTCCATCTCCCTGCCGGCCACGCCCGCCTTTGTCGCGGCGATGCCCGCCAGCTGCGCTTCAAGCACGGTATGGTAGACCTTGTCCATCTTCTCGGACACGTAGCCCAGCGCGATGGTGCGGGTCATGTCGGAGCAGTAGCCGTGGTACAGGCAGCCGAAATCCATGGTGACGAAATCGCCGTACTGCAGAACGCGCTCGGACGGAACGCCGTGCGGCAGGCTGGTGTTGGGGCCGGAGACGGTGATGGGGTCGAACGACGGGCCTTCGGAGCCGTATTTGTAGAGCCGGTAGATGAGCTCCGCGCACAGCTCCTTTTCCGTCATGCCCGGATGGATGACGTTCAGCAGATCGTCAAATGTGCGGTCGGTGATCTCCTGCGCTTTTTTCATGTATTCAATTTCCCACGGCTCCTTGCTTGCGCGCGGAGCGTTGATCTCGGCGGCGTAGGGATGCAGGACGGCGTTGAGCTTCGTGTTGTAGAGCGTATATTCCTCTACGGTCAGCGTATCGTCCTCAAAGCCGATGGTCTTGACAGTGTTGTCGGAGATGGCCTCGTTGATCAGCTTTGTGTACGGGTGCTCCGTATCGACCATCTTCACGGCAAAGCCCGGCAGGTTTTTCTGTGCCGACTCGATATAGCGGAAGTCGGTGAAATAATAGCTCTGCGTCTTGCAGATGACGGCGACGCCCTCTGCGATGCAGTATTCCGCGGCATACTGCCGGTTGTGCTTCGAGGTCAGCAGCAGCGCGTCGACCTCGCCCTTTGCGATGAGCTTCTGGTACTTTTCAATGTTTTTCATGTTGGATCCTCCATTTTCCGATTGCAATAAAGGGAAGCTCGGCCACGTGCCGAAGCTTCAGCCATATGGTATGGTTATGAATTGCCGAGATCAGGATCGACTGCACCCCCGCGCAGTTTGCGCCCAGTACGTCCGTGTAGATCTGATCGCCCACGAGCGCGCAGCGGGCCGGTTCCAGCGAAAAGCGCGCCAGACACGCGCGGATGCCGCGCGAAAAGGGCTTTTTCGCGTGCGTGATGCAGTCCAGCCCGTATTTCTCGCAGAAGGTCACAACGCGCGGCTTTCTGCTGTTTGACACGACGCAAAGGCCGATCCCGGAGGCCTGCATGGCTCCCAGCCACGCGGCCATTTCCGGCGTCGGTTCGTTCGTCGTGTAGGGGACGATGGTGTTGTCAAAATCCAGCATCAGGAACGAGACGCCGCGCGCGGTCAGATCCTCGGCGCGCACGTCGGTCAGATGCGGGTAGATCATGCGGGGCAAAAATGAAAACGGCATAGCTTTTCCTACAGCTTCATAATTTTATACATAGTATTATATCACAGGAAAGGCGGCTTGTCCATGATTCTGTATCCATTTCCGCCCGGTGCTGCCTTGAAATGCGGCATTGCGGGCTTTGATGAAGAAAAAAGAGAACCCGCCGCGGAGCTGTACCTGCTCGCGCCGGGCGCTGTGCCGCCTGCGGAATTTGACGGCGGATATCTGTTCTGCGAAGCGCCGGGCTGTCGCGACACGCGGCTTCTGCAGCCCGTACAGACTGCCGCGCCGGATGCGCCCGCCGTCTGGTGCGACACGCAGGTCTCCGGCGGCAGTCTGGAGGGATACCTGCGCGGGCTGCTCCCGGTCTGGGGGGACCGGCTCTGGGTATATCTCGCGCCCATCCGGATGCTGTTCCCCGTCCCATGCCCCTCCGGTGTCGGAACGCCGCTTGACGAAACGGCGGCGGACGCGCTGACCGCGCGGCACCCATCGCATTTCTCCCCGGAGCTTGTCTGCCGCTACTGCTTTTTCCGGGACGAAGACGGGGACGCGCACGTCTTCCTGTACGACACGGAGGAGACCTGCCGGGAAAAGCTGAACCTCCTGCGAAGGCTCGGTGTGCGCCGGGTATTTGGGGAGATTCCGCAGACATAAGGAAACCCTGACCAAAATCAGAAGCAGCCGGTAGGGGCAGACACTGAAAATCCGGCATAAATGGATTTGAACAAACAAATAAGGCTCCCCCGTCTAAATAAGAGAGGGAGCCTTTGAAGCCTGAACCCGCGCTTACTGCGCCGTTTCCGACAATTCGAGGCCGGGGTTGCGTTTGAGGATGAAGTTGATCGACCACTGCGAGGCGAAGACCAGCAGGCTCCGGCCGCGGTAGTCCTCGAGAAGCTCCGCGTCGGTGGACAGGTACAGATCCTTGAGATCCGTGACCGGCGCTTTGGTGATGAACCGCAGCTGCTCATACGGCAGCTGCTGCATACGCAGGTCGACGCCGTATTCGGCCTTCATGCGGTACTGGAAAACGTCGAACTGCAGCGTGCCGACGACGCCGACGATGACCTCCTCCATGCCGGAATTCGGCACCTTGAAAATCTGGATCGCGCCCTCCTGCGCGATCTGCTCGGTTCCCTTGAGGAACTGCTTGCGCTTCATGGAATCCTTGGCGCTGACGCGCGCGAAATGCTCCGGCGCGAAGGTCGGGATGCCGCCGAATTTGAACTTTTTGCCCGGTACGGTGATGGTATCGCCGATGGAGAAAATGCCGGGGTCGAACACGCCGATGATATCGCCCGCGTAGGCCTCGTCGACGATCTCGCGCTCGGAGGCCATGAGCTGCTGCGGCTGCGACAGGCGCATTTTCTTGCCGCTCTGCACGTGATAATATTCCGCGTCGCGCTGGAACTGGCCGGAGCAGATGCGCATGAAGGCCAGCCGGTCGCGGTGGGCCTTGTTCATGTTCGCCTGGATTTTGAACACAAACGCGGAAAAGTCCGGGCTGAACGTGTCGATCACGCCGCAGTCCGCTTCGCGCGGCAGAGGACTCGGCGTCATGCGCAGGAATTCCTCCAGAAACGGCTCTACGCCGAAATTGGTCAGGGCCGAGCCGAAGAACACGGGCGAAAGCCTGCCCGCACGAACTTCTTCAAGGTCAAATTCGCGGCCTGCGCCGAGCAGCTCCACATCGTCGATCAGCTGCTGATGGCGGCGCTCGCCGATGAGCTGCGCGACCTGCGGGTCGTACAGATCGATCTCCATCTTGTCCGCGCGGTTCTTGCCGGACACGCCGGAGAAAAAGATCAGCTGGCTGGAACGGCGGTCGTACACGCCCTGAAACTCCCGGCCGGAGCCCATGGGCCAGTTGCAGGCGTAGGTTTCAATGCCGAGTTCGTTTTCCAACTCGTCCAGCAGCTCAAACGGGTCGCGGGCCTCGCGGTCCATTTTGTTGATAAAGGTAAAGATCGGGATATGGCGCATGGCGCAGACCTTGAAGAGCTTCCGGGTCTGCGGCTCGACGCCCTTCGCGCCGTCGATGACCATGACGGCGGAGTCCGCCGCCATGAGCGTGCGGTAGGTGTCCTCGGAAAAGTCCTGATGGCCGGGGGTGTCGAGGATGTTGATGCAGAAGCCCTCATACTGGAACTGCATGACGGACGATGTGACCGAGATGCCTCTTTGCTTCTCGATCTCCATCCAGTCGGATACGGCGGCACGGGAATTTTTCTTGCCCTTGACCGCGCCCGCCTGCGCGATGGCCCCGCCGTAGAGCAGGAATTTTTCTGTCAGGGTCGTTTTACCGGCGTCGGGGTGCGAAATGATCGCAAACGTTCTGCGCCGGGAGATCTCTTCTTTCAGGGATGCCATGTATGTTCCTCCAAATTCAGTTTGTTTTTGATTGAATCGTCAGCCGCTACATGGGTCGCCCTCCAAATCATTCTGGTTTTTTACACAACTGGTTTAGTTTATCACACAAGCCGCCTGTTTACAAGCGGCTTCACCGGAAAAATCACAGCAGAAGCGCCAGCAGCGCCTCCGGCGTTTCCGCAAGCGCGTCCGCACCGGCCTTTTCCAGCTCCTCCCGGCTGCCGTAGCCGTAGAGCACGCCGACGGTCTGGATTCCCGCCGCGTGACCGCCGTAAATATCATATTCCCGGTCACCGGACAAAATGGCGCGGGAATACTCCGTGCAGCCTGCCTCGCGCAGCGCGCGGCGCACGACGTTGACCTTTTTCCCGGCCTCCGGGTCGTCGGCGATCCCGCCGCACACGCCGTCAAAATACTGCATCAGATCAAAATGCGTCAGCACCTGCCGCGCCATGCTCTCGAGCTTGGACGTGGCGACGTACATCCGCTTTCCCGCCGCTTTCAGTGCGTGCAGGCATTCCCGCACGCCGGGATACGGCTCGTTTTCGAGCCAGCCCGTCTCGCGGTAATATGCACGGAAGCGGTCGATGGCCGTCTGGACATCCGCCTGCAGGAGATAGACGGCAAACGACTCGACCAGCGGCGGGCCGACAAACTGCCGCAGCGCCTGTTCGGACAGACCGGTGATCCCGAACGATCCCAGCGCAGTCTCAGCCGCGTGCATGATCCCCGGCCCGGAATCTGTCAGCGTTCCGTCCAGATCAAACAGCAAAACATCCCAGCCCATCGTATCCTCCGTTATCCGAGCGCTGTGTATACTTCATCCGAAACCGGCTCGCACCATTCGTTCCGGGTGTTCTCGCCGGGAACCTCGACAGCGATGTGGCTGAACCAGCTGTTCGCCTTCGCTCCGTGCCAGTGCTTGACCCCGGCCGGGATGGTAACGACCATGCCGGGCGTCAGGCTCACGGCGCGCTTGCTCTCCTCCTGGTACCAGCCCTCTCCGGCTGTGCAGATCAGCAGCTGTCCGCCGCCCTTGCTTGCGTGGTGGATGTGCCAGTTGTTCCGGCAGCCCGGCTCAAAGGTCACGTTGGCCAGAAAGACGGGACAGGCGCCGGGCGTGGTCAGCGGCTTTAAATAGGACTGGCCGGTAAAATACTGCGCATACGCGTCGTTCGGCGCGCCGATCCCGAACGCGTCCTGTTTTTCAAATGCTTCTCTGCTGACAGTACTCATGATGATACTCCTTTCACGCGCAATGGCTTCTGCCTGAATTTTATTTGTCTATCATACCGCACAGCCAAGGATTCCGCAAGATAAAACCGGTAAAAAGCGAATGCTTCGGGAGTTTTTTGATTCCATTGCCGGGACGCCTCCGGCGGCCCCATCTTTTCCGCCTTGCTGGAAAAGATGGGGGAGAAAAGGGGCGCTGGGTTCCGTTTGTTGCAGGATTCAGAGCGCTCAAAAATTTGCCGCGTTCGAATCCCTTCAGGCCCTCCTGCTCAAGGGAGGGGCGCTCCCGCGCCAGTGCGTCACAGAAAAAAGCAGGGGCCGGCAGAGTCGCCGGCCCCTACAGGCTGATAATCTTGCGGCCCGATCAGCCGTTCGTGCTGGCTGCGGCGCTGCTGATGGATTTGACGTATTTGGCGTTCAGGTACGCGCAGACCTCGTTGTACCAGATCTCGTACCATGCGCCGTCGTCCGTCTCGTCCGAGACGCCGGTGACAGCGACGACCGTGTCGGTCGGCATGGTCATGAAGACCTCGCTGTTGGTCGACGGGGCGGAGCGCACGTTCACATCGTTCGTCGTGGCCATGCTTTCGGCCTTCGGCGTGATGGCAAGCTCCTGCACGTCGGCAGGCCACTTGGCTGTGTCTCGCTCCGGCGTGCCACCGAGATGGTTGGAGGCAAAGATGGACGCGACGGTGCAGCTGCTCTTGGTGACGAGCATGGCGACCTGTCCGTTATAGCGCACAGAGCCGTTCCACGTGTTGTCCTTCCAGTCGAGCGCGACCTCGTAGATCTGGCCGCCCAGATCGACGCTGTACCGGTAATCCGCCGTCTTACCGGTCTTTTTATAGTTGGCCTGCAGCAGCACGGTGGACAGAGCCGCCGCGTCGCTTTCGGACAGCGACACGGGATCGTCGCTGCCGTAGGTCACAACGGCGCTGGTACTGGGCTGCGGCTCGGCGGCCTGCGGGACAGTGATCATGAACTGGCCGTTCGCGTCCTGCTCGTCAAACTGGAACATCAGCTCCTGTGCGCCGCCGCGCGGAACGAGCGTGAAGCCCTTGTCGCTGGTCGTGACGGTGTAGAGACCGGACGCCTCATAGAATGCGCGGAACATACCGGAGAGCGTCTGCCCGTCCGGCAGCTTGTCGATGCCGCAGGTATACGGCGTACCGGGCTGGACGGCGGCGAACATCGTATCGCGCAGCGACGCGTCCGTGATGAGGTGCAGCGGCAGGAGCATGTCGAGCGTGCCGGAATCGAGCGCGATCTCGCGGTGCTCACCCATGAAGAAGTACCATTTTTCATTGGTGTTCTTCGGATCCTTGACATACAGGCACCAGCTGTCTGTACCGCCGGATTCGTTCGTCTTCGTATAAACGCCGCACTCGCCGTAGCTGTTGGTATATGTCTCGGCGGTGATGCCCTCGTTATTTTTGGTGATGAGCTTGCTCAGCGCGCTGAGCTTTTTCTTTGTCGTGAACTGGTAGCCGCCGTAGGAGACGAAATCCGACTCGTTCAGCTCGGCGGACAGGGGCAGCTCGATGGTCGTGCCGGTGGAAAACGCCTTGGCCCTGATCACCGTGTCGCTGCCCTTGGAGCAGCCGCGCGCGACCAGCACAATGATGAGCACCAGCAGCACGAGCGCTGCGGCCGCGATCAGCAGCGGCAGATTTCTGCGCAGCCAGATGCTTTGCTTTCTTCTTTTGTTCATAGCCGTACCTCCATGATTGTGTTCGGGGCTGCGAAGCACGAGGATAGACTTCGCGCAGTATATTCATGATTATGATAGCACAGCTTTCTGAAAATAGCAATTCTTCATAAAAAAATAAGATTTGACGATTTTCCTTGCGAAGCGCCGCTTCTGCTGGTATGATGTCAGAAAAGACTGACAGGAGGGATCTTTCTTGCGCTTCAGATGTCTGGTCATGGATCATGACGACACCACGGTCAACAGCACCGCCACCATTCACTTTCCGTCGTTCCTCGCCTATTTAAAGCTCGTGCGCCCGGAGGCGTCGTATACGCTGGAGGACTATTTCCGCAAAAATTTTGACCCCGGCATCATGGCGCTGTTCACCGGTGAGCTCGGCTTTTCGGAGCAGGAGCTTGAAGGCGAGTTCCGCTTCTGGCAGGACTGGGTGCGCACGCGCGTGCCGAGCGCCTATCCCGGCATCTGCGAAATTCTGCGGCGGCACAAGGACGCGGGCGGGTATATCGCCGTCGTCTCGCACTCCATGCGCGGGAGCATCGAGCGCGATTACCGGGAAAACGATCTTCCCGAGCCGGATATCATCTTCGGCTGGGAGCAGCCGCCCGAGCAGCGCAAGCCGAACACCTGGCCGCTGGAGCAGATCATGGAGCGCTTCGGCCTTGAGCCGCAGGAGCTTCTTGTCGTCGACGATCTGAAGCCCGGCTACGACATGGCGCGCGCCGCAGGCGTTCCCTTCGCCGCCGCAGGCTGGGCGAATGATATCCCGGAAATCGAGCAGTTCATGCGGAAAAACTGCGATTTCTACTGCAAAACCGTCGCCGATCTCGACCGGCTGCTGGAGGAATAAGCGTAGCGTGCCGCCAAGGCTCTCACGCCGGATGTAGGGACGGACGACTCTGTTCGCCCGCACGGAATGCAACCTTTATTTGAAAATTGACGGCGAAATCGTATGCACCTGCATACTTGACTGTAGGGGTCGATGCCCACATCGACCCATTGGGAAGTTACGAATTCGCCAAAGACTCCCGTAAAAACAGCACATTCTGCCGGGCGGACAGAGTCGTCCGCCCGGCAGAAAGCGGTCTGCTGCAAAAGCAGACTTTTTGACAAACTGAAACAGCCGCTCCCGGGATTGAACGGGGCGGCTGTTTGTATGCTCTGCTTATTTCTTCATGGCCAGCGCCTGCTTGACCTTGGCGATGATGCCGTCGGCATTGACGCCGTAGGCGTCGAGCACCAGCGGGGCCTTGCCGCTGCGGCCAAACTCGTCGTTGACGCCGTGGCGGACGACGGGCACGGGATAATTCTCGCTCAGATATTCGGCGACTGCCGCGCCAAGACCGCCGAGGACGTTGGCCTCTTCGGTGGTGACGATCGCGCCGGTTTCCTTCGCGGCCTTCAGAACCAGCTCGGTGTCGAGCGGCTTGATGGTGTGCATATCGATGACGCGGGCGGAGATGCCCTCGGCGGCCAGCTTTTCGGCGGCGGCCAGCGCCATCTGCACGTTCATGCCGACCGCGATGATGGTCACGTCGGTGCCGTCCCGCAGCGTTGCGCCCTTGCCAAGCTCAAACCTGTAGCCGGGGATGGAATCCGTGACCGTTTCGACGGCCAGACGGCCCAGACGCATATAGGCCGGACCCTCGTAGTTGACCAGCGCCTCAACGGCCAGCCGCATCTCGTTGCCGTCGCACGGGCACAGGACCAGCATACCGGGAATGGCGCGCATGATGGCAAAATCCTCGATGCACTGGTGCGTCGCGCCGTCTTCGCCGACGGACAGACCACCGTGGCTGCCGACGACCTTGACGTTCAGGTGCGGGTAAGCGACGGAGTTGCGGACCTGCTCCCAGGCGCGGCCGGCTGCGAACATGGCGAACGTGTTGACGAAGGGTTTGAAGCCGCACAGGCTCATACCGGCGGCAACACCGACCATATCGGCCTCGGCGATGCCCATATCAAAAAAGCGTTCCGGGCAGGCGGCCTTGAAATACTTCGTCATGGTCGCGCCTGCGAGGTCTGCGTCGAAGCAGACAAGGTCGGGATATTTTTCGGCCAGCGCGGCAAGCGCCTTGCCGTATGCCTCACGGGTTGCAATTTTCTCAGCCATTTTTTAACCCTCCAGTTCCTTGATCTTCGCTTCAAGCTCTGCTTTGGCCTGCGCCCACTGCTCGTCGTTTGGCGCCTTGCCGTGCCAGCCCGCGTTGTTTTCCATAAAGCTCACGCCTTTGCCCTTGATGGTCTTTGCGAGGATCATGGTGGGCTGCCCCTTGGTCTGCTCGGCTTCTTTGTAGGCAGCTTCGATCTGCTCGAAGTCATGACCGTCACACTTGATCACGTGCCAGCCGAACGCTTCAAACTTCTTGTCCAGCGGCTCGGTGGGCATGACGTCCTTCGTCTCGCCGTCGATCTGCAGACCGTTGACGTCAACGCAGGCGCACAGATTGTCGAGGTGGTACTTGTTGGCGGCCATCATGGCCTCCCAGACCTGACCCTCGGCGACCTCGCCATCGCCGAGAATGGCGTAAACGCGGTAGTCCTTCTGCGCGACCTTACCGGCCAGCGCCATGCCGACGGCGACGGAGATGCCCTGGCCCAGAGAGCCGGTGGACATATCGACGCCGGGGACGTATTTCATTTCCACATGGCCGGACATATGGCCGTCGATGCGGCGGAACATCTTGAGATCCTCGACCGGGAAGAAGCCGCGCAGCGCCAGCACCGGATATACAGCGGGGGAGCAGTGGCCCTTGGACATGACGAAGCGGTCACGCGCGGGGTCATGCGGGTTCTTGGGATCGACGCGCATTTCGGCAAAGTACAGGTACGTCAGCACGTCCATGCAGCTCATCGAGCCGCCCGGATGGCCGGAGGCCGCGTCGTGCACCATCTGGACGCCATAAAGACGCGCCTTTGCCGCGTTCAGCTCGAGCGCCTTCAGTTTGGTTTGTTCCATATGAATTCCTTCCTTTGTTCATAGAATCGGGAATTTCCTGCGTTTGTGTGGGATTGATTTGTCTCGCAGGAAAACTCATTTTGCTTCTTGTTGCATTCCGGCTTCTATCATACAATATCTGCGCGGATTTTTCCAGTAGTATTTACAAAAAAACAGGTTTTTGCGTTCAGTTCAGGTATTTGCCGCCTCTGCCGCCCGGCACAGGGCGACGAACGCCTCCCGGACGGGGGCAGGGGAGAGCAGCTGCGCCCGCGCGCCGAATGAGGCAAGCCAGCCGAAAAAGTTCGGCGACACTGCGACCTCGACCGTGCAGATAAACGCGTCCGGCCCATCCGGGACGCATGGGGTCCCGCGGCCGAAGCGGTCGATCACAACACCCGCCAGCGACCGGTCAAAGCGCAGCCGCAGCTGCTCCCGGCTGCCCGCGAACATACCGAAGACGTTTTTGCCGTATTCGGTCAGATCAAGCTCCCGCGTCTGCGCGTCCATATAGCGCGGCTGGCCCGTCATGCTGATCGAGGCCATCTTATCCACGCGGTAATGCGTCAGCCCGTGGCGCTCGGAATGCGCGATGAGATAATAATTTTCATCCTGCCAGCACAGCGCATAGGGGCTGGCAGTATACAGCCCCGGCCGGTAGCGGCGGGAGCCGTTCAGATCATAGTCAAAATAGCGGAACGTGATGCGGCTGTTTTTCTGGATGGCCTCGTGCAGCAGATCGACGGAATAATAGACGCTCTCGTTCATGGTCTTGACGCGTCCGGCGACTGTGACCTGCCGCCGCAGGCTCCCGGCGGCATACCCGCTGGCAAGCGTCTCAAGCTTGGCGATCAGCTGCATGGACTTCCGCTCCGACAGGAATTTGCTCGACTGCACCGCGTCGACCAGCAGCTTCAGCTCCGGCAGCTCAAACGTGCGCGAGGCAAGAAAATACCCGCCGTTCCGGCCCTTGACCGTCACGATATCCATGCCGAACTGCTGCAGGCACAAAATATCGTCGTAGACGCTCTTGCGCTCGGCCCGGATGCCCTGCGCGGCGAGCGCGTCCAGAATGTCCTGCATGGAGAGCAGGTGCTCCTCATCCGACTGCCGCTCGAACAGTTCCTTTAAATACAGCAGCTTCAGCTTCTGATTCTCCGTCCGTCCCATCGTCCGCGCCTCCTGTCAGCAGTGGTATATTTATTGTACAGATTTTTCGCGCCGGGAGCAAGTGGAATTGCGGATTTTCCAAAAACGTGATAAACTATAAAAAATACGCTTGCAGGAGGCCGCTTATGCTGTATCTGGGCTGCCATTTGTCCTCGTCGAAGGGCTATGCCGCGATGGGGAGGACCGCGCTTTCCATCGGCGCGAACACCTTTCAGTTTTTTACGCGCAATCCGCGCGGCGGTGCTGCAAAAAGTGCTGACCCGGCGGACGCCGCCGTGCTCGTGCAGATGCAGCAGGACGGGCAGTTGGGCCGCGTCGTGGCCCATGCGCCGTATACGCTGAACCCGTGCTCCAAGGACGAGCGGACGCGGGAATTTGCCCGCGAGGTCTTTGAAAGCGATTTGCAGCGCATGGAGCTGACACCCGGAAACTTCTACAATTTCCATCCCGGCAGCCATGTCGGACAGGGCGTTGAAGCCGGGATCGAGCTGATCGCTGCGTGTCTGGATGCGGTCGTCCGGCCGGAGCAGCACACGACCGTTCTGCTCGAAACGATGTCCGGCAAGGGAAGCGAGGTCGGCGGCCGGTTCGAGGAGCTGCGCGCGATTCTTGACGCCTGCCGGTGCGGGGAGCTGCTCGGCGTGTGCCTCGATACGTGCCATGTGTCGGACGCGGGATACGACATTGTAAACGATCTGGACGGCGTGCTGGCTGAATTCGACCGCGTGATCGGCCTTGACCGGCTGAAGGCGCTGCATCTGAACGACAGCAAAAACCCCTGCGGCGCGCATAAGGACCGGCATGAAAAGCTCGGGCAGGGCTGTCTGGGGCTGGAAATGTTCCGGCGTATTCTGCACCACCCGGCCCTGCGGGGTCTGCCCATGATCCTCGAAACGCCGAACGAGCTGCCGGGCTACGCGCAGGAGCTTGCATTGCTGCGCGCACTAGGGTGTATCTGAAAACTCCCAACGCACCCGGACAGCGGGCCTTTTTGCGGTGCGCCGCGTCATTTTTCCTTGAAATACGTCAGTATTCCTGCGAAAAAATGTCTTGCGCAACGCAAAAATCCCTCGCTGCCGGTCACATCATGAGTTTTCAGATACACCCTAGGGGAATCTCTGAATTGACGTTTTCTGTCGAATATGATACTTTATAGATAACTGGGAAAAGGAGAATCGCGTATGAACGAACATCGAGACAAGCCATACGTCAAATGGGGTCTGACGGCGCTGGTCGTGATCTTTGTCAGCATTCTGCTCGTCGTGATCTTTACGGATCTGCCGGGTTTCTTCGGTGTGCTGACGGCGCTGGAGATGATTCTGGAGCCGCTGATCTTCGGCGTGGTGATCGCGTTCCTTCTGAACCCGATCGTGCGCTTCGTCGACAGCCGCCTGCTGCCGCTGCTGGAACAGAAGACAAAGTGGAAGCCTGCGCTCATCCGCAATCTGAGCCGTGCGGCGGGCATCTTCGTCAGCGTTGTTGTGGCAGTCCTGATTTTATACGCGTTCTTCTCCATGCTGCTGCCGCAGCTGTATGAGAGCGTCGTCGGGATCGTGGACAACGCGGAGACGTATTATACCAGCATCGACCGCTGGGTCACGAACATCCTCGAGGACAACCCCGAGATCCAGAGCTATGTCGACTCGGCGCTCGGCAAGATCTATGATTTCATCAACAACTGGATCACCACGACGTTTTTGCAGGACGTGCAGAAGCTCCTGACCACGCTCACAAGCTCCGTAGTCGCCTTTGTCAAGGGCTTTATGAACTTCCTCATCGGCTTCGTCGCGTCGATCTATATCCTGTGGTCGAAGGAGACGTTTCAGGCGCAGAGCAAGAAGATCATCGTCGCGCTGCTCTCGCCGAAGGGCGCGGATCACGTGTTCTATCTCGGCCGCAATATCTACCGCGTGTTCAACGGCTTCGTCATCGGCAAGATTGTCGACTCGGCCATCATCGGCGTTCTTTGCTATATCGGCATTCTGATCCTCAAGATGCCGTATCCGGCCCTGATCGCCACGGTCATCGGCGTGACGAACGTCATCCCGTTTTTCGGGCCGATCATCGGTCTTGTGCCGTGCGCGTTCCTCATTCTGCTGGTGAACCCGCTGCAGGCGTTCTATTTCGTCATCTTCATTCTGGTCCTGCAGCAGGTGGACGGCAATGTCATCGGGCCGAAGATCCTCGGCAACACCGTCGGCATCTCGGGCTTCTGGGTGCTCGCGTCCATCACCATCGCGGCCAGCCTCTTCGGCTTCGCAGGCATGATCCTGGGCGTGCCGGTGTTTGCGATCATTTACCTGCTCATTTCCGACTCTGTCAACAATAAGCTTCGCAAAAAGAATCTGACTACCGACACGACGGCCTACGGCCCGATCAGCGAGGTCGCCGAGCTTCCGGAGCAGGACAGAACCGCCGCACCGTAACCGCCCGTACATGGAGAATTTCTCATGCAGGATGCACTGACTACGTTTTTTTCACAATTTGAGCCCGTTCCGTGGCTGTGCTATCTGTTCCCGGTGCTTGCGCTGGGGATCCTGATCCGCTGCGCGGTGAGCCTGCTGACGTTCCGGCCGGAGCCGGAGGTCTGGGCATGGCTGACCACGCCGGATGGCGCGCACATCCCTGTCACGCACTGGGAAAGCCTTATCGGCCGCAGTGCAGGCTGTGATGTACAGCTTGGCTACCCAACCGTCTCGCGCACGCACGCAGTCTTAACGCGCTACGACGACGGCAGCTGGACGATCTCGGACGCGCACTCCAAATCCGGCGTATTTGTCAACGGAAAGCAGACGGCTCTCTCTGCGCTGCGCTTCGGCGACGTCATTACGATGGGCGGCGTGAATTTCACGCTCATCCCCCTGACAAAGGAACAGGAGCGCATTCAGGCCGGGACCCGCACGCGGGCCGGCCACGCCGTGCATCAGGTGCCGACGCTGCTGCTTCTGACGCTGTTCCAGCTGCTGACAGCCATTCAGCTCATCCTCGGCGGCTGCGATCCTGCGCTGGAGCTGACCGCCTTCGGCGGACTGATCGGACTGGAATGGGCGCTGTATCTTGCCTTGCGCGCGTTCCGCAGAACGGGCTTCGAGGCGGAGACGCTGGCGTTTTTCCTGTGCACGATGGGCCTTGCCGTCGTGTCAAGCTCCGCGCCGGAAAGTCTGATCAAGGAGCTGCTTGCTATCGTCGCGGGCGTGTGCGTGTTCCTCGTCGTCTGCTGGTCGCTGCGCGATCTGGAGCGGGCAAAGGCTGTGCGGTATCTCGCGGCTGTTGCAGGCATCGGCCTGCTGGCGTTCAATCTGCTCTTCGGCGTGGAAAAATTCGGCGCGCGCAACTGGATCCAGCTGGGTGGCGTGTCGTTCCAGCCGTCGGAGTTCGTCAAGGTCTGCTTTATCTATGTCGGCGCGTCTACGCTCTCGCGGCTGATGGCAAAGCGCAATATCGTGCTGTTCATCGCCTATTCCGCCGTGATCTGCGCGTGTCTGGCGCTCATGAAGGATTTCGGAACCGCGATCATTTTCTTTGTCGCGTTCCTTGTCATCGCGTTCCTGCGCTCCGGCAACTTTGCGACCATCGCGCTGGCCATCGCCGCGACGGGCTTCGCGGGCGTTCTGGTACTGCGCTTTCTGCCCTACGCGCGCAACCGGTTTGAGGCGTGGGGCCATGTGTGGGACTATGCGCTCACGACCGGGTATTCCCAGACGCGCTCGATGATGTGCATCGCCTCAGGCGGCCTGTTCGGCCTCGGGCCGGGGAAGGGCTGGCTCAAATACGTCGCGGCGTCAGACACCGATCTGGTCTTCGCCTTCGTCTCGGAGGAATGGGGCCTCATCATGGCGGTTCTGATGGTCGCGTGCATTGTCATTCTCGCCTGCTTCGTCGTGCGCTCCGCGCCTGCGGGCAGAAGCTGCTTTTATACCATCGGCGCCTGCGCGGCTGTGACGGTCATGGTCACGCAGACGATCCTGAACGTGTTCGGCATGGCGGATTTCCTGCCGCTCACGGGCGTGACGTTCCCGTTCGTGTCGAACGGCGGGTCGAGCATGGTCTGTGTCTGGGGCCTGCTGGCCTTTATTAAGGCCGCCGATACCCGGCAGAACGCCTCTGTCGCCATCCGCGTCCCGCACGGCGTCACGCCGCTGCCGGAGGAGCCTGACGCACAGGAGGCTGCTGAGGAGCCTGCGGCGGAGGACCCTGACGCCGTCTGGCAGCGTCCTGCCGGAAAGGAGGCGTGCAGATGAAAAAGGTATCGCGCCGCGCGCTGTTCGCGCTGGCTCTGGCCGTTGTGCTTGCCGTGGGGACGCTGGCCTTCTGCGTCAAATACGCGGCAAACGCCGAAAAATGGGTCACGTTTTCCGGCAGCCCGCACGTCTATACCGGCACGAATCTCACCGGCGGCAAAATTTACGACCGCTCCGGCGTACGCATCCTGAATACAACGGATGGCCGCGTGTACAGTGCCGATGAAGCCGTGCGCGAGGCGACCGTCCATCTGCTGGGCGACCGCTACGGCTATATCAGCGCGCCGCTGCTGGGCAATTTCGCCGAGCAGATGATCGGCTACGATAAAATTACCGGCCTGAACGAAGCATCCAAGGGCACGGCCAGCGCAAGACTCACCATCAGTGCCGAGGTGCAGAAAGCAGCTTTGCAGGCGCTCGGCAGCTATCACGGCGCAGTGGGCGTCTATAACTACAAAACCGGCGAAATTTTGTGCGCTGTGACCAGTCCCAGCTACGACCCCGACAACATCCCCGACATTGCGGGCGACGAGACGGGCACATATGACGGCGTGTATCTCAACCGCTTCTTTGACGCGGCCTATACGCCCGGCTCTATTTTTAAACTCGTGACCAGCGCCGCAGCGCTGGAAAAAAGCGCGTCCGCGCAGGCCGGGACCCATACCTGCGCCGGGAAAACCATCATCGGCGGACAGGAAATCATCTGTATGTCCAGTCATGGGACGCTTGCCATGCCGGAGGCGCTGGCGCATTCGTGCAACGTCTATTACGGCGAACTGGCCGCGTCCCTCGGCAAAGACACGCTGCAGGCGGTCTGCGATAAGCTGGGCCTCAACGGAACGCTCACCTGCGACGGCTATACCGCCCGGTCGACCGTCGATCTGTCAGACGCGGACGACGGCAGCGTCGCCTGGGCCGGGATCGGCCAGTATACCGACCAGATCACGGCGATCCAGTTCCTGCGCTTTATGGGCGTGATCGCGAACGGCGGAGAGGCGGCGGAGCCGTATCTCATGCAGAAAATTTCCCGCGCGGGCCAGACGGTCTATGAAGCGAAAACGAAGACGACCGGGCGGCTGTTGTCCGAAGAAACAGCCGAAGCGCTGGGCAGCATGATGCGCGGCGCGGTCGTGAACCAGTACGGCGCGTGGCAGTTCGGCAGTCTGACGGTCTGCGCCAAGTCCGGCACGGCGGAGCGCGAAAACGGCCCGGCAGACGCGATGTTCGCGGGCTTCGTGGAGGATGAGGCATATCCGCTCGCGTTCGTCGTCTTCGCCGAACGCGGCGGCTCCGGCAGCCAGACAGCCGCACCCATCGCCGCAAAGGTCCTTGCCGCGTGCAAGACCATGCTGGATACCCCGAACCCGAACGGTTGAGCGCTAGGACAGCCGGCAGGCGCGAAAAGCAGTCGTCCGCCGGCAAATCCATGCAGCCACATAAAGTATAAACGTAGGAGAATCCCCCATGACTGATTTCCACACGCTGATCGACAGCTATCAGAACTGCGCCTGCGGGCAGGCGCATGAATGTGCCATCCGGGATATCGAGATTGGCAGCGGGCTTGTGTCCGAGGCCGGCGAGATCCTGAAGAAAAACGGCTTTGGCCCCCGGCTCCTGCTGGCGGCGGACGAGCAGACGCTTGCCGCTGCGGACGGCATTGAGGCTTCCCTGTCCGGCTTTACCATCGTGCGGCACATCTGGCCGTCCATCCGCGTGGCGACCATGCAGGACGTGGAGAAGATCGAGGGGTATTTTGACCGCGTGGACGGCGTGCTTGCCGTCGGCACGGGATCTGTCCACGATCCCTGCCGCCTTGCCTGTGCGCGGCATAGCGTGCCGCTGTGCCTGTTCGCAACAGCCCCCTCGATGGACGGCTTCGCGTCCTATTCCGCGCCCATTGTCAACGGCAATTTCAAGATCACCTATCCCGCAAAATGCCCCGAGGTCATCATCGGCGACACGAAAATTCTCGCGGACGCTCCGGCAGAGCTTAAATCCGCGGGCTTCGGCGATATGATCTCGAAATATATCGCGCTCATCGACTGGCAGGTATCGAATCTTCTGACCGGGGAATCCTATTGTGAGCGCGTCGCCGCCCTGACGCGGCGGGCGACCGACCAGATCTTCGCCATGGCTGGACGCGTTACAAAGCGCGATGAAAAAACGGCAGCGGCAATCTTTGAGTCTCTCCTGCTGACCGGCATTGCGATGAGTTTCACCAAAACCTCCCGCCCCGGCAGCGGCACGGAGCATATCATGGCCCATTTCTGGGAATGCATGGAGCTGCTGGAAGGCAAAACGCCCAATTACCACGGCGAGGACGTCGGCGTGACGACGCTCATCATGCTCCGGTATTACGAAGCGCTCTCCCGTCTGCCGCAGGTCACGGCCCATCCGGAGGTCTGCAATTGGGATGAGATCTACCGCATCTACGGCCCATTGGCCCCGGATGTCCAGAAGCTCAACACCCCGGACACCATCACAGACGGCATCGCCCCCCGCCGCATCGAAGCCTGCTGGCCCCAGATCCGCCGAATCGTGCAGTCCGTGCCGTCCTATGACGCCTGCCTTGCCGCCATGCGGCAGGCCGGGTGCAAAACAACGATCGGGGAGGTCGGCAAAGCGCCGGACTTCGTCGAGATCAGCTTCCGCTTCCACCCGTATATGCGCCGCAGGCTGTCATTGAAGCGTGTGAGCCATATGCTGGATCTGCCGGAACCGCTTTTCTGAACAGATACGCCGAAAAGGAGCGCAGAACCATGGAAAATTACGATGAAAAGATGAACTACAGCTTTGAACCCGCGCCCGAGGAGCCGTCCCGGCCGCCGCTGGAGCAGGCCAAGGAGGAGATCCGGCGCAGCGGCAAGCACACCAGACTCAAGATCGCGGCGCTGCTGGCCGCGCTGGCGATCGTTGCGGCTGTCGGCGGCTCCGTGCTGACGAAGACCATCGACGCCATTGGGCAGAAAAACCTCGCCGAGCAGGAAAAGAACGCCGCGGCCAGCGCCATGGCCGAGCAGCCCGTAGAGCAGGAGCAGCCCGCAGCGCCGGAATCGCAGAGCAATGCCTCCTACCGGCTCGAACGGACGCCCCTGCCGGAAACGCTCAAGTCCAACGAGGGCGACAAGACGCTTACACCGGCGCAGGTCTATAAGATGAACATCGGCGCGGTCTGCGGCATTTCCACGCAGGTCACAGCCGACCTCTGGGGCGTGGAAACGACCGGCATATGCACGGGCAGCGGCTTCGTCCTGACGGAGGACGGCTATATCGTCACCAATCACCACGTCGTCACGGATGCGGACGAGGGGACCGTCGTCGTGCAGTTCTATTCGGGCGAGGAATACCCCGCCGCCATCGTCGGCACGGACAGCATGAACGACATTGCGCTTCTGAAGATCGAGGCCAAGGGCCTGCAGACCGTCACGGTCGGCGATTCCGACGAGGTCGAGGTCGGCGAGACAGTCGAGGCCATCGGAAATCCGCTGGGCGATCTGACGTTCACCATGACCGCCGGTTACATCAGCGCGCTTGACCGCGAGATCGACACCGACGGAACGGTCATCAATATGCTGCAGACCGACGCGGCTATCAACTCCGGCAACTCCGGCGGGCCGCTGTTCGATATGAACGGCAATATCATCGGCGTTACGACCGCGAAGGTATCCGGAACGACGGAGACGGGCGTGACCATCGAAGGGCTCGGCTTCGCCATTCCCATCAACGACGTGCTGCGCGTAGTCTATGATCTGCAGCAATACGGCCGCGTCCGCGGCCGGGCCTATCTCGGCGTCACACTGCAAAATCTCGACGCAGAGGTTGCGGAAATTTACGGCCTGCCCTCCGGACCGCAGGTCGTGACCGTGACGGAAGGCAGCTGCTCGGAAAAGGCAGGCTTGCAGCCGCACGATATCATTCTGGAATTTGACGGCCGCGAGATCAACGCGTATTCCGATCTTGTCTCCGCACTTTCCAAGCACCGGGCGGGCGATACCGTCAAGCTGAAGCTCTACCGCGCGGGCGCGGAGATCGAGGTCACGCTCACGCTCGACGAGCGGCCCGGCGAGGAGGAGATCAACGAGGCCGAGCAGCAGGCGCAGAACGAGCTGGAAGGCCAGTCCGGGCAGGAGGAAGAATTCACAGTGCCGGACTTTGACGGCTACGGCTACGATTACGGCGGATAAAAGGCATATCCCCCTGTCCATCGCATAAGGATGGACAGGGGTGATGTTTTATGAAGCGATTTTTCCGGCAGTACGGCAGACTGACGCTGGCGCTGGCGGCGGTGCTGGCGTTCTGCGCCGTTCTGCCGCTGCTGTTTCAGCAGAGCCGGTCGATCGAAACCGGGTCGTGGGGCCTGAGCTTCCGGACGGAGGGCCAGCCGCCCGCCGGCAACGCGTCAAAGGAGGCGCTGCGGCGCTATGACGCGGTCTATCTCGGCGATGAGACACAGAAGAAGCTCTATCTGACCTTTGACGCAGGCTATGAAAACGGCTGCACGGAGCCGATTCTGGAGGCGCTGGCGAAGCACAACGTCAAGGCGGCGTTCTTCGTTGTGGGCAACTACATCGAGCAGAACCCGGAGCTTGTGCGCCGGATGCTGCGCGAGGGGCATATCGTGGGCAACCACACGTACCACCACTATGATATGTCGAAGCTTTCAGACGAAGCCGCCTTCAATCAGGAGCTGACGAGCCTCGAAACGCTCTACCGGGAGACGACCGGCGAGGACCTGCCGCGCTATTACCGCCCGCCGCAGGGCATTTACAGCGAAAAAAATCTTGAAATGGCGCAGAAGCTCGGCTACCGGACGGTATTCTGGTCGCTGGCCTACGTCGACTGGTATCAGGACAACCAGCCGACCGACGAGCAGGCGTTTTCCAAGCTCCTGCCGCGCATCCATCCGGGCGCGGTCGTGCTGCTGCACTCCACGTCGCAGACGAACGCGCGGATCCTGGACACGCTGCTGAGCAAATGGGAGGAGATGGGCTATTCCTTCGGAACGCTCGACGAGCTGTTCGCGTAGCCGTCACCATTTTCGGACCTCTGCATAACATGGAATGAGCGAGCGATCAAACGCTACGTTATCTTTCAGGAGGTCTTGTTATGTCTTGTAATCAGTCCGGATTCTGCGCCTTCGGCAACAGCTGGTGGTGGATCATCATCCTTCTGCTGATCTTCGGCACCGGCAGCAATGGCTGCGGCAATTCCTGCGGCTGCGACACCGGCTGCGGCTGCTGACAGCGCTACATGACGCAAAAGGGGAGCGGCGTGAGCCGCTCCCCTTGCGTGCGTGTCAGGGTGTATCTTCCGGCTGGCAGAGCGTGAAGCAGCTGCGGTCGGTGCGGAGCAGGCCGTCGCGCTGCATATTCGAAAGCTCGGCGGACATGGCGCTGCGGTTGACGGACAGGTAATCTGCCAGCTGCTGCCGGTCAAAGGGGATGCGGAAGCTGGCGCTGCCGGCCCGGCGTGCCTGCGCGGACAGATAAGCCAGCAGCTTTTCGCGCGTTGTGCGCTGGGAAAGAAAACCCGCCTTTTCATTCAGCTGCATATTTTTTTCTGCCAGCACCCGGATGAGGTTCTGCGAAAGCGTTTTGTGCTGCGCGCAGGCCTTTTCGCAGGGGGAGAAGACGGCGCGCACGTTCAGATACAGAACGCTCCCGTCCGTTGTGCACTGTACGCTCACCGGGGAAACGGCGTGCGCGCAGGCAAACGCTTCGGCAAACAGCTCGCCCGGCCCAACGGCGGCAAGCAGATTGCGGTTGCCCCAGAAATCCTCCTGCAGGACCTCGGCCTCGCCGGACAGGATGATCCCGGCGGATGAGGCTCTGTCTCCCGCCCGCAGCAGGAACTGCCTGCGCCGGAAGCGGGCCTGCCGCGCGGACAGACACGGCAGCATCTCCCGGATCTGCGCCCTGCGCAGGCCCCGGAACAGCGCACATTCGGTCAAAATGTTCGGTTCATCCATAATTTGAATCTCCTTTGTTTGAAAAACAACATACATTTTTTCTTCAGTATCCTATACTATGACCAGAAAGTCAAGTAACTGACGATTGGATCAGCAGTTACTTAAAAAGGGGATGATGAGCATGATCATGGACGGCTGCCAGGGCAAGCCGAGAACGCCGACCATTGAGGACCGGATCTGTCCGAACTGCGGCAATCCGATCGAGATTTTTTCCACAGACACGGAGGTCGCCTGCGATAACTGCGGCTTCATCGTGTACAACGACAAGCTCAGCTGCGTGCAGTGGTGCAAATACGCGAAGCAGTGCGTGGGCGAGGAGACGTATGAGAAGCTGATGATCATCGCGCGGCGCAATCAGGAAAAGGCCGACGCCGAGCGGCGCGCGAGATTGGAGGCCCAAAAGCAGCAGGAGGGACAAGCATGAAACGGACGATCATCGAAATCGACGAGGCGGCCTGCACGGGCTGCGGCCTGTGTGCGCAGGCGTGCCACGAGGGCGCGATCGCCATCATAGACGGAAAAGCAAAGCTGATCCGGGACGATTACTGCGACGGGCTTGGCAACTGTCTGCCGGTCTGTCCAGTGGATGCGATCCGCTTTATCGAGCGCGAAGCGGCGGCATATGACGAGGAGGCTGTCAAAAAAGCGAAGCTCGAACGGCTGACGGAGAAGGCGGTCAGGGGCGTGCAGGCGGCAAAAAAGCCGGGCGCAAGCGCACCGGACAGGCTGGCCTGCGGCTGCGCCGGGACGCAGGTACGGACGCTTGCGCAGGAGTCCGCCGGACAGGACGCGCCCGCGCAGCCGGGCCGTCTGCAAAACTGGCCGGTGCAGCTGCAGCTCGTACCGGTGCGTGCACCGTATTTTGACGGCTGCGACCTGCTGATCGCCGCCGACTGCACGGCTTACGCCTGCGGCAGCTTCCATGCGGACTTTATCCGCGGCCGCGTCACGCTCATCGGCTGTCCGAAGCTCGACCGCGCGGACTATGCGGAAAAGCTGACGGCCATCCTGACGGAGAACGACGTGCGCAGCGTGACGCTCACACGCATGGAGGTGCCGTGCTGCGGTGGGCTGGAATACGCCGCGCGGCAGGCTGTCGCGGCAAGCGGAAAGGACATTCCCATGCGCGTCGTGACGTTCACAGCGGAGGGCAAAATCCTGCCGCAGGACGCCTGAAGCTGAAAAAACAAAGAAAAACCCGGATCCCGCGCAGCTGTGGGATCCGGGTTTTTTATGCAGATTAGCCAAAATTACTCTGGAAATTTTACAAAAATATAGAAAAACATTGGATGCACTTGACGCGGCGGGCAAATGGTCATATAATCGCATTTGGTAGTTAAGCCCAAAAAAGATATTGCAATTTATTTTCATTTTTATGATTTTATCAGACTTTTAACGGTTTCTTTACTTTGAAAATATTATGTCGAAGGACATCGAGAAGTTTCTGGAAAATATTGCATAAAAGAAATTGAAAAATTTACCAGAATGTGCTATATTCATGATGTCGCAGCGATAAAAAAGTCAGTGTCTGACACAAACCATATTATGAGGAGAGGTCAAGAATGGAAAACCGTGTCAAAATTCTGATCGCAGATGGAAATGAGGAGTTTTGCGATCACGTCAAACGCCGTCTGGAACAGGTTCCCGGCTATGAGATCGTCGGTACGGCAGCCGACGGGCAGCGCGCGGCAGAGCTTATGCGCGTGACGAAGCCGGATATCCTGGTACTGGATCTGATGCTGTCGAAGCTGGACGGCATCGCGGTCCTGAAACGGGCGCGTGAGATGGACAAGCCGCCGGCAGCGCTGGTGCTGACGGGCTTTATGACGGAATACGTCGCCAACATGGCGGCGAGTCTCGGCGTGCAGTATTTCATGACGAAGCCGTGCGAGCTGGACGCCGTGGCCGAGCGCATCCACGAGATGACCGCGATCGACGGTCAGCTCCGTCAAAACGCCCAGCGGCGGCAGGAGGTCAACATCGAGGCAATGGTCACCTCCATTATCCATGAGATCGGCGTTCCGGCGCACATCAAGGGCTATCAGTATCTGCGCGAGGCGATCATGATCGCCGTACAGGACATGGACGTCATCAACGCCATCACGAAGGTCCTGTACCCGCAGGTCGCCAAGACGTTCGCGACCACGCCGTCGCGCGTCGAGCGCGCCATCCGCCACGCCATCGAGGTCGCGTGGGACAGAGGCGATCTCGAAACGCTCCAGCGCTTTTTCGGCTACACCGTCTCGAACACAAAGGGCAAGCCGACAAATTCCGAGTTTATCGCGCTCATCGCCGACAAGCTCCAATTGCAGCTGAAAAACGGTCAGGTGATCTGAGCGACGTGATACAGCCGCTTCCTGTAAGGGCCAGGAACCTGCAAATTCGCCGTGAATTTCTAAAAATCACTGCTTTCCGTCAGCCCATGCCCGGAAGCGCTAACGCGCTTCCGGGCAAATTTTTTGTGTTCCGCGTAAATTTTTCTTGCGTATCGGGGAAAAGTATGGTATGATCTGTGCAAGCAGTTAAGGTTCTCTAACCAAACGGGTGGAAGCAGTCCTATCTGCCGCAGTCCGCAGGACAGGCGGAGAATGGGTGTACTGTATCCTATGGTTAGAGATATCTAACTAATTTCAAACCGAAAGGACGAGCCTATGAGCGTTGTAATTCTTGGCGGCAACGAATGTATGGAGCGCCGCTACCGGGAGCTTTGCGAAAGCTACCAATGTCAGTCGAAGATCTTCACCAAGCCCGCCGGCGGCCTGCGGAACAAGCTGGGCAGCCCGGATCTGACGATCTTTTTCACCAATACCATGTCCCACAAGATGGTGCAGGGCGCGCTGAGCGAGCTCAAGGGCCGCGGGACGATCATCGAGCGCTGCCACACCAGCTCTCTGTCCGCGCTGCGCGGCATTCTGGACAAATACGCGGCGCAGGGAGCCTGCTGATGTCGGAAGAAATGGTCGTGCGGCAGGCCGCGCCGACGCTGGCCGGGATCAAGACCGGAAGCCTGTTTCCATGTCCTTGCACGGAAAAGGAAACGCTGCTGGAGGAGATCCGCGCGTTCAACCGGCGCTATCTTTCCCGCGGGCTGTGCCTGCTGCCGCTGCGGTTCACCGAGGGGAAGGCGCTTTTGTACCTCTACCGTCCGGCGGCGCTGCAGCGTGATCTGCGCGCGCAGACGGCAAAGGCGCTTCTGGCGGACGCGGGATATCCCTGCGGCAGCTGCGGCGGATGCGTTGCGCGGCTGGTGCGCCGTATGCGCGAGGGCGCGGAATTCCCGCACGAGATCGGCCTGTTTCTCAGCTATCCGCCGGAGGATGTCAAGGGATTCATTGAGAATCACGCGGCAAACGCCAAATGCACGGGCGTGTGGAAGGTCTACGGCGACGAACGGCAGGCGCGGCAGACGTTCGACCGCTATAAAAAATGTACGCAAACCTACTGCGAGCGCTGGCGCTCCGGCGTGGAGCTGGACCGGTTGGCGGTCGCAGACAGAATAGAAAGGAAGTCCTGATTATGAAAAAAACAGCAGTCATTTATTGGAGCGGCACCGGCAACACCGAGGCCATGGCAAACGCCGTCGCGGAGGGTATGCGCGAAGCCGGCGCGGAGTGCGCCGTCTGGACGCCTGCGGACGTCAGCGCGGATGCAGTGAAGGAGCTGGACGCAGCCGCGCTCGGCTGCCCGGCGATGGGCGCTGAGGAACTGGAAGAGACGGAATTTGCGCCGATGTTCGACGCGGTGAAATCGGCGCTTGCGGGCAAGCCCGTCGGCCTGTTCGGCTCCTATGGCTGGGGCGATGGCGAATGGATGCGCACGTGGGAGGAAGACTGCGGAGCTGCCGGGATCAACCGCGTATCGGACAGCGTCATCTGCTGCGAAGCGCCGGACGACGAGGCGCTTGCCGCCTGCCGCGCGCTGGGCAGGAAGCTTGCCGAATAACGTTGACAGTGCCGGTTCCCGATGCTATATAGTATAGAATAGAAAAACAGGATCGGGAGGCATCAGACATGGTACAGATCACAAAAGAGAATGGTATGCAGAGCGCAGGCGTCCCGTTTGCATGGGTCGAGGTACAGTACCCGGACAAGGTGCAGTGGGATGAGGCCGGATTCTACGATATGGTGGAGCGGCACCTTGCCGCGCTGCGGGAGCAATACCGGGAGTACGTCCGCGCGGACGTGTTCGGGCAGAACCCGTATTTCCGCTATTTCCGGAAATTCAAGAAGACGTACCCTGTCATGATGCAGTTCGAGTCCGTGCTGCTCAAGGGCAGGGAGTTCCCGCGCTGGACCGCCGTGACCGCCGTACCGTTTCTGGCTGAGCTGGAAACGCACGTGCTCTGCGGCACGCATGACGTTGACTGCCTGATGGGGCCGGTCGAGCTGTACCAGGCGGAAGCCAGGGAACCGTTTGCGGGCCTGCGCGGCGATGAGGTCCACACCTACCCCGGCGACGTCACCGGACGCGACGCGGGCGGCATCATCTTCAGCATGATCGCCGGTGCGGACGCAAGAACGTGTGCGCGGGCCGAAAGCCGCCATGTGTTCTACCCCGTCTTCGGCGTGCCCGGACAGGCACCCGACGCACTGCGCAGCGCGCAGACGCGCATGGCGGAATACGCAGCGCTCCTCGCGAAGGATGCGCAGATCGCGTGTGAATGGATCTGAAAACCCGCGGCGGCCGGGCTTCCCGGCCGCCGCGGGTTTATGGTGAGGTACGAAAGTCTTCCGGCGAATCCGTACTGCCCGGCAAATTTCAAATGCAGAGCGTTTTTACCGCAGCCATTCAAGGGCCGCTGCTCACAAATCTGGCGTCCCGTAACAGGCGGCGCGTACCATAGCGCCCGTAGGGTGAATATGTGTGTTCGCAGCGGCTAAAAATCAGGGCTTGCCTGAACTGTACCCGCAGCACGCACCAAACCGTAACCAGCGCCCCTTTTCTCCCCATTCTTTTCCGGCAAGACGGAAAAGAATGGGCCGCCGGAGGCACGTCGGAAACGGCCCCGCTGGAACGAGCCTCCTCATTCCCGTCGAACCGCTCCGCTGGGTTCGCCGGGAATGCTTGAACCTCATAGTTGCACCGACATAAAAACCGCGGCGTCCGAACATTCAGACGCCGCGTGTGCTTTTATTCATCCCGGTACCGGAACAGTGCCCGGCTGAGGGCTAAGATCTCCGGCTCGTCGAGGGAATTTTCAAAAACCGCCGTTCCCGGTTCGCCGCATTGGCGCAGCATACCGCTTTGCGCAAGCTTCCGTTCGAGCTGCATCGCGACGCCGTGGCTGCCGTCCATGATCTCCGGCCCCGGCCCGACGATCCTGCGGATCGCGCCCGTCAGGAACGGATAGTGCGTGCAGCCCAGCACGATCCCGTCGACCGGCTCGCGCAGATACGGCGCGAGCTTTTCGGTCAGATACGCCTCCACGGCGCTCCCGCGCAGCTCCCCGCGCTCGACAAACTCCATCAGCCCCTCGCACGGCAGGCCGATGATCTGTGCGCGGTCGTCAAACTGGTGCTTGAGCGCCTGAAATTTCTCCTGCTTGATGGTCAAGGGCGTGGCCATGACCAGAATCCTGCCGCCGGGGTATTTTTCTACGGCGGGCTTGAGCGCAGGCTCCGTTCCGATCACGGGAATGTCCGGGTAGACTTGCCGCAGCAGGCCGATGGCGGCGGATGTTGCCGTGTTGCAGGCCACGACGATGGCCTTGGCTCCGGCGCTTACCAGATGCTCCGCCGCCGCAAGGCTCAGCGCCTGGATCTGCGCTTCGCTCTTGACGCCGTAGGGCGCGTGGAGCGAGTCGCCGTAGTACAGATAGTTTTCCTGCGGCAGCAGCCGCACCGTCTCGCGCAGGACGCTGATCCCGCCGAGGCCGGAGTCAAAAAACGCAACAGGCCGATCCTGCTTCTGCATACTCACGCCTCCAAAAACCGCACGATCTCATTCAGATCGTATTCCCCGCCGTCCATGTTGATGCGCAGCGTCCGCTCCGGCGGGAGGGTTTTGGCCCATTCGTCGTAAAGCTCCTTGAGCTCGTACACATACATGAGGTCGAGATCGTCCTCGTATTCCCGCCCGCGCTGGCGCATATGCTCGATGATCGTGCTGACGGAGCAGTCGAGATAGAGATACTTGTCGACCGGCGGCATCAGCGACGCGATGCCGTGCGCCAGCTTGCAGAGAATGCCGAATTCGTCCTGCGTCAGATCCTGCTGGTTCAGGCGGTATTTCGCGATAACCAGATTTTCCAGAAACGCGCGGTCAAAGAAGAAAAACTCGGTGTCGCCGACCTCCGGCCGCCACTTCTCGTCGTCAAAATACAGCGAGAGGAAGCTCACCTGCGAGTGAAACGACCAGCGTTTGGAATCGGAATAGTATTCATTGATATAGGGGTTGTCCTGCGGACGCTCCTCATGAAACGCGGCGCGCGGGCCGAAATATGCTGTGAGCCGCTGCAAAAGCGTCGTCTTTCCCGCGCCGACAGTGCCGCAGATCGCGATGTACTTCATATCCGCCCGCCTCCTTCGTTTACACAAAACGCTTTTCTATTCTACAACATCCAGCCGGTGGAAGCAAGATGCAAAACTGCCGAAAAACACGGCGTCCCGCTTGCAAACCTCCCGGCGGCATGATACGATAGAAAAAAGAAAAGGGGAGGGTGCTGCAATGAACTACGCGGCGATCAAAAACTGCGATATTGCCAACGGACCCGGCGTGCGGGTCAGTCTGTTCGTCTCCGGCTGCCGCCACCACTGCAAGGATTGCTTCAATCCCGAAACGTGGGACTTTGCCTGCGGCGAGCCGTTTGACGAGGCTGTGATGGACGAGCTTCTCGCCCTGCTGGCTCCCGGCTATATCCGGGGCATCACGTATCTTGGCGGCGAACCGTTTGAGCCGGAGAACCAGCCGGGACTGCTGGAGCTTTCGCGCAGGATCAAGGCGGCCTATCCCGAAAAATCCATCTGGTCGTTCACGGGCTATCTCTTCGACCGCGACATTCTGGCAAAAAGGCTCGGCCCGTGGGAGGTCACGCAGGAGCTTTTGTCCTATCTCGACGTGCTGGTGGATGGGCCGTTTGTTGCAAGCCTCAAAAATCTGAACCTGCGCTTCCGCGGCTCGTCCAATCAGCGGCTGATCGACGTGCCCGCAAGCCTGAAAACCGGAGCCGTCGTCCTCTGGGACGAGCGGCAGTAGGAGGAAGTCTATGCCTGTGATCAAGATCCACTATTTTTCCGACGATCTGCCCCGTCTGCAAAAGACGGCCAAGGGCGACTGGATCGATCTGTACTGCGCACAGACCATGACGCTTCACGCGGGGGAGTATGCCCTTGTTCCGCTGGGCGTGTCGATGCAGCTGCCGGAGGGGTATGAGGCGCGCACGGCCCCGCGCTCGTCCACGTTCAAGCGCTGGGGCATTCTGCAGGCCAACTCCGTCGGCGTGGTCGACAACAGCTACTGCGGCACGAACGATGAATGGAAGCTGCCGGTCTACGCCACGCGCGACACCGTGCTCGAAAAGGGCGACCGCATCTGCCAGTTCCGCATCTATGAGGTGCAGCCGCCCATCAGCTTTGAAGAATGCGACACGCTTTCCGACACCGACCGGGGGGGCTTCGGCTCGACCGGCGTGCGCTGATTTTTGAAACATATACTCCGATACAAGAAAGGATGATTTGATCATGAAAACGTTGCTCAAGGGCGGCACGGTCGTCTCTGCGGCAGGCTCCCGCGTTGCGGATGTGCTGGTGGACGGCGAGAAGATCGCTGCTGTCGGCGAAGGACTGGCAGTGGATGGCGCAAAGGTCGTCGACGTGCGCGGCAAGCTGCTCTTCCCCGGCTTTATCGACGCGCATACGCATTTTGACCTCGACGTCTGCAATACCACGACCGCCGACAACTTTGACACCGGCACGCGCAGCGCCATCCACGGCGGCACAACGATGGTCATCGACTTTGCCTGCCCGAATAAGGGCGAGACGCTGGGCTACGGGCTTGATCTCTGGCACAAAAAGGCCGACGGCCGGTCCAGCTGCGACTACAGCTTCCACATGACCATTGACGACTGGAACGAGGGCATCAAAAATGAAATTCCGGCCATGTTTGCCGCTGGTATCCCGTCATTTAAGATGTACATGACGTATCCCGCCATGATGATCGGCGATCAGGACCTGTTTTCCGCGCTGCTGGAGCTGAAAAAATACGGCGGCATCGCGGGCGTTCACTGCGAAAACGCGGGCGTGATCGACGCGCTGATCGCGCAGCACAAGGCGGAAGGGAAGACGGCCCCGTCGTCCCATCCCGAGTGCCGCCCGAATCCGCTTGAGGCGGAGGCCGTGGCCCATCTGCTGCGCATTGCGGAGGTCGCGGACGTTCCCATCGTGATCGTGCATCTGAGCACGAAGGAGGCGCTGCTGGAGGTCATGCACGCGCGCGAGCGCGGACAGAAGGTCTATGTCGAAACCTGCCCGCACTACCTGCTGCTGGACGACAGCGTCTATGATCAGGAGGACTATTCCGCCTCTGCCCGCTATATCTGCGCGCCGCCCATGCGCAAGAAGGAGGATCAGGCGGTTTTGTGGAAGGCCCTTGCCAACGGCAGCATCCAGACCGTCTCGACCGACCATTGCAGCTTTACGCTGAAACAGAAGGACGCCGGACGCGGCGACTTTACGAAGATCCCCGGCGGTCTTCCCGGCGTGGAAACGCGCGGCGAGCTGCTCTATACCGCAGGCGTGGCCGAAGGCCGCATCACAAAGGAGCAGATGTGCGCCCTGCTGTCCGAAAACCCCGCCCGGCTCTATGGCGCATATCCGCGCAAGGGCGTGATCGCGCCCGGCAGCGACGCGGATATCGTCGTCTACGATCCTGAGGCTGACACGGTCATCACCGCGCAGACGCAGCTTTCCGCCGCAGGCTACACGCCCTATGAGGGCTTCAAGACCAGGGGTTCCATCGCACAGGTCTATCTGCGCGGCACGCTCGCCGTCGACCACGGCGAAATGAAGACCGGCCCCATCGGCACGTACATCCCGCGCCATCCGGGAAGTCTGTAAGCATAAGCGCAGCGGCCCGGCACGGGCTGCTGCGCTGGTTTCTTTCTGGATTTGATTGACAGTGCCCGGAAACTGTGGTACAGTGAGATCACAGCCAGTGTTATACGGGGCGTCTTGGACGTGTTTGCCGGGGGGGCTTCGGCCTGTTGATCCGCTTCGGGCGGGCACATCGGTATCGTCGGAAACACTGGTGATAAATACAGCTGATGAGACACCGGCCGATTTGGGCGTTTCGCCCGGATGTCCACCGTCCAAGGCTGTGTTTGCGCTCCTGCGGTCCCGGTAATCCTGCCGCGGCGGGAACCCCGGTCTTGATTGCCGCAGGAGCGTTTTTCATGTTTGCAGGCGCATTCTCTCCGGCATTTCCTTCAAAATACAGCCTCCCATTCTCATGCATGGCATGACAACGGGAGGCTGTTTCGCAGATTCCTGCCGCTCAGGTTTGCCGGGCGGCTTTTTCCATGAGCTTCTGATAGACCGGGCGCATGGCAGGCTCGGAGACGGAGGATAAAACATCTTGCACTGAAAGCCAGCGGACGGCGCTGTTTTCATCCGGCTTGCAGCGGATGGGGGATTTGTCGTCGGCCTCCAGCAGATACGTCGCGTTCAGATGCAGGTGGGCGCAGACGAATTTTCCACGCTTGACGTGCGGCGCGACGTGCAGGATTTCGAGCGAGAAAATTTCCGGGGAGACGGGCGCGGCCAACACGCCGGATTCCTCATTGGCCTCGCGCAGCGCGACGGAAAGAAGGTCGGCTTCCCCATCGGCGTGTCCGCCGAGCCAGGCCCAGGACTGATAGAGATTGTGATAGGCCATGAGCACCTTCGTCCTGTCCGGGTTTACGATCCAGCAGGAGGCGGTGAAGTGCGCCGTAGCGTTTTCGCGCGTAAGGAGATCGGAGAAGCAGTCCATGTCAGCCAGCATCTGCCGCCGGTCGGCCTCCTCCTGCTCGTTATAAGGCGCAAACGCCTCGATCTGCGCGCGCAGGCGGGTAAGCTCAGTCATGCTCGTAGGCCATCATCTTGTCGATGCGCCGCTGGTGACGTTCGACGCCGGAGAACGCCGTGTCCAGCCACACGTCGACGATCTCAAGGGCCAGCATTTCGCCCGTCACGGCTGCGCCAAGGGCCATCATGTTCGTGTCGTTGTGTTCGCGGGTGAGCCTTGCGGACATGGGGTTGTCGAGCAGCGCGCAGCGGATGCCCTTGACCTTGTTGGCCGTGATGGACACGCCGATGCCGGTCGTGCAGCAGACAATGCCGCGGTCGCATTCGCCGCTGGCGACGGCCTGCGCCGCCGGGCCCGCAAAGTCGGGATAGTCACAGCTGTCTTTCGTGTAGCAGCCGAAGTCCTTATAGGCAAGGCCGCGCTGTTCGAGATGCTTCATAATGGCGTGCTTGAGGTCAAGCGCGCCGTGGTCACAAGCGAGAGCGATCATAGGGGTGTTCCTCCTGCGGTTTTTCTTTTATTATACCGCAGAGGACACAATTTGCAAGCGCAATCGGAGGCGGGGCGCGTTTTAATGGTATATGCTCAGGAAAATCTCGTTGACCGCGCTGCTGTCATCAAACCGCAGCGTGGCACAGAAATTTTCTGTATAAAATCTCATGTGATAGCTGGTATCCGCACCAAGAAACGCATACGAAGACGCCGCATTGCTGCCATACAGATCCTGTGTACGGTAGTAGTCCTGCGGAAGCGTCAGAATCTGCATCTGCGGGTCGACCGGGATGGTATCCAGAATGCCTTGCAGACTGCTGCCGATCGCCGCACCGCGCAGGAAGGCCGAGGAAAATGTGCCGCTGTCCGCTGACGGTGTGATATCGACGGAATCCAGCCGCAGAACGCGGTCAGAATCCGGCGTAAAATAGTAGCTTACGCCGTCAACGGTAAAATTATCGCCCGGCATCCGGCCGCGCCAGACGCGGCTGTTCTGGTAGCTCTGCGCCTTCCTTACCGCCGTCTCATAGTCCATGCCGAGGTGGACGCCGTTGGGCAGCGTCAGCTCACACGGCTGGACGGGGATAGTTTTATCCGTTTCCACCGATGCCGGAGGGGTGTTCGGGCCGGAGAGGTACACCTCTGCGCGCAGGAAGTTGACGTGTGCGGTCCTGGACTGGAACGAAACCTCCATATTTCCCGCAGACAGCAGCCCGGTGTGGCCGTCCTGCTCGGAAATGCCGAGCAGCGCCGCCGTGTCCTCGTATTCCGATTTTAAGAACCAGTAGATCGCGTTTTCACGCGGGCCGTCAACGACGGTCTCTGCGCCGGTTTCCGCAGAGCGGTACACAAGCGACGTTTTCCAGTGCCGGTTGCATCCTGCCTTGTTCTCGGGGCACGGAGCAGAGACAGACCGCACAAGCAGCTGATGCGTGCCGACCTGTGCCAGAAGCGTCGTGTCCAGCACTGTGCCGTCGGTGTCCAGCGGGGTGAAGCTGGCCGCGATTTGCTTTAAAAGCTGCCCCTCATAGCGGGTCTGCAAATACGGGTTATAGCCGGAGGATGTTTCCCTGTCCTCGCCCAGCGTCCAATGCACGCGCACCTCATAGCAGCCGTCGGCTGCGCCGAAGAGGTATACCAGTTCATTTTCTGCGCCGGAGGCCAGCGTGAAGACCGTATAGCGGTTGGTCAGTTGGGAATCGTATCCCTGCGCCATATAGTCCGCGATGCGGCTGGAAACGTCTGTACCGGCAAGGAGTTTTGCTTCGAGCGTTGAGCCTGTCAGATGCGTGCTGGATACCAGACCGCTTTCGTCATAGCCCCAGCCGGTCGTGGGCAGATACGCGCCCCAGCCTCCGGCCTCGTCCGGGAAGGTGGAGAAGTACGCGTCAATATGAACGGCCCTGCCGTAGCCGTCCATGCCGTTATAGAAGCTCGGATAGAAATAGCCCTGTATATTATTTGCACCATGGGTCGCGGCGTAAATGTCGCGCAGATAGTCTTTCAGGCGCCCGGACTGTTCATACACGGCCAGCGCCGTGCCGTCCGTGTCCTTTGTCCAGCCGAGCAGGCGGTAGTCCTGCGTTTCGCTGCGATAGGTGACGGTCACGAGGTAGCGGGTGTCGTCCACCAGATATTCCTGCCCGTCGATATACGACAGGCCGGTATCAGTGCCCAGCATGAAGGTGCGCCCGTCGGCATTTTCCGGCGCAATCGCAATTTTGTAACTCCACAGCTGCAAATCTCCCTCCGGGTCGAGGCCGGACAGGGATGCAAGCTGCTCGAGGTTCACCATCTGCGCGTCCTGCACCGTATCTGTTACAGTCTCAAATCCGCCGTCGGTCAGCACCTTATATTCGATTGGCTCCGGCAAAATGACCTGCGCGATATAATATTCGGCGTAGTCCTCTATACTGGAAAAGAACGCGCTTGTCGGGGGCGTGCTGTCTGCCTCTGCGGGGCTGTCTGCGGTAGAAGAAGCGGGCGGCTCTTCCTCCGGCTGCTCTGCGTCCGTCTTCGGGTCGGTCAGGAAGCACACGGCCACGGCGATGGACACGAATACCGCCGCCAGCACGACCCAGAACGCAGGCTTTTTGTAATTCAGAACGGACTTGATGCGCCCCTTGACGCCCGTTTCGCCGAAGGCCAGCGGGCAGGCCGTAATCATCCGGCGCGGGACGCTGCATTGCAGCAGCGCACGGGAATAGGCCGTCTTGCAGCCCTCTCCCAGCTCGCGCACGACCTTTTCATCGCAGGCCGCCTCGATATCGCGGCAGAATAAAACATACGCCAGCCAGCAGACGGGGTTGAACCAGTATGCCGTCAGGAGCAGGAAGCCCAGCGGCTTCCAGAGCTGGTCGCCGCGCTTTAAATGTGCGCGCTCGTGCGCCAGAACCATGTCCTGCGCGCCGGGCTCCAGCCCGAAGGGCAGATAAATTCTTGGCCGAATCACGCCGAGGATGAACGGGGACGGGACGAATTCCGACTGGAACACGTTCCCCTCCAGCCGCACTGCCGTCCGCACGCGAAGCCGCAGGCGCAGCGCGGAAATGGCTGCGTACAGGATAAGCACTGCGCAGCCGCCGAGCCAGACCCACGCGGCAAGCCACGTCAGAATTTGCAGCGGATTTGCGCTCTGCGCGGGGTCGGGCGTGAATGCAGCCTGTAAGGGCGGATTTACAATGGCGTCGACCGCCGGGATGCCGCTCGTGATGGCGGGCGCGGCGGAATACACGATCTCCGGCTGCACCGGCTCCGCGCTCGGAATGAGGCTCAGCACGCTTTCAATCGAGAACGGGCACAAAAGCCGCACCGCCGCCAGCGCCCACAGGGCGCACAGCAGCCATTTCGGCGCTTTTTTGAACGCCAGCCGCACCAGCACGACCGCAAAAATCAGAACCGCCGCAGACAGGCTGCGGTTGAGAAAGCCGAGAAAAAGATTTGTCATGGCCGCTTCTCCTCATAGCCGTCGATCATGGCGCGCAGCCGGTCGACCTCGTCCTGCGAAAGCTTCGTCTTGCGCGCGAACGCCGCGATAAACGCGGGGAGCGAGCCTTCGAACGTCTTCTCGACCAGCTCGTCCAGCTCTGCCGCCTGCGCCTCGTCCTTGGAGACGAGGGAGGAGACGAGGCCATTTTCGTTTTTCACGACGCCGCGCTCGGCCAATCGGTGGATGACCGTATACGTCGTCGTCCGGCTCCAGCCGAGCCTTTCTTTGCACAGCTTCGCCAGCTCCGCGCTGGGCAGCGGCTCATGCTCCCATAAAATCAGGCAGAACCGGTATTCGCTCTCAAAGATCTTCGGGGTGTACATAGGCATTCCCTCCTTGTCTAATGCGTTAGACTGTAATTGCAGTCTAACGCATTAGACTGCTCTTGTCAAGCCCCCTTTGCAAAAGGGCAGCTTTTTGCGGACAGAAAATTTTCGGCAGGATGCAACCCTTGCGGAATTTTTGCGTGTAGGAAAGAGAAGTGCGGATGCGGACGCGGCGCGGCCCACAATATCTTGTGGCGGGTGTTACGTCTACCTCGCAACATGGGCCGAAATGGGCTGAAATGCTTGGTAAAACAGACATTTTCGTAAAAATCGGTTGCAATTTTTAATTTTTATGGTAAACTGGTTACATAAAATCTGCGGCTGCCACAGGCCGCAAATTGAAAGAGGTGCAGGTATGAAGCGTACATTTGGAAGATTTATGAGCCTGCTGCTGGTCCTCGCCATGGTATTGGCGATGGTTCCGGCGGCATTGGCTGCAAACGCGTACAGCGTCGAGCCGGACTCGACGATCACGCTCACGACGACGTACACGTTCACGGAAGCAACGTGGACGTCCAGCGATTCGACCGTCGCAAAAATTGAAAGCAGCACCGCCACAACGGCTGTCATCAAGGGCGTAAAGGCCAGCACGACGGCCATCCGGATCACGGCTACCGGCAAGGTAAATGGTCGTGATTATTCGGAGTATTTCACGGTTTATGTGCGGGACGCATATACCCTTACGCTGGCGCTCAGCAACAGTAATATCAACGGCACGGTTGCGCTGAATCAGGGCGACACCAGAACGCTCACCGCGACTGTCACGGTCGGCAGCAGCGGCGTGACCGCAGGCAATCTGGCAAACTGCGAAGTTCATTTCACCAGCGATAACGATGCCATCTCGGTTACTCCTGCCAGCGCGAAGGTCACCGCAAGCACGGTCGGCCACTACACGACCTATAAGGTTGAAGCGACTGTCAAAGCAGAGAAGGTCGGCGGCGCAACGCTGACGGCGCAGGTCTGGTATCAGGGTAAAGATGGCATGAAGCCGTCCACGTCCGCGACTGCGACCAAGACCATCGGCTTCAGAGTCAGCGGCGCGGCGACGATCTCGGTCACGCTTCCGACCGCCCAGCAGGTATTGTCGCTGGAGGCAGGCGGCACGTCTGCCACGCTGCAGCCGAAGGTGACCGGCTATTCCGGCACAGCCCAGCCGAAGCTGCTGTATCTGTATGACACCAAGGATAACAATCTGTATGTCCGCCCCAACGCTTCGACGACCTCTGCGACCGTCGAGCCGTACAAGGCCTGCGACGCAACAAAGATCTATATCTGCATTGCGGACTACAACGCTGGTCTGACATACGCGAAGATCGACCAGACGAACCCGTCCGCATCGATCGAGGGCAGCTACGCTGTCTGCACGGTCAGCATCAAGAATAAGGGCATGGCCGTCACATCGATCGAGGTCATGAACAACGAGAGCGTGAAATATAACGGGAAGGACTCCCGCCTGCAGACGCTGCTGGACAACGGCACGATGGTCTTCGGCCTGCAGGACAGCTATTATAAGCCTGCTGTGAAGTCTGCGTTGATCCGTGACGAGCTGATACTTACTGCGCGCATCAAGGCTCCCGATTCGCTGCTTGCAAGCGCTGCGGATTTGAAAAATGCCTATTCCCGCATTGAGTGGACAAGCTCTGCCCCCGCTGTTGCCAAGGTGGGCACGACCGAATCGGACGGAACCTCGGCAACTGCGACGATCGTGCCGGTCGCAGCCGGTACGGCGACGATCACCGCGAAGGTCGACGGCAATGTCACCGCGACCTATAATGTTACGGTCTATCAGGGCCGCGCCTACAAGATCACGGAAGAACCGAGTATCGGCGAAACGGTCGGAAAAATGACCCAGACAGAACTCGAAGCTCTGTTTAAGAAAGAATCGGCGAAGGTCGAGATTCAAACCAGTATTTACTCCGACGAGGTAATGATCTATGAATTGCCAGTCAAAACTGCAAAAGCAAATGGTTCTGATGCGGCTGGCTATACGTTCACCTATACACTTAACGGACTCAAAACGGCCACAAAGGAGTTCTTCTACAACAGAAGCGACCCTGACGACAGCGGTGTTACGACGACAGGCAAGGTGACCTTCTCCGACATTTCCTTTACGGAGCAGCCCGCAAACGCGGCCTATAAGATCACGGACACCATTGCCGATCTGGCCATGACAGCGTCGGTTTCGACGGGCAAGATCAAATCCGTGGTCTGGTACATGAACAGCGACCAGACGACCGGCGGTGTGGATAAAGCAATTCAGACAGACAAAATTACCGATAAGCCTACGAACTACCGTTCGGTTCTGTCCAATCTCAAGCAGTACATCACCGGTACCGGAACCTATGTGTTCTACTGCCGCGTCACGACCGACGACGGCAAGTATGCCGAAACACGCAAGGCCATCATCACCATCACCGGTGAGAACCACATCAACATTGTCTTCAACCCGACTACGGTAAAAGCCGGCGGGACGTTCACCATCACCGGCACGCCGCAGGAGTATGTGAGCGGCAAGCTGACCAATGTGACCGGCAAGACCTATACGATCATATGGTCCTCGAGCGACGAGAACATCGTCAAGCTCTCCAGCAAGACCAGCACCAACAGCAGCCCCTCTATCACCGCGACGGCCAAGGCCGGCGGTCAGGTCACCATCAAGGCTGAAACGACGATCGGCGCGAAAAAGTATGCTGCCGAAGTGAAGTTCACCGTCACCGTCCCCACGGCGGACGCCGTTAATGTGACGCTCGGCGAGAACGAAACCTACGTCCAGCTCGACGGCAGCAAGCTTGCAGCGGCAGTCAAGACCGCCGCCAAGACCACTCCCAGCACCTTTACCTTTGAGTCCCCGGCCAACGGCACGCTCTATACCTCGAGCGCCATGTCCGGCACGGTCAGCACGACGACCAAGTATTCTGCCAGCGAAGTCAGCAAGATGGTCTACCGTCCGACGAGAACCACCGGCACGCACACCATCAGGTACGCCGCCTATGACGGCAGCGCCCAGATCGCGACCGGCACGATCAATGTCATGACCAGCGCAAGCACGGTCGAATACCATATCTCCGCCAACGAGAAGCAGCAGATGGTCGTCAGCGACTTCCAGCGCGTCTACGGCTCCGGTCTGAGCTCCGTGACCTTCGGCACGAACAGCAATTCCTACGGCGCGCTGTACAAGGGCAGCACGACCAGCTCCGGCAAGGTCGGCAGCGAGGCCTACAGCGTCTCGACCGGCTCGAACCTGCTGAAAAACGTCTGCTTCATCGCGGGCAGCACCACGTCGAAGTACACTGTGACCATCCCCTTCACGGCAAACGGCTCGTCCGGTCAGATGAACGGCCAGCTTGTGGTCTATGTCAATGACACCCACACGCTGAACTCCACCGGCGCGTCCTTCCGCTCCATGGGCATTGCAAACGAACTCACGCCGGATAACGCCACCGGCAGCACCTACATCACCATTGACCGTGTCGTCGGCGGCAAGCTCTATTCCAGCTACACCAGCATCAAGAACTGCACCGCGCTGACCAGCAAGGATTTCGGCAGCACGAAGTTCTACTTCTCTGGCTCCGGCAGTCTGGATAACCTCTATATCCTGCCGCTGGCCGACAGCAAGAGCGTCGAGGTCAGCTACACCATCGACGGCAGCACGAAGGGCACGCTGTCCTTCAAGGTCAACCAGCAGACGGCCTCCAGTCAGTTCACCGACGTGAGCGGTTCTTACAAGTGGGCGGCCAACTCGGTCGACTTCATGTACATGAACGATATCATCAAGGGCAACAACACCAAGAACCCGAAGCTCTTCGGGCCGGGCGCCAAGATGACCCGCGCCATGCTCGTCACGGTCCTCTACCGTGCGGCAGGCGAGCCCACCGTTACCGGTATCACCAACAAGTTCACCGACAACAAGCAGGGCCAGTATTACTACAATGCAGTCCTCTGGGCCTCCAACATGGGCATTGTCAACGGCGCGACCGCCACGACCTTCGACCCGAACGGCAATGTCACCCGTGAGCAGATCGCGGCTATCCTGTACCGCTACGAAGGCAGTCCGACCGTGACCGGTTCTCTGAGCGGCTATCCCGATCAGGCGCAGGTCAGCTCCTTCGCTGTCACGGCGATGCAGTGGGCTGTCGGCACCGGCATCATCACCGGCGTCACCTCCGGCGGCAGGACGACCCTCTCCGCGAAGGGCAACGCCACCCGCGCTCAGGTCGCCGTCATGCTCCACCGCTTCCTGACGTTCTAAGCATATCGACCCCTCGCCCCCGGCTCACGCCGGGGGCGTTTTTTGCGCACAAAAAGGCGCCCTTTTCAAGGCAACGTCATCAACTTAAGGTCAGCACACATCAGATTTACACAGAGAACGACCGGCACTCGAACAGGGCCGGTAGGGGCGGAGCAGAGCCCCGCCCCTACCAACTGCGTTTGAATTTCGCCGGTTTTCGCGGATAATGGGTAATCTATCCGTCTTAGTATGAAAAATCTCCCCTTGCCGGGCGGCAAGGGGAGGAGATGAGGGCGTTTACCCTTCGAACTGACTGTGGTACAGATTGGCGTAGAAGCCGTTTTTGGTGAGCAGGTCCTCATGGCGGCCCTGTTCGATGATGTGGCCGTCCTTCATAACGAGGATGACGTCCGCTTCGCGGATGGTGGACAGACGGTGGGCGACGACGAAGCTTGTCCGGCCCTGCATCATGGTGTCAAACGCCTGCTGGATATGCGCCTCGGTGCGCGTGTCGATGGAGCTGGTCGCTTCGTCGAGGATGAGCATGGGCGGCAGGCAGAGCATCACGCGCGCAATGCACAGCAGCTGCCGCTGTCCGGCGGACAGCGCGCCGCCCGTGTCGGACAGCACCGTGTCATAGCCCTCCGGCAGACGGCGGATGAAGGAATCCGCGTGCGCCATGCGCGCGGCGGCTTCAACCTCGGCATCCGTCGCGTCCGGCTTTGCAAGGCGGATGTTCTCGCGCACGGAGGCCGTCTTGAGCCACGTATCCTGCAGCACCATGCCGTACTGGCGGCGCAGGCTCTCGCGCGTGACGGAACGGATCTCGCTGCCGTCGACGGAAATGGAGCCGTCCTTCACGTCATAAAAGCGCATGAGCAGATTGATGAGCGTCGTCTTGCCGCAGCCCGTCGGGCCGACGATGGCAATGCGCTGGCCGGGCTTTACGGAGAGATTCAGATTTTCGATCAGATGCTGCTCCGGCGTGTAGGAGAACGCGACGTTCTGCAGCTCTACGCTGCCGGAGACGGCTTCAAGCTTCTTCGCGTCCAGTGCGTCAGGCGTTTCGGCAGGCTCGTCGATCAACTCGAAGACCCGTGCGGCGCAGGCCAGGGCGTTTTGAAGCTCCGTGACCACGCCGGTGATCTCGTTGAAGGGCTTGGCGTACTGGTTCGCGTAGCTGAGGAAGCACGACAGCCCGCCGACCGTGATCACGCCTGCCACGGCGCTGAGCGCGCCGGTAAAGCCGACGCAGGCATAAATAATATTGTAAATGATGCGCGTGGACGGGTTCGTCATGGACGAAAAGAACGTCGCACGCATAGTCGCCGCCGTCAGACGGTCGTTGATCTTGTCAAACTGGCGCAGGCTCTCGTCCTCGTGCGAGAAAGCCTGCACGACGCGCTGGCCGCTCAGCTGCTCGTTGATCAGCGCGGTCTGCTCCCCGCGTGCCTTGGACTGCAGCTGGAACATGGAATAGGTATGCCCCGCGATGAACTTTGCCACCAGCAGCGAAAGCGGCGTCAGCAGCACGACGACCAGCGTGATCTTCCAGCTGATCGAAAGCATGAAGCCGAGCGTGCCCACAATGGTCAGAACGCCGGTAAACAGCTGCGTGAAGCCCATGAGCAGGCCGTCTGCGAACTGGTCGACGTCGGCGATCATGCGGCTGAGCGTGTCGCCGGAGGGGTGGCTGTCCAGATACGCAAGCGGCAGCCGCTGCAAGTGGGAAAACGCCTGACGGCGCACGTCGCGCGTCACGCAGAAGCAGACGCGGTTGTGAATGGCCGTCATGACCCACTGCAAAATTGCCGTCAGACCGGCAAGCACGGCGATTCTGACCGCCAGCGTACTGACGGCGGCAAAATCGACCTGTCCGGGGCAGACGATCTGGTCGATCGCGTCGCCGACCAGAATGGGGATATAGAGCGTGCCCGCTACGCTGGCCGCGGCCAGCAGCAAGGATGCAAGCAGCAGCGGCAGATACCGCCCGAGGCTTTTTAACACGCGCCGCAGCGCCCAGGAGGATGTATGCTTCACGATGCACTCGCCTCCCCCTTCTCCTGCGACCGGCAGATTTCCTGATAGACCGGGCAGGTCTGCTGCAGCTGTGTATGCGTGCCGAGTCCGGCCATATGGCCGTCGTCGAGCACAACGATCTTGTCTGCGTGCCGGATAGACGACACGCGCTGCGAGATCAGCACGACTGTGGGTTTCCACGGAAGCTTCGACAGCGCCTTGCGCAGCGCTGCGTCCGTCGCGAAGTCCAGCGCGGAGGCGCTGTCGTCCAGAATGAGAAGTTCGGGCCTGCGTACAAGCGCGCGGGCGATGGTCAGCCGCTGGCGCTGGCCGCCGGAGAAGTTGCGCCCGCCGGGTTCGACCTCGGCGTCCAGCTGGCCCTTCTTATCCTGCACGACGCCATCTGCCTGCGCTGCGCGCAGTGCGTCCCAGAGCGCCTCGTCGGATGCGTCCGCATTGCCCCAGTGAAGATTCCCCCGGATGGTGCCGGAGAAGAGCAGCGCCTTCTGCGGCACAACACCGATGCGCGTCCGAAGCGCCTGCAATTGAAGCGTTTTCACATCCTCGCCCCGCACGAGCACCTGTCCGTCTGTCGCGTCATAGAAGCGGGGGATCAGATTTGCCAGCGTCGATTTGCCGGAGCCTGTGCCGCCGATCACGCCAATCGTCTCGCCGGGCGCGGCACAGAAGCTGATATCGGTCAGCGCATCCGCGCCTGCCTGCGGATAGCGGAAGCTGACGTGCCGGAATTCCAGCTCCGCCTCTCCCGCGCCGTCCGGCAGCGCGTCCGCGCCGCTCACCATGCTGGACTTCGTGTCCAGCACCTGCGAAATGCGGCCCGCGCAGGCGGCGGATTTTGTGATGTTCAGGATCAGATTGGAAAACTTGATCAGCTCGACCAGGATCTGCGACATATAGTTATAAAGCGCGATCAGCTGGCCCTGCGTGATCGCGCCCTCGTTCACGCGGACGCCGCCCACGCGCAAAATCGCGACAATGGCCAGATTGATGATGACATAGGTCAGCGGATTGAGCAGCGCGGAGAGCTTTCCGACAAACTGCTGCGCGGAAAACAGATCTCCGGTTTTCTCCGCGAAGCTTTCCGTCTCTGTCTGTTCGCGGGTAAAGGCGCGGATGACGCGCACGCCGGACAGATTTTCCTGCGCCGCACCGGTCACGCCGTCGAGCTTCGTCTGCACGCGCCGGTAGAGCGGAATGCAGCTGAGCATGATGGCAAACACAACGGCAAAGAGCACCGGAATCGCCACGGCGAAGATAAGCGCCGACTTTGTGTCGATGGTAAAGGCCATGAGCATCGCGCCGAAAACCACGATGGGCGAACGCAGCAGTAGGCGGAGCGTCAGATTGAGGCCCGTCTGCACCTGATTCATGTCGCTCGTCATGCGCGTGACGAGCGTGGCCGTGCCGAGCCGGTCAAGCTCGGCGTAGGACAGCGACTGGATGTGCGCAAAAAGCGCACGGCGCAGGCTGCCCGTCGCGCCGGTCGCGGCCTTGGCGGAAAAATACTGCGCGCACGTGGCGCTGGCAAAGCCGCACAGGCCGAGTCCGACCAGCACAAGGCATTTTTTCAGGATATACGCCGTATCGCCGGACGAAATGCCGACGTCGATGATATCCGCCATGATGAGCGGCACGAGCAGCTCAAACGCGGCCTCGAGCAGCTTGAAGCACGGGGCCAGGATCGCCTGCAGGCGGTAAGGCCGCAGGTAAACAAGCAGTTTTTTCATGGGTTGTTTCTTCTCTTTCTTCTGCTATTCAATGGATTTGAGCGCCTGCGACATATCGATTGTGCGGATCTTCCGCCGCAGGGCAAGATTGACAAGCAGACCGAACACCAGCGTCAGCGCGGCCGAGATGAGATAGCTCAGCGGCGCGACGCGCACATCGAAGCACATGAGATCGATCTTGATCTGTCCCATGACATACGCGTGCAGCAGCTTTCCCATCGGAAGGCCCACAAGCGCGCCGAGGACGGTCAGGATGATGTTCTCGCGGAAGACGTAGCGGTTCGTCTCGCCGTCGTAGAAGCCAAGCACCTTGATGGTCGCGATCTCTCGTTCGCGTTCGGTGATGTTGATGTTCGTGAGGTTATACAGCACGATGAATGCCAGCGCTGCCGCGCCCAGCACGACGACCAGCACGATATACCGCAGGCTTTGCATCATCGTCGCCACGCGGCTGCGGAAATCGCGGCTGAGGGTGACAGCTGCCGCGTTTTTCGCGCCCGTGAGCGCTGCGGAGGCCGCCTGCGCGTCCTCGTCCGTCTGATAATTGACCCATGCGGCCTCGTATCCGGGCGCTTCACCGAAGACGTCCTGCCAGGTAGTCTGCGTCAGATAGACGTAATTATAAACATAGTTTTCAAACACAGCCTCGACGGTCAGCTCCGTCCGGCGCATGTCGCCTGTCTGTAAGGTGATGGTATCGCCCGCCGACAGGCGCAGCGCCTGCGCAAGGCCCCGGCTGATGATGCAGCCGTCGTCCTGCGGGTAGGGGATCGGCGTTTTCTCCTGCGTGTGCAGGTCGATAAAGCCGTCCACGCTGCCCGATTCTGGGCAGACGACGTTTGTGGTCTTGACCGTGCCGCCGGCAGAAGCGTCCAGACTTTTTTCCGCGACAAACAGACAGCCCTCCGCGCCGCTTTTCTCGCAGACGGCGAGGAAGTCCTCGCGTTCGCTGCCGCTCAGCGCGTGCTGGAAGGTCACGGCGGCGTCATAGCGGGTGATCTCGTCGTATTGATAGTCGACGACGCTGCTGATGGAGTCCTGAATGCCGAAGCCCGTGATGAGCAGCGCCGTACAGCCGCCGATGCCAATCATCATCATGACCATGCGCTTTTTAAAGCGCAGAATGTTCCGGATGGAGACTTTGTGCAGGAACGGCAGCCGGTTCCAGAGCAGCGGGAGCCGTTCGAGCAGAATGCGCTTGCCCGCCTTCGGCGCTCTGGGGCGGATCAACTCCGCTGCCGGCTTCTGCAGTTCGGCGTGTACGACGTACCACGTTGTGCCGAGCGCGCACAGCAGATACGCGCCCGACGAGACGAGCGCCAGCGGCCAGTCAAAGGCATACAGAATGCCGGTAAAGCCGTACATGATATTATACGCGTGCCAGATCATCTTCGGCAGGAAATACGAACCTGCCGCGATGCCGAGCACACAGCCGAGAACCGAGGCGATCCCGGCATAGAGGAAGTATTGGGACAAGATCGCGCCGTTGGAATACCCCAGCGCCTTTAAAACGCCCGCCTGCGTCCGCTGCTCGTCGACCATACGGGTCATGGTCGTGATGCAGACCAGCGCGGCCACGGCGAAGAAAAACAGCGGGAACACCCGTGACACGCCGCGCACGATATCGGAATCGCTCTCAAAGCAGGCGTAGCCGACGTTGCTGCTGCGATCCAGCACGAACACGTCCGGGTTTTCGAGCTTTTCCAGTTCGTCCTCGCCGTCGCGGTAGTCCTGCTCGGCGTCGGCCAGCTTTTGTTCACCGTCGGCCAGCTCCTGCTCGGCGTCGGCCAGCTTCTGATCGCCGTCTGTGATCTCCTGCTTTGCGTCAGCCAGCTCCTGCTCGGCGTCGGAGATCTTCTGTTCTGCTTCGGCCTTACCTGTGTAATAATCCGCCCAGCCGTCTTTGAGTTCCTGCTTTGCGTCTTCCAGCTCCTGTCGGCCATCTTCCAGCTCCTGCTTCGCATCTTCCAGTTCCTGCTGCTTTTCTTCCAGCGTTTTTTTCGCCTCGTCCAGCTTTTTCTGGTTTTCCGCGAACGCCTCGTTCGCCGCGTCTGCCGCCAGATCCAGCTGATTCTCATTGTCGGCCAGAGCGTTCTTGCCCTCGTCCAGCTGCGCCTGCGCCGCTGCAAGCTGCCCACGCGCCGCCGCGATCTGCGCTTTGGCCGCCTCCGCCGCCTCCGGCGACATCGCTCCTGCGGAAACCGCAGCGTCTATCTGCGCCTCCTGTTTGTCGAGCGCGGCTTTCTGCGCGTCTAACTGCTGCTGCTGCTCGGCAAGCGTTTCGCGTGCTTTCTGGAGCTTCGCGAAAGCGAAGCTTATCTCGTTCTCGGCCTGTTTCTTTTCTTTTTCAAATTTGGCGGCGTTTTCCTCATAGGTCTGCTTCGCGTCGGCCAGCTTTTTTTCGCCGTCTGCCAGCTCCTGTTCGCCGTCGGCCAGCTTCTGTTCATTTTCCTCGATCGTCCGCTGCCCATCCACCAGCTTCTGGTATGCGTCGGCCAGTTCCTGCTCCGCCTCCTGCTTTGCGTCGGCCAGAGAAACAACGCCGTCAGCATACGTCTGATGCGCGTCTTCCAGCTCCTGCTTCGCGTCGGCCAGCTCCTGCTTTGCATCGGCCAACTCCTGCTGCTTTTCATCCAGCGTTTCACGCGCGTCGGAGAGCGTCTGCTCGGCCTCTTCATAGAGGCGATCGCTGCGCCCATAAGCCGCGCTCTCGGCAAGCTGCGTGACCCACGGCTCTGCAGCGTCAATGCAGGCGGTATATTCGTCGGAATAGACCTCGCCCTGCCGGCCGGCCAGACGGAGATAGAGCGACGTGTCGTATTCCAGCGCAAACGCCTCCGGCAGGATGTACACGAATGACGAAAGCGTTCCGCTGCCGATGGAGGTGCCGCCGCGCTCATAATTGATGTATAAGACGCTCTTGGCGATGCCGACGATGGTAAATTCCCGCCGGTTGAAGCCGTCCAGCGTGTCTTCGTCGTTCTCTTCCGTCAGAACGACTGTTTTTCCGAGATCCTTTTCGGAATACAGCAGCCCGTCAGCCAGACATTCCTCCGCCGTCTGCGGAAATCTTCCACATTTTAAGCCCGGCAAGTCGATCTGCTCAGGCAGCGACAAAAATCTGCACGGCTTCGCCGCCCCATCTGCGACGGAGGCCAGCGCGTCCGCACTCTTTTCTCCTTCGCAGGCCGCCACGCGCGCATCGGCGGCGAGCGCTTCCGCGTCCGTTTCGTCAAAGCCGACCGTGCTGACGAGGCGGAAATCATACATCCGGTGCGCCTCGGCATAGTCGTCCAGCGTATGTACCATTGCGGTCTTTGTCAGCCGCAGGCCGCAGAAAAATCCCACGCCCAGCGCGACGATCGCCGCGATCGCCAGAAACCGGGTGAGACTGCTGCGGATCTGGCGCATTGTCAGCTTCAGCATACCCGTCACCATTCGATGCTTTCCACCGGCACGGGCGCTGCGTTTTGCCGCACGTCGGTGATCTGGCCGCTTCTGACGCGGATGACGCGGTCGGCCATGGCGGTCAGGGCGGAATTGTGCGTAATAATCACGACGGTCATGCCGTTTTCCCGGCTCTGCTTCTGCAAAAGCGCAAGGATCTGCTTGCCGGTCTGGTAGTCAAGCGCACCGGTCGGCTCGTCGCACAGCAGCAACTGCGGCCGTTTGGCCAGCGCCCGCGCGATGGCCACGCGCTGCTGCTCGCCGCCGGAGAGCTGGGCGGGGAAATTCTGCATCCGCTCGCCGAGGCCGACCTGCCGCAGAACTTCGTCTGCCGGGATGGGATTTTTACAAAGCTGGCCCGCGATCTGCACGTTTTCCAGCGCCGTCATATTGGGCAGCAGATTATAGAACTGGAACACAAAGCCGACCTCATGGCGGCGGTAGGCCGTCAGCTGCCTACGGTCAAACCCCGACACATCCTCGCCCGCCAGCAGCACATGGCCGCTCGTCAGCCGATCCATGCCTCCGAGAATGTTTAAAAGCGTCGTCTTGCCCGCGCCGGACTGCCCGACGATCACGCAGATCTCCCCCTCCGCGATTGTAAACGAGGCATCCTTCAGCGCGTCGATGCACACATCGCCCATCCGATAGGTCTTGCAGACATGATCGAACAACACAAAATTCTGCACACAGAACCCCTCCTGTATTTTTTCTAAAAGTATATTATGGCATACTGTTTTCTGTTTTGCTTGAATAATCCATGAACGCCGGGCTTGAAAATACTTTTTCTTGCTTTTGCCGCACATCAATGTTACTATTAAATTATAAAAAACGATAGGGAAGCTCTGATTCAATGACCGAGAGCATTCGGCGAGAGATTTTGGCCCAAGACATCGGATCAGAGGTTCCCTGACAGGAAAAGGAGCGGTCCTTTTGGCAAAACAGATCACGCGGATCGTGCTGACTGGCGGGCCTGCCGCGGGCAAGACGACGCTTATCAGCCGCATTCTCAAGGAATTCAAGCAGGACGAGGGCTGGAAGGTCATTACCATCCCTGAAACTGCGACGGAGCTGATCTCCGGCTTCGGCATCAAGCCCTTCGGCGGGTGCGTGTCCATGCTGGATTTTCAGGATTTTGTCGTTTCCGACCAGCTGCACAAGGAGCAGCTGGCGCTCAAGGCGGCACAGATGGTGCCGGAGGAGCACGTCATCGTGCTGTACGACCGTGCGCTCTTCGATGACAAGGCCTATATCTCCGACGAGGAGTTCCGGCAGGTGCTCGCGCGCTTCGGCCTGACCGAGCAGCAGGCGCTTTCCCACTACGATACCGTCCTGCACCTCGTCTCCTGCGCCAAGGGCGCGGAGTTTGCCTATAATTTCGGCAACGAGGCGCGCTACGAGCCGCTGGAGCTTGCGCGGGAAAAGGACGATCTGACGCTGCGCGCATGGCGTGCGCACCCGAATCTGCACGTGATCGACAATTCCGTCGATTTTGAGGACAAGATCGCGCGCGGCCTGCGCGCCGTCTATGAAGCGCTCGGCAGGCCCACGCAGCAGGAGGTCTGGCACAAGTATCTCATCGCGCTGCCCACGCTCCAGACGCTCGAGCAGACGTATCACGCCGCCAGCATCGACATGATGCAGACCTATCTGACCCGCGCCAACCCCAACATCGTCCGCCGCGTCCGCCAGCAGAAAAACGGCGGAGATTATCTCTATTTCTACACGGAAAAGCGCACGACCGGCTCCGGCCAGTGGGAGACGGAAAAGCCGATCTCCGAAAAGGAATACATCCGCTATCTCATGGAGGGAGACACGAGCCTGCACACCGTCCACAAGACGAAGTACCGCTTCGTATATAACGGCTGCCGGTTCGAGATTGATGTCTACCCGTTCTCGCAGGACCGGGCCATCATGCGTGCCGCATTGCCGGAAAATGCCCCCGTGCTTACCGCGCCGCCCGAGATCACCGTCCTGCGCGAGGTCACCGGCGACCCCGCCTACAAAAACCGCCAGCTGGCGAAAAATCAGAGACTGTAAAAGCTGCCGCCCGCGTTCAGTTCCATCGAACGCGGGCGGTGTGTTTTGTGAAAGGGGCGTTCCGGTGTGCCTCCGGCGGCCCATTCTTTTCTGTCTTGCTGGAAAAAATGGGAAGAAAAGAGACGCTGGTTACGGTTTGGTGCGTGCTGCGGGCGGACAGAGTCGTCCGCCACTACGGAGATACGGGGAGAGTAAAGCCTTGACGTAGGGGCCGACGACTCTGTCGGCCCAATGAGAAGTTACGAATTCGCCGAGGATTTCAGTAAAAGCGGTGCATCCTGCCGGGTCGATGTGTACCGGCAAGCGGCAGACCCACATCCGTAACGCTCCTTCGTCGCGAACGGCTGTGACCAGCATCGACCCCTACAACGCTTATAGGCACTGCATCAAAAATTCTGAGCTGCATCAAGCTTCGCGGGAAAAGTCCAGAAAAACCAAAGGGGTTTTTCTGGTCGGTTCAAGGGGGCCGGGGGAAATCGAAATCCCCCCGGACTCGTTTTCTTTCCCAATCTTTTCTTTTGGAGAAGCAAAAGAAAATGCTGGACAGCAGCTGCTGATTTCTAATACGAGTTCTTACCTTGCTGTGCGTCTCAAAATGCTGCGGCTTTTCGTTTATTCCACGCCGGTGACTTCGTAATCCTGCGCTTCGACGGCAGCCTTGAGCGTCTCGTTCGAAACATCCTTCGTGAGCGTGACGACGGCGGTGCCGTTGTTGTGATCCGCGACTGCGGAAGCTACGCCGTCCACAGCCTCGAGTGTCTTTTTGACGCGCGCTTCGCAGTGGCCGCACATCATGCCCTTTACGTGTAATGTCTTTGTCATACCAGTTTCCTCCTTATTTTGTTCTGCCAGATGAATTTCCGGCATGGGTTTTCCTTTGTGATCATGCTTGGAACTGTACAGCCTGCACAGATTCAACCGCAGCGCGTTCGACACCACGCAGAAGCTGGACAGGCTCATCGCCGCCGCGCCGTACATCGGATTGAGCGTCAGACCCAGCCCGACGAACACACCGGCTGCCAGCGGGATGCCGATGACGTTGTAGATAAACGCCCAGAACAGGTTCTCGTGGATGTTCCGCAGTGCCGCACGGCTGAGGCGGATGGCGGCGGCGACGTCGAGCAGCGTGCTCTTCATAAGCACCACATCCGCCGCATCGATGGCGACGTCAGCTCCCGCGCCGATGGCAATGCCGGTATCGGCGGCGGTGAGGGCGGGGGCGTCGTTGATGCCGTCGCCGACCATGGCGACGGGGCCGTATTTCTGAAGCTCACGCACGACGGCCTCCTTGCCGCCCGGCAGGACGCCCGCGACTACATCGTCCACGCCCGCAAGCTTGCCGATGGCGTCGGCTGTGCGCTGGTTATCGCCCGTCAGCATCACGACGCGGATGCCCATGCCGCGCAGCTGCCGGATGGCTTCCGGGCTTTCCGGCTTGATGGCGTCCGCCACGGCGATGAGGCCGAGGAGCTTTCCGTTTTTCGCAAACAGCAGCGGCGTCTTGCCGGATTGCGACAGTGCGTCCGCCTGCTTGTGGATCTCCTGCGGCAGGGCGAGCTGCGAAGCCATATATTTGACGCTGCCGCCGAGCAGCTGCGCGTCCAACACTGTTGCGGTCAGGCCGCTGCCGGTGATGGCGGCGAAGTTCTCCGCCGCTTCGGGCTGTAACTTTTCTTCCTCGCCGCGCTTCATGATCGCTGCGGCCAGCGGATGCTCGCTCTTTGCCTCCAGCGAGACGGCTGCCTGCAAAAGCTCCCGCTCCGTCACGCCGTCCGCCGGGATGAGATCTGTGACCTCGGGCTGGCCGGAGGTGATGGTTCCGGTCTTGTCAAGGGCGACGATGCGCGTCCGACCCGTATGCTCCAGACTTGCCGCCGTTTTGAACAGAATGCCGTTTTTCGCGCCCACGCCGCTGCCGACCATGATGGCGACCGGCGTGGCAAGGCCCAGCGCACACGGGCAGCTGATGACCAGCACGGAAATGCCCCGCGCAAGCGCAAAGGAGAATTCCCGGCCCAGCAGCAGCCAGACGATCGTTGTGACAAGCGCGATGGAGATGACCGCCGGGACGAACACGCCCGCGACCTTGTCCGCTGTTTTGGCAATCGGCGCTTTCGTCGCCGCCGCATCGGAGACCATGCGGATGATCTGGCTGAGTGTAGTATCCTCGCCGACGCGGGTGGCCTCGCAGCGGAGGAAGCCCGAGCAGTTGACCGTCGCGGCGGAAACGCCGTCGCCGGGGGCTTTATCGACCGGGACGCTCTCGCCGGTCAGCGCCGCTTCGTTGACGGCGCTCGCGCCGTCCAGCACAACGCCGTCGACCGGGATGCTCTGGCCCGGACGGACGACGAACACGTCGCCCTTGCGGACCTGCGCGGCGGGAATTTTGACCTCTTTGCCGTCGCGGATGACCGTTGCCGTCTCCGGTGCGAGAGCCATGAGGCTCTTGAGCGCGTCCGTGGTTTTGCCCTTGGAATGCGCTTCGAGCAGCTTGCCGACGGTGATGAGCGTGAGGATCATGGCGGCGGACTCAAAATAAAATTCGTCCATATACGCCATGGCGGCTTCGCTGCCGCCGTGGAGCTGCGCGTCCGTCATGGCGAACAGCGCATAGACGCTCCACCCGTAGGATGCCGCCGCGCCGAGCGAGACGAGCGTGTCCATGTTCGGCGAGCCGCGCAGCAGGCTCTTTGTGCCGCTCACGAAAAATTCCTGATTGATGACCATGACGATCCCGGCCAGCAGCAGCTGGACAAGGCCCATGGCGACGTGGTTGCCGCTAAACCAGCCTGGCAGCGGCCAGCCCCACATCATGTGTCCCATCGAGAAATACATCAGAATGAGCAAAAATGCGACAGAGGCGATCAGCCGCTTTTTAAGATGCGGTGTCTGCCTGTCCTCCAGCGCGCTTGCATCCGCCGCAGGCGCGGCCTCCTGCCCGCGCACAGACGCGCCGTAGCCCGCGTCCTTGACGGCTTTGATGACGGCGGCAGGCTCCGCCGTACCCTCGACGCCCATCGAGTTCGTGAGCAGACTCACGGCGCAGGATGTAACGCCCGGCACCTTTTTGACCGCCTTTTCCACACTGGCGCTGCAAGCGGCGCAGTGCATGCCGGTCACGGTATATTGCTGCATGAAAATCCCTCCTTGGGAGCAAATTACTTCATTAGCTTTTGCAGAGTTGCGGCCAGTTCATCCACGATCTCTTCATGGCCGTTTTTCAAATCCCGCGTCACGCATGTGCGCAGGTGCTCGGCCAGAAGCTCGCGGTTGAAGGCGTTGATGGCGGCGTTGACGGCAGCGGACTGCGTCAGCACGTCGTTGCAGTAGGCGTCGGCCTCGACCATCGCCTGCAGGCCGCGCACCTGTCCTTCAATGCGGCGCAGGCGGTTCAGAAGCTTCTTTTTCTCCTCCTGCGCGCGCAGCGTATGCTTCTCACAGCAGGAACATCGCTTGGGTTCCGGCATGGGCCAGCCTCCTTTTTATGTTTATATACCCCATCGGGGTATCTTCACTATATACCCTGATGGGGTATTTGTCAAGTGTAAATTTACAGGGCTTCCTGTAGGGGCCGATGCCTACTCGGCCCGTTGGGAAGCTGCGAATTCGCAATAGATTTCCGTAAAAGCCGGTGCGTTCTGCGGGCGGACAGAGTCGTCCGCCCCTACAGGGAGCGGAGGGGCATTGTAGGGGCCGACCTCTCTGTCGGCCCAATAAATGTGACGAATTCGCCGAAGATATCCGAAAAACGGATTGTTCTGCCGGGCCGATGTGGGCATCGGCCCCTACAAAGCTCCCACGCCGGTGTCACCCCATCTTACAAAACTGTAAGATGCGCAGGGAAAAGTGTAAGCCAAATCGATAGCGTTCTGGCGTGCGGCGCGGTATACTGGGGACAGAAATCAACACAGGAGGCTTTTCATCATGCAGATTCTCGAAGTAAACGGACTGCGCAAGGTCTACACGACGCGCTTTGGCGGCGCGTCGGTCGAGGCGCTCAGAAATATCAATTTCAGCGTGGAAAACGGGGAATATGTCGCTATCATGGGCGAATCCGGCTCCGGCAAGACGACGCTTTTAAACATTCTGGCCGGGCTTGACAAGCCGACCTCCGGCTCTGTCCTGCTGGACGGCAAGGATCTTGCCTCCATCAGGGAAGCCGACCGCGCGGCCTTCCGCCGCGACCATCTGGGCTTCGTATTTCAGGAATTCAATCTGCTCGACACGTTCTCGGTCGAGGACAATATCTATCTGCCGCTCGTGCTGGCGGGCGTGCCGCAGAGGGAGCTTTCTGCGCGGCTGGAGCCAATCGCGGCAAGGCTCGGCATTACGGAGCTGCTGAAAAAGTACCCGTATGAAATTTCCGGCGGCCAGAAGCAGCGCGCGGCCGTCGCCCGCGCGATCATCACGAACCCCCGGCTTTTGCTGGCCGACGAGCCGACCGGCGCGCTGGACTCCAAGGCGACGGACGAGCTGCTGCGCGTGTTCTCCGACATCAGCCGCAGCGGGCAGACGATCCTGATGGTCACGCACTCCGTCCGCGCGGCCAGCCGCGCCGGACGCGTCCTCTTTATCAAGGACGGCGAGGTCTATCACCAGCTCTATCGCGGCAATCTCACTGACGATCAGCTCTACCAGAAGATCACCGACGCGCTGACCGTTCTGCAGGCAGGGGGCGAGCAGGCATGACACACAAGCTCTATCCGCGCCTTGCCTGGCAGGGCATCACGAAAAACAAACGGCTGTATCTGCCGTTCCTGCTGACCTGCGTCGGCATGGTCACGATGACGTACATTCTGCTGTCGCTTGCCTCCTCCCCCATCCTCAAGACCTTCCCGGGCGGAGACACCATGCCCATGATTCTCGGCATGGGCAGCTTTGTCATGGCGGCATTCGCCGTTTTGTTCCTGTTCTATACGAATTCCTTCCTTATCCGCCGCCGGAATCGTGAGTTTGGCCTTTATAACATTCTCGGCATGGGCAAGGGCAACCTTGCGAAGGTTCTGGCGTGGGAAACGGTCATTATGGCGCTCATTGCCATTGTGGGCGGCGAAGCGCTGGGCATTGCGCTCGGAAAGCTCTTTGAGCTGCTGCTCGTCAATATCGTGGACGGCACCGTGCAGATGCAGTTTACCGTCTCCGTTCCGGCCACGACCATGACGGCGATTTTGTATCTTGCCATCTTCGCACTTTTGTTCCTGCGCTCGCTGGTGACGGTCTGCAAGACGAACGCGGCGGCGCTTCTGCGCAGCGAAGCCTGCGGCGAAAAGCCGCCGAAGGCGAACTGGGTGTTCGGCCTGGCGGGCTTTCTGATCCTCGGCGCGGCATATTATATTGCCGTGACGATCAAGCAGCCGCTGACGGCGCTGGCGGTGTTCTTTATCGCCGTTCTGATGGTCATCGCGGCGACATATCTGATCTTTATCTCCGGCTCCGTGGTGCTGTGCCGCGCGCTGCAGAAGAATAAGCGGTATTATTATCAGAAAAACCATTTTATTTCCGTCTCGTCCATGGCCTACCGCATGAAGCGCAACGGCGCGGGACTGGCCTCGATCTGTATTCTTGCCACGATGGTGCTCGTTATGCTTTCATCGACGACGTGCCTCTATTTCGGCAAGGAGGATGCGCTGCGCACGCGCTATCCGAGCGATCTTTCTGTTGAACTGCGCTTTGTCAAGGACGAGGGCGGTATGGATGAAGCAAACATCGCCATCGCGCGCGGCATGATCGAGGACGTTATCAAACAGGACGGACTTGACGTGCAGGGGCAGTTCGATATCCGCAGCGCATGGTTCTCCGGTCTTCTCACGGGCAATACTTTCTCCCGCGCCGAAGAGAGCACGCTCATGGATTATGAACGCGCGGTCGATCTGACGGTTTTGCCGCTGGAGGACTATACCCGCATGACAGGCGAGCGCCTGACGCTGGCGCCGGACGAGGCGTATTTTTGCTGCCCGCGCATGGCCTATACGCAGCCGGATATCCGCATCGGCGAACTGACCTATCAGATCAAGGGCCAGCTGCCAAGCTTCGGCGGCTTCGGCGCGGACAGCGCAAACATCACGACGACGATCTATCTCATCGTCCCGGATTTTGACGCAGCGGTGAACGCGCTGCGGACGCAGAACACCCGCTATCCGGTCGTCGTGAGCTGGCAGTATTCGTTTGATTCCGGCAGCCCGGATGAAGCGCAGATCGCGTTTCTCCGCGATATGATGGGGACGTTTGCCGATAACAGGGAAGGGCTGGTCTACGCGTCGTACACGGTGGAATCCATCGCGTTCAACCGCGGGGATTTCGTCGGCACCTATGGAAGCCTCTTCTTCCTCGCAATTCTGCTCAGCATCGTGTTCCTTGCAGCCGCTGTGCTGATCCTGTACTACAAGCAGATCTCCGAGGGCTATGAGGATCAGGCCCGGTTTGAGATCATGCAGCGCGTCGGCATGACGAAGACGGATATCCGCAAGTCCATCAACTCGCAGCTCCTGCTGGTGTTCTTCCTGCCGCTTTTGTTTGCGGGGCTGCATCTGGGCTTTGCGTTCCCGTTCATCCATAAGCTGCTGATGCTGTTCAACCTCACAAATCTGAAGCTGCTCATCGGCATGACGGTCGTCACCTTCGCCATCTATGCGGTCTTCTACACGCTTGTCTACCGCATCACATCCAATTCGTATTACTCCATCGTCGCAGGCGCAAAGGAGGAAGCAGCATGATCCGGTTTTTGCTCCGGCTTGTTCTGGTGCTGGTTCTGATCGCGGCGCTGCTGGTCGGCATGACGTGCTGCGCTGCTAAAGCCGTGTTCGGCAGCTGCGCGGAGGTCGGCGTGCAGCAGACTGTCCGCAATCTGGAAGACTTCTTCCTCTGGCTGCGCGACGTGTGGACGCTTGCACGGGAGAAATTAGAGCTATGCGCAGTGATTCGATAAAAAAAGCAAAGGACGGCGTTTCCGGCGGCGTGTTCTATCTGGGGCTGGCCGTGATCGGTGTGCTGGCCATCCCGGCGGCAGTCCTGCTGGGACTGATCGCGGGCGTGTGGACGCTGACGGACAGGCTGACGGCGCTTTTATCCGAAAAGCATTGACGTTTCCGCGCAATTCGGGTATCCTAGCGGCAGGAGGGATGAATATGACCGACTGTACGTCCTGCGGAGGCTGCGCGGGCGGCTGCGGCGGGTGCAGGAGCCACGTGCTGCTTCTGACGGAGCCGGAGCTTCGGCTGCTGCGGCAGTTTGCCGAGCTGGCGTTCCTGCCTGCCGCCTGCACGAGAACGGACGAAACGCCCGTGTATCTGGACGGCTCCGAAAATCGCGCGCAGACCAGCGCGGCGATCCTCGCCTTACAGATCAAGCGGCTCATTTCCGTGGATTTCGCCCTGCCCCTGAAAGGCTTTGACTACACAGGCTACGAAGCCTGGCCCATCCGCGGCAGCATGGCCCTGACCGCCGCCGGTCAGGAGGCGCTCGACTCTCTGGATATCCAGGGCTGCGGCGAATAACAGACCGCCGGGAGAAGGCAGCTGCCTTCTCCCGGCGTGCGTCCGCTTTTCTGTTCCAAAACGGGACTTTCTTGACAATCCGAATATGCCACACTATAAGCAGCATATACCCCTTACCGTATGGAGGTGCAAGCCATGAAGCAATGCATGGATGCAGGCAATCTGCATCGGCGTTTGAAAAAAATCATCGGGCAGGTACAGGCCATCGACCGCATGGTGGATGAAGACGTGCCCTGCGAGGATATTCTCTCCCAGATCAACGCGGCCAAGTCGGCTCTGAACGGCTGTGGAAAGGTCGTTTTGGAGGGCCATATCCAGCACTGCGTCCGCGACGGCATCCAGCACGGCGACGCGGACAAAACCATCGAAAGCTTCACCAAGGCCGTGGAGCGCTTTGCGAATATGCAGTAACCATTACACGCTTCCGAAAAGTCAGCCGTATGGGCTGACTTTTTTCTTTATACAAAAATCAACGGCCCGGATGCTTCTGAAGCATCCGGGCCATTGGTTTATGAAGCAGTTCAAAGTGCCTCGACGGCGGCGCGGACCTCATCCATCAGGGGGATGGACGCTGCTGCGCCGGGGCGGGTGACGGAGATGGCGGAGGCCATGGACGCATACTGCATGGCCGTCTGCCGTTCCATGCCCTGCGCGAGGCAGCCGACGAAATAGCCCATGAACGTATCGCCCGCGCCGGTCGTGTCGACGGCCTTGACCGGGTACGCACACTGCCGGACCTCCGTGCCGTCCTTCCAGCTGACGGATCCCTCAGACCCGAGCGTCAGCAGAATGCCAAGCGACGGATAGCGCTGCTTGAGCGTCTCATAGCCCGCCTGCGCATCGCCGCAGCCCGCCATGGCCGCGCATTCGATCTCGTTCACGACCAGCCAGTCGACGCCGGAAAGATCGGCGTTTAAAAGCTCGTCCGAAATGGGCGACGCGTTCAGCACAACGCGCAGACCGCGCCGGGCGGCGGCGCGCAGCAGATAGGTCAGATTGGCGATCTCGTTCTGCAGCAGCAGATAATCCCCGGCGTTCAGCTGCATGAGCACCTCGTCGATCTCCTGCGGCGTGACCGCCTGATTGGAGCCGCCGTAGAGGAAAATGCAGTTCTGGCCGTCCGGCTGGACCTGAATGACGGCGTGGCCCTGCGGAACGTCGGTATGCTTCAGATAGCGCAGATCGACGCCGCTGCCGGACAGCAGCTCTGCCAGCCGTGCGCCCTCCGGGCCGAGCAGACCCGCGTGATGCACCTTCTGCCCGCTGCGTGAAACGGCGATGGACTGGTTCAGCCCCTTGCCGCCCGCGTTTTGGGTATAGCTTTTTGTGTGGATCGTCTCGCCCGCGCGGCAGAAATGGTCGACGGCGTAGACGTGATCGATATTCAGAGAGCCAAAATTGACGACGTTCATCGGATGAACCTCCATCGTTGGAATTTCCTATAGCATACCCGCTCCGCAGACCGGTTGTCAAGCCTTGCGCGGGTCGAGATAGACGGACGGGTGCTTTTTGCACGTTGCAAGGCTCACAAGCACGAGCGCCAGCGCACAGGCGATCGCCCCCGGCACTGTCGCGCCGAGGCCGAACGGCTGGCCCAGCAGCTTCCACGCGATCGTGACCGTAAAGCCCGCCGCCATGCCGGACAGAACGCCTGCCTTCGTCGCCTTTTTCCAATAGAGCGCGGCGAACGCCGGAAGTCCCGCCGCAGCGGCATAGAAGCTCCAAGCGAACATGAGGATGTTATACGCGTTTTTGATGTACAGCGCGATCAGCAGCGCGCCCAGCGGCAGTACGACGGCGAACACGCGCGTGAGCCGCAGCTCCTTCCTTTCCGGCGTATCCGGCCGGAATACCTTGTAGATATCATGCACGCACGTCTGCACGGAGACGATGAGATAGCTGTCCGCCGTGGACATGATGACGGACAGAATGCCCGCCAGTGCGAGGCCCGTCAGGCCGACCGGGAGGATTTCAATCGCCAGCGCCGGAACGACCGCGTCGGTCGAGCCGTAGGCCGCGATCTTCTCCGCCGGGACGAGCTGATGCGCGACCACGCCCATGAACCATACCAGCGGGATCGTCAGCCCGTAGGCAAGCGTGCCGAGGAACAGGCCCTCCTTGGCGGATCTGCGGTTCTTTGCCGCGAACGCCCGCTGCCACATCTCCGCGCCGGCCAGCGTGAAGACAAAATAGGTGATGATATCGCCGACGATGCCGCCGTCGATGTACGGCTTTGCCAGCTCCGGCGCCAGATTCTGCACAAAATTGCCGATCCCGCCGAGCTTGACGAGCGACGAGGCCGGGATCAGGATATACACGAACAGGATCAGCATGACAAACTGGAACACGTCCGTATAAATGACGCCGAACAGGCCGGACGTGGCCGTGTAGATGATAAATACCGCGCAGGCGATGAGCGCGCCCAGCTCATAGGAAATGCCGATCTCGCCGCCGAGCATATTGATGATCGTGGCTGTCGCCGTGACCTGCGAGGCGACCGTGCCCATCATGGTGAACGCAATGAGGCAGCCCAGCACGACCTTGGCTGTTTTTCCGAAGCGCTGCTCAAACAGGTCCGGGATGGATGTGACGCCGAACTTTGTGCCGACGTCCGAGATGCGCCCGGCGAGGCCGGAAAAGATGAACATCCCAAGCAGGTACGGCAGCGCCGTCATGATGGCCTTGAAGCCGCTTGAATACGCGACGCCCGCACGCCCCATCAGGCCGCTGCCGCCGATGATGGTCGCGCAGACGGTGGCCATCAGAACCAGCGGCCCGAAGGAGCGCCCGCCGAGATAATAATCGTCCATGCTCCGGACCTTTTTGACCACCACAAGGCCGATGAGCACCATTGCAATCAGATACGCGCCGATGATCGCCAGATCCAGCGCGTGAAGTTCGTTGTGAACCACGTGTGTCTCCTTTCCTTCCGGCAGGCAGACACCCGCCGGATCATGTTGTTTCTGTTTTGCTGAAGAACCGGGCGACGGCCTCCCGTGCCTCCTGGTCGCCCACAAAGAGAATGCGGTCCTCGCTGCGAAGCTCGGCATACGGCCCCGGCGAGACGGTCAGCGCGTCCGCGCGCGCAATGGCGACGACGGTCGCCCCCGTCGCCTGCCAGAAATGGAGCGATCCGAGGGTCTTTCCCGCGTCCGGCCAGTCCTGCGGCACGCGGCAGGAGAAGGTCTTCAGCTGCTCCGCAGCCTGTTCGGGCTGCACGGAATCATCGAGAATGCTGCCGCACAGCTCCGACACCTGCCGCGCCACGGCCTCCTGCTGGGCAAGCAGCGCGCGCAGCCGCTGCTTTTTCTGCCGCAGCTCGTTTTTTTCGCCGACCATCTGCAGATAGCGCTTCGCGTTTTCCGCAGAGCGCACGTACACGCCGCTCTGCTCCTTGACGGTCACGACCTGCATATCGCGCAGCAGCTGCACGGATTTGCGGATCGTTTCGGGGGAAACCTGATACTCCGACGAAAGCTTCGAGCGCCCGGAGAGCTTTTCCCCCTCCGCAAGCTGCCCGTCCGCGATCCGACCGGCCACGGAGACCGCGATCCGCATATATTGCGGGAGTTCCTCATTTTCCATCGCTGGCTCCCCTCCTTTTTCTAAGAATAGAACTATTATATCAACTGACAACTTTATTTTCAAGAAAGATTTTCAGTTTTTTAAATAAAAAATGAGGCTGCGGAAAAGCAGCCTCAGGTGATCACGAAGCCACCGTTGACGGGCAGGACCTGTCCGGTGACAAACGCTGCGTCTGCCAGATAGACCATCGCCCGCGCGATGTCCTCCGGCGTGCCCAGCCGCTCGATGGGCGTCTGCTGCCGCAGACCCTCCATAACGCTGGGGTCTACGTGCGCGCACATATCGGTCTGGATGACGCCCGGCGCGACGGCGTTCACGCGGATGCCGGACGGCCCCAGCTCCTGCGCCAGCGCCTTGGTCAGAGCGAGGATCGCGCCCTTCGTCGCCGAATACGCCGCCTCGCACGACGCGCCGATCTGCCCCCACATGGAGCTGACGTTGAGGATACAGCCGGACTGCTGCCGCAGCATATGGGGAAGGGCTGCGCGGATGCAGTAAAACGCGCCGTCGACGTTGACGGCAAACAGCCTGTGCCAGCGTTCGGGTGTGATGGTGTTGATGAGCGCATAATCCGCGATCCCGGCGTTGTTGATGAGAAGATCTGTGCCGGGAAGCTGCGCGAACGCGGCGTTCACCGCCGCCTCGTCCGCAACGTCGCAGCGGACGGCAAGCGCGCCGGTCTCGGCGGCGACAGCCGCCGCCTTTTCGTCTTCCTTTTCATAGAAAAACGCGACCCGATCGCCGCGCGCGGAAAACGCGCGCACGGCTGCGGCCCCGATGCCGCGCGAGCCGCCGGTAATCAAAACATTCATAAATAGCTCCTCGCCCCGGCGCGGCTGACCGCTCCGGGGCGTTTTCCGGTTATCGTTTTCTGGTCTTGGTCTTGTGGTCGGAATAGGCGCGGATGGAGGACATTTTGCTGTCCGACTCGGACATGAACTGCTTGAGCATATCGTCGAACGATTTCTGCTGCGGCGCGGACGGCTGCTGCCGGTTCGGCTGCGCCTGACGCTGCTGGAAGCTGCCGCGCGGGCGCTGGGTCTGCTGCCGCGTGGGCGCAGGCAGGGTGCGCTTGATGGAAAGATTGATCTTTCCGCCTTCCAGTCCGATGACCATGACCTTGACAGTCTGGCCCTCGGTCAGATACTCGTGCAGATCGCTCACATAGGCGTGCGCGACCTCGGAAATGTGGACAAGTCCGGTCGTGTTTGCGTCCAGCGCGACGAACGCGCCAAATTTGGTCAGGCTCTTGACAGTTCCTTCAACAATTTCTCCAACCTTCAACTGCATCTTTCTATCCTGGTCCCCCATTTTGTTTAGTCACCGACATCTTCAAAGACGATCTCACCCTCTGATACCATGCCGAGTTGGTCGCGCGCGACCTGTTCCAGCCCCTCGGGCGTGTCGAGCGCGTCGATCGAGCTCTGCAGCCGGTCATTTTCCTGCTGTGTGCTTGCGATGGAGCTTGTCAGCCCGGCCGCCTCTGCTTCCTTTTCGCTGATCTGGGAGCGAAGGCGCACCAGGGTAACAGTGGCGTACACAACGAGGATCAGAATCACCAGCTTGACCAGCAGAGACGACTTGACGAATTTCATTCCGGCGTCTGCTCCTTTCCAGTTGTGCGTGTTTCCAATCGAGAATATGCTTACAGGTCATTGTACCCCATTTTCGGAAGCTTGCAAAGAGGGTTTTTGAAATTTTTTTGAGAAATTTCAAAAAAAAGCGCACAGGCGCGAACAGCGTCCGCAAAATCCGCCCCAGCAGACGGAAAAGTCCCCGGAACACGCACAGCATAAGCGGGCTGAGCGTCAGGAAATACAGAACGGCGGTCAGAAATACGGCGAGGAACACATACAGCCGGAACTGCCCCTTTCCCGCCGTGAGCGCGAAGAACAAAAACGAGGCCGTGAGCAGCAGGCCGAACAGCGCGTCCGCCGCAAGTCCCGTCCGCGGGCAAAGCTGCCGCAGCGCACGCAGCAGATCGTAAGCCAGACACAGCCCCAGCCCCAGCAGCGCTCCCTGCGCAAAGGTCAGCGCCTGCGCCGAGACAGGGATCTCCATCAGCCGAACAGGCGGGCGAAAAAGCCGCCGCGCGGGATATCGTCCTCATACGAGATCGCGTCGACGCTCCCGTCGACCAGGACCTGCCCGCCGTCGATGGACAGCTGCTGCAGATGCAGTCCCTGTCCGCGGATGGACATCGGGCCGCGCGTGGAGGTTAGAAGGATCTCCGTGTCGTCAAAGCTTTCGACCTCCAGAACGCCTGTGATGGAAAGACGGCTGCGCGAGTCGAGCGTCAGCCGGTGCGGCTGCTGGGCAAGATTCGTTTCGATCAGCGCCTGCTGCATGGTATCATCCTTTCTTCTGTCCGGGTATGCCGGCTTCTCCCTACATATATACGCGGGAAACAGGATCGTATGCAGCAATATGATCCGCTATATTTCGCGGTACATGGCCGCCGCGTCGTCCTTGCGCACGGCCTCGGCCACGGCGAGCACCTCGACCGTAACGGTCCGTGCGCCGAAGGCGATGGAAATATGATCGCCGACCTTCACGTCATAGCTGGCCTTGGCTGGCTTGCCGTTGACCGTCACGCGGGTATTGTCGCAGGCTTCGTTCGCGACCGTGCGGCGCTTGATGAGGCGGGAAACCTTCAGATATTTATCAAGTCTCATGCTGTCAGCCTTTCTGCCGGAGGCTCCGGCAATGTGTTTCTGTTATCATACCGCGAACCGCCGCTCTGTGTCAACGTCCGGAAGCGCTTTGCTGTCTGAGGATTTTGCGGTTGACGGCCCGTGCAGCGGCAGCTACAATAAAAGAAAAACGCAAAGGAGAATCTGCAATGGACGTAACGCGGATCCCGAAGATCGAGCTGCACCTGCATCTGGATGGCGCAGTGCCGCCGGAGACGATGTGGCGCATGGCGCAGGAAAAGCACGTTTCGCTGCCGGTGGACACGCTGGACGAATTTTACGCTTGGCTGGTCAAGACGGCGGACTGCCGCGACGTGAATACCTATCTTGCCCGCTTTGAGCTGCCCCTGCAGCTCATGCAGGATGCGCCAGGCATCACGCGCATCACCTATGACGTGCTCACGACGCTTGCGCGGCAGGGACATATTTACGACGAGCTCCGGTTTGCGCCACAGCTGCATACGCGTGCCGGACTGCGGCAGCAGGACGCCATCGAGGCCGTGCTGGCCGGGCGGGAGCAGGCGCTGCGCGCCTTCCCGGACTATCGCTGCGGCATTCTGCTGTGCTGTATGTGCATCGGCCCGGAGACGGCCAACATGGCGGAAAACCTTGAAACCGTGCGGCTGACGCAGGAATATCTCGGCTCCGGCGTTGTGGGGATGGACTTGGCGGGCGCGGAGGGGATCGTCCCGCTGCGAAATTTCCACCCGATTTTCGACCTGGCGCGGGAGCTGGGCCTGCCCTTCACGTGCCACGCGGGTGACTCGCAGGGGCCGGACACCGTGCGGGACGCGCTGGACTTCGGCGCGAAGCGTATCGGGCATGGCCACCATATTTTTGACGATCCCACGCTCTGGCAGCGTGCGATTCAAAACGGCGTCACGCTGGAGATCTGCCCGACGAGCAATATCCAGTGCAAAACGCAGCCGTCCTATGCGCTGCACCCGGCGAAAAAGCTGCTGGATGCAGGGCTGCGCGTGTGCATCAGCACCGACAATATGACCCTCGCCGCCGTGACGCTCGAGGATGAGTACCGGCACTGCGTCGCGGACATGGGCTTTGCGCCGGATGACCTACGGACCATGGCCCGCTTCGCGCTGGACGCCGCGTTTTTACCGGAGCAGGAAAAGCGATTGCTTGCCGGAAGAATTTAATTTCAAACAAATATTCGAATATTTCTTGACGCATCCACCTCCTCTGTGGTACACTTGCCGCAGAGGAGGCGGATATCATATGCTGAGTGAACAGGAGCTTTTGGAGATGGAGCGGCCCGTCTCCGCGCGCCATGCGCCGATGCGGCGGTGCGACCGCGCGGCACAGTTTGCACCGTTCGCCGCCTTGAGCGGCTTCGGCGAGGCTGTGCAGGAGGCCGGACGGCTGGCGCGGGAGCGGATCGAGTCCGCTGAGCGCTCTGACAAGCTGCCGGACGACGCGTTTTTTGATTTTGATCCCGATTTTATGGACGGGATGCCTTGACAAACTTACTCTACAGATGTAGAATGCAGATATACTACAAATGTAGAGGAATGATATACCATGACAGAACGCATTCGGACGCTGCCGGACGCGGAGCTGGCGGTCATGCAGGCCGTCTGGGCCTGCGAGACTCCGGCGAAGCGCGCACAGATCGCCGCGATTCTGGACAAGACCCACCCGATGGCCCCGACGACGCTTTTGACCGTTCTGTCGCGGCTGGCGGACAAGGGCTTTCTGCGCATTGAAAAAACAGGCCGCAGCGCGGAATACTGGCCGCTGGTCGCGCGGGAGGACTATCTTGCCCGGCAGGGTCGGAAATTCTATGATACCCTCTGCGGCGGGAGTCTGCCCGCGTTTGCCGCCGCGCTGTGCGCAAGCGGCTTAACGGCGGAGGAGCTGGAGGAGCTGCGCGAGCTTCTGCGGGAGGGAACGCTGTGAGTATTGCAATGGCGGTCCGTCTGGTGCTCGGCCTGATCTGCGGCGGTACTCTCACGTGGGCCGTCTGGGATCGATCCGAGCGGGAGCTGGCAGACAGGACGAAGGAAGAGCCACATGAGGGCCCGCGTTTCCTGCCCGGCATCAGCAGCTATTATCTGCCGATGCTGATGCTGCTCTATCCGATCCTCGGTGTGATCGTCGGCGGCGCACAGATGGCGGTGCAGATTACGCTGGGGCTGCTGATTCGCGTATTTCTGGAGATGAGCGTCTATTATGTGCTCCTGATGGCTGTGATGCCGTGGCTGCGCAGGCGGATTTCCGCCCGTGTGTGCGCCATGCTATGGCTGCTGCCGGACTGGCTGTATGTGTTCGTCGGCAGGCTCGACCGGCCGACGGACGGGAAAATGCTCGTCCTGCACGCGCCGGGCGTGCTCGTCTATGTGCTGCTGGCTATCTGGGTCGTGGGCGCGGTAGGCGTGATGGTCTGGAAGATCGGGTCGCACCTCGCGTTCCGCCGTCGAATTTTAAAAAACGCCGTTCCGGTCACGGACCGGCAGACGCTGCATGTCTGGGAGATCGAGCTGGAACGCGCGTGGATCCGGAAATGCAAGTGGAAGCTCGTGCGCTCCGGCGTGGTCACGACGCCGCTGTCCATCGGCCTGTATAACCGGACGACCCGCATCGTGCTGCCCATGCGCGAGTATACGCAGGAGGAGCTGTCGCTTATCCTGCGGCATGAGATCATTCATATCTCCCGCGGAGACCCGGAGGCGAAGCTATTTCTGACGTTCTGCACGGCCATGTGCTGGTTCAATCCGCTCATGTGGGCCGCCATGCGCAAAAGCGCCGATGATTTTGAGCTCAGCTGTGACGAATCCGTGCTTCTGGATGAGCCGCAGCCTGTCCGGCGGCAGTATGCGGAGCTGCTGCTGCAGACCGCGGGCGACGAGCGGGGCTTCACGACCTGTTTGTCCGCGACGGCGGGCGCACTGCGCTACCGGCTGAAAAATATCATGAAGCCTGAAAAAAAGCGCACGGGCGCGATTCTGATCGGGCTGACGCTGTTTGTGCTGGCGATGTGCTCCGGCTATGTGGCGCTGGCCTATGACGCGCAGCCGGGCACGCAGCGGATCTTTGATGGGCAGGACTTAAGCGCCGTGACGGTCAGCAGCGTCGACCCGTGGAACGACCCGCGCGGCAAGGACGGCACCTGCATGGACGAAGACGCGCTGAAGGACTATCTCGCGTCGCTGCAGCCGGAATTGTATACAGAGAAGCTTGACGAATACGCCTCCGGCGAACAGCGGGAGCTGACCGTTATGTTCGACACGCCGCAGGGACGACTGAGTGTCCGCCTGCTCGATCAGGCGGTTCACGTCACGCGCCTGTGGGACGGCCCGGATTTTCATTCGGACAGCTATTATCTGAAAACGCCTGTTGACTGGGACTATCTCGACACGCTCATCGCGCCGGTGCCGAATCTTCAACTTATTTTCCTGAACAACAGGGTGGACCGCGTTGTGTGCCGCTCCCTGACGCGGACGGCGGCAGACGGAACGGTCAGAGTTCTGCTGGCGTCCGAGGACTGGCGCTATAACGAGTATCTAAACGAAGATGTGCAGGAGGTGCAGCTGGGCTTTTCCCTGCCGCTGGCCGGGCCGTACACCGTAACGGTCGAGCCGCTGCGCGGCGGCGCGCGGCAGACGCTCACGCAGGACGATCTGCCCGGCGACTGTCTCCCGCTCACCGGCCCCGGCGCAAAATACACCGTCGCAGCAAAGCTGCTGGGCGAGGACGGCGCAGTCTACCACGCACAGTATGTTTTCATATTCCGAAAAGAAGCATCCTGAACATAAACCAGCGGCTGCCCGACGCGAAGGAAAGCCGGATCATGAACTTGACTTGTGGGTACTGCAAGCTTAGAATGGAGCTATCTACCAGAACCTGTTGAAGGAAGGATTGTATGCGGCTCTTTGAGAAAACGCCGGAGGCGATGACCGGCAGCAGGATCGCCGCCGTTGATTACGCGAAAACGCTTGCGATCGTCTGCGTGGTGATGATCCATGTATCCAGCGAGGTCCTGCTCGGCAGGCAGATCGGGAGCGCTGCATGGCTGGAAGGCCTGTTCTGGAGCAGCCTTGCAAGAGGCGCGGTTCCGCTGTTTCTGATGTGCAGCGGCGTTCTGTTTCTGGATAGAAGCGGCGGCCTGTCCGTCCGGCGCATCTGGAAACGGAACATTCCGCATATCCTGCTTGCGCTGCTTGTCTGGGCGGCTGTTTACAAGCTGGTTCCGCGCTTTCTGCATGAAAGGCTCACTGCGGAAGCGCTGCGCACGATTTTGCTGGAGCTGTTGTGCGGCCAGCATGAGGGCCATCTGTATTTTCTGCATATCATGCTGCTGGTATATGCCGCGCTGCCGGTCACATACACGTTTGCGGCAAATGCGGATGAAAAAACGGAGCGCTATGCGCTGGCCTTCTGGATCGTATCCGGCGTGCTCCTTCCGACGGCCAAGGGCCTCGGACTTCTCCATGCGTTTTCCGGCATTTTTCTGCAATGGCCGCTTATGCTGGCCTGGGCTGCGATCGGCTGCACCTGGCTGGGCCATTTTCTGATGAATCGTGATCCGCTCCCGGTGCGTCTGGCGGCCGCAATGCTCCTCGCTGGATTTCTCATCTGCTTTGCCGGTACGTGGCTCCGATCTGTCCGGGCAGGAAAGCTGTCCGCGCAGCTGCTGGAGGGGTTGTCGCCGGGGCCGTGCCTCATTGCGGCAGGCGTCTTTTCACTGTGTATGCGGGTCGGGAAAAAGGAATACGGGAAGCTGGCGCGCATGGCAAAGGCGCTGTCCGGCGGCTCGTTCTGCGTGTATCTGGCGCATCTGCTGGTCCTGCGCGCACTGACGCGCGCCGGGCTTTCGACCGGCCGCTTCCGCCCCGCCGTTTCGGTCCCGTTCCTTACGCTGCTGTGCCTCCTTGGAAGTTATTGCATCTATTTGATTTTAAAAAGGATCCCGTGGGTCAACCGCTGGCTCATTTGATCTGCACAGCGTTTGCTGACGAAAAGCACAGAATGCAAAAGAAGGGGCTGTCTCTTAGTGAGACAGCCCCTCTAAATTAAGGCTTATGCTTCTTCGCTGAACTGATCCTTGCCAACGCCGCAGAGCGGGCAGACCCAGTCTTCGGGGACTTCTTCCCAAGGCGTGCCGGGGGCTACACCATTGTCGGGATCGCCGACTTCCGGGTCATAGACATATCCGCAGATATCGCAGACATATTTCATGTTCAAATTCTCCTTTATTCTCAGCCGCTGAGCCGCTCGGAGAGGACTGCCATGATCTTATCGTGGCAGCCGCCGCAGCCGGTCGAGCAGCTGGTCAGCTTCTGCACCTCAGCGAACTCCTTCTCCACATCGGAGAAGCGCGCGCTCCTCTGTAGAGCGTCGTCAATGTCCGCCAAGGTCACATGCTTGCAGTTGCAGATCACGGTGTTTTCCGTGTAGTCCATCTTACTTGAAGTAGCGCTCCAGAAGGCCCTTGAGCGCGCGGCCGTGTCTTGCCTCGTCCTTGGCCATTTCATGGACGGTGTCGTGGATGGCGTCGAGGTTGTTCTTCTTGGCGCACTTGGCGAGGTCGAACTTGCCCTGGGTTGCGCCGAATTCGCAGTCGACGCGCCACTTGAGGTTGTCCTTCGTGGTGGCCTTCATGTTGGGCTCAAGCTCCTCGCCGAGCATCTCGGCGAACTTGGCGGCGTGCTCCGCCTCTTCGTAAGCGGCCTTTTCCCAGTACAGGCCGATCTCGGGATAGCCCTCGCGGTGGGCGATGCGGGCCATGCAGAGATACATACCGACCTCAGAGCATTCGCCGTTGAAGTTGGCCTTGAGCTGGTCGAAGATATACTGCTTGTCGGCCTCGGAGACGTCGGGGTTATTCTTGACGGTCTTGGCATAGACGCCGTACTCATGCTCGGCAGCCAGGGTCAGCTCGCCCTTGACTTCCTCGAACATATTGCTCTTTGCATGACAGACGGGGCATTCTGCCGGAGCAGCGTCGCCTTCGTAGATGTAACCGCAGACCTTGCAAACAAATTTCTTCATGATAAATTCCTCCGTAAAATAATTTTTTGATGATAAAATTGTGGATGGATGAATGTCAGTGCGCGTCCTTTTTTGCGCAGTCGGCGCAGACGCCGGTGACGGCGATGCGGCAGTCTTCGACCTTCGAGCCGGTCTGCTGTTCGACCTCGGAAAGGGTATCCGCAGGAAGCTCCAGCCAGTTGATGTCGCTGACCGCGCCGCAGATGCGGCAGATGAAGTGCGCGTGGGGATCGGTACGGAAATCAAAGCGTTCCAGTCCGTTGTAGACGCCGACGGAATCGATCGTGCCCTCGTCCTTGAACATGGCGAGGTTTCGATAGACCGTCGCGAGCGACAGGTCAGGGATGGTGGGCTTGAGCTGTGTGTAGACCCACTCCGCCGTCGGGTGGCTCGTTGTACAGCGCAGACATTCGAGAATTGCATCGCGTTTGCGGCTGTGCTTACGGGCAATGGGCATGGGCTGATCTCCTTTGCTGAATTAATATTGATAATAATTATCATTACGGTTATAGTATATCCATGTACCCGCCATTTGTCAATAGGGTTTTGAAAAAAATTTTTGAATTTTTGATATTTTGAACAGCTCAGAAAATTTGTATGTACCCGGCTCCCCTTGGGCATAAGGGGCCGATTCCCCCTATCAGGGGGAAATGGCCCGAAGGGCCAAGAGGGGTAGGGACGCTGGCCCAAAGGGCCTGAGGGGATTCGAACGCTGCAAATTTAGGAGGACTGCGACATCATGTAAAACCTTGGTAGGGGCGGGGCGCTGCTCCGCCCGGCAGTACGAGCTGTTTTTTTACGGAAATCTGCGGCGAACCCGCATTATTTTTTGTGATCGATGATAGATTTTACAGTGTAGGAACTCATATTAGGGTGTATCTGAAAACTCCCAACGCACCCGGACAGCGGACCTTTTCACGCTGCGCTGCACCATTTTTCCTTGAAATACGTCAGTATTCCTGCGAAAAAATGTCTTGCTCAGCGCAAAAATTTCTCGCTGCCGGTCACATTGGGAGTTTTCAGATACACCCTAGAAATTTGCAACTGCCCATCAGCATTTTCTTTTACTTCTCCAAAAGAAAACGCTGGGAAAAGAAAACGAGCCCGGAGGGATTTCGATTTCCCTCCGGATCTCCTTGAACCGACCTAGGGTGTATCTGAAAACTCCCAACGCACCCGGACAGCGGGCCTTTTTGCGGTGCGCCGCGTCATTTTTCCTTGAAATACGTCAGTATTCCTGCGAAAAAATGTCTTGCGCAACGCAAAAATCCCTCGCTGCCGGTCACATCATGAGTTTTCAGATACACCCTAGAAAACCCCTTCGGTTTTCTTGGATCTTTCCCGCGAAGCTTAAAGCAGCTCAAAATTTCTGACGCACCCAAGTAACCCAAGAGACGCATTTGCCGTGCAGAATTACTTCATAAACCGCTTTATTATCCCGAGCTTTTTCTCCGAATACGGGTGGTAGCGCATCGGAAGATCGAGCCAGGTGGATTTTTTGACGATGCTGCGTGCGTGCGTGAACGTGTCGAAGCTCTTTTTGCCGTGATAGCTGCCCATGCCGCTGCTGCCTACGCCGCCGAAGGGCATATGCGTGGTGGCAAGATGGATGATCGTGTCGTTGATGCAGCCGCCGCCGAAGGAGCAGGTATCCAGCACGCGGCGTTCGGCTGCCTTGTCAGACGTGAACAGGTACAGAGCCAGCGGCTTTTCCCGGCTGCGGATGAAATCAATGGCTTCGTCCAGCCGGCTGAACTCCAGCATGGGCAGGATCGGCCCGAAGATCTCCTCCTGCATAACGGGGCTGTCCGGGGAAACTCCGTCCAGCAGCGTGGGCGCAACGAAGCGCGTTTTTTCGTCAAATTCTCCGCCGACCACAGCTGTCTGTCCCTCCAACAGCGCCGTCACGCGGGCAAAGTGCTTTTCCGACACGATCACGGGCATTTCGTCCATGCTGCCGTCCGGGAAGAATTCATGCAGCGCCTGCCGGTATGCCTCGATGAACGCGGGCTTGACCGATTTCTCGATCAGCAGATAGTCCGGCTCTACGCAGGTCTGCCCGGCGTTCAGGACCTTGCCGAACGCGATGCGCCGCGCGGCAAGCTTCACATCGGCGGTTTTATCCACGATGACGGGGCTCTTGCCGCCGAGCTCAAGCGTGACGGGGGTGAGATTTTTGGCCGCAGCCTCCATCACGACCTTGCCGACGGCGACGCTGCCGGTGAAGAAAATGGTGTCGAAGCGCTGCGACAGCAGCGCGCTGTTTTCCGCGCGTCCGCCCTCGACAGCGGCGATATAGCGTGGGTCAAACGTCTCGGCGATGAGCTTCGCGATGGCCGCGCTGGTCGCGGGGGCATAAGCCGACGGCTTTACGATGGCGCAGTTGCCGCCGGAGATCGCGCCCACCAGCGGCGACAGGCAGAGTTGAACGGGATAATTCCACGGCGAGATGATCAGCGCAACGCCATACGGCTCCGGCGAGACAAAGCTTTTCGCGTGGAACTGCGCCAGCGGCGTCGGGACGGCGCGCTCACGCATCCAGCCCTTCAGGTGCTTCAGATGGAAGCGCACCTCCTCGAGCACCATGCCCGTTTCGCACATATAAACCTCCATCGGGGCCTTGCGGAAGTCCTGATACATGGCCTGCTCCAGCAGCGCTTCGTTTGACCGCAGCGCCTGCTGTAATTTTTTCAGCTGCTCCATCCGGAACGCGTAGGGCCGCGTTGCGCCGGAGAGAAAATAGTCCTGCTGGGCGCGGACGAGTTCTTGAATATCCATATGGATTCTCCTTTTCAAAACGCCGGAAGCAATCGCTTCCGGCGTTTTTGAATCATGTTACTTGCTGAAGGAAAGCAGCTTCTGATATGCGGCTTCCCATTCGGGTGTGTGGTGCGGCTCGTAGGTATTGACAGCCTCGGAGCGGCGCACGACAGCGCGCAGCTCGTCCATGGTCTGAATATCGCCCAGCGCCATGGCCTGCCCGAGCAGATTGCCGATGGCTGCGCCCTCGATGGGGCCGGTGATGACAGGCCGGTCGATGGAGTCTGCGACAAACTGATTGAGCAGCTTATTCTGGCAGCCGCCGCCGACAATGTTCAGCGTATCGATGCGTTGGCCCTTGATCTCCTCCAGACGCTCCAATGCCCAGCGGTATTTAAGCGCCAGCGATTCATAGATGCACCGCGCGATCTGCCCGACGGTCTCGGGTACCGGCTGGTTCGTTTCGCGGCAGAGGGTCTGAATTTTCTCGATCATCCGGCCTCCGGCAAAGAATTCACCGTAATCGGGATCGATGATGGAGCGGAAGGGTTCTGCCTTTTTTGCCTCTTCCACAATGTCGTTCCAGCTGAGGTTTTGACCGGCCTTCTGCCAGTCGCGGCGGCACTCCTGAATGAGCCACAGGCCCATGATGTTTTTGAGAGGCCGGAAGCCGCCCTGAATCGTGCCCTCGTTGGAGAAGTTCGCGTCGCGAACTGCGTCCGTCAGAATCGGTTCGTCCGTCTCCACGCCGAACAGCGACCATGTGCCCGACGAGCAGAACGCAAAGCTGCCTGTGCCGGGGATGGCGGCGACGGCGGAGGCCGTGTCGTGCGTGCCGACGGCGGCAAAATGCGCCTGATTGATGCCCAGCTCCTCGGCCAGTTCCGGGCGGAGTTTTCCACGCAGCGTGCCCGCTCGGTCAAGCTTCGTAAAGATTCTCCGCGGCAGGCCCAGCGAGTCGATCGTCTGCCAGTCCCAGTCCTTTGCGGTGGGGTTATAAAGCATGGAGGTCGTCGCGTTGGTGTATTCCGTCTTCGCTTCGCCCGTCAGGAAGAAGCCCAGCAGATCCGGCATCAGCAGCATCGTCTCGGCCGCGTCCAGCGCGGGATCGCCCTGCAGTTTGCGGCGGTAGAGCTGGTAGACGGTGTTGAAATTCATGGTTGCGATGCCCGTGCGGGCGAAGAGCGTCTTGAAATCGACGGTCTTCCAGACCTCCGCCATATCCTCGTCGACCGCATAGCGGTACGACCGGGGATTGGACAGCAGCTGGCCGTTTTTGTCGAGCAGACCGTAATCAACGCCCCAGGTGTCGATGCCGATGCAGTCCAACTCGCCCACATTTGCGTTCTTGAACGCCAGCAGGCCCTGCTTCAGCTGGTTGTAGAGATACGGCAGATCCCAGTAAAAGACGCCGTTCATCTCGATGTAGTTGTTTTCAAACCGGTGCAGCTCGCGCATGGTGAGCTTCTCGCCGTCGAACTGGCCAAGAATTGCGCGGCCATTGCTCGCGCCGAGGTCGAACGCCAACAGGTTTCTCATGGTGTCATGCCCCTTTCATTTTGGCTCAGCAGATGGCGGAGCCGGTCTTTTCGTGCTCGATCAGCTTCCAGGTCGCGTCGATCAGGTTGGCAAACAGCGGGTTTTCCATGGCCTTGATGACGAACGACTGGCGCGGGGAGTTGATATCCTCGCCCGAAACCTGGAACAGGCCGTTTTCGCCGCACAGACGGCGAAGTCTCGTCAGCTGCTCCGGCGTGTTGCGCGTCGGCATATAGGTGACGGCGCGGATGCCGCAGCTTTTGACGCAGGCGATCACGTCGTCCAGATAGTCGTCCTCGAACTTCTGCGCCTTCTTGTCGCCCGTGACGGAGGCCGTCACGTCGCCGAGATACGCGTAGCACAAAAGCGCGTCGATTTCATCACACAGCTTGGCCACATCGCGCACGTTCGGGCATTCCTCCGTCGCGTCGATATAAATTTTCGGCACGAATGCGGATTTCAGAATGCCGAGCAGATCGTACTCGTAGAACGGATATGCGGTATCGAGCATCTGGTTCTTTTGCTTTTCACTGAGGTTCAGGCCGATGGACGCGAGATAGTCGACCATCGGCTGGCCCTTTCCGGCCTTTTGGGCCATTTTCTTTGCCAGCGCGTACATGAGATGGCGCTCGGTCACGCCGCCGTCTTCTTTTGCTTCACTCAGCGGGAGCACGTCGCGGTCGTAGTCCAGCGCGATGCCGTCCAGCAGCGCGTTGATTTTTTCAACCATCGCGCGGTTCCGGCGGCCTCTGGCCGCGCGGTAGGGCGCGAACCATGCGTTGAGCGTTTCAATTTTGTCGTGCGGAACGGACTGGATGGTCATGTAGCTGACGCCGACCTGATCGGGGTTGTTGGTGCGTTTGCCCTCCAGCGCTGTGCCGTCCATCGACACGCGGCACTCCATGCCGACGGTCACGGGCATACCGGCCAGCTCTGCCGCAGCAAGGAATTCCCGCGCGCCGGAAATGGAGTCATGGTCAATGATGCCCGCCGTGCACAGGCCCTCCATCCGCGCGGCATAGACCGCGGCGGTGGGGGAGTAGGGCGAGAAGGAATAGGTCGTATGGATATGGTTGTTGATGTACTGCGGCACCATGGGCGGGAATTCGGCCGTCTTCAAAACCTCCTTGAGGTTTGCAAGACGTTCTTCCCGCGTGGGCGCGTTGAGTTTGTTCAGAATGTCGATCTCGATCATCGCGCGGCCCTCAGTTCAGCATGACCTGACCGCCGGTGACGGGGATGGCCTGACCGGTCTCATACTTCTGCTCGACGCAGTACATGACGGCGCGCGCCACATCGACCGGCAGGCAGCCACGGTTCATCGGAACCTTGGCCTCGTAATACCGGCGCACGTCGGCGACGGTCTTCGCGCCGGGGACCTTGCCGGCCTCCAGATACTGCACGAACAGACCGCGTACCGGGTCGGACCACAGCGGGCCGTCGAGGAAGTTGCCGGGGCAGACGGCGTTGACCTTGATGTTGTACGCGCACAGCTCAAGCGCGAACGACTGCGTCAGGCCGATGCCGCCGAATTTGGAACCCGCGTAGGCGAAATTCTTGTTGGAGCCTTCCAGACCGGACTTCGAGTTCAGCGTGACGATATCGAACATGGCTTCGGGGTCCGCCTCGTGCTCGGCCTCCATGATGATGGCAGCATATTTCGCGCAGAGGAAGAAGCCGGTATAGTTGACGCTGGTGACGAAGTCGAAATCCTTCTTCTCCACGTGCGCGATGGGGCCGGAGCGGACGACGCCTGCGTTCGAGAGCATCAGGTCAAGCCCGCCGAACTTTTCAACCGTCTGTGCGACCATATTCGCAACGGATTCCTCGTCGGAGACGTTGACCGCAATGGAGACGGCGCGCTCGCCCATTTCCTCTGCGACCTGCTTTGCCAGCGGCTCGTTCATATCGGCGATAACGATGGTCGCGCCTTCCTTGTACAGCTCCTCCGCAATGCCCTTGCCGAAGCCCTGGGCCGCGCCGGTCACGATGCAGATCTTGCCGCCGAGACGGCCCTCGCCCGCCGGGCGCTTGCCCATGTTGGCCTTTGCGATCTCGCACCATTTGGTCATATCAACAGACATAAAAGTACCCTCTTTCTTGAAGTGTACCTCTATTATACCTGCATTTGTATGTTGATTCAAGAGCGTTCTGTTTTATTTTTCTGGTTTGTTGCCCGCTTTCCCCAAAATCAGGATGCACAGCACGATCACGCCGGTCACCAGAAAGATCCCGGCCATGCCCTTACCCATGATGGGCAGCGTCTGTAAGAATGCTTCAAAATTCATGTTGTTTCCCTCACACCAGAAGATTCAGCAGCAGACCGCCCGCAATGACGGACGCGACCTGCCCGGATACGTTGACGCCCACGCACTGCATGAGCAGATAATTCTGCGGGTCTTCCTTGATTGCCATCTTATAGACCACGCGCGCGGACATCGGGAACGCCGAGATGCCGCAGGCGCCGATCATGGGATTGAGCTTTTTGCCCTTCGGCAGGAACAGATTGATGAGCTTCGCGACCAGCACGCCGCCCGCCGTGTCGAACATAAACGCCACCAGGCCCAGCGCCATGATGAGAAGCGTCTGCTTCGTCAGAAAATACGCTGCCTGCATCCGCACGGCGATGGTGAGGCCCAGAAAGAGCGTGATGAGATTCGAGAGCGTCTTCTGCGCTGTCTCGGAAAGAGAGTCCAGCACGCCGCACACCCGGATGAGATTGCCGAACATCAAAAAGCCCACCAGCGCCACGCTTCGCGGCGAGACGATGCCGCAGACGGCGGTGATAATGATCGGGAACAGGATCTTCGTGCGCTTGCTGACGGTGTGCTGGTGGTACGGCATACGGATCATCCGTTCGTGCTTTGTGGTCAGCGCGCGGATGACCGGCGGCTGCACGATCGGCACAAGCGCCATATAGGAGTACGCCGCGACCATGATCGCGCCCAGATAGTTGGATTTCAGGAAATTCGCCATAAAGATCGCCGTCGGGCCGTCCGCCGCGCCGATGATGCCGATGGCCGCCGCGTCCTTGATGGGGAAGCCCAGAAGGGCCGCAAGGCTGAAGGTGAAGAAAATGCCGAACTGCGCTGCCGCACCGAAGAACATGAGCTTCGGGTCGTTCAGCAGCGGCTCAAAATCGATCATGGCCCCGATGCCAACGAACAGCAGCAGCGGGAACAGCTCGTTCGCGATGCCCGCGTCGAACAGCACGTTCAGAACGCCGATCTCCTCCACGCCGTCGATGGCCTGCGTGACCGCGCCGGACAGCGGCAGATTGACCAGGATCGCGCCGAAGCCCATCGGCAGCAGCAGCGCAGGCTCCATATCCCGTTTGACCGCCAGATAGATGAGGATCCCGCCGATCAGCCACATGACCGCCTGCTGCCAGTTGAGATTGCTGATGTTTGAAAATAACTGCGCCACAAAAAGTCCTCCTGTTTTGTTTTTTGATAAAAAGAAAAGACCTTTACCCAAGCATACGCGATGCTTCGGTAAAAGTCTCACAATTTCAGTCGACTGCGGGCATTTTTGCCGTACTGACGCAGCCGACGCGGGGGAACCCGCCTGCTACTCCCTTTTATCGAGTCTATTGAAGCAGAAAAACGCCCGGCCGTCAAGTGGGCCGGGCGTATCTTAGCGGGTTCTTAATAGCCGGATCACGGCTTCGGGTCCTGCGGAGGCTCCTGCTGGGCGGTGAATTTTGCTCTGCGCTTTTTACGGGCAGTTTTGATCCCGGCAATCACGGCAATGACGATCACGGCCAGCAGAACCAGCGCGGGCAGCGCGGAGGCCAGACCCAGAATGACGTTCTGCACGCCGCGGGCAAAGCCCGTCCAGCCGTCGGACAGGGAATCAGACAGCTTCTGGCCGAAGGTGCGCCGGACCGGAACGGTCGGCGTGTAGACCTCGACCTCGCGCAGATCGAGCTCCACGGTCGAATACCTGATCTGCATATCATAGTTGCGCAGGCTGCGCTCAATGGACTCGATCTCATAGCGCACGTCGGACAGCCGCTGCTCGAGCGCGATGAGCGTCTCCACGTCCTCGCTCTTCGAGAGCATGTCGAGTAGCCGCTCCTCCTGCGTGTTGAGGCTGGACAGGCGCGCTTCGTAATCGGTATAGGCCGACGTGACGTTCTGCGCGTCGCGGCTGGTGGAGATTACGTTGCCGAAGCCCTCTGTCTCGTGCAGGAAGGCTTCAAACTGCTCGCACGGGATGCGGACGGTGTAATACGCCCAGCGGTTGACGATGGAGGTCGTGCCGTCGGAATTATACTGCGTGTCGCCCGTCACGTTCGAGCTTTCTACGAAGCCGCCGATCTTCTGCACCTGATTTTCCAGCGCGGCGACCGCCTTGTCAAATTCGGTCGTCTCGATGGAGACGGATGCGGTATAGATGATCTTGGCGGTGTAGTCGGCGACGGAATCATCCGGCTCCGGCGTTTCAGCGGCTCCACCGCCCGCTTCGGTCGTGGCGACGGTGTCGTAGGCGAATTCCTCCTCCGGCTCGGCGGGCGCCTCCATGGGCGTCTCGGCGGCGGCTGCCTCCTGCTTGGAATCGTAATAGCCGTTGGGCACGGACGCGGTGTCCGCTGGCGCCATTTTGGAGCTTGCCGCGCAGCCAGTAAACATGGCCAGAAGCAGCAGTGCGGCGAGAAGGATGGCAAGAATCGATCTTTTTTTCATGATTGGTACCCCTTTCTTTTGTGTTCTGCTTGCGTAACCGCTGATCCAATCGACCGCGGTTATCAGCGGAGCTTTTGCCGATACCTCTTGTCGATTGAATCATCTGTACTTAAAAGACGGATTTTCTGGCCGTTGGTTGCACAGGACGGGAAATTCTTTCTAAAAAATCGCAAATTCCGGGACACGCTCGCAGGCGCTGACGGAAAATTCATACGCGGTGCGCGTTTCGCTCGTCTCGCCCAGGTTTTTGAGATATGTCCGGCTCTGGAGCCTGCCCGTGAGCGTCAGCTCTGTGCCGGTCGGGTATTCGGCGGCGGCCAGCGCCGTCCGGCCCCATAAAATGCAGGGGATATAATCCGTCCTGCGGTACAGGCGCGGCACGGCCAGACACAGATCCGTGATCTGCCGTCCGAGCGGCGTCTGCCGGTAAACCGGCGGTTTGCAGACCGTGCCGGTCAGAACGGCCTCATTCTGCATGGGCGCGTCCGTCGTCGTCATGGAAAGCGCGTAGACGCACAGGATCAGACGGCGGCCGGTCGGCTCCCGGTTGTTGAACGAGCGGATCTGGCCCTCGATGGTGAAGCGTTCACCCTCAAACAGCTCCGCCTGCTCCAACACGTCCTCCGCAGCCAGAACCGGCAGCAGATCCTCCGTGCCGCTCAGCCGCTCCACGGCGAGCAGAAAGCGGAAAAATCTCCGCTCGTGGTTCTGGTGTGAATATTCCGGCAGGGACGCCAGCGTCCCGGTCAGGGTAATGTGATTGGCTGTGTTTTCCATAGTTCCACCTCATCTTTTCTTCGTATGGAAGACTATATGAGGGGAACACGCGCAATAGACTACCGGCGGGGCGGGCGTTTTTTGGCCGGTTTTGCGGAGGCGGACTTCCGCTCCGGTATCTGCTCGGCTGTGCCGGGCTTTTTCTCCTTCGGCGGATACGGACGGATGAGGCATTTTGGCGTAAAGCCGATGAGATCCGTCCGGCCTGCCTTTTGCAGCGCCTCGCGCACAAGAAAATAATTCTGCGCTCTTCTGTACTGCATCAGCGCGCGCTGCATCGCCTTTTCGTGCGGATTTTTGGGCACGTAGACCGGCTCCATCGTCCGGGGGTCGAGGCCGGTATAGTACATGACAGTAGAGAGCGTGGACGGCGTGGGATAGAAATCCTGCACCTGCTCCGGCTCGTGGTTGGTATCGCGCAGGTATTCGGCCAGCTTTACAGCCTCTTCCATCGTGCAGCCGGGGTGGGACGACATGAGGTAGGGCACGACGTACTGCTTCATGCCCTCCTGCTCGTTGATCCTTTTGTATTTCTCCACAAACTGCTGGTATACGGCGTGCGGGGGCTTGCCCATCACGCGCAGGACCTGATCGGACACGTGCTCCGGCGCGACCTTCAGCTGGCCGGAGATGTGATAGCGCACCAGCTCCTTGAAAAACGTATCGCTCGGGTCGGCCAGCAGATAGTCGAACCGGATGCCGCTGCGGATGAAGACCTTCTTGACGCCCGGCAGCTTGCGGAGCTTCCGCAGCAGGGACAGGTAATCCGTATGGTCGGCGATCAGGTTTTTGCAGGGGGCAGGGAACAGGCACTGCCTTGTCGGGCACGCGCCGCGCTGCAGCTGCTTTTTGCAGGCGGGCTGGCGGAAATTCGCCGTCGGGCCGCCGACATCGTGGATATAGCCCTTGAAGCCCGGCGAATGCGTCATGCCCTCGGCTTCCTTGATGATCGACTCCTGCGAGCGGGTCTGGATGATCCGCCCCTGATGGAACGTCAGCGCACAGAAGCTGCACGCGCCGAAGCAGCCCCGGCAGGAGGTCAGGCTGAATTCGATCTCCGCGATGGCCGGAATGCCGCCAAGCTTTTTGTACGATGGGTGGAACGTGCGGCAGTACGGAAGATCGTAGACATGATCCATTTCCTTCTGCGAAAGCGGCTTCTGCGGCGGGTTCTGGACGATAAATTCATGGTCGCCATACGGCTCGATGAGCCGCTTGGCGCAGAAGGGGTCGGTGTTGCGGTATTGGACAGAAAAACTCTCGGCGTAGACGCGCGGGTTTTTCTGCATATCCGGGAAGGCCGGGAGCGTGATGGACGGGACGGATGTATCCGGCTCACGGGTCTTATAGACCGTGCCGTCGATATATGTGATGTCCTGCGCGTCCATGCCGTCGTTGAGCGCGTTCGCGATCTCGACGACGGCGCGCTCTCCCATGCCGTAGATCAGAAGATCGGCCTGCGAATCGAGCAGAATCGACCGCTTGAGTTTATCTGACCAGTAATCATAATGCGCAAGCCTTCGAAGGCTTGCCTCAATGCCGCCGATGATGATGGGCTTGCGGCGGTAGGTGCGGCGGATGAGGTTGCAGTAGACCGTCACGGCGTAATCGGGCCGCTTGCCCATCACGCCGCCAGGGGTATAGGCGTCGGCTTTCCGGTGGGCCTTGGAGACGGTGTAGTGGTTGACCATCGAGTCCATATTGCCGCCCATGACGAGAAAGCCCAGGCGCGGTTCGCCGAGGGCGTTGATCGAAGCGGGATTTTTCCAGTCGGGCTGCGAGATGATGCCGACCTTATAGCCCGCGTCCTCCAGTACGCGCGAGATGATCGCGTGGCCGAACGACGGGTGATCGACATAGCCGTCGCCGATGATGTAGACAAAATCGCACTGCTCCCAGCCGCGCCGCTGCATATCGGCGCGGGAAATCGGTAAAAATTCCGGCATGGGACTCACAGCAGCGTCAGAATCGACTTGAGATCCGGCAGCAGATACTCCGGCTGTGCCTGCTCGCGCAGATAGTCCGCCGGGAAGCTGGTCGCAAGGCCGATGGCCTCGATCCCGGCAGCATGGGCCGCACGGATGCCGCTGGGCGCGTCCTCAACGACGATGCATTCGGACGGCGCAAGGCCGAGACTGGCCGCGCCTGTCAGATAAATTTCGGGGTCCGGCTTGGGATTTTTGATGTCGGTGCCGGTCACAAGCTGGTCGAACAGGGATTCCTCTGCGCCGATGGCGGACAGATTCATGAGCACCTTGATGCGGTCTGCCGACGAGCAGACGGCCAGCCGGTAGCCCCGCGCGCGCAGCGCGTGCAGCACGTCCAGAACGCCGTCGGGGATATTGGCTTCCTCCTTCACGTGCTCGCCGTAGCACGCATAGAGGTAGTCCTTCATCTCCGTGCGGTACGGCACGCCGTATTTTTCTGCCACGCCGCCGACATAGCGGTTCTCGCCGCAGCCGACAAACTCGGCGAAGTCGGATTCCTTCGCGTCAATGCCGTATTTCTTCAGCGCACGGACGCCGGTTTTCGCCATGTATTCCTCAGAATCGATCAGCACGCCGTCCATATCGAATAAAACTGCTTTCCAGGCCATAAAACTCTCCTTATCTATAGAAAAAGGCCGCCATATTGCATATGGCGGCCATAAAATTTGCTTACAGAGCCTTCTTCGCGGTCTCGACGAGAACCTTGAACGCCTCGGGATCGGCGATGGCGAGCTCGCTCAGAGCCTTGCGGTTCATCTCGATGCCGGACTTCTTGAGGCCGTAGATGAAACGGCTGTAGTTGATGCCGTAGGGAGCGACGGCCGCGGAGATACGGGAGATCCACAGCTGGCGGAAATCTCTCTTCTTCAGCTTGCGGCTGACATACGAATACACGCCGGACTTTGCAACGGCCTGCTTGGCCATCTTAAAGTGACGGGACTTGGAGCCCCAGTAGGACTTCGCGAGCTTCAGGGTCTTATTTCTTCTTTTGCGCGTCATCATTGCGCCTTTTACTCTTGCCATTATATTATCCTCCTATGTGTCGTCAACCCTTACCGATTATTTGTAAGGGATCATCTTCTTCACGATATCTTCCACAGTCACGTCGGCGTAGCCGTTCTTGCGCAGGTTGCGGGTACGCTTGGTGGTCTTCTTGGTGAGGATATGGCTCTTGAATGCGTGCGCTCTTTTGACCTTGCCGTTCTTGGTGAGGTTGAATCTTTTCTTGGCGCCGCTATGGGACTTCAGCTTAGGCATAGTGGTTCTCCTTCCGTGTGATTGCGATTGTAGTTTATTTGGAATTCTTGGGACTCAGGAACATGGACATATTGCGTCCTTCGAGTTTGGCGTCCTTGGCGATCGTGGCGATCTCGCTGCAATCGGCGCCGAACTTCGCGAGAAGCTCCTGCCCGAGCGACGTATGCGCCATTTCACGGCCGCGGAAACGTACGGTGACTTTGACTCGGTTGCCATCGTTCAGGAACTTGACTGCGCTTTTGACCTTGGTATTGAAGTCGTTGGTGTCGATGCTGGGAGACATACGGATCTCCTTGATCTCCACGACCTTCTGGTTCTTCTTGGCTTCCTTTTCCTTTTTCAGCTGTTCGAAGCGGAATTTGCCGTAGTCCATGATCTTGCAGACCGGCGGAACAGCGTTCGGCGCGATCTTGACAAGGTCAAGGTCCTTTTCCTCGGCAAGCGCCAGAGCGTCGGACGAGGTCATAATACCAAGCTGGCTGCCGTCAGCTCCGATCACGCGAAGCTCCTTATCGCGGATCTCCTCGTTGATCTGATGTTCTAATTTACCGATTGTAAAGCACCTCCAAATGCAAAGTGCGGATGCCGCAAAGCACCCGCACATAAAATCCAGACTTCCGCACAAGGCGGAGGAAATTATGAACCTCTTCGCAGACAGCTGGAGGTGAGTTGCGGTGCTCGCCGCTCCTTCTTTGTTTTCTCCGGGCTATTATACAGGAGAAAAACGCGGTTGTCAACACAAAAATACAGAAAATTTCAGACCGGCGGCAGAAAAATGGGCAGCTCCGGCGGCGCAAAGGAAAACAGCGCCAGCGAGGCACCGTAAACGCCTGCCGCAATCACCAGCACGCCGCACAGCCATGCGGGAAAGCGGGCCCTCTGCAAATGCCATGCCAGCGCAAAGCCGCCGGCCATTGCCAGCGCGTACAAAATAAGGTCGAGCGGCAGTCCGTGCAGCGCGAAGCCGGACAAGAGTGTGTAATACGCGCCCAGAAGAAGCAGCGGCGCGCCCAGAAGTCCCGCCAGCAGACCGCACCAGCTTTTTCGGCCGTCCGCTTCGTCCTTCGTCAGCACGAACGCGGCGGCGAGAAACGGCCAGTATAGCAGCTTCAGATGCTCCCAGACGCTTTCGTTGACCGGTGCAAACACTGCTGTCAGCGGGTTTGGCCACAGGTCATAGAGAAAATGGAGCGCGGAACCGGCCAGAATGCTCAGAAAACAGACGGTCCACCATTTGCGTTTCATAAAAAATCCCCCCTGCCATAGATGTATGACAGGGGAGAGCGGATTCAGAACGTCTTTATGCCAGCACGGGCCAGACTGCGTCCAGCGCGAGGCCGGAGGCGCGCAGCGCCCTTCGGGTGGTTTTCTGCGTAAAGCCGCCGTGGAACGCGCCTGCGTCGGGCAGCCAGCGGACGGGGCCGAGCGCCTGCTCGCAGGCTTCTTTGGGAAGTCTTGTGCGGAAGAAGAACGGGGATTCGAATTCCTCCGGGTCACAGAGCGCGGCGGGTTCTGCCGACCAGCTGACGGGCTGGCTGCGGCCGGGATTGCGGACGATGTCAATGACGTCTGCCAGAACGGCGCTGGCCGTCGCCGGGCCGCCTGCGCCGGGGCCGGAGAACAGAACTGCGCCGACGCTGCTGCCCAGCACCTCGACGGCGTTCAGAACGCCGGAGACGGGGGCCAGCGGCTGCGTGCCCGCGATGAAATGCGGCGAAACAAAAACCGTGAGCGACTGACCCTGCCGGACCGCACGGCCAAGCAGGCGAAGCTTCATCCCGGCTGCCTCTGCAAACGCGGCGTCCGCCGCCGTGATGGCGGAAATGCCTGTCATGCGGACGCGGGACGGGTCGACGTTTTTCCCGAACATCATGTCGGCCAGAATGCAGACCTTGCGGCCCGCGTCGATGCCCTCGACGTCGGCGGTCGGGTCCTGCTCGGCGTAGCCGCGCGTCTGCGCGTCACGGAGCGCCGCTTCGTAGCTCTGCCCGTGTTCGAGCATCTGTGTGAGGATGAAATTCGTCGTGCCGTTCAGAATGCCGCGCACTTCATAAATCTCATTCGCGCCGAGGCACTGGCTCAGCGGATGCAGCACCGGAATGCCGCCGCCGACGGAGGCCTCAAACAGAAGGCTTACGCCATTCGCCTTCGCAAGCGCCAGCAGCTCCGCGCCGTGCTCGGCGATGAGCTGCTTGTTGGCTGTTACGACGTGCTTGCCTGCGGCAAGCGCGCGGCGGACATACTCGAGCGCTGCGCCGCAGCCGCCGATGGTTTCTATGACGAGAAACACGTCTGCATCGTGTTCGATGACGGAGAAATCCGTGACGACCTTGTCTTTATACGGCCTGTCCGGCAGCGCGCGGCGCGCCAGCACATACGAAAGCTCCAGCTGTTCGCCCGCGTTCCGTTCGAGCAGATCTGCGTCCCGCAGCAAGATCTCCGCACAGCTCCCGCCGACGACGCCGGGGCCGAGGATGGCAAGCTTTTTCATGTCAGCCCACCTCACGCTTCGTTGGCCCTGCGGTAGATCGCAAGAATGCTTTCATAGTCCAGCACGCGGAACGTGCCGATCGTGCGTGTTTTTCCGTAGCTGCACCGGCTGGCAAGGTCGGCAAGACCTGCCTCGTCCTGCCTGCCGCAGGAAAGCTCACCCAGACGCACGGGCATGCCGATGGACCGGAAGAATGCCTCCTGCTTTGCAATACCGGCAAGCGCGGCGGCGGTGTCGTCCGCCTCCTCCACGTGCCAGACGTTCCGCGCGAAGCGGGCGAAGCGTGCCGGATCTGCATCCATGACGGACCGCGCCCAGCTTGACCATACGGCGGTCAGACTGTCGCCGTGGTACACGTCAAATTTTTCGCTCAGCGCGTGGCCGAGCTGGTGCGTGGCGAAGTCCTTCCTGCCGCCGAGGCCGGTCAGGCCGTTGTGCGACAGGGAGCCTGCCCACATGATCTCGCTCATGGCTGTTTCGTCATGCGCGTCACGCACAGCGGCGGGGCCGTATTCCAGCACGACGCGCAGCAGCGCCTCGGCCAGCTCATCCGTCAGAGCGTTATCGGTGACGGGATTAAAATACCGGTCGAGCGTGTGCATGAGAATGTCGCTCACGCCGCACGCGACCTGATGCACCGGGAGCGTCGCGGCGAGCAGGGGGTCGAGAATGGCGAAGGCCGGGCGGTTGAACGGGGTGTTGAGACCGCGCTTTTCGCCTGCCTCCGCGTTGGTCAGAACGGCGGAGTCGCTCGTCTCGCTGCCGGCTGCCGGAATGGTCAGCACAACGCCGACGGGCATGGATCTTGTCAGCGGCGCGCGGCGCTTCCAGAACTCCCAGATATCTGTGCCGGGGTTGGCCGCGCCGTGGGCGATGGCCTTGCAGGTGTCGATGACGCTGCCGCCGCCGACCGCCAGAATCAGCTCCGCACCCGATTCCAGCGCCAGCTGCACGCCCTCGCGGGCCAGCGCCGCGCGCGGGTTCGGCTGCACGCCGCCGAGCGCGCGATATTGAACGCCCGCCTCGTCCAGAAGCCGGAACACGCGGTCAAGCAATCCACTTTTCTTCGCGCTCGAGCCGCCATAGACGACCAGCACGCGCGAAAGTCCGCGTTTTTTCAGCAGCTCCGGCAGCTTCTCTGTGCTGCCTGCGCCGAACACGATCTCAGTCGGTACGAAATATTCAAATCCGTGCATATGCTTATCCTGCGACGCAGTCTGCCTTGACTACGCCCGTCCTTTCTGCGATTTGCTGGGTCAGCGCTTCGATGTTGCAGTTGAGATTGCTCGTCTCCGCCGAAATGGTCACCATGGCGCGGCCCCCGGTGGGGATGGACTGGTTGATGGTCAGTATATTCGCACCGCAATTGGCAAAAATAGTTAATATCTCGGACAGGATGCCCGCCTTGTCCTTGAGCATGATCTGAAACGTGATGATGCGGCCGGCCATCAGGTTCTGAAACGGCGCGATGGCGTCGCGGTACTTATAAAACGCGCTGCGGCTGATGCCGACAGCCTGCGCGGCCACGTTGACCTTGTCCGTCTCGCCGGTTTCGAGCATCCGCTTGGCCTCGGCGACCTTCTGGAAGATCTCCGGCAGGGCGGCGGCCTCCACGATATAATACTTCGGGCTATGTTCCATAGCGTTCACCTCACAATTGTCCGTGTTGGAAAAGCAAGTGTCTATACTCAGACTTCAATATACACCACATATCCGCAAATTGCAAGCAGAAAAGCACAGGAGGAATTTCGAAGCATGAAAAGCCGCAAAATCTGGAAGACCGTTCTGATCGCGCTGGGCTGTGCGCTCGGCGCGTGGGCGTTCGGCGCGCTGCTGCTGCCGGTGCTGCTGCCGTTTTTGATCGGGCTCGCGGTGAGCCTGCTGGCGGAAAAGCCGGTGCGGCTTTTGCAGACGCGGGCGCACGTTCCGCGTTCGCTGGCGTCCGGTCTGTGCGTGCTGCTGCTGTTTGGGCTCCTGTTCGGCGGGCTGTTTTTTCTGTGCCGCCTGCTGTGCGCGGAGGCGGCGGATCTGGCCCGGCAGCTGCCCCAGCTGGCGGAAAATCTGGCTCCGCTCTTTGAAAAGCTGAAATCGCGTCTGCTTGCGCTTGCCGAAAGACTGCCGGACGGGCTTGGAACGGGGCTGCGCGCGGGCGTTGAGGAATTCTTCAAGACCGGCGCGGGCTTCGGCACGAAGCTCTATGAAACGCTCTTTTCCTGGGCGTCCGGCATCATCGGGCGGCTGCCGGACGCGGTGCTGTTCGCGGTGACGGCGATCTTGTCCAGCTTCATGCTCTCCGGCGAGCTGCCTGCCATCCGCGGCTGGCTGCGCCGCACGGTGCGCCCGGCGTGGCTGGAAAAGCTGCAGACGCTCGGCGGGCACGTGCGCACGACGCTCGGCGGCTGGCTGCGGGCGCAGCTGAAGCTGATGGGCATTACATTTCTGATTTTAAACGCGGGGCTGCTGCTGCTCCGGGTGCGGTATCCGGTGCTGGCGGCGCTGATTATTACAGTGGTCGACGCGCTGCCGGTGTTCGGCACGGGGACGATCCTGATCCCGTGGGCGCTGGCGCTGTTTTTGCAGGGGGAGACGAAAACCGGCGTCGGCCTCGTCATTCTATACGGAGCCGCGGCCCTCAGCCGACAGGCGCTTGAGCCGCGTCTGGTCGGAAAGCAGGTGGGGCTGAACCCGGTTCTGACGCTGCTGGCGCTTTACACGGGCTACCGGCTGCTGGGCGTGGGCGGGATGATCGTGTTCCCCATCGCGGCCATGCTCTTCAAGCAGCTCTGGGACCATTCCGGCCTGCAGCCGGACGGATAGCGGGGCTTGCGCGATCTGCCTCCGCACGGTATAATAGCGCCGAAGGAGGCGGTGCGCATGATTCTGGAACAGACGGCCGCGCGGCAGACGAAGCTGCTGTCGCTCCTGCGGCGGGAATTCGGGTTGTCCGCCGGGCTGGTCAAGCGGCTCAAATGGCAGAACGCGCTGTTTGTAAACGGAGCGCCCGCCCATACCGATGCGCCGGTCACGCCCGGCGACCGGGTGCGCGTCGTGCTGGAGGAGCGGACGGAGGGCTTTGAGCCGGAGCCGCTGCCGCTTTCCATCCTTTATGAAGATGAATGCTTTCTCGCTGTGGACAAGTCTTCTGGAATGCTGGTGCATCCGTCGCCGCAGAAAAACAGCGGGACGCTGGCAAACGGCGTGCTGTATCACCTGCTGGAGCGCGGCGAGGCGTCCGGCGTCCATCCCGTGACGCGGCTCGACCGGGACACGTTCGGCGTGGTGATTTTAGCGAAAAACGCGAATATCCACGACCGCTTCTGCCGGATGCTGCGCGAGCGGCAGCTGGAAAAGACGTATCTTGCCGCTGTTTTCGGCCAGCCGCCGCAGGAGAACGGGCGGATCGACCTGCCAGTCTATAAGGTCGGCGGCGGCAGCCTCATCCGCGTCGTGGACGAGCGGGGGCAGCGGGCGCTGACGCAGTACCGCGTGCTGGAGCGGGCGGAAAAAACGGCGCTTCTGGAACTGCACCCCCTGACGGGCCGCACGCATCAGCTGCGGCTGCACTGCATGGCCTCCGGCTTCCCCATCTTAGGCGACCCGCAGTATACAAGCCCGGAAGCGACGGCGTATTCCGCCGCCCACGGACTGTTCACGCAGCAGCTGTGTGCCGCAAGGCTCGTTTTCCCGCATCCCATGACAGGGGAGCGGATGGAAATTTTGTCGAAGCAGGAAGTTTTCTTCCCAAAGGACTAGGCAAACGCCATGTGGTTCTGATACAATATATAAAATTAAAGCATTGGAGACGCTGCATGGAGAAAAAGAACGCGGTTTACACCATCATGGAGGAGCAGTCGCCGGAGGAGGCCCGGCGGGAGCATATCCTGCTCATCGCGCGCAACTTCGCGGCAGGCGCGGCGGCTGTTTTGTTCCTTGCCTCATTTGCGCTGGTGGATATCCACAAGCTGCTGCGCGCAGCGGCATATTTTCTCGGCGCGGGCGCGTATTTTGCCGAAATTCTCGTCCTGACGGATGGCTTCCGGCGGAAGGTTCCGCGGAAGGAGCTGTTCATGGCCTACTGCTTCGGCCCGCTGTACATATTGCTCGGGCTGAGTTACCTGCTTGAGGCGTGAACGCAGCGCGTCTGCTGCATTTTTATATTTATATGAACCGCAAAAAACCGGCGCATCCGCTTGGATGCGCCGGTTGTCAACAGAAAATAATTCACAAAAATGGGCTGGATGAATTGACATTCCAGACAAAAGCTGATAGAATGTAAGTCCATAATGCCTGCGTAGGGCCATTCGCAATTTTCACCACTATCTGTTGTGATTATAGCATCGCAAGACCGCATACGCAAGCAGAAAAGGAAAGAAATAAACAACGCAACCAGGCGTGTCATAAGACAACTACAGAAAGGCTGTGATGACTTTACATGGCGATCACAAAGGATGTCATGATGGGCAAGACGCCCCGCAAGAGCTTCGCGAAGCAGGATCAGATCCTGGAGCTGCCGAATATGCTCAAGATCCAGAAGGATTCCTATGAGTGGTTCCTGCGCGAGGGGCTGCGCGAGGTGTTCCGCGACGTCGATACCATTACCGACTACACCGGCAATCTCGAGCTGAGCTTCCTCGACTACTCCATGAACGAGCCGCCCAAGTATTCCGTGGAGGAATGCAAGGAGCGCGACGCGACGTACGCCAAGCCCATCAAGGTTCGCGTCCGCCTGCACAACAAGGAGACGGACGAGATCAAGGAGCAGGAGATCTTCATGGGCGATTTCCCGCTCATGACCAACGGCGGCACCTTCGTCATCAACGGCGCAGAGCGTGTCATTGTCTCCCAGATCGTCAGAAGCCCCGGCGTTTACTTTGGCGACGAGGTAGACAAGACTGACCAGCATATCTATTCCGCAACGGTCATTCCGTACCGCGGCGCATGGCTGGAATATGAGACGGATTTCAATAACGTTTTCTGGGTCCGCATCGACAAGAACCGCAAGCTGCCCATCACCTGCCTCATCCGCGCCCTCGGCGTGGCGACCGACGGCCAGATCACCGAGATGTTCGGCGAGGACCCGCTCATCAAGGCGACCATGGACAAGGATCCGTGCAAGACGCGTGAGGAATCCCTGCTTGAAATCTACCGCCGCCTGCGTCCGGGCGAGCCGCCCACAGTCGAAAGCTCCGAGAGCTATCTCGAGGCGCTGTTCTTCGACGCCCGCCGCTATGACGTAAGCAAGGTCGGCCGTTACAAGTTCAACAAGAAGCTCGACATCTGGAGCCGTCTGAACGGCCAGACGCTGGCCCAGCCCGTGACCGATCCCATGACCGGCGAGATCATCGCCATGAACGGCGAGACGATCAACCGCGCCAAGGCGCACGAGATCTCCAGCCGCGGCGTCAGCCGCGCCGTGATCGACGTGAACGGCCGCGAGGTCGTCGTGTTCTCCAACGGCATGGTCGATATGGCGAAGTTCGTCGACTTTGACCCGGCGCAGTATGGCATCAAGGAAAAGGTCAGCTTCAGCGTTCTTCGTGAAATGCTCGAGACTGTCCCCGCCGACGGCTGGGAGGAGGCTATCGAGGCCCGCCGCAGCGACCTCATTCCGATGCACATCACGAGAGACGACATTCTCGCCTCCATCAACTACCTGTGCTGCATGGTGCAGGGCGCAGGCACGAAGGACGACATTGACCATCTGGGCAACCGCCGTCTGCGCTGCGTGGGCGAGCTGCTGCAGAACCAGTTCCGCGTCGGCTTCACCCGCCTCGAGCGCGTGATCCGTGAGCGCATGACCGTGCAGGATCTTGACGTCGTCACGCCGCAGAGCCTCATCAACATCCGGCCTGTCACGGCGGTCATCAAGGAGTTCTTCGGCTCCTCCCCGCTGTCGCAGTTCATGGATCAGAACAACCCGCTGGCGGAGCTGACGCACAAGCGCCGTCTGTCCGCACTCGGCCCCGGCGGTCTGTCGCGTGAGCGCGCATCCTTCGACGTCCGAGACATTCACTACACCCACTATGGCCGTATGTGCCCGATCGAGACGCCTGAAGGCCCGAACATCGGCCTGATCAACTATCTGGCGTCCTATGCCAAGATCAACGAATACGGCTTCATCGAAGCGCCGTTCCGCAAGGTCGACAAGGCAACCGGCAAGGTCACGGATATTGTCGAATACATGACCGCCGACGTCGAAGACGACTATTACGTCGCGCAGGCCGCCGAGCCTCTGGACGAGGAAGGCCGCTTTGCGAACGCGCGCGTCATCTGCCGCCACCGTGACGAGATCATCTCTGTCGAACGTGAACTGATCGACTATGTCGATGTCTCCCCGAACATGATGACCTCCATCGCAACGGCGTTCATCCCGTTCCTCGAGAACGACGACGCGAACCGCGCGCTGATGGGCGCAAACATGCAGCGTCAGGCTGTGCCGCTGATGGTCACGGAGGCCCCGATCGTGGCAACCGGCATCGAGCATAAGTGCGCTGTCGATTCCGAGGTCTGCATCACGGCCAAGGGCCCCGGCGTCGTGACCCGCGTTTCCGCAACGAACGTTTCCGTCAGCTACGACGATGGCAATACCGCCGATTATACCCTTACAAAGTTTGCTCGTTCCAACCAGGGCACCTGCATCAACCAGCGCCCGATCGTCACGGTCGGCGAGCGTGTGGAGGCCGGTCAGGTCATCGCCGACGGCCCCGCCTGCTCGCAGGGTGAGATCGCGCTCGGCAAGAACGTGCTTATCGGCTTCATGACGTGGGAAGGCTACAACTACGAGGACGCCATTCTGCTCAACGAACGCCTCGTCCGCGAGGACGTGTTCACCTCCATCCATATCGAGGAGTATGAGACGGAATCCCGCGACACCAAGCTTGGCATGGAGGAGATCACCCGTGATATCCCGAACGTCGGCGAGGATACCCTTAAGGATCTCGACGAGAACGGCATCATCCGCATCGGCGCGGAGGTCACCTCCGGCGATTACCTCGTCGGCAAGGTCACCCCGAAGGGCGAGACGGAGCTGACCGCGGAAGAGCGTCTGCTGCGCGCCATCTTCGGCGAAAAGGCGCGCGAGGTCCGCGATTCCTCTCTGAAGGTTCCGCACGGCGAAGCCGGCATCATCGTCGACGTCAAGGTCTTCACCCGTGAAAACGGCGACGAGCTGGCCCCCGGCGTCAACAAGGTCGTCCGCGTCTATATCGCCCAGAAGAGAAAGATCTCCGTCGGCGATAAGATGGCCGGCCGCCACGGCAACAAGGGCGTCGTGTCCCGCATTCTTCCGCAGGAGGATATGCCCTTCCTGCCCGACGGCACTCCGCTCGATATCGTTCTGAACCCGCTGGGCGTTCCGTCCCGTATGAACATCGGTCAGGTTCTGGAGGTCCATCTGGGCTACGCGGCCCACGCGCTGGGCTGGAAGGTCGCGACCCCGATCTTCAACGGCGCAAACGAAAAGGAGATCCGCGAACTGCTCAAGCAGGGCGGCGTCGCCGAGGACGGCAAGACCGTTCTCTATGACGGCCGCACGGGCGAACCGTTTGACCAGCGCGTCACGGTCGGCTACCCGTACTACCTCAAGCTCCACCATCTGGTCGACGATAAGATCCACGCCCGCTCCACCGGCCCGTACTCCCTCGTCACGCAGCAGCCGCTCGGCGGCAAGGCGCAGTTCGGCGGCCAGCGCTTCGGCGAAATGGAAGTCTGGGCCCTCGAGGCCTACGGCGCGGCGTATACGCTGCAGGAGATCCTCACGGTCAAGTCCGACGACGTGACGGGCCGCGTCAAGACGTATGAAGCCATCGTCAAGGGCCACAACGTCCCGACCCCGGGCGTGCCCGAATCGTTCAAGGTTCTCGTCAAGGAGCTGCAGTCCCTGTGCCTGGACGTCAAGATCCTCGGCGAGGACGGCGAAGAGGTCGACCTCAAGGACGACGATGACGATGATTCCATCTACGGCGCAGGCGGCAAGGCGCTGCCCGACGACGAGATCACGATGGACGACGATCTGCCGAATGGCAAGGACGTCGACGCCGACGAGGCGGCCGACGCAGGCTTTGAGATCCAGGACGAGGACAACGTCTTCGGCCTGCTGAACGACAGCTACACCATGGACTCCGATGATTCGGAGAACGTATAAGAAGGAGGCGGCAATACAATGAGTCATGCAACATTCAGCGCAATCCAGATCGGTATTGCTTCCCCGGAAAAGATCCGCGAATGGTCCTACGGAGAGGTCAAGAAGCCGGAAACCATCAACTACCGCACCCTGAAGCCCGAGCGCGACGGTCTGTACTGCGAACGCATCTTTGGCCCGACGAAGGACTGGGAGTGCCACTGCGGCAAGTATAAGAAGATCCGCTACAAGGGCAAGATCTGCGACCGCTGCGGCGTCGAGGTCACGCGCGCCAAGGTCCGCCGTGAGCGCATGGGCCATATCGAGTTGGCCGCTCCGTGCAGCCACATCTGGTATTTCAAGGGCATCCCGTCCCGCATGGGTCTGCTTCTGGATATCAGCCCCCGCATTCTCGAAAAGGTCCTGTACTTTGCAAACTATATCGTCACCGATCCCGGCGACTGCCCGCTGGCCAAGAACCAGATCCTGTCCGAAAAAGAGTACCGCGATATGCGCGAGAAATATGAGGACGATTTCAAGGCCGGCATGGGCGCCGAGGCCGTGAAGGAGCTTCTGCAGCAGATCGATTTGGAGGAGCTCTCCGAGCAGCTGAAAAACGAGCTGAAGGACGCCTCCGGCCAGAAGAAGCTGCGCATCATCAAGCGCCTTGAGGTCGTCGAGTCGTTCCGGATGTCCGGCAACGATCCGACGTGGATGGTCATGGACGTGCTGCCGGTCATTCCGCCGGAGCTGCGCCCGATGGTCCAGCTGGACGGCGGCCGCTTCGCGACCTCCGACCTCAACGACCTCTACCGCCGCGTCATCAACCGCAATAACCGCCTGAAGCGGCTCATTCAGCTGCAGGCGCCGGACATCATCGTCCGCAACGAAAAGCGTATGCTGCAGGAGGCCGTCGACGCTCTGATCGACAACGGCCGCCGCGGAAGAGCCGTCACGGGCGCTAATAACCGTGCGCTCAAGTCCCTCAGCGATATGCTCAAAGGCAAGCAGGGCCGCTTCCGTCAGAACCTGCTCGGCAAGCGCGTCGACTATTCCGGCCGTTCCGTTATCGTCGTCGGCCCGGAGCTCAAGCTTTATCAGTGCGGCGTGCCGAAGGAAATGGCCATCGAGCTGTTCCGCCCGTTCGTCATGAAGAAGCTCGTCGAGGACGGTCTTGCCAACAACATCAAGTCCGCCAAGAAGATGATCGACAAGGGCAAGGATGAGGTCTGGGATGCTCTGGAAGACATCATCAAGGACCGTCCGGTCATGCTCAACCGTGCTCCGACGCTGCACCGCCTCGGCATTCAGGCGTTCGAGCCTGTTCTGGTCGAGGGCCGCGCGCTCAAGCTCCATCCGCTGTGCTGCACCGCGTTCAATGCGGACTTCGACGGCGACCAGATGGCCATTCACGTTCCGCTGTCCGCCGAGGCGCAGGCGGAGGCCCGCATCCTGATGCTCTCGGCCAACAACCTGCTGCGTCCGCAGGACGGCAAGCCGGTCACGGTCCCGACGCAGGACATGATCCTCGGCACGTATTATCTGACGTACCAGCGCTATGACGTCGACGCGTATGACACCATTCACGAGATCTTCCCGCTGCTCGAGTGCGGCAAGCTGCCGTATGAGAAGCCCATCTGGGTCAGGAACATCTGGGACGACCCCGAATCCGAGGATTACCAGTATTATCTGCGCACCCGCGGTGCGCTGCTCGACAACGAGACGGACCGCCCGGAGACGATTCCCGGTTCCTATCAGACGCTTGCGCAGGCTGCCGCAGCTTTGAGCGCGGGCGAAATTCAGCCGGACGAGGTCATCTACGTCTGGAATATCTGGGATTCCGAGGCCGATATCAAGGAAGAGAACCATATCTATATCCGCACCGTCGGCGCATATGCCCAGCAGGCGCACGAGGCGGGCGATATCCGTCCGAAGGAATACTTCAAGTATTATCATGACGAGGACGAGGCCATGATGGCCTACGCCGACGGCATGATCGCCATGCACGATCCCATCAAGGTCTGGAAAGAGCTTGAGATCGACGGCAAAAAGGAGCACCGCATCATCGACGCGACTGTGGGCCGTCTGATCATCAACGACGCGATCCCGCAGAACCTCGGCTTCAAGAAGCGCGAGACGGTCGACGACCTGTTCCCGCTGGAGATCGACTTCGTCGTCGGCAAGAAGCAGCTCGGCAAGATCATCGACAAGTGTATCCGCATCAACGGCTTCACGCAGTCGACCGAAATGCTCGACAAGGTCAAGGCCCTCGGCTATAAATACTCCACCAGAGCTTCCATCACCGTTTCCATCGCCGATATGGAGATCCCGGAGAAGAAGTATGAGCTCATCCATGAGGCCGAGAAGGAGGTCGTCAAGATCGACCGCCAGTACAAGCGCGGCTTCATCACCAACGACGAGCGCTACCGTCTGACCGTCCAGCAGTGGGAGAAGTCCATCAAGGACGTCACCGACGCGCTGCAGTCGAACCTCAAGCGCTTTAACCCGATTTTTATGATGGCGGACTCCGGCGCGCGAGGCAGCATGAACCAGATCCGTCAGCTGGCCGGTATGCGCGGCCTGATGGCAGATACGAACGGCCGCACGATCGAAATCCCGATTAAGGCGAACTTCCGTGAGGGCCTGTCCGCTCTGGAATACTTCATCTCCTCCCGAGGCGCTCGAAAGGGCATGACCGATACGGCGCTCCGTACCGCTGACTCCGGCTATCTGACCCGCCGCATGGTCGACGTCTGCCAGGACGTCATCATCCGCGAGAACGACTGCGGCTCCATCAACGGCAGCTGGAAGGGCGACTATTATGAGAAGGGCCAGCTCATCGACTCCTTCGGCAACCGTATCCGCGGCCGTTACCCGGTCTACGATATCACCGACCCGAAGACGGGCGAGCTGCTGCACTCCAAGGACGTCATGCTCCGCGAGGAGGACGCCGCCAAGTTTACGGCCCACGGCATCGACCGCGTGTACGTCCGCTCCGTCCTCGGCTGCAAGGCCCGTTCCGGCGTGTGCGCACGCTGCTACGGCATGAACCTTGCCACGAGCGAGCTTGTCAATCTGGGCGAGGCCGTCGGCATCATCGCCGCGCAGTCCATCGGCGAACCGGGCACGCAGCTGACTATGCGTACCTTCCACACCGGCGGTGTCGCGGGCGACGATATCACGCAGGGTCTTCCCCGTGTTGAGGAATTGTTCGAGGCCAGAAAGCCGAAGAAGATGGCGCAGATCTCCGAGATCGACGGCGTCGTCGACGTCGACGATTCGCACCGCACGGCGCTGCGCAACATCACCATCACCGCTGACGACGGCGAGGTCAAGCAGTATCAGGTGCCGTATTCCGTCGGCCTGAAGGTCGAGCACGGCAAGCGCGTGCGCAAGGGCGAACCCATCACCGACGGCGCGCTGAACCCGCATGACGTGCTGCGCATTTCAGGCGTTGAGGCCGTGCAGGACTATCTGACGCAGGGCGTTCTCGCCGTGTACCGTCAGCAGGGCGTCGACATCAACGAAAAGCACATCGAGGTCATCATCCGCCAGATGATGCGCAAGGTCAAGGTCGAGGAGCCGGGCGACACGAACCTGCTGTCCGGCACGGTCGTCGATATATTCGAGTTCGAAGACGCCAACGCCGCCGTACAGGCGCGCATTGACGCCGGCGAGACGGACCTCAAGCCTGCGACCGACAGTCTCATCCTCATGGGCATCACCAAGGCGTCCCTTGCCACCGAGTCCTGGCTCTCCGCTGCCTCCTTCCAGGAGACGACGAAGGTTCTGACCGACGCGGCCATCAAGGGCAAGGTCGACCATCTGATCGGTCTGAAGGAAAACGTCATCATCGGCAAGCTCATCCCCGCGGGCTCCGGCCTCAAGGCCTACCGCGACTTCGATACGCTCACCACCCCGGAATCCATTGTGACCGAGGAAATGATCGACGACGAGAAGCTGTAAAATTTCAAGCCAGTCAGGCGCGGCATCTGCCGCGCCTGACGTTTGCTCTGAGACTGTTAAAAACCATGAAAAGAGTTGGACAACAGAACAGCAGGGGAAGAGTGAAGGGGGCAAAGAGCCCCCTTCGCGTTCAATCAACCTGTTTTTCGAACTTTTTTAAAGTTCGAAAAACTGCCTCAGCGGGGCGAAAAGACTTTTTCGCTCCGCTGAGGCGCGGCATCTGCCGCGCCTGACGTTTGCTCTGCCTGCCGCGTACATCTGTCTCTGTGCATTCTGCCAAAGTCCGAAAAGCATTGCAATTTCAAGGGAAAATCAAAAAAATATTTTCTTTTTGCGCGTTTTTTTATTGACGCGCTTCGTGATTTCTGCTATAATCCATATTTGCGTGGGTCTGCCTGCGCGTATTTTCCATGGAGGTGTCTGGATGCCGGAACGGTTGACAAGCAACCGAAAGGTGATCGGTACGAAGCAGCTGCGCAAAGCGCTGAAGGCCGGGCGTGTACGAACCGCCTATGTGGCCGCCGACGCCGACCCCATCCTCCGCGAGCCGCTCGTCGAGCAGTGCCGCGACGCCGGCGTTGAGCTTGTCGAGATCGCGACGATGAAGGAGCTCGGGAGGCTCTGCGGGATCCATGTTGGCGCAGCCTGCGCCGCACTTTTGCGCTGAAATGCGCTTTTTTCTGGTCCCAACGGAATATCTTTGATATTTCGGGATAAAATACATGATGCTGCACAGCAGCGACAATCCGAGAAAGGAGGAACAATATGCCTACTTTTAACCAGCTGGTAAGAAAGGGAAGAGAACAGTCGACCTACAAGTCCACCGCTCCTGCTCTGCAGAAGGGTGTCAACACGCTGAAGAACCGTGCGACCGATCTGTCTTCTCCTCAGAAGAGAGGTGTCTGCACCGCTGTTCGTACCACCACCCCGAAGAAGCCGAACTCTGCTCTTCGTAAGATCGCCCGTGTGCGTCTGACGAACGGTTACGAGGTTTCCGCTTACATTCCCGGCGTTGGTCACAACCTGCAGGAGCACTCTGTCGTTCTGATCCGCGGCGGCCGTGTCAAGGACCTTCCTGGCGTCCGTTACCACATCATCCGCGGTACGCTCGACACCCAGGGTGTGCAGGGCCGTATGCAGGCCCGCAGCAAGTACGGTGCAAAGCGCCCGAAGGCCGGCAAGAAGAAGTAATTCTTCTGTCTATCATCGCAATTCTGCCTTGTGCAAGGCGATGCCTTGCTGAGAGTTTTTATATATATTTTTATGAGAACCTCTTGGCAGGCACCCACGGAAGCTTCGGGCTTCCGAAGTACCTATGAAATCATTTTATGAAGGAGGGAAGCACAGTGCCCAGAAGAGGTAATGTTCCCAAGAGAGAGATCCTTCCCGATCCGATCTACGGTTCCGTTCTGGTGACCAAGCTCGTCAACAGCATCATGCTCGACGGCAAAAAGGGCGTAGCCCAGAAGGTCGTCTACGGTGCGTTCCAGATCGTGGAAGAGAAGACCGGCAAGTCTGGTCTTGAGGCTTTCCAGACCGCCATGGAAAATATCATGCCGGCCGTGGAAGTCAAGACCCGTCGTGTCGGCGGTGCGAACTATCAGGTTCCGATCGAGGTTCGCCCGGAAAGACGCCAGACCCTTGGACTGCGCTGGCTGACGAACTACAGCCGTGCAAGAAGTGAGAAGACCATGAAAGAGCGCCTCGCCGGCGAGCTCATGGATGCCTGCAACAACACGGGTGCCGCTGTCAAGAAGCGTGAAGACACCCACAAGATGGCCGAGGCCAACAAGGCGTTCTCTCACTTCCGCTGGTAATGACAGAAGGAGAACAGCATGCCAAGACAATATTCACTTGAGAATACGAGAAATATTGGCATTATGGCACACATCGATGCAGGCAAGACCACGACGACTGAGCGTATCTTGTTCTACACCGGTGTCAACTACAGACTCGGCGAAACGCACGAAGGCACCGCGACCATGGACTGGATGGAGCAGGAGCAGGAGCGTGGCATTACGATCACCTCTGCCGCTACCACCTGCCATTGGAAGGGCGTGCGGATCAACATCATCGACACTCCGGGCCATGTGGACTTTACGGTCGAGGTCGAGCGCTCATTGCGTGTGCTCGACGGCGCTGTGACGGTCCTGTGTGCCAAGGGCGGCGTCGAGCCGCAGACCGAGACTGTATGGAGACAGGCCGACCAGTATCATGTTCCGCGCCTTGTTTACGTGAACAAGATGGACATGATGGGTGCCGATTTCTTCAATGTCCTGAAGATGATGGACGAGCGTCTCAAGTGCAACGCCGTTCCCATCCAACTGCCCATCGGAAGCGAAGATACCTTCCGCGGCGTGGTCGATCTCATCAAGATGAAGGCATTCGTCTTCTATGACGAGCTCGGCAAGGATATGCGCGAGGAAGCCATCCCCGCTGATATGGAGGAGCTTGCAAAGCAGTACCGCGACCATATGCTCGAGTCGATCTCCGACGAGGACGACCAGATCATGACGCTGTACCTCGAGGGTGAGGACATCCCCGAAAAGATGATCCGCACCGCGCTTCGCCGGGCGACGATCGGATATAAGATCGTTCCGGTCACCTGCGGCTCGTCCTATAAAAATAAGGGCGTTCAGGAACTGCTGGATGCAATTGTCGAGTATATGCCGTCCCCGCTGGACAAACAAGCAGTTACCGGCATCAACCCGAAGACCGACGAGGAAGAAACGCGCGAGCCCTCTGACGAGGCTCCGTTCGCCGCGCTGGCCTTCAAGATCATGACGGATCCCTATGTTGGCAAGCTGGCGTTCTTCCGTGTGTACTCCGGTTCGCTGGAGGCAGGCAAGACCGTCATGAACACCAACAAAAAGCAGCGCGAGCGTATGGGCAGAATCCTGCTCATGCACGCGAACCACAGAGAAGACCTCCCCGTTGTCTATTCCGGCGATATCGCCGCGGCCGTCGGCCTGAAGAATACCACCACGGGCGATACGCTCTGTGACGAGAAGCACCCCATCGTGCTCGAAAACATGGTTTTCCCCGAGCCCGTTATCCGCGTGGCGATCGAGCCAAAGACCAAGGCCGGGCAGGAAAAGATGGGTATCGCGCTCTCGAAGCTTGCTGAAGAGGACCCGACATTCAAAACCTACACCGATGAAGAGACCGGCCAGACGATCATCGCCGGCATGGGTGAGCTTCATCTGGAAATTATCGTTGACCGCCTGCTCCGGGAGTTCAAGGTCGAGGCAAACGTCGGCGCGCCGCAGGTCGCCTATAAAGAGACCATTCGCAAGAAGGTCAATCAGGAGACGAAATATGCGCGTCAGTCCGGCGGCAAGGGCCAGTACGGCCATGTCAAGATCACCGTCGAACCCAACGAGAGCGGCAAGGGCTTCGAGTTCATCAACGCCACCGTCGGCGGCTCTATCCCGAAGGAATTCATTCCTGCGGTCGAGCAGGGCATTCGCGGCGCGATGGAAGCGGGCGTTCTGGCCGGCTTCCCCGTGGTCGACGTAAAGGTCACGCTGTACGACGGCTCCTATCACGAGGTCGACTCGTCTGAGCTTGCGTTCAAGATCGCCGGTTCCATGGCGTTCAAGGAGGCCTGCCAGAAGGCGGATCCCGTCATTCTCGAACCCATCATGAAGGTCTGCATCATTGTCCCCGACGAGTATATGGGCGACGTCATCGGCGACGTCACCTCCCGGCGCGGCAACATCGCGGGCCTCACACAGCGCAACGGCGCGCAGCAGATCGACTGCTTCGTTCCGCTTTCCGAGATGTTCGGCTATGCGACCAACCTCCGCTCGAGGACGCAGGGCCGCGGCCAGTTCACCATGGAGCCGAGCCACTATGTGGAGCTCTCCAAGAATCTGGCAGATGCCGTTATTTCGAAGCGCAAAGGATATTAAGCGCACCAGATCCCGTTTGCGTTGGAAATTCTTCTTGTCAAATCGGCAAATGTCGTGTATGATGAAGAGGATGCAAAAATAATACCGTAAGTGAATCAACTAAGGAGGATAATCCAAATGGCAAAACAGCATTTTATTAAGGATAAGCCCCATGTCAACGTCGGCACCATCGGCCACATCGACCATGGCAAGACCACGCTGACCGCAGCCATCACCAAGTATCTGGCTTTCTTCGGCGACGCTGAGTACACCGACTATTCTTCCATCGATAAGGCTCCGGAAGAGCGCGAGCGCGGCATCACCATCAACACCGCTCACGTCGAGTACCAGACCAACGACCGCATTGGCCACAACTACAAGACCGGCGAAGACAACGTCGAAATCAAGGGCCGTCATTATGCCCACGTTGACTGCCCGGGCCACGCTGACTACATCAAGAACATGATCACCGGCGCTGCTCAGATGGACGGCGCGATCCTGGTCATCGCTGCTTCCGACGGCCCCATGGCTCAGACCAAGGAGCATCTGCTTCTGGCCCGTCAGGTTAACGTTCCTTCCGTCCTCGTCTTCCTGAACAAGGTCGACCAGGTCGACGACGAAGAGCTGCTCGAGCTCGTCGAGATGGAAGTTCGCGAGACTCTGTCCTTCTACGGCTTCCCGGGCGACGACACCCCCATCATCCGCGGCTCCGCTCTGAACGCTCTGGCTTCCGAGTCCACCGACCCGAAGGCTCCCGAGTATGCTTGCATCGAAGAGCTCATGCAGGCTGTTGACACCTGGATCCCGACCCCGGACCGCAAGGCTGACCAGCCCTTCCTGATGCCGGTTGAGGACGTCTTCACCATCTCCGGCCGCGGCACTGTCGCTACCGGTCGTGTCGAGCGCGGCGTCATCAAGAAGAACGAGCCCGTCGAGATCGTTGGCCTCGCGGACGAGAAGAAGTCCACCGTCGTCACCGACATCGAAATGTTCCACAAGCTCATGGACTACGCTGAGGCTGGCGACAACATCGGCGCTCTGCTCCGCGGCATCGACAAGAAGTCCATCGAAAGAGGCCAGGTCCTGTCCAAGCCCGGCTCCATCCATCCGCACACCAAGTTCGTTGGCCAGGTCTACGTTCTGTCCAAGGACGAAGGCGGCCGTCACACCCCGTTCTTCAACAACTATCGTCCGCAGTTCTACTTCAGAACCACTGACGTTACCGGCATCATCTCCCTGCCCGAAGGCGTTGAGATGTGCATGCCTGGCGATAACATCGACATGAAGGTCGAGCTGATCACCCCGATCGCTATCGAGAAGGGCCTCCGCTTCGCTATCCGTGAAGGCGGCCGTACCGTTGGTTCCGGCGTCGTCATCGAGATCGACGAGTAATTTCGCCAAAACCCCATAAAGCAGCAGCGCCCGGCGTGAGCCGGGCGCTGTTTCTGTATCAGCATCGTCTCCTTCCGACGAAACGCTTCCTGGCGCGTAAAATGAAATCGGAAACTGAGGGACACGTTATCGTTGTCAAGGGAAGCTTGTAAAAGACGATGAAAAAGCGCTGCTTGAACTGAAATAGACGCTTGCGTTGAGCAGCGGTCAGATGGTGTTATTTGAAACCGCTGCGGCTGGAACGCAGGGTGTGCCGTTCAGGCAGCCGGAGCGTCCAGCTCTGGAATTGGACAAAACAAAGGCATACGAACTTGGTTCTTCCAATTGAGTTCGTATGCCTTTCCTGACTTTATGAAATGAGTAATGTCCTTAGGGTGTATCTGAAAACTCCCAACGCACCCGGACAGCGGGCCTTTTTGCGGTGCGCCGCGTCATTTTTCCTTGAAATACGTCAGTATTCCTGCGAAAAAATGTCTTGCGCAACGCAAAAATCCCTCGCTGCCGGTCACATCATGAGTTTTCAGATACACCCTAGACATGGATGAAAATAATAGTATTCCCGGCCTGAGACATCCAACGGACTGCGTTAGTTCTTCTTTTCAAGCGCGCGGCAGAGGACTGGCGCAATCAGGCAGGCCAGCACGCCGCCGATCACGGCTGTGAGAAGCTGCGGCCAGGTAAAAGCCGCTGTGACGGTGCTGAGCTTCGCTGCCGGGATAACAGCCGGGGCCACCAGCCGGACAAGGACGAGATACAGCGCCGCAAACTTTGCTGCGGCAGCCAGCACCATGCTGCCATATGCGGCGGGCAGCTTCTTTTTTTGCAGGAATCCGCCGACAAGCAGGGCAAACAGGACGGCGTAGACGGCGTTGCCCAGCGAAACGCACGGCACCAACGGCAAAAACGCCGGGCCGATACCGAGCAGATACGCGCAGAACGGCGAAATGACCGCGACCGTCACGCCGGACCAGACGCCGCCGATCAGCGCCGCGATGGCCAGCACCAGATTGACGCACGAGCCGGTCACCAGCTGGCCGAGGCTTTTGGTAAGGAACTGAATGGCGATCAGAAGCGCAAGGCAGACCGCCGTCCGCGCGATCCAGACTGTTTTTTTCATAAAAAATCTCCCCAAGCTTGTATTTTGCTGCTATTATAGCAATGTCATTCAAAAAAATACGTTGCAGCTGCAACAAAAAGGAGAGCAAAATGCTGACAGATGAAGAGAAGCGCATTCTGCTGCAAAACAGGCTTTTCGCAGAGCTTCCTGCGGAGCGGCTGGACGGGCTGCTGCAAAAGCTTTCCTCCCGCACGGCCTGCTTTGGAAAAAACAGCGTGATCTGGGGCATGGGCGAGCGAATCGACCATGCGGGGATCGTGCTGTCCGGGCGCGTGGAGGCGTGGCGGTACACGCAGGATGGACAGGAAAGCCTTTCCGCGGTACACGAGGCAGGCGGACTGTTTGGGGATGTTTTGATGTCGGCCCGGACGGTTGGCAGCCCGGTCGAGCTTCGCACGGCAAGGCCGTCCAAGATCCTGTTTCTATCGCTGGACGCACTGCTCCGCTGCTGCGCGGAGGATGGCGGAAGCGACTGCACACGGCTGCTGTCCAATCTGCTGGAGGAGATTTCGGAGAAATACTGGGCATTACAGCGCCATATCCGCCTCCTGTCTATCCCGGACGGGCGGACGAGGCTGGAAGTGTATCTGCGGCAGGAGGCGGGAAAAACCGGCGAGATCGTCTGCGCCGGAATGACGCGCGAGCAGATGGCCCGGTACCTTGGCATGAACCGCAGCGCCCTTTCGCGCCTGCTCGGCACGATGCAGCGGGAAGGACGCTTAGAGCTTCGCCGGGGAAGCCTCCGACTCCTGAACGATATCGAAACGTGAATGACCGGTCCGCAAAAGCAGAACGAGGCCGGCGGCAACTCCCGGGCGACCGCCGGCACGCAAAGGCAGACAGTCTCACAAGCGCTCTTTGCACCTGCTGCGGCCGGTGCGCTGATACCATGCGGACAGTTCCGCATAAAAGTGTTCTCTACCTGATTTTTCCGGATAGCGAACTGCCTGCAAATACAGGTCATATTTCCCGGATCGCACGCCGTTCAGCCTTCGGACGTCGAGATTGTGCCGGAGGTCTGCCAGCTTGACCTTTCTGGCAATCGAATCCTTCGCCAACGCCCTGACATAGTCCATACACGTAAAGTTTTATGTGTTACAATGTACTAGTATATTGTAACGTCTAAAAATTTGCAAAAGCAAACAGAGGAGATTTGCAGCAGATACCAGAGCGCTCCGATATTTACGGCGTTCGAATCCCTTCAGGCCTTCGTGCATAAAATGTACCGGTTGCAGTTGACAAGTGTTAATATCTGTGGTATCCTCAAAACATAACATATGTTAGCATTTTGAAGGGAGCACTGTGAAATGGAACATCTCAGACTGTCTGATGGGGAATGGAAGCTGATGAAAACGCTCTGGCAGAGGCCGGGGCAGACGCTGGCGGAGCTGGTCTCGGCATTGGACGCGGATACCGGATGGAGCCGGGCGACGATTTTTATGATGCTCAAGCGGCTGATCGCCAAGGGTGCGGTCACGATGGACGACAGCGGAAAATTTCAGACATACAGCGCGTCCGTCGCCTATGCCGACGTGGAGCCGGAGGAAACGGAGTCGTTTCTATCCAAGGTCTACGGCGGCAGCGTCGGGATGATGGTATCAAACTTAGTTGACCGCGGTGCGCTGTCCGAGCAGGAAATTCAGGAGTTAAAAGCCATTTTGGACGCAGCGGAGAAGGAGCACGCGCAATGAAAAAACAAATTCTCTTCCTGACGCTCTGCATCAGCCTTCTTTTATCAGGCTGTCAGAAAGCGCCAGAGGCTACGCCCGCGTTGCAGGCGGAGGAAGCGCCGTGGGAAGCTGAATCGCAGGATTCGCAGTCCTCCTATAATGGCTCGACGCAAGAGCCTCGTTCACAGGAATTTCGGAAAATCTACGGTGAGGAAGACGATGCGGATTGGTGGAAGACTGCCGCGCAGGAAGAAGCAAAGGACGCTTCGGGTGTTGACCAATATGACGATGCAAAAACATGGAGCTGGGCACCGTATGAAACGCTCTATCGGACGGACGGCAGCTGCATGGGGCTGGTGCGGGAGGCCGATGGTACGCGGCACATCGGTGAAGTTCCAGACACAAAGGTCTGGATTCGGCTGAAGGACGGCACGCTTCTTTCTGACGAGCCGTTTGACGCCTGCATCGACTATATGGGCACGCCGAAGGGCGAGGTCTACTGCATCCGAAACGGCACCGGCTACCGCTATACCGTCAGCGCCGGAGACGGAGGCTTTTACCTCAGCGAAGTGGACGAGCCGAAAACTTTGGAGGAAGACCATTTCGGCTATCGTCTGCGCGTTACCCGCTGGGACAGCCGTGAACCGTGCTATGGCATTGTGACCGCAGACGGAGCAGAGGTGATCGCGCCGGTCTATGAGCGCGTGGAGATTCCCTTCGCAGATCGCTTCCTGCTCTATGAGGGCGGCGCGTCGCAGGGGCCGGTCGTGGGCCGGTGCCGGCTAACGGACGAGAACGGGAGCACGCTTTGTGCGCGCTTCCATTGGATCGATTACAGCGTATTTGACGATGGCTATATCGGCATCGCGGTATGTTACGGTGAACGTGCGGCATATCCGTGCTATGACGAGGACGGCCAGCCGATGCCGGAGGGGTATTGGCTCGTGGATTGGGACGGAAAGCTTTGCAGCGAGCGCTTTGCGAAGCTTTCCTTTGGTGACAGTGATGAGACGCACGCGGCGTCAGAAGACGATGTCCTGCGCGTCCTGCGCGAAGATGGCACAGAAGAACTGCTGCCGGTCGCAGAGCTGCTGCTTCCGTAGCTTAGATGGAAAGACAGGAGGATTTCTTATGCTGAGAGAAGTATTGACCGTTTCAGCGCTGATTCTGGCCGTCCTTCTGGTGCGGGCAATTTTCAAAAACCGCGTGCCGAAGCGGATGGTCTATACGCTCTGGCTGGTGGTGCTGGTGAAGCTGTGTCTGCCGGGGACGCTGGTTTCGCTGCCGGTGCTTCCGGCAGAGGAAGCGGCCGCGCCGGTGCAGCGCGTGGAGCTGCCCGCGCAGCCTCTCCCGGCGCAGCAGCCTGCGCAGGCTGTGACGCAGCCACAGACACCTGTGCAGCAGCCAGTCTCCCCGGCGCAGGGGGCCACGGAAGCGCCCGCAAAGCCGCTGACGGCGACGCAGATCTTTCAGATCGTCTGGGCGGGCGGGAGTGTGCTGCTTGGACTCTGGTTATTTGGTACATGGCTGGTATTTATGGTTCGGCTTCATAAGAGCCGGCGTTTTCTTGGCAGACACGGCAGGACGCGTATTTATATTTCCAGCACGGTCAAATCGCCGTGCCTTGCAGGGCTCATTCCGGCGGTCTATCTGACGGAGGATGTGCTGCAAACGGATTCGACGGAATTGATTTTACGTCATGAACTCACGCATCTGCGGCATCTGGATTTCCTGTGGTCGCTCTGCCGGACGGCGGCGGTGATTGTCTATTGGTGGAACCCGTTTATCTGGCTGGCCGCGATTCTATCCAAGCGCGACGCGGAGCTGGCGTGCGATGAGGCAGTCTCCGCCGGGCTCTCGGACGCGCAGCGCCTTGCCTACGCGCGGGCAATTCTGGCGCAGGCCCCGCGCAAGGCGGCGGCCCTGAGCCTCGCCGGGCCTCCGGTCAGGGAGCGGATTCTGTTCCTGACGAAAAAGCAGCGCACGAGCGTTCTGTGCGTCATTCTGGCGCTGCTGCTGGTCATGTCCGCTGCCGGGTGCTCAATTACGGAGCTGACGCGGCAGAAATCGGGAGAAATCACGCTGCCGAAGGAAACACAGACAGTTCAGGTCGAAACAACGACGAATATCACGCCGCAGGCGGATGCATGGCGGGAAGCAAATCTTCCGACTGAGTACGATCTGCTTGGCTGCTGTGACTTTGTGGACTGGTTCATTTTACTTACCGGCAGCAAAGCCCCCGGCTCGTCTGAGAATACCGGGTATACCGCATTTCAGGCGTTTCTGGTTCAGAAGGACGGCGAAGATTACACACTTGCAGCGTGGAACGACACATCTGAATGGGATTCATCCGTCGGCTTCATGGTACATACGCTTGTCACAAACGACAGAACCGTGATCTATGGATTTACAACGGACACTGTCTTTGGCGTGTGGGATCAGGAGAATCGGCACGACGTTTCGTTTGACGAGATAACTGTGACCTTCCAGGATAGCAGTATCCCCTTGACGCGTTCAATTGACCCCGGAAAGCCGTTTCTCACATTCTCCGAGGGCACGCGAAGCATCGCTGACATCTCTTTTTCCGACGGTGAGCGGACGGCAAACTGGTCAGATGTATCGGGAGACGGACTGAACGAGCCGTCAGAACCGCTTGACTGCGCACCGCTTCTCTCGAAAAAGTCTTCCTGCACGACCTCGCTCCCCACCCCGGCCTCTTCCATGTTCGGCCTGACCGGGCGGGAGGCGGTGCTCTTTGACGCGGCGGTCGCGCAGCGGTACCCGCGCGACGACAATGATATCGTTCTGCCGAGTCTGCGCGAGTATGGTTCGTTTGAGGAGAACGGGAAAACCGTCGTCATATGCGACCTGCATTACGATTTTTACTATGACTACACCGGCCCCGACTGGGAGTGGAACGGGGGCGCGATGAACACATATCTGAGAGCAGAGTTGGAAACACAGGACGGTGCAGAGGTCTGCACGGGTTTTGAAATCTTCCCGGGCGGCAGTCCAAGCGACTGGATTTCCGGAGAATGCGGCCCGCTTGCCATGCAGAACGTGGACGGCGCGTGGGGATTGCCGGAAGCGTCCGGAGACTGGTTTCCAGCAGACATGAATCTGCTCCAGCAGTATTTGGAGGTGATTGCCTCCCTTGCCCCGTCAAGCGGCGAGACTGCGGAGGCTGTTCTTCAGGATGATACGATTTGGTCGCGCGTCCACGAAAAGCTGGACTATGCACACTGGGCGCAGGACATGACGGCGGAATATGAGGATATCGTTCGGAAATTCCAGATCGAGGACAGCAAAATGAGCGACCTGCCGGGCGATGTTTCCCAGTGGCCGCGCTATTATTCCGCGTTTGTTGACTATTTCAGCGCTGCAAACGCCGACCTGCGGTATCTGGACGCAAATACCATCTGGACGAAGGACTTATCGGAAGACCGGCAATCATTGATCGTCACGCTGACGCGGGCGGACGTCATATTGATGCTCTCCTATTCGCTCCAGACCTCGCAGATCACGGAGGTCAGCACGCGCCGGAACGCAGTTCTGCAGAGCGTGACCGGGGATTCCATCATGGCCGAGCATATTACGCTGCTGAATGCCTCTCTCGAAGAGGATCTGCAAACGCTCAAGGCACTGAATATTCCACCGCAGAATTATTATTATGGATATTACCGGGTCGATTCCGGCGAACTTTACACCTATAAAGTCGACCCGAACGCATCCGTCACGATCTACGATATCGAGCAGGAATATGGCGCAGGCGAGGACCGGCTGTATACGTTCAAAACATGGCGGGACTTTGCCGCCGCCGTGCAGGAAAACGAAGGGCTGCTCGTCCAGCCGTATACGCTTACTTTGAAAAACGGCGTTGTGGTCAAAGTCGAGGAAAAATTCTATCATTAAAAACTCTGCCCGCAGACCGTTGAAGCTGCGGGCAGAGCTTTTTATGGAGCGCGTTATGATGCCTGTTCGAACTGGCTGTTGTAGAGGGCGGCGTAGAAGCCGTTTCGCTGCATGAGTGTTTCGTGCGTGCCGCTTTCGATGATGTCGCCGTCCTTCATGACGAGGATGAGGTCGGCGTTTTTGATCGTCGACAGACGGTGGGCGATAACGAAGCTGGTGCGATTTTCCGTCAGCTTATCCATGGCGCGCTGGATGAGCAGCTCCGTGCGCGTGTCGACAGAGCTGGTCGCCTCGTCGAGGATGAGCATGGGCGCGTTCTGGAGCATGGCGCGGGCGATGGTCAGCAGCTGCTTCTGTCCGGCAGAGATGCTGGTGCTCTCGGACAGGACGGTATCGAACCCGTTCGGCAGCGAACGGACGAATTTATCCAGCCCGCAGGCGCGGCAGACGCGATTTAATTGTTCATCGGTCACGTCCGACAGATTGTAGACAAGATTTTCCCGGACTGTGCCCTCAAACAGCCATGTGTCCTGCAGGACCATGCCGAACAGCTTGTGCACGTCCTCGCGGCTGAGCTCAGATGACGGCACACCGTCAATTCTGATGCAGCCGTCGGAGATCTCATAGAACCGCATGAGCAGGTTGACCATGGTCGTCTTGCCAGCGCCGGTCGGGCCGACGATGGCGACCTTCTGGCCGGGGGCGACGTGGGCGGAGAAGTCCTTGATGATGATCTTATCCGGTGAATCCGGGTAGCTGAAGCGGATGTGCTCAAAGTCGACCTCGCCGCGCACGGGGCGGGGCAGCTCCGGTTTTTCCGATTCATCGGGCAGTTCCTCGCTGCCGAGGAAGTCAAAGATGCGGTGCGCGGAGGCGGAGGCTGTCTGCAGGTTCGTCATGCCCTGCGCGATCTGGGTGAGGGGAGAGGTGAACAGGCGCACATACAGGATGAACGAGACGATCACGCCGATATCGATGATGCCCTGGATCGCGAGGATCGAGCCGAGCACGCACACGGCGACATAGGACAGGTTGCCGATGACATTCATGAGCGGCTGCATGACGCCGGACAGGAACTGCGAACGCCAGTTCGCGTCGTAAACAGCGTCGTTCAGCGTGTCAAAGGTCTTGCCGACAGGCTCTGCCGCGCGGGAAATGCGCACGACCTCGTGGCCGGAATACATTTCCTCGACATAGCCGTTCAGTTTGCCGAGGCTTTCCTGCCGGGCGGTAAAGTATTTCTGCGAACGGGACATAATGAACACAACGAGCAGAAGGCCCACGAGCGTAATGCCCAGCGCGGCAAGCGCCAGCCGCCACTCGGTCACGAACATCATGATGAGGCAGCCGGCAAACTGCGTCGCGGCGGAGATGATTGTCGGCAGGCTGTTGGTCAGTCCCTGCTGGAGCGTGGAGACATCGTTGGTGATGCGGCTGAGAATATCGCCCTGTGCATGAAAGTTGAAGTATTTCTGCGGCACCCGGTTGATCTTTTCGGACAGCTCCGCGCGCATACGGTAGGACATTTTGAGCGTGACGCTCGCCATGATATAGTGCTGGATGAAGCCAAAGAGCGCGCTCAGGCCGTAAATGACGGCAAGCAGTATGCCGACTCTTGCAATGGCTGCAAGATCAATGCCGCCGAGCAGGCCGTCGGACATGATGGTCGCGATCTTACCGACCTGATCCGGGCCGATGATGGTCAGCACGGCGCTGAGCGCCGCCAGCACGAGCGCCAGAATGACGACGCCGAGGCTCTTGCGCATATACGCGCTCAGGTCGTTCAGAGCGCCTTTGGGATCCGTTTTTTCTGTTGGACGCATATTGGGCCTCATTTGGATGCGCCTCCTTTCTTGAGCTCTTCCTCGCTCAGCTGCGACATGGCGATCTCGCGGTAGACCGTGCAGGACGCCATCAGTGCGTCATGCGTGCCGAGTCCGGCAATCTCGCCGCGGTCGAGCACGAGGATCTGATCGGCATTACGGATGGTGCTGATGCGCTGGGCGACGATGATCTTTGTCGTGTCGGGAAGCTCCTTCGCAAGTCCCTCGCGGAGCACTGCGTCGGTCTTATAGTCCAGCGCGGAGAACGAATCGTCGAAAATCAGAATTTCCGGCGTTCTTGCCAGCGCACGCGCGATGGAAAGCCGCTGCTTCTGCCCGCCGGAGACGTTCCGGCCAAGCTGGGCGATGGGATGTGCGGCCTTTTCAGGGTATTTGTCCACGAATTCCGCAGCCTGCGACAGGGAAAGCGCGGCTTGCAGCGACGCGTCCGTCTTCTCGGCTTTGCTCTGGCCGAAGAAGACGTTGTCCTCGACCGTGCCGGAGAACAGAACGGCCTTCTGCGTCACATAGCCGAGCTTGTTGTAAAGCGCGTCGAACGTATACTCGCGCACGTCCAGCCCGTCTACAAGGACAGTGCCAGCCGTCGCGTCGTAAAAGCGCGGAATGAGGGAGGCCAGCGTCGTCTTGCCGCTGCCGGTCGCGCCGATGATGGCCAGCGTCTGGCCCTTTTCTACCTTGAAGCTGATATGCTCCAGCTCATCCGCAGCCGCGCCCGGATAGCGGAAGGAGACATCGCGGAACTCGACCGTGCCGGTCCCGCTGCCCTCTGTCTTCGCGCCGGGGACGACGTGCGGCTTTGTGTCCAGCACCTCGTTGATGCGCTCTGCCGAGACCTGCGCCTGCGGCACGAGCATGAAGATCATCACGAGCATCATAAAGGACATCACAACATAGGTCGCGTAGGTGCTGAACACCAGCACGTTTGTGAACATCGTCAGCCGTGCGGCGGGATCTGTCAGCGCGATCGACTCGACCAGCGCCGCGCCGACCCAGTAGACGGCGAGCGCCAGCCCGTTCATGCCGAAGCCGAGCATCGGCTGGAGCAGGGCGAACAGCCGCTGGTTTTTCAGCTGCAGGTTCATCATCTCGCGGCTGGGGCCGTCGAATTTCCGGTTCTGATAGTCCTCCGCGCCGAAGGCATGGACGACGTTGATGCCGGTCAGATTTTCCCGCGCGACGCGGTTGATCTGGTCGGTCTTTTTCTGCACCTGACGGAATCGGGGCAGGCAGCTGGACATGATCAGCAGCACCACCGCGACGATCACCACGACGAAGCCGCCCGTTACCGCCGAGAGCGTCCAGCTTTTTCCGAGGATCTTGATGATGGCCCAGACGGCCATGATCGGGGCCTTCATGAGCATCTGCAGACCCATGGCGACGATCATCTGGATCTGGGTGATGTCATTGGTCGTTCTGGTGATGAGGCTGGGGACGGAAAAGGACTGCATTTCCTCGCTGCCCGCGTCCATGACATGGTGGAACAGGTCGGCGCGGACGGAAAAGCTGAAGCCGGAGGCCGTCTTTGCCGCCAGATAGCCGCAGCCGACAGCCAGAACGGCGCTGGCCAGCGTACACAGGAGCATCTCGCCGCCGACGGATAAAATATCCGCTGTGACGCTGCCGGGGGTTTTGATGAGCGTGGTGAGCCGGGTCATGTAATCCGGCAGCTTCAGGTCGAAATAGACCTGCGCCACGACGAGAACTGCGCACAAAAGCGCCATCAGCGCCTCGCGCTTTCGCATACGCTTGAGAAGTTTGATCATGGGGGGTTACATCTCCGTTCCTTTGGGATTTTCCGTGCGGATCCGTTCGATATTGCGCTCAAAGGCGGCCACGCAGCGGCGGAAGTGCGCTAAGTCCTCCGCACCCAGGCCCTCGGTGAGCCGGTCGGCGAACGACTTTTGTAGCCTGCGGCCCTGCTCGATGACGGGCGCTGCCTTTTCGGTCAGCACGAGCGCCGTCTTGCGCCGGTCGCCGGGGACAGGCTGCCGCTGCAGAAAGCCCTCGCCCACAAGCCGGTCAATATGAAACGACACGATCGCGGGCTTCAGTCCGCGCATCCGGCAGATCGCGCCCGCCGTCTCGCAGCCGGGATTATTCGCCAGAAACAGCAGAATATCCGCCGCCGCAGGCGGCAGACCGGTTTCCGCGCACAGCGGCGAAAGCGCGGCGTGATAGGCGTCAGAAAAGCGTGCAGCATTGGCAAACATGGCAGACGCGGTCAGAAGGGGTTCCGGCATGAGTTAAGACCTCCAATATCGAACTGTTCAATATTGAATTAAATCATACACGAAAAATATGAAAAGTCAAGGAACGATTTGTGAACATTCCTTGACTTTTCGAAAGCCGAAAGCAGCATCCAAGGCTCCTCTTCCAAGGGAAGCAATCTGATATGCTGAACACGCCCTGCGAGAAGCCTCGCAGGGCGTGTTGTGCGGTGCGGTTACCGTTCTTCGCGGAAGTACGGGATGCCGAGGGACTGAGGCGGCTGATCCTCCTTCTTTTTGCGCATGGAGACCATGAGCAGGACAAGGATCGTGACCACGTAGGGGAGCATCTTGAACAGCTCCAGCGTGCTTCTGGACAGGCCGGGGATGTAGTTATACGCCCAGTAGAGAACGCCGAACAGATACGAACCCCAGATCGCGCGCAGAGATTTCCACGTTGCGAAGATGACCAGCGCGACGGCCAGCCAGCCGAGGGCTTCGATCGTGCCCTGGTTCTCCCAGGTGCCCTTGATGTAGTTCATGACGTAGTACGTGCCGCCGAGGCCGGAGATACCGGCGCCGATGCAGGTGGCAAGGTACTTGTACTTTGTGACGTTGATACCGGCAGCGTCAGCCGTGGCGGTATTTTCGCCGATGGCGCGCAGGCTCAGGCCCGTGCGGGTCTTCGACAGGAAGAACCAGATCGCAACGGCGAGGATGATCGCCACATAGGTCAAAAAGCCGTAGGAGAACAGGAGCGTGCCCAGACGGAGCTTGCCGGTGAAGCCGTCAAAGAAATTGACGAGGGAAAGCGAGTAGTTGCGGAATGCCTGCGAGGTCACGGCTACGGAGACCTGGCCGACGCCGCCGGCGAGCTTGTTGAGGCTCCCGCCGAAGAAGTTGCCGACGCCGGAGCCGAGGATCGTCAGGGTCAGGCCGGTGACGTTCTGGTTCGTGCGCAGCGTGATGGTCAGGAAGCTGTAGATGAGGCCGCCCAGCGCGGAGGCGAGGAACGACGCGACGAGACACATAATGACGCACAGCGCCGCGCTCGGCTCGATCCCTGCGTTGACGCAGTAGACGTTTTCATACATGAACGTGGACGTCAGACCGGCGATGCCGCCGAAATACATGATACCGGGAACGCCGAGGTTGAGGTTGCCGGATTTCTCCGTGATGATCTCGCCGAGCGCGCCGAACATGATAACCGTGCCGAACACGATGGCAGAGTGCAGAAGGTCAGGGAATTTCAGCAAAAAATCTAACATATTCAGCTCCTCCTTACTTGTGCTTCGCGCCGGTCTTGACCTGATAGTTGATGAAGAACTCGCTGCCGAGGATGAAGAACAGAATGACGCCGGAGATGATCTTCGAGACGTATTCGTTCAGGCCGAAGTCGGAAGCGATCTGCACCGCGCCCTTGTCGAGGAACGACAGCAGCGCCGAGATCAGGATCATGACGAACGGGTTCATTTTCGCGAGCCACGCGACGATGATCGCGGTGAAGCCGCGGCCGCCGGCGGTCGAGGTGGAGAGGGTATGGCTGACGGCGGAGACGGCGAGGAAGCCTGCGAAGCCGCACAGCGCGCCGGACAGGGCCATTGTGCGCACATAGATGCGCGGGACGCGGATACCGGCGTAGCGTGCGGTATTCTCCGAGTCGCCGACGACGGCGATCTCATAGCCGTGCTTGGTGTATTTCAGATAGAGGTACACGAGCGCCGCGAGGACGAGCACGATGATGACCGTCCACATGAAGTCCTTGTTATAGCCGTCGGAGAACATATTGCCGATCCAGCCGACGTACTTGACGTCGCCCTTGGAGTTGATGGTGCCGATGGAGTTCGATCCTGGAGGGTTCTCCCACTTGGAGACGGCGAACGACGTGAGCTGAATGGCGATGTAGTTCATCATCAGCGTGAACAGCGTTTCGTTCGTGTTCCACTTGGCCTTGAAGAAGCCGGGGATGAGGCCCCAGATGCCACCCGCGACGATGGCGCTGATGGCCATGCACAGGAAAAGCATCACGATGTTCATCTTGCCTGCGAAGTTGATCATCCAGAACGCGGTGGCAATGCCGCCGACGAGCATCTGGCCCTCCGCGCCGACGTTCCAGAAGCGCATCTTGAACGCGGGCGCCAGACCGATGGCGATACAGGTCAGGATCATGCAGTCACGGATGGTGAACCACATACGCTTGCTCGTGCCGAACGCGCCGGAGGCGAGGGAAACGTAAACCTTCAGGGGGTTCATCTTGACGATGGCATAGATAATGATGCCGTCGACGATCAGAGCCAGCAGAATGGCGATGGCGCGGATCGACCAGGCCTTGCTGAGGGAAATTGTGTCTCGTTTGGAGATATGCATACTCTATTAACCTCCGATCTTCGTCATCATCAGGCCGACGGCGTCCTTCGTGGTCTTGCGGCCGTCGACGATGCCGGAAACCTTGCCGCCGCACAGAACGAGAATGCGGTCGCACAGCTCCAGCAGAACGTCCAGATCCTCGCCGACATAGATGACACTGACGCCCTTCATCTTCTGCTCGGTCAGCAGATTGTAGATGACGTAGGACGTGTTGATGTCCAGACCGCGCACGGCGTAGGCCGTCATGAGAACAGCCGGGTTCTGCGCGATCTCGCGGCCGACGAGCACCTTCTGCACGTTGCCGCCGGAAAGACGGCGGATGGGCGTGCGATTGATATCCGGGGTGACGACCTCAAGATCGTCCACGATCTTCTGCGACAGGTCGCGCGGGAACTTGCGGTCGGTCAGCGGGCCCTTGCCGCGCCGGTAGGTGCGGAGCATGATGTTCTGAATGATGTTCATGCCGCCGACGAGGCCCATGCCGAACCGGTCCTCCGGGACGAAGGACAGTAGGAGGCCCTTGCGGATGATATCGAGCGGGTCCATGCCGTTGAGCAGACATTCGGTTCCGTCCGGCTCGATGTATGTAATTTTGCTGCCGGCCTCCAGCTTCTGCAGGCCGGAAATGGACTCAAGCAGCTCCTTCTGGCCGGAGCCTGCGATGCCCGCGATGCCGAGGATCTCGCCGCCCATGGCGGTGAAGGTCACGTCGTCGAGCATCTTGACGCCTTCCTTGTTCTTGACGGTCAGGTGCTCGACCTTCAGGCGCTCGGTCTGGTTCTCGTTCAGCGGACGGTCAATGTTCAGGGAAACGGCCCGGCCGACCATCATGTCGGTCAGCGACTGCTGGGAAGCGGTGGCAGTGTCGGTATCGCCGATGTACTCGCCCTTGCGCAGAACGGCCACGCGGTCGGAGACGGCAAGCACCTCATGCAGCTTGTGCGTGATGATAATGATCGCCTTGCCGTCCTTTTTCATGTTGCGCATGACGGTGAAGAGCTTTTCCGTCTCCTGCGGGGTCAGAACGGCGGTCGGCTCGTCGAGGATCAGGATATCCGCGCCGCGGTAGAGCACCTTGACGATCTCGACGGTCTGCTTCTGCGAGACGGACATCTCGTAGATCTTCTGGTTCGGGTCAATGTCGAAGCCATAGCGGTCGGCGATCTCGCGGACGGCCTTGGCAACGGCGTTTTTGTCCATCTTGCCCTTGTCGCCGGGCAGGCCAAGAATGATATTTTCGGCAGCCGTAAAGACGTCGACGAGCTTGAAATGCTGGTGGATCATGCCGATGTGCAGATCAAACGCGTCCTTCGGGGAGCGGATCTCCACTTCCTTCCCATCGACGAAGATCTGGCCCTCGTCCGGATAGTAGATGCCGGAGAGCATGTTCATAAGCGTGGTCTTGCCGCTGCCGTTTTCGCCCAGCAGGGACAGGATCTCACCCTTATGCAGCTCCAGACTGATCGATTTGTTCGCCACGACCTGTCCGAAGCGCTTGGTGATGTTTCTCAGTTCGATTGCGTTTGCCAAGCAAGTCATCCTTTCTGTCTTGGAATTCGCTCCGCTGTTTTGCAAAACGCCGCTTTCCGGCGGCGGTTTTGGCGAGTTCGCGGAAAGCCTGTCCCTCCAACGTTGAACGGAATTGAAAAAACAGGGAATCTCAGTTAAAAACTAAAGATATTCTATCATTTTGTGAAGAGATTGTAAATACGCTTTCTGCAAAAAAATATAGCAGGCCTAACAAATTTTTAGTCAGCATGCAAAACTTTTATGCAGTAAAGTGTACGCAGAAAGGCTCCCGTTGCCGCACGCTGTACGACAATGGGAGCCTTTGGGAAAGTTTTGTTCGTTGGTCAGTCTCACGCTTCCATCCGTGTGCGGATGGCCTTCAAAAATGCCTCGCTCGTGACCGGCGCGGGGCGTTCGCCCTCGACGAGGCCGGCGAGGTCGCCGGTCATGATGCCGGCGCGGATCGTGTCGAGGCTGGCCTGTTCGAGCCTGTCCGCGAAGGCTTCGAGCGCCGGAAGCTTATCCAGCTGGCCGCGCTTTTTCAGCGCGCCTGTCCACGCGAAGATCGTCGCCATCGGGTTGGTCGAGGTCTGTTCGCCCTTGAGGTAGCGGTAATAATGCTTCGTGACCGTGCCGTGCGCGGCCTCAAATTCTGTCGTGCCGTCCGGCGCGACGAGCACGGAGGTCATCATGGCGAGCGAGCCGAACGCCGTGGACACCATATCGCTCATCACGTCGCCGTCATAATTCTTGCAGGCCCAGATGAAGCCGCCCTCGCTGCGGATGACGCGGGCGACCGCGTCGTCGATCAGCGTGTAGAAATACCGCAGGCCAAGCGCCTCAAACTGCGTTCTGTAGCTCTTCTCGTATTCTTCTTCAAAAATGCGCTTGAACGCGCCATCATAGACCTTGGCAATGGTATCCTTGGTGGAGAACCAGAGATCCTGCTTCGTATCAATGGCATACTGGAAGCAGGCCCGCGCGAACGAGCGGATGCTGCTTTCCTTATTGTGTTCGCCCTGGAAGACGGCGGGGCCGTCGGTTTTCTGGACGAGAACGGTCTGCTCCCTGCCGGATGCGCCCTTGAAGGTCATGGTGCATTCGCCGGGCTCGTCCGTCTCAAGGCTTACGGACTTATACACATCGCCGTAGGCATGGCGGGCGATCGTGATCGGCTTTTTCCATGTGCGCACGACCGGCTTGATCGTGTCCAGCAGAATGGGCGCGCGGAAGACCGTGCCGTCCAGAATGGAACGGATGGTGCCGTTCGGGCTTTTCCACATCTCGGTCAGCTGCGGATATTCGGTCATCCGCTGCGCGTTCGGCGTGATCGTCGCGCATTTGACGGCAACGCCGTATTTTCTGGTCGCCAGCGCCGCGTCGACCGTGACCTGATCGCGCGTCTCGTTGCGGTGCAGCAGGCCGAGATCGTAATACTCGGTCTTGAGGTCGACAAACGGGCAGATCAGCTCGTCCTTGATCATCCGCCAGAGCACCCGCGTCATTTCGTCGCCGTCCATCTCGACGAGCGGCGTTTTCATCTGAATTTTTTCCATATCGGTCCCTTCTCTCTTATCCGCGCTTGGCGTAGTAATTCATCAGGCAGCCGTCGAGCAGAATGTCCCGCTCGTCCGGCGTCAGGCCCTTTACGTGCAGCAGAAGCTCTGCTTTTTCGCCGGTCTGCCGCAGAACCTCCGCGGGGAAATCCTCACAGCCTTTCTCCAGCCGCTTCCGCACGTCCGGCACGAAGACCAGATCGCCCGGCGCATAGTCGAATGGCGTGCCTGCGTCCAGCGTGAACGGCAGCATACCCCAGTTGATGCAGTTGCTGCGGTAGCGCTTGGTGGCGAATTCATAGCAGATATTCGCAAGTCCGCCCAGAACCTTCTGGCAGGACGCAGCCTGCTCCCGCGCGGAGCCGTCGCCGGGCTTGTTGGCGAACACGCAGGAGCCGAACTGCGTCGTGTTCAGAAGCGCCTCCGCGTCGCCGACGCGCGAGAGCGCGGCGAGAATGTCCGAGGGATTCGAACCCTCCCGCCGTTCGGCTTCTTTTGCGGCAATTTCCTTTGCGCGCGGCACATAATCCGGCACGCGGCGCGAAAGCGTAAACTCCGCCAGCCGCAGGGGGTTCGAGCGGTAGGACGACGTTTCGCCCGACGGGATCAGCTCGTCCGTTGTGGTCACGGGGTCATGAATGACGGCGGCAAGCTCAAGCAGAAGATTTTCACCCAGCTCATACGTTTTCGGCCAGTCCGTGATGTTCGGGCCCATGATGAGCGCTGTTTCCGGCTGCGGATGGCCAAAGCCGTTGTAAACACGGCGGGCATAAACCGTCTTGTCAAACTGGTACGGATGGCGCTCCGGGGTATAATCCAGCTCGTCCGCCGGGGTGATGCGGCCGCCGTTTCTGGCTGTTGCCGCAATGGAACGCGCGTCCATGAGGCACACGCCCGCAAACTGCCCTTCGCCGGGCTTTGAGCCCTCGCGGTTCGGGAAATTGCGCGTCGTATGGCGCAGAGACAGGCCGTTGTTGGCCGGCACATCTCCCGCACCGAAGCACGGGCCGCAGAAGCTGGGCTTGATGATCGCACCGGTTTCCAGCAGCGACTCCGTCACGCCCAAGCGCGTCAGGGCGAGGCTGACCGGGACGGACGTGGGATAAACGCTCATCGAGAAATAGCTGTCGCCGACCGATCCGCCGCGCAGGATCTGCGCAGCCTCGTCAATATTATCAAACATACCGCCCGCGCAGCCCGCGATGATGCCCTGATCGGCCCAGACACCGCCGTCGTGAAGCTTGTCCAGCAGATGCACGTTGGCCTTCGGCCAGCGCCTTTTTGCCTCGGCCTCCACACCGGCCAGCAGTTCCTGCGCGTTCGCAAGAAAGTCACGGATGGTGTACGCGTTCGACGGGTGGAACGGCAGCGCGATCATCGGCTCAAGCTGGCTGAGATCCAGCTCGATCATGCGGTCATAATACGCGCCATCCTCCGGCGACAGCTTTTTATACGCTTCGGGGCGGCCGTGAACTTCAAAAAACCGTTTCGTCTCCTCGTCCGTCTCCCAGATGGAGGACAGGCAGGTCGTCTCGGTCGTCATGACGTCGATGCCGTTGCGGAAATCAATGGGCAGCTTCGCAATGCCGGGGCCTGCGAATTCCAGCACGCGGTTCTTGACGAAGCTGCTTGCGAATGTCGCCTTGACCAGTGCGATTGCCGCGTCGTGCGGGCCGACGCCCCGGCGGGGCGTTCCCGTCACATAGACCAGCACGACCTCGGGAAGCGGCGCGTCCCACGTGTGCCTCAAAAGCTGCTTGGCAAGCTCCGGCCCGCCCTCGCCGACGGCCATCGTGCCGAGCGCGCCATAGCGCGTGTGCGAGTCAGAGCCTAAAATCATTGACCCACAGGCAGCCATCTGCTCGCGCGCGTAGGAATGAATGACGCTCTGGTTGGCGGGAACGTAAATGCCGCCGTATTTCTTTGCCGCGGACAGGCCGAAGACGTGGTCGTCCTCGTTGATCGTGCCGCCGACGGCGCAGAGGCTGTTGTGGCAGTTCGTCAGCGCGTAGGGGAGTGGGAACTCCTTCATGCCGGAGGCCCGCGCCTGCTGGATGATGCCGACATAGGTGATATCGTGTGAAAGCATGGCGTCGAACCGGATGCGGAGCTGCCGCTCATCGCCGGACTGGTTGTGCGCCTGCAAAATGCGGTAGGCCATGGTGCGTCTGCGGCCCTCGTCCGGGGTGAGCGGCGCCGTCGGCTGCGGCACGCCGCCGCAGAGGAATACGCCGTGATCGGTCAGTTTCATAGTATGTTCTCCCTTCTGTACAGGGTCTTTTTTCTTGGGATATACTTTATCACAGAAATGCGTTTTTGAAAAGTGCTTCTGAAGAAATTCATAAATCCTGCAAATACAGCAGAAAACTACCTGATATGCAGGATGTTTTGCAAGTATGCACGATTCTCCCGTCATTTTGTGCGAACCGTTCTTGCATTTTCTGCTTCCGTCCGGTATGATGGACAAAACAGACGGGAGGGACAGGCGGATGGCGCAGTATTATATGCTTTACAAGCCGCGCGGACTGCTCACCGCGAAGCGCGACGCGCGGCGGGAGACGGTCATGTCCTGCTTTCCAGAGGCGCTGCGCGAGATGCTGCACCCGGTCGGGCGGCTGGACAGGGATACGGAGGGGCTGCTGCTGTTTACGGACGACGGGATGCTCGACGTGCGCCTGCTCCGGCCCGAGCAGCACGTGGAAAAGGAATACGAGTACCGCGCATTCGGATTACTTGACGAGACGGCCATGCGGCAGCTGGAGACGGGTGTTTTGCTCCTGGAAGGGCAGCCGCCCTCGCTGCCTGCCCGCGCGCAGCTGCTTGCGCACACGAGCATCGGGGAAAGCGCGCCGTATCTGCCCGAGCGCTTCCGCGAGAAATACCTGAAAAACCCGTCCCGGCCCGTCACGACTGGTAAGCTCTGGATCACGGAAGGGCGCAAGCATCAGGTCAAGCTGATGATCAAAGCCGTAGGCGGGCATGTGTTTTACTTAAAGCGCCTTGCCATCGGCCCCGTCCGGCTGGACGAGGCGCTCCGCCCGGGCGAATACCGCCCGTTGACGGCGGAAGAGCTTGCCGCGCTTATGCCACCGGCGACCAGCGGCGGCGGTACTGCTGAGGCGTAGCGCCTTCGCGGGCGCGGAAGACGCTGATAAAATAGCTGGTGTTCTCCATGCCGACGCGGTAGGCGACTTCGGATACCGGCAGGTCGGTCGCGCGTAGCAGTTCCTTGGCGCAGGTCAGGCGCAGGCGGGTCAGATACTCGCCGGGCGACTGGCCGAAATACCGCTGGAAGCTCCGCTGCAGGTGGTATTTGCTGATGTTATAGCGCGCCGAGAGCGTATCGAGCGTGATTTTCTGCGCGTACTGCTCGTGCAGATACTGCCGCACTTTCTGCAAAACTGCGGGCACCGGCTGCGGGCGCTGCTGCGCCGCGCCGTGGATCAGACCGCAGAGGATCGTCGTCATGAGCGCCGACGCGTCCAGATCGCGGCCCAGCCCGCCGCCGTCCTCCCCGGCCAAGGCCAGAAGCGCGCTCATCTGCGCGGACACCGGGCTGTCGACCGGCAGCGACGCGGCTGCCCGCCCCTGCGTCTGCGACAAAAACGCCTGATAGTACGCATCCGCCGTTGCGCCGTAAAAATGGAACCAGAGGACGTCCCACTGTCCCGCGTCCGGCGCAGTATAATAGTGCTGCGGCGCACGGCAGTCGATCCAGAAAAAGCTCCCGGCGGGAAGCCGGTAGGTTTCGCCGCCATATTCCAATATTCCGGCCCCGGAAAGCGTCAGCTTGACAAGATACGAATCCAGCTCCTTTCGGACGGTATAGTAATTTGCACCAGAAATGAAATGCCCGGCCTCCTGCAAATACAGCAGCTTGTCGCGGGCAAACGCGCCCGCCGAGACGATCTTCCATTCGGACTCCGGCGTCATATCGAGATTGTAGTGCAGCACTTCCATTCGGCAGTCCTCCGCAAAACAGCAAGATATTGATATTTCAAAGCAAGCCTATGATACCACACACAGGCTTGCTTTTCTATAATGAAATGTAGAAACCCATAAAAAACAGGGAGGAAACGAACATGGAACGCTACGCGTGGAAAGCGACGGTTCTTCCGGGAAAGCTGGAAGAATACATCCGCCGCCACAACGAGATCTGGCCGGAGATGAAGGACGTGCTGCATCAGGCCGGGATCCGCAACTATACGATCTGGAATGTCGGCAATGAGCTGTTCGGCTATTATGAGTGCGACAGCGTCGCTGAGGCTGCCCGCGTGCAGGCCGAAAGCCCGGTCGTGGACCGCTGGAACGAGTACATGAAGGACGTTATGCTGATGGAAATGGACCCGGAAACCGGTGCGCAGCCGCTCATGAAACAGGTCTTCTTTTTTAATTGAGGGAGGAACAACTATGAACGCTTATACACTTGCAAAGGAACGCTACGCCGCGCTCGGCGTCGATACCGAAGCCGTGCTGGAAACACTGAAAAACGTGACCGTCTCTGTCCACTGCTGGCAGGGCGACGATGTCGTCGGCTTTGACGCGAAGGAGGCCCTCTCCGGCGGCATCCAGACCACCGGCAACTACCCCGGCAAGGCCACCACGCCCGAACAACTCATGGCGGACTTCGATGAGGTCCTGCGCCTGACGCCGGGCAAAAAGAAGCTCAATCTGCACGCAAGCTACGCCATTTTCGAAGCCGGTGAGTTTGCTGACCGCGACGCCATTCAGCCGAAGCATTTTTCCCGCTGGGTCGCCTATGCCAAGGAGCGCGGTCTCGGCATCGACTTTAACCCGACATTCTTCTCTCATTCCATGGTCAAGGACGGACTGACGCTCTCGTCCCCGGACGAGACGGTCCGCCATTTCTGGGTCGAGCACGGCAAGCGCTGCATGGCCATTGCGGAGTATTTCGCCGAGGAAACCGGCAAGCCCTGCGTGATCAACTTCTGGATCCCCGACGGCTATAAGGATTACCCGGCGGACCGGCTCTCCCCCCGCCGCCGCTACGCGCAGTCGATGGACGAAATTCTGTCCGTTCCGTATGACAAGACGAAGGTCTTCCCGTGCATCGAGTCCAAGGTCTTCGGCATTGGTCTGGAAGCCTACACGGTCGGCTCGGCGGAGTTCTGCACGAACTATGTCAATACCCGCCGCATTACCCCGCTGATGGACAACGGCCACTATCACCCGACCGAGCTTGTCTCCGACAAGATCAGTTCCATGCTGCTGTTCAACGACCGGCTGGCGCTGCACATCACCCGCCCCATGCGCTGGGACAGCGACCATGTGGTGCTCTTTGACGACGAGACGCGCGAAATGATGAAGGAGATCGTCCGCGCGGACGCGCTTGGCCGCGTCTTCCTCGCGACGGACTATTTTGACGCCTCCATCAACCGCATTTCCGCATGGGTCACGGGCCTGCATTCCGTGCAGAAGGCGCTTCTGTATGCTCTGCTGGAGCCGAAGACGCTGAAGGCGCTGCAGGATGCAAACAACTTCACCGAGCTGATGGTGCGTCAGGAAGAGCTCAAGACCATGCCGTTCGGCGCGGTCTGGGAGGAATATCTGCGCCGCGAAACTGTCCCGCAGGATTACTTTGCTGAGATCAAGCGCTACGAGGCCGACGTGCTGAGCAAGCGGTAAGGGGTGAATGGGAATGTTTTTTGAAGAACACGCAAAGCTGCTTTCCGAGTTTGCCCGCGTCTCACAGGCTGCGGGCGCACGCGCTGACTATGTGCAGGGCGGCGGAGGCAACACCTCCGTCAAGCTGCCCGGCGGGCTGATGGCGATCAAAGCCTCCGGCTTCTGCCTGAGCGATATCCGCCCGGACAAGGCGTATGCCGTGCTGGACGGGGCCGATTTACGGAAGTTCTATCTCACGACCGAGCCGTCCGCGCTTGCGGACGTCGAAAAAGAGGGCTCTGCCCGTGCGAAAGCGGACGTGCGCCATATCGACGGTCTTGCCGACCTGCGGCCGTCCGTCGAGGCTGGCTTCCATTCGATTCTCAAAACCTTCGTTGTGCACACGCACAGCGTCTATGCCAATCTGGCGGCATGCTCCACGGCCTGCTGCCAGATTGCGGCGCAGGCGTTTGCCGGAGCCGGCTATACCTGGGGCTGGGTGCCCTACACCGATCCCGGTGCGAATCTGACCTTCGCCATCCGCGATGAGCTGCGCCGCGTGGAAAAAGAAACCGGCAAGGCTCCGTCCGTCATCCTCATGCAGAATCACGGCATCATCGTCCATGACGCCGATCCGGATACCGCGCTTGCGATTCACACTGACGCAAACGAGCGGCTGGCACGGATGTTCGGCCTGTCCGGTACAAGCTTCCCGAAGATCGCCGTGCGCGAAATGGCCGCAGGCATTTACGCCGCCGATGTGCCGTATCTGGCAGGTCAGTTCCGAACCGGCGGCTACACGCAGGAATTTCTCATGACGCAGCCGCTGTATCCCGACCAGATGGTCTTCCTGACGGATACGTTCTATCTGGATCAGGAAACGCTTGGAGCCGGACAGGCCGTCGCCAGCAGCAAAACGGGCGAGCTGCTCATGCAGATGGACGCGAAAAAGGCCCTGACGCTGACCGAAACACTCACGGCAGTCTTCTTCGTCATGGAGCACATCCGCAAGGCGGGTTACGAGCTTTCCACCATGGGCGAAGCCGCGAAGAAGTTCATTGCCAACTGGGAAAGCGAAAAATACCGCAAGTCTCTCGCCGGCAAAAAAGCCTGAACCGACAAAAAAGTCGCCTCCCCTTGCGTAAGGGGAGGCGATATGCGTCCGTCGCTGTTCGTTTGCGGTGTAAAGCTTCAGAGGCTGCGGGCCGGTAGGGGAGACGTCGGGCGCTGTCGCGCCGGTGCGTCAGTCTATTCCCATGAAAGCCCTTCAGCACGGCATTTTTCAAGTGCCTCATCCTGTCCCTGCCGGGCAGCAGCGATATACCAGCGTTTTGCCTGCTCTGCATCGCGCGCGGTGCCGATCCCCGCTTCGTAGAACGTTCCGAGATTATACTGCGCGTCCCAGTCGCCATGCTCTGCGGCGCGCTTTGTCCAATAGAACGCGTTCGCGTCGTCCTGCGGAACACCCTGCTCCTTCAGATAGAACCAGCCGACCTGACACTCGGCCAGCGGATAGCCCTGTTCGGCCAATTCCAGATGCCCCTTGAAGCAGGCTTCATATTCTCCGGCTTCCCAGTATCGGTCAATCAGCTCGCAGCAGCGGTCGTATTCCGGGCAGGGCTTATAATAATCGATTTCCATCGGTATCTCCTTGTTTTTATTTCTCCCACCTGTCGATGAGCGCCTGGATCTGCGCGGTAAAGCGGGTCAGATCGCGGTTCGGGCGCTCCCTGCAGCTCTGCGCCACAAGAAGCAGGCGCTGCGCCGCTGCGATGAGCGCGTCGAAGACGCCCTTCTTCCGTGCCGCGCCGCGCTTGGCAATCGGGCGGCCGGCCGGGAACGCGAGGAATTTGCCGGAAAGCAGGTCAAATTCCGCGCCTGAGAACGGCGCGACAGCGACATACCCCTTTTCCTGCAAAAGCGCCTGAAACGCTTCGCAGGCCTCGGTATCGCCGTGGTTGACGAAAATTGTCTCCGGCTTTTTTGCAAATGCCTCGACCCAATTGAAAAGGCCCTTCTGGTCTGCGTGACCGCTTGTGCCGTGCAGGACGGCGATCTCGGCGTTTACGGCGATATCCTCGCCGAACAGCCGGACCTCCTTCACGCCGTCCAGCAATGCCCGTCCCAGCGTGCCCTTGGACTGATAGCCCGCGATAAGAATGATGTTCTCCGCTATCCAGAGGTTGTGCTTCAGGTGGTGCCGGATGCGGCCCGCGTCGCACATACCGCTGGCAGACAGGATGACCTTGGAGCGCGGATCGCTGTTGATCGCCTTTGAGTCCTCTGCTGTGATCGCAAACTGCAGTCCGGGGCACCAGATGGGGTTCTGCCCGCTTTTCAGGACAGCCTGCGTCTCCGGGTCAAAGCAGTCGGTATCGCACTGTAAAAAGACGCTGGTGGCCTCCTCGGCCAGCGGGCTGTCAAGGTAGACCGGGAAACCGTCGTGTCCATGCACAAGCTTTTTCTGCTTGATCTCGCGCAGCAGGTACAGAAGCTCCTGCGTCCGGCCCACGGCGAAGGCCGGGATGATGACGCTGCCGCCGCGGTCGAACGCCCGCTGCAGAACCTCTGTCAGCTCCGCGCGCACGTCCTTGGGCTTGTCGTGCAGGCGGTTGCCGTAGGTCGACTCGACAACGAGATAGTCCGTCTCGGCGACGGGCAGGGGATCGTTCAGGATCGGCTGGTCAATGTTGCCGACGTCGCCGGAGAACACAATTTTTTTCTCGGTGCCGTCCTCCCACAGCCAGAACTCAATGCAGGCCGAGCCCAGCAGATGGCCGATATCGGAAAAGCGCACGCGCAGGCCGTCGGCAATCGTCACGCATTCGCCATACCGGCAGGGACGGAAGCACGCCGCCGCGCCCTTCGCATCGTCAACGGTGTACAGCGGTTCGACCGGCGGCTCGCCCGCACGCTCAGCCTTGCGCGTTTTCCACGCGGCCTCGGATTCCTGAATGTTCGCCGAGTCGCGCAGCATAACGTCGGCCAGACTGCACGTGGCAGGCGTAGCGTAGATTTTTCCCCGGAAGCCGTCCTTATAGAGCTGCGGCAGAAGCCCCGCGTGGTCGATATGCGCATGGGTCAGAAAGACGGCGCTGACGTCCTTCGCCGCGACGGGCAGCGGGATATTCTCGTAAATGTCCACGCCCTGCTCCATGCCCCGGTCGATCAGGTAGTTCTCTCCTGCCAGCTCCAGCAGCGTACAGCTCCCCGTGACCTCATGGGCCGCGCCGACGAATGTGATCTTCATAGGCAGATCCCTCCTTTTTATATTCAGTATAGCATAAATCACCGGTTCTGCAATCGCCCGCCGGCACGCGAAAATAATTTTTGCCTTTCCGAAAAAAGTTCTTGACTTTTTGACACACTTCAGCTATAATCAGCCTTGCTGTTTGAGTTGCTGGTATAGCTCAGCCGGTAGAGCAGCTGATTTGTAATCAGCAGGTCGGGGGTTCGAATCCGTCTACCAGCTCCATTTTACCGCAACACAGCATCCTGAATATGGGGGAATTCCCGAGTGGCCAAAGGGGACAGACTGTAAATCTGCTGTCAATGACTTCGGTGGTTCGAATCCACCTTCCCCCACCAAAACGCCTGATATTCTTTGAATATCAGGCGTTTTTGCAACTATTTTTGCTTTTCTGTTTTTGCAAGAAATCAGAGTTTTTGAGCATTTATGCGGCAGGATTTCCCCTAAAAATGTCTGTGTTATTTTAGGAAAAGTGCTTCGCGAAAATCCACGGGAACTGGCTTGACCCACACCGTGACCCACACGGCGAAATGTCCAAAGAGCGGCGGAGAGGATGATTGTGTCATTCTCTCCGCTGTTCTCTATTTTTTCACATCACCTGCGCCATGAAATTGCCCATCTTTTCGGCGGCGCTTTCCTGCATCTGGCGTGTGACGTGCGTGTAGGTGCGGAGCGTAAAGCCTGCATCAAAGTGTCCGAGCATACTCGATACGGTTTTCACGTCCACGCCGTTTTGTAGTGCCAAGGTCGCGAATGTGTGTCGTAAGTCATGAAATCTCAGGTGTTCCAGCCCTGCGTCCTTCAAAATCTTCTTGTGGATGTTGACCACCGAATCCGGATGGTACATCTCGCCTGTTTTTGGGGATGGGAACATCCAAGGATTGCTGGGGTGTTTTTTGTGTTCTGCAATTAGCAAATCGACGGCGTCCTGCGGAATCGAGATTTTGCGAATTGAATTATCCGTTTTGGGACGTGTGATGTCCGGCTCGCCTGCGTTGTTGCGTCCGGCCTGCTTGCTGACGGAAATCGTCTTGTTTTCAATATCCAAATCCGACCATTGCAGCGCAACCAGTTCACCTTTGCGCAAGCCGCTGATGAGTTCCAGATAGAACATCGGCAGGACATCGCGCTGGTCGGCTGCTGTCAAATAGGACTTGATCTGCTCCGGCGGCAGGATCTTCATTTCGTGCTTTGGGATTTTCGGCGGAACGCAGTCGTCTGCCGGATTGCGCACGATCAACCTTTCTTTGACTGCCCGGTCGAGCGCGTTGTGCAGCATCGTGTGAATGCCGCGGATCGTCGAGTCGCTCAGCCCCGGCTGCCTGCCTTTCTGCGCTTCGCGGAGCCGCCCGTGTTCCTGTAGGTCTTTGTAGAGCCATTGCAGGTCTCGTCAGGTCAGCTTTTTGAGGGGAATGCCCCCCGATACGCAGCGTGATATGTAGTTCGATTCCGCGTCGGTAGTATTCAGCAGTCGAGAATCGCAGGTGTGGTTTTGCGTAGAGTTCATACCATGTTTGCAGCCATGTGCCGAGGGTGTACTCGTCTGCCCGACGCACATCGACAGTTTCCGCTTCCGCGACCGCCTTTGCCAGCTTCTCTTTTACTTCTGCTTGTGTCTTGCCGAGGACGTTCTTAATCAGCCGTTTCCCTGTCTTTTCATCGTATCCGGCAGTGTAGCGCCCTTCCCAGCGTCCATCCTTGCGCTTTCGGATATTTCCTTCTCCGTTTGCCCGTTTCTTTGCCATGTCTGTGCCTCCTTCGTTTTGGTAGCACAAACAACTACCACAGAACCGGCACAAAGTCTACTGATTTTTTCGCAAGATCGGAATATTTTTCATCTGGTTTTGTGTGTCTTGGAAATCCCTATTCTTTGTTTACTGCGGCGCAGTTTTTGCGCTTGCCAATAGGCACACGGTGGCTGCTGCTATTTCTCACGATGCCGATATTCTTCTACAGCCCGTAAGACTTCGTGCATCAGAGCACGTTCAGAGGCAGTAACAATGAGAGAGAGTCTCAGTTTGCTCTCTGGAAAGTATATCTGCGAAAAGCGCATCTGTGGAGCAATGGAGCGCTGCTGCGATTCTGGCACAAAGGACTGCGCTTGGTCTGGCCTTCCCCAGCTCAATATTCGATATATACTTCTGGCTGCAATCTGCCCGCCAAGCAAGTTCTTCCTGCGATATTTTTCTTGATTTACGCAGTTGATGAATATTCTGTCCGAGACGAAGGTAGAATGCGACTTCTTCGGCTTTGGGGTATCGTTTCCATGTCATAATTGTGCTTTATTTGCGTAATTCACATACGAGCATCTTTGCGTTTGAGATTTCTGTTTATTCTAAAATTCCATCTTATTTTTCGGCAGTCATTAAAGTTGGCTGCATCTTTTTTTCCCACGCATTTGCAATGAGCCGGTGACCCACAGCTGTGGGATGTACGCCGTCCTGCGTCCAGTGTTCCGGCGAAAGCATTTCACACGCTTTATTGAAGATCTTCTGGAGGTCTAAAAATTCTGCTCCGAATTCGGCGGCAAGGCGGTGCGTGATGGAATTACGAAGCGCAAGCTCCTTATAGAATCCATCCCGTTGTGTACCATCTGTCGCCGTTCCATGCGTCAGATACGCACCGAGCAGAATGAGCTTCGTTTCGAGGAGCATTCTTTTTGTGTATCGCAGCAGTACCCGGTAGGCTTCCTCAAACGACTCCGCATCCACGCCTTCCTGCTGAGACAGCTCGTGCCAGACGTCGTTGACTCCGATCAGGATTGAAATAACGTCCGGATGCAGATTGATGCAGTCCTTTTTCCAGCGGGCAAGCAGATTCGTCACGCAGTTTCCGCTGATGCCGCAGTTCAGCACCTCAACATCCGTGCGATTCAAGCACAGATCCGCCTAGATCAGGCAGGAATAGCCGCTTCCCACAAAAGTGCCGCTGTCATAGCTGCTGCGCAGACAATCCGTTATGGAGTCGCCTTGAAATAGAATTCTCATATTGTCCTCCTGCTTTTGAAACTAGAAATGTAACGAATGCAGTCTATTCATAGTCTTCAAGTTTCCACTCGTCCAGCCAGTCAATATAGGCCATCTCTCCGTCAAATCGAAGCGGCAACCAGATGTAGTCGGCAAGTACGGTGTTTTTGATGCCGATATCCAGCGTTTCTTTCTGCTGCTGCGGCGTATAAACGGCATTCGGGTTACTGCCGAACCCGCGTTCAAAGAGAATACGGTATTTTTCATAGGAAAGCGACATTCTCTGCGGCAGCCAGCGATCGGCGAGTGCAATATAGAGGTCTTTTTTGCCCGGGACCCGGAACACGGAGGAAATCTGTGAATGAAATGACGTGCGCGTATCATCCGCCGGATGCGGATCGCCCAGAACGCGGTACGGACCGTGCCAGGTATCGGCAATTGCAAGTTCCGAGGGGTTCGGGAAGTACCCGGTCGTACCGGAGGTAAGAAGATAATGCTTCCCTTTCCGGATAAAATGCGCAGGTGCTTCGCGCGTATAGGGTGGACCGAGGCGCGGAAAATGCGTGCTGTAATAGCCGGTCACGTTGGTGTAGTCATCCGTCAGATCAGCACAGATCAGCTCAGAGTGGACTCGTTCAAAGAAATAGTAGGCTTTCCCATCGGGCGCGACCGCAAGGTCAAAGTCGCCCGGCTCCATGCCAAGCGGCCAGAGTCCCTCGTGTACGACGGTGTATGGCCCCAGCAGCGCATCCGCAGTCAGAACTGTGCAGCCCACGGACATGACCTTCAGCCAGCAAACGTATTTTCCGGTTTTCCGATTGTATAGGATGTGCGGACGATCAACGCATTTACTTGGGTGCAGCGTAGACGCAGGATCGTCCGGCTCCGGCGGAATGATCAGGCCAAGATCGTCCCAGTTGTAAAGATCGCCTGAGACATAGCAGCGGATTCCCCAGTGCCAGATCGAATCAAGGCCAGTCGTTTTTTCCTTGTTTTCCCCATACCAGTAGTAGCGGCCGTTTTCATAGAAAATAGAGCCGCCGTGCGCATGGATCCGCTTCCCATTGGTGTCCAGCCACGGCTGCCCCGGATGAAAACTCTTGTATTTCATGTGATCAATCCTCCTGTGTCACAAAATATATCAGTTCGCTCGTGTGTCTATTTTCGCGCATCGCCTCCCGGCACTCCAATATGCCGCAAGCAGAAAAACCGCGGCAGCAAGCCAGCCGAGCGGATAGGATAAAGAGCGGCCCAGCGCGCCGCAGCGCGGGATCAGGACGGCGGCGCAGAACGCATTCCCGATGAACTCGCCGGTGCCGGACAGCATCGCCAGCTTTCCGCGTCCGACGCTGACAAAAAACGTGCGCAGTGGGTACACAACGCCAAGCGCCAGATGCCCCAGCCCATACCAGCGCCAGTATTCCACGCCGTAAGCGATGATCTGCCGGTTCTGAAACAGCATGCCGAAATACCACGCCCCGAGCGTCCAATACAGCAGGCAGCACAGCGCGCCATACAGAACGCAGCACACAAGCGATAACCGCAGAAACGCCCTGATACATGCGGCATTGCCGGCAGCGAAATTGGGCGGCACAAACGCAAGTCCCGCCGAGGTGATAGCGCTCATGATGCCGGTCAGGGGCAGGCTGACACTCAAAACCGTAATATAATCAGACGGAAGCAAGCGGTTTGCCTGAAGCGTCACGATCAGGTATCCGGCGGTACAGAAAAGGTTTTGCAGCGCGATCGGCACACTGTCGCGCAGGATCGCGGCGGTCTGCATCCAGTCCGGTCGGAAGCGTTCTCCCGCGCGGAAATAGCCTTCCCTGCGGAACAGGAACCAATAAACCAGCAGATGCAGCGCCGCGCCCAACGCGCTGCTCAGGGCTGCACCGATCAGCTTCATGCGGAAAACCGCAAGCAGAAGAACGGTGGCAAGCAGATTCGCGCAGATCACGATAATGTTGATCCAAAAGATCCGCCGTGAGCTGCCGATCCCGTTGACGATCGTTAAAAAGAGCGCCGCAAGCGCGGAAGGCAGATACGCGATCAGATACAGAATATAATAAAGTCTCGCGTCAGCGCCGAACGCCGGTGGAACGTTCAGCGCATGCAGAACCGGCTCTGTGAGCAGCAGCATCAGTCCCGCGCAGGCCGCGCTGGCAAGCAGAACCGTAAATCCCGCGTTTTTCATCGCGCGTGTCACGGTCGGATGGTCGTGCAGGGCGAACTGGTGCGCAATTTTGATCCATGCAGCAGTATAGACGCTGGAAACGACGTTCACGAACAGCGTCGTGGCGACACTCAGATAGCCGGTCACGGTGAAATAGGTCTGCCCCGCGTATTGACTATAGAGCCGGTTCGTCAGCGTCGTTGTGACGGCAAGCACAAGGTTGACGAGGATCAGCGGTGCGCAGACACTCCAAAGCGCGCGCGAAGGAGAGATGTGCAGGTAGTCCGTGCTTTGTCCCGAAACTCGCATAGGCGTTGCTCCTTTGCGTCAGCAAAATGTTTTGTGGATTCTGCATAGATTATAGACCGGCGATTATGAGAAGTCAACAAATTTTGCTATACGGGTAAAAATATACTTGCTTTTCCGGTTTAGAAAAGATATACTGCAATCGTAAAAGGATTGGATCATCCGGAATTATCTGATATTTTGATGCTTTTTTGCATTGATCCGGGTAGCAAAATGGAAGGAGGAAACGCCCATGAAGGTCACGCGCACAGATGTAGCAAAACTTGCAGGCGTTTCCACCGCGACGGTCTCCTATGTCCTGAACGGCTCGCGCAGCATGTCTGAAAAGACGCGGAAGCTGGTGCTGGACGCCGTTGAGCAGCTCAACTACAAGCCGGATATGATCGCGCGCAGCATGACAAAAAACGAGACCCGTCAGCTTTCCTTCATGGTCAACGACGCGACGAACCCGTTTTACGGTGAAATCATCGTCGGCTTTGAAAACGCTGCGATGGAGCGCGGATATTTCGTCAACATCTGCACCGGCAACAAGAATATCAACGACTATTTCGACAACTATATCGCCCGCCGCGTGGACGGCGTTTTCATCGCCGCCATTCCCTACAAGTTCGACATGGCCAAGCTCTACAGCCTGATTGACAATGGCATCCGCGTCGTCGTTTCCGGCAACACCGATGTCGATCTCAAGCGTGTCAGCTCGATTGAAAGCGATTATGTCACTGCAATGGATAAGGCGGTCAGCTACCTGTACGGCCTCGGGCACCGGGAGATCTCATATCTGAGCGGCCTCAGCCGGAAATTCCAGTTTGACCACCGTATTGACGGCTATCTCGCCGCAGTCGAGCGTTACCAGCTCCCCTGCGGCTCGGATCTGCTGTTCGACGGCAAACCGCCGTATCACACAGAGATCGCAGAGGGCTATGCGCTGACGCAGGAACTGCTAAAGTCGGAACGCCGGTTCACAGCCGTCATCTGCCTGAACGATCTGATGGCAATGGGCGCGATCTCCGCGCTTCAGGAGGCGGGCCTGCGCGTGCCGGAGGATGTTTCCGTCATGGGCTTTGACGACATTCTCTTTTCGCAGGCGTGGCGGCCCTCCATCACGACAATGGCAGTTTCAAAGGCGGAATTCGGCAAAAAGGCGTTTGAATTGCTCTATACCAACATCCAGCAGGGCACGACCGGATATTATCTGAATCAGCTGGAGCTGATCCAGCGCGCATCGACTGCGCCTCCCGGCCGGTAATCACTTTGGAAATTCTACGGATCAAAACGTAGAATTTCTTTCAGGCTCAAAAGTTACCCGTGTAGCATATTTGAATGAAGCGCCCGCAGCCCGCTCAGGCATGCAGAGCTGGCAGCGGCTTCAGGATACATTATAATTTTAACATGAAAGGAAGCAAACAATGAAAAAGATGCAAAAGTGGATCGCGCTCCTGCTTGCCGTGCTGATGCTTTCGGCGATTTTTGCGGGCTGCGCAAAACCGACGACCACCCCGGAACAGGGCGACACCCAGCAGACGGAGACGGACACACAGGGCACGGAAACTGCCAATCAGCCCGCCCCGCAGCCGCAGGAGGGCTCTGACGCAGCATGGGACACCAGCAAAAATGACGAGATCATCGTCACGGTCATCAACGGCTACTATACCGCAGGCGAAAAGAAGCTCGCCGAGGAATACACCAAGCTGCACCCGGAAACCAAGGTCGCGGTCGACGTTGTTTCTGACAACGACGCTTACATGGCCAAGATGCAGTCCCTGTTCTCCGGCGACATGACCGGCACCTCCGATATCGTCCATGCAAACTTCCTCACAAATGCGCTGGGCGGCAACGAGGTCTGCTTCCAGAAGAACTATCTGCGTGAGCTGAGCGACGTTCTGGATATGCAGCACCCGTATCAGGATGGCCTTGTCCGCGACATGTACAACGACACCATTCTGACCGAGGCCTGGAACGCCTTCGGCGGTCTTGGCATCGGTGCGCTGCCGTTTGACAAGACCGGTATTTCCTTCTACTATAATAAGACCGCGTTTGAAGCGCTTGGACTTGAAGCGCCGCAGACCTGGGAAGAACTGCTGGAAACCTGCCAGACGCTGCGCGACAACGGATACGAAAACCCGATCACTGTCGGTCAGGAGGCTTCCTGGATCCTTGCCTCTCTTGCAGACGCAGGCTTCCGCTATGAAGAAAGCGAATTCCTTGTGCAGCCCGGCGACGCGATCTATGACGCCGAGACCATGTCCGCAAACGACGGGTTTGTCTTTGACGACAACAACCTCTCCTGCGACGCCTTCACCGTGACCAGCACCGAGCGTATGCTTGCTGCCAGAAAGAACGATATCATCCATTCCAATATCAGCCGTACCTCCTGGATTGAGTTTGCGAAGCTCGCGGCATATTTCCCCGCAAACTGGATCGGCGGCGGCGCTGACAACATCACCGAGTTTGAAACGCAGGTCTCCCCCATCCTGCTCAACGGCGCGTGGAATGTCGGCCTGATTCTGGACGACATCAATAACATGCCGGAGAGTGCGCAGTTTGACTGGGCGACCTTCAACATCCCCGACTTCGCCAACGCTCCCGAGGGTTTCGGCACGAAGATGCGCGGCCTGTACGTGCTCGGCAACGTCATGGGCATTGTTCCGAAGAATGACGCCGACCACGACGCGCGTGTTCTGGACTTCTATCTGTACTGGTACTCGCAGGCAGGCGCACAGATGTGCTATGAGGAGACGCTCTCCAACGGCAACTTTGTGCAGGGTCCGTGCATGATCAACGGCGTCGTCCTCAAGGACGAGCTGATGGAAAAGCTGACCGGCTTTGTGGTCGAGGGTGCTGTCAAGGCGTATTCCTCCGAGCTGTGCGGCCTGTATCAGACGCAGGAGGCTGACCGCCCGATTCACAACGACCTGATCAACAAGCTGACGGCGGGTGAGATCGACATCGATACCTTCCTCGATGGTCTGGCCACCGTGCAGGGCAATGATACCGACGTCAAGATCGAAGCCGGCGGCTACGATCTTGACCCGACCACCGCTGACACCGCGAAATAAAATTGGATTCCGCCGGCCGGGGAAAAGCTCCGCGCTTTTCCCCGGCTATTCTCAATAACTGTCGATCCAAGCGCAGCGCAGCTTAAGAGAAGCACACCGTTTGGATGGACAGTTATAAAAGACAGGAGGCTGCTGGATATGAAAAAAAGCTTTGCGGAACGGTGCGTTCCGTATCTGTTCATTGCCGGAACGTTTCTGATGCTGATCGTATTCATGTATTTTTCGGTCGGTCTGGCGTTCTATACCTCGCTGACCGACAAAATGCCGGGACGCGAAACGCATTTCATCGGGCTGGAAAACTACAAGGCTCTGCTCTCTGACGATATGTTCCGCATGTCGTTCCGGAATCAGGCGGTTCTGAGCCTGTTTGCCGTGTTCAACAGCGTTTTCTTCCCGCTACTGGCCGCGCTGATTCTGTATCACGTCCGGCATAAGAAACTCTCCCGCATCATCAAGACGCTGTTTGTCATCCCGATGCTGGTGCCGAGCATCGTTGTGATTTTGATCTGGAAATACCTTTATAATCCAAATTTCGGCTTCAACAGCATTCTGAAGCTGCTGCATCTCGGCAGTCTGACGCAGAACTGGCTGAACAACGCTGACACCGCGCTGATGTGCATCATTCTGGTCGGATTTCCGTTCGTCTCCGGTATGTACTTTCTGCTGTTCCATACCGGGATCAACAGTATCAGCCCGGAGCTCTATGACGCGGCCCGCGTGGACGGCGCAACCAGCATGGATGTCGTCCGGTATGTGCAGATCCCCGGAGTATGGCCGTATGTCAAGATCGTCGCGACGCTGAGCCTGATCGGAAGTCTGTCCGGCTTCGGGCAGGTCGCAGCCATGACTGCCGGCGGCCCCGGCTACAGCACCATGATCCCGGCACTACAGATGTATAAGGTCGCGTTCGGCGACGGGCGGCATGGCTATGCGTCCGCGCTCGGTGTGGTGCTGTTCTTTGTGATCGTCATTCTGACGCTCATTACCAATAAGGTGCTGTCCGGAAAGGGGGAGAAATCCGCATGAATAAAAATGCCCCGCGCACTGCCTCCTATTGGGTCAGTCGAATCGTTCTGGTCTTTCTTATCGTAACGACGTTTTTCCCGTTCGTGATGCTTATAAACATGTCGCTCAAGCCGACGGTTCTCATCACGACCGACTTTCTCGGACTGCCGAAGGAGCCGTACTGGCAGAATTTCAGCAAAGCGCTCAGCTTTGTCGGCCGTCCTATCCTGAATTCGTTCCTGATCTGCGGCGCGTCGCTCGGTTTCATTCTGCTGCACGTTTCTCTGAGCGGCTATGCCTTTGCGCGGCTTCGGTTCAAGGGTAAGCGCTTTTTGTTCGGGATGATGGTCGCCGTCATGATGGTGCCGACTACGATCACGATCGTGCCGCAGTATCTCATCATGCAGAAACTCAGGCTCATCAACAAATACTGGGCGCTGATTCTGCCATACATTGCAAGCCAGCAGGTTTTTGGCATTATGCTGGCAAAGGCCGCGTTTGAGCAGATGCCGAACGATATTTTCGAGGCGGCAAAAATCGACGGCGCAAATGAATTTTCCAGCTTTCTGCGCATCGGTCTGCCGCTGCTCAAGCCGACGCTGGTCACGGTCGGCATTACTGTCGTCGTCGCCATGTACAACGACTACATCTGGCCGACGATCGCGCTGACCGGCGGTGACGATATGAAGACGTTCTGCCAGATCGTATTCAACGCGGCCTCCGGCATTGCCCGGACAGATCTTGGCCTTGTTGCAGCCTCGTTTATTCTCGGTACCATTCCGCTCATGCTCATCACATGCAGCTGCCTGAAATACTATCTGGAGGGCATGGTCGCCGGAGCCGTCAAAGGATAACACAGGAGAACGATATGATTCAAAAAGAGGAAAACACCCTTTTGCAGAAAAAGGGGCTGGAGTCCCGCGCGGAAGCGGACGAGCGCCGCCGCGTCTATCTGACGCCCACGGCGGTGATATGGGAAGCCGGGCGCGTTTCCGGCAGTAAAGCGCTGCTGGAAAACCGCTCGGTACAGGTCGGGCTTCACAATTCCGACTGCTGCACGCTCACAAACGACGGCGCTGCCGCCTCCATTCTGCTGGACTATGGAAAGGAGCTCGCAGGCGGGCTGATGCTCAGTGTCGGTACGCTGTGCGGCGCGGAAGAAGTGCGGCTGCGCATCCGGTTCGGCGAATCCGCGACAGAAGCAATGAGCGAGCCGGGTGGCCCCGGCGGCGCAACGAACGACCACGCCTGCCGCGACTGGACGATTTCTGTCCGGCAGCTCAGCATGACACCCGTCGGCGAGACCGGCTTCCGCTTTGTCCGCATTGATCTGCTGACAGAGGGTGCCGGTATGCAGTTCTGTGCAGCAAAGGCGATCCTTCTATACCGCGATATTCCGTATCTCGGAAGCTTCTCCTGCAGCGACCCGCTTTTGAACCGGATCTGGGAGACCGGCGCTTATACCGTCCATCTTAATATGCAGCAGTATATCTGGGACGGCGTCAAGCGCGACCGGCTGGTATGGATCGGAGATCTGCACCCAGAACTCTCTACCCTCCAGGCCGTCTTCGGCGACCAGCAGGTCATCCGTGACAGTCTGGATCTGATAACGTCGCAGACACCTGCCGATCAGTGGATGAACGATATCCCGACCTATTCCATGTGGTGGATCGTCATTCAGCATGATTACTATATGCAGTTCGGCGACCGGGCGTATCTGGCCCGGCAACTGCCCTATCTCAAAAAGCTGACGGAAAATCTGTCCGCGCATATCGGTCCGGACGGAAAGGACTGTACGCCGGAAAACCGGTTTCTGGACTGGCCGACGAAGGGCGATCCCGCAGCAGTCGACATGGGGATCCAGGCGCTGCACATTCTTGCGGCGCGGGCAAGCAGCCGGATCTTCCGTGCGCTTGGCGAGGAAGCACTTGCCCAGCAGGCAGAGTCTGACTGTACCCGTCTGCTGCAATACCGCCCGGAGCATTGTGCATCCAAACAGGCCGCAGCACTGGCCGCGCTGGCAGGGCTTCTCGATGCAGCTGACGCAAACGAGACCATTCTGAAAAAGGGCGGCGCCGCCGGACTGTGCTGCTTCATGGGCTATTATGTGCTGCTGGCGCAGGCTGCGGCACAGGACTATGCGGGCGCGCTCGACATGCTCCGCGCATACTGGGGCGGCATGCTCCGGCTCGGCGCAACGACCTTCTGGGAGGACTTTGATCTTCGGTGGATGGAAAACGCTGCGCCCATCGACCGGCTTCCCCGCGCGGGCGAGATTGACGTTCACGCGACCTATGGAAAGCACTGCTACCGCGGCTTCCGCCACAGTCTCTGTCACGGCTGGGCAAGCGGGCCGACCGCATGGCTGACGCGGTTCGTGCTGGGCGTGGAGATCCTGGAGCCCGGCTGTAAGAAGATCCGCGTTTGCCCGCATCTGGACGGACTGGATTGGGCAAAGGGCAGCTATCCGACGCCGTTCGGCGTGATCAAACTGGAACACAAGCGCCTGCCGGACGGCAGCATCCGGACCGCCGTGCAGGCTCCGCCTGAGATTGAACTTGTCTATGAAAACGCTGGAACAGGAATTTCATAATCCCTCCGCCGCCTATCGCGGCAAGCCCTTTTGGGCGTGGAACGGAAAGCTGGAGGAGCAGGAGCTCCTGCGGCAGATCGACGTGCTGCATGAAATGGGCTTCGGCGGCTTTTTCATGCACTCGCGCACCGGCCTGCAGACGGAGTATCTGGGCGAAGACTGGTTCCGACTGACGGATGCCTGCATAAAAAGGGCGCAGGAACTCGGCATGGAGCCATGGATCTACGACGAGGATCGCTGGCCCAGCGGCTGCGCGGGCGGTCTTGTGACAAAGGAGCCGCCGTTCCGACGCAAATATCTGACCCTGACGCTGAATGAAGCGGCGGATTCTTCGGAGCCGCCGCTTGCGGTGTTTGCCGCGCGGATCGATGGGCTTTCCCTTTCGCCGGGCTACCGCAGCTTTGACCGGCTGCAGCCCGGCGAAACGAAGCTGGTCTTCCGCGTCCACACCATGCAGCCGCAGAGTGTTTATAACGGCTTTACGGACTCTGACCGGCTGAGCCTTGCCGCGACGGAGCGCTTTCTGGACGTAACGCACCGGCAGTATGCCGCACGCTGCACGGAGTTTTCCTCCATCCGCGGCGTTTTTACCGACGAGCCGCACCGGGGGATGGTGTTTTCCGATTTTTCCGACCCCGGCGAAGAACGCCGCTGGTCGCTCCCGTGGACGGACAATCTGCCGGAGGCGTTTGAGGCGGCCTATGGCGAGCCGCTGCTGCCGCGTCTGCCGGAGTTGTTTCTGCTTCTGCGCGGGAAGCCGGTTTCAAGGCTGAAGTGGCAGTACATGGAGCTGCTGCAAACGCTGTTTCTGACACGGTTTTTGCAGCCCATCCGGCGCTGGGCGCAGGAAAACGGCATAAAGACGACGGGACATTTTCTGCATGAGGACAGTTTGTGCGCACAGGCCGTCCCGACCGGCTCGATGATGCGGTGCTACGAATATCTGGACGAGCCGGGAATTGACAATCTGACAGCGTTCAATTTTACACCGTGGGCCGTCAAGCAGCTGGACTCTGCCGCGCGGCAGCTTGGGAAGGCGAAAAAGCTCTCGGAGCTGTTCGGCGCGACCGGCTGGCAGATGACGTTTCAGGATTATGAGTACATTGCAAACTGGCAGACGCTTCTGGGCATCAATGTGCGCTGCCCGCATCTGGCGTGGTATACCATGCAGGGGCAGGCAAAACGGGATTATCCGGGGTCGTTCCTGCATCAGGCGACGTGGTTCCGGGAGCATGCCGCACTGGAAGCGAAGCTCTCGCGGCTCGGCCTGCTTATCTCGCAGGGAACGCCGGTCTGCCGGACGCTGGTGCTGCATCCGGTCGAAAGCCTCTGGTACCAGATCCATCCCGGCTGGGCAAATGGTCTGGACGCCGCCGAACCGGCCATGAAAAGGCTGGAACGGCAGTTCCGGCAGTTGTTCCATTGGCTGATGCAGACGCAGACCGACTTTGACTATGGCGACGAGGGCATTCTGGCCGCACATGCCGCAGTCGATGCCGCGCAGCCCGCTGCGCTCCGCGTTGGGCAGATGCGCTACCGACGGGTCGTGATCTGCGGCTGTACCTGTATCCGCGCATCGACACTGCAGCTTTTGCGGAGCTTCTCCGCAGCGGGCGGCGAGCTTGTCTGGATCGGCACACCACCGCGCTATATCGCCGGAGAAGCATTCTCCGAATGCGCTTCGCTTGCGGCAGCAGGCATAAGACTTCCACTGCGCAAATCGGATGTGCTGCGCTATTTCCGCGCGCAGCCGCAATCGGTCAGAATTATGGATGACAACGCTGCCGCAGAGATCTATTTGCAGATGCGGCAGACGGATGACTGTATATTTGCATTTTTGTGGAATAAAAGCATGAGCCGGACGCTGCACGATGTCCCGGTTCGCATCCCCGACGGCTTATACGCTGAATTGTGGGACTGCCGGGACGGGGCCGTATATGCGCTCCCGGTGCGAAACGACTGCGTTTCGGTCAGCCTTGCACCGGGTGCGGTGCGCACAGTGCGCCTTTGCCGCGAACAGCGTGCGCTCCCTCCCCTTCCCCTTCCGCCGCAGACCGAGCCGGTCTTCCTTCGCTCCCCTGCCGGTTTCCGTCTCAATGAGCCGAACGTGCTGCCGCTGGATCGGGCGGCGCTCTGGCTGGACGAAGAACTGCTCTGTGCGCAGGATGAAATTCTGAAGCTCGACCGCACGCTGCGCGGGCGGCTGGGCATGGAGCAGCGAAGCGGCGAAATGCTCCAGCCATGGGCACGAAAAGGGCCGGATACATCCTATCCGATTCGGCTGTGCTTCTCCGTTTTGTGTGAGCAGCTTCCACAGACGCCGCTTCTGCTGGCGCTGGAGGATCTGCCTGCGCAGACGCTGACTGTCAACGGCATGGCCATTTCGCTTTGCAAGGCGGCAGGCTTCTGGGTCGATTCCTGCTTTTCCCTCTACGCACTTCCGGCAGCTTGCTGGAAGCTGGGCGAAAATCAGATCGAGTGGACTGCAGCGTATTCCGAGGTCTGCGGACTGGAAGCGGCGTATTTGCTGGGAGACGTTGGCGTCTGGTTCCGTTCCGGAACACCGGTAATCGGGTGTCTGCCGCAGACGCTGAAAATCGGAAATCTTGTTTATCAGGGGCTTCCGTTCTACAGCGGCAAGGTGCGATATCTGTTTGACGTACCTGCCGATCAGAAATTCTGGCTTCAGCTTGACGCTTTCGGCGGCAGCTGCACCGCGGCAGCTTGCGGCGGGGAACGGACTGTATTCTGGGGCTCTGACCCGATTCGCCTGCATTCTGACGCGGCGCGGACGCTGGAACTCGAACTGATTTTGAATCGAAGAAACACATTCGGGCCGCTGCACCGCTTCCCGCGTAAGCAGCCCTATATCGCGCCGGACAGCTTCACCTGTGACGACGTTTCCCGGTATTGCCTGTATCCGACCGGCCTTCTGTGCGCACCGAAGGTCTATTTTGAAGAATCAATATGCTTCGGAGGGATTCAACGATGAAGAACCAATTTTCCGCAGACTATGCTTCCTATGAAATTTTTGAGCCGAACCGCAATCGCTTCTGGTACAACCAGCTGTTCAACGCAGATGGGTACACGGCAAGCGTCACGAATGTCGGGCACGGCACCAGCCGTTATATCGACCAGACCGCCACGCATGCCGTTCTGAATGAGCGCGAGGAACGGTTTCTCTATCTACGAGACGAAGAAAGCAAAGCATGCTGGAGTGTCGGAAAATTTCCGCTGATGGAGCCGGTTGACCGTCTTTTCTGCGAGCATTCCATGGGCTTCTCCCGGATTGAAACAGATAATCTCGGAATTGAAGCCGCGTGGACGCTGTTTGTTCCGGTTCACGGGTATCATGAGGTTTGGCTGCTGCGTCTTCGCAACACGACAGACCGGCCGCGCACGATCAGCGCGTTCCCGCTCGTCTCGTTCGACCTCGGCGGCTTTCAGCAGCCCGCCTATTATGTGCCCTTCAACTGTACGGAGACGATATTTGACGGGCAGCTGCAAGGCATTTTCGCATGGAACAAAAACCCGCACAACCCGCACCCGCGCTACAGCGGCTTTTTAGCCAGCAGTCTGCCGCTGGCTGCGTATGACGGCTGTCTGGAACGGTTTCTTGGCATCATGGGCTCCACTGCACGTCCGGAACGACTGCTTGCAGGGGAAGCCTGCACCAACAGTCTGACGACGGTGCTTGGCCTTGGCGCGGTTTTGCAGAATACCGTAACGCTTTTGCCGGGTCAGAAGCAGACGATCTGCTATACGGCGGGGCTTGCTGTCTCGCTGGAGGACGCGCGTGCGGCGGCGCAGGAGAGCTTTCGCGATCCGCAGTCACAGCTGGAAGCAGCGCAGCGCGCAATGCGGCAGAAATATGACACGCTGCACGCGCAGACGCCAGATGTGCGCGTCAATTCCATCTTCAATTACTGGACGCAGAAGCAGGTTGATTTCTGTTCGCTCGGAAAAAAGGCCGTGCGCGATAATGCGCAGGTCGCAATGGCGCAGCTGAATTTTGCGCCGGAGCAGGCGGAGCGGACGATCAGCGAATGCCTGTGCCACCAGTATCAGGATGGCCACGCTGTTCTTGGCTTTGGCCCGACGCTTGACCCAAATCTCTACTCTGACCCGCATATGTGGCTGATCCTTGCATGCTGCGAGCTTGTAAAGGAAACGGGCAACACCTCGTTCCTGCAAAAAAAGCTGCCGTTCCAGGACGGCGGCGAAGCGGGTGTCTATGAGCATCTGAAGTGCGCGATGCAGTATATGATAAACGACGCGGGCGCGCACGGGATTCCCCGCATCCGCTACGCCGACTGGAACGACGCGCTGAATATCGACGATCCGGAGGCGGAATCCGTCTTTATGGCCATGGCAATGGCGTGGGCATGCAAAGAGCTTGCCGCGCTCAGCCGTTTCCTCGGTGATAACGCATACGCCCAGCAGCTGCTCGAGCAGCGGGCAGCGCTGGTCGAGACGATCAACCGCAAGGCCTGGGACGGAGAATGGTATTTGCGTGCGTTCAGCAAATTTGGCCCCGTCGGCTCGAAATCCAGTCCGACGGGCGGCAACATCTATATCAACCCGCAGGTCTGGTCGATCCTGGCCGACGTCGTACCGGAAGACCGGCTGGGCGCAGTTCTGACTGCAATCGACAAAATGGACAAAAAATACGGCATCCAGCTCTGTGAGCCCGCCTACCCGCACTATGACAGTCATGTCGGCAGAATGTCCGGCATGCTTCCGGGGCTGTTTGAAAACGGCGGCGTGTATAATCACTGCAACGCATTCAAGATCATGGCTGACTGCAGGCTTGGCCGGGCGGAGCAGGCGCTTTCCACGCTCCACAAGATGATCCCGGACAGTAAGGACAATCCTGTGTCCATCACCGGCGCGGAGCCGTATCTGTTCGTAAACTGCTGGTGCATGCACCCGTCGTTCTTCACGCGGATCTGGTTTGGCTGGTTTACCGGCACGTCCGCGTGGGCGCTGCGCGGCTTCTATGAGGGCATCTGCGGCCTGCGGCGGGAATACGGCGGGCTGCGGGTGCAGCCCTGCATTCCCGGAGCGTGGAAGGAGCTGACGCTGACGCGCACGTTCCGCGGCTGCCGGTATCACATTCATATTTTCAACACAGGAAGCGGGAAGCCGGAGGTCACAGTCGACGGAAACCGGCTTGCAGATACTCTCCTGCCCGTTCTGAACGACGGACAGATACACGAAGTGGTTGTACGGACATGATCAGGGAGGCAAACGCCATGCAGATCAGTGTCATGAGCTTCAACATCCAGCATTGCCTGAATTACCGGACGCGGCAGATCGATTTTAATCTGTTTGCGCAGGTGATCCGGCAGTCCGGGGCCGATATCGTCGGTCTGAACGAGGTCAACGGCAGGGGTGCAGGCGCAGACTATCTGCCGCAGGCTGAGATTCTGGCCGAAAGGCTGGGATTTCACGCCTATTTCGCACAAGCGATCGCGTTTGATGGTGTCAATCCCTACGGGAATGCGCTGCTGTCCCGTTACTCGATCGAGACGGCGCAGACCATTCTCATACCGGATCCGGAGACACGCGGATATGCCGGGTATTATGAGACGCGCTGTCTGCTAAAGGCCGTCGTCCGGACGCCGCAGCCGCTCACCGTCTGTGTGACCCATTTCGGGCTGAACCCGGATGAGCAGGTGCTTGCGCAGGAAACGGTTCTTGCACAGATTGAAGATCAGCGCTGCGTTCTAATGGGCGATTTCAACATGACGCCGGATGCGGAGCTGCTGCAGAGCATCCGCGCCTGCATGACCGATACCGCCGCTCTGATTCAGGGCCCTACCGCCACCTTTCCCTCTGACCGCCCGGACAGAAAGCTTGACTATCTGTTCCTCAGCCGCGATCTGACCGTGCAGAGCGCGGAGATTCTGCCGGTCATTGCTTCCGATCACAGGCCATATTTTACAGTGCTTTCCTTTTGAGTACAAGCTTTGTATTCCACAGATACCCATCCCCTTTGCCCGTCATTTCACCTAAAAACTACTTATATGAGCAATCGGAGGAATAAAAATGAAAAAAGCATTGTCTCTTATCCTGGTATGCCTTTTCCTCGTATCCATGATGATTCCGGTATCCGCTGCGCAGTTCATAAACGCTTATGAGACGATTCAAGCGGAGAATTATTCTGAAGCTTCCTGCGCTTCTGTGTTGGGACTTGGCTCCACACATTATCTTGAGAACTGCTTGGATGCGGGCGGTGGAAAGAATGTATTTGACTGGCAGAGAAACACATATTTCAAGTATGCCAACGTCGATTTTGGATCGGATGCCGCCTATGGCTTTTCGGCACGAGTTGCGGATTTTTCGGATCACGCCGATCTGAAAATCATTTTGGACAGCATCAATGGTCCCGTAATTGGAACCCTGCACATTGTATCAACCGGGAAGCAGCAGGACTGGGAAACGCAGTCCTGCCCAATTACGCCGACATCCGGTGTGCATGACGTCTTTCTGAAGTTTGAAAACAATCCTGCGAAAGCTTCTTTGAATTATTTTACGTTTCTGCATACTGTCCCCGAGGAAACAGTGCGCCCCACATACAGCTATGAACCGCTTCCAGCCAATTGGCAGGGGCGCGATACACGACCTGATACATGGGTCGCTACGGATATGCTTGGTGAAGCAGTTGCAGACAATAGAATGGCAGGAAATCCGCGCAGCAACAAATATGTCGGTATCTTCTATCACCTGTTTCTAACGCGGAAGCAGGGCGAGGTGTATGATAATTCCAGGCTTCTGGAGGAAAATTATTTTGATCCTGCGTATGGGCCTGTCAATACAGACCATTTCTGGGGGAAACCGATTTTTGATTACTACAGAAATATAGACACCTATGTCATTCGGCGGCATGCGCAACTGTTATACAATGCAGGCGTTGATGTAATTATTTTCGATACGTCAAATGCGGGCTTCCCATTTGCTCCATATTGGATGGCAATTGTAGATACACTTTATCAAATGCGCGAAGAAGGCCTCAATACACCGCAGTTTGCATTCCATACAGGCGATGGGACAGACGGAACCAACAAATTGGCCGCATATCTTTACAAGAACCTCTATTCTACCGGAAAATACAGAGAACTTTGGTTTATGTGGGATGGGAAGCCGCTTATGTTGGGAAACAGCACACAGCTTTCCGCGCAATACCGCAATGTCTTTACATTCCGTCGGTCCTGGGCGTGGCAGAGCGGTGAAAATCAATTCCCATGGCTGGACAATACGCCGCAAGGCTATGGCTGGAACGAATCTGCTGACAAACCAGAAGCAACCAGTGTATGTTTGGCGCAACATGCAACTACAAACAAAGGCAAGAGTTATTCGGGCGGCGTAGAGCCTGCAAATGTATCGGAGGAAACCACGCTTGAACTGATAAACTTTCGTGGGCAGTGGGAGCATGCACTTTCACTTGATCCAGAATTTATCTTTGTAACGGCATGGAACGAATGGGTTGCTTCCAACTATTACGCAGCTGAGGGGCAGGATTTTCTGGGAAGAAAACTCTCTGCCAATGACTATTATTTCGTTGATGAATACAATCCGGAATTCAGCCGTGATATTGAACCGTCGGATGGCTTTCTTGGTGATGAGGCATATATGAAGCTGGCGCACTACATCCGCCTGTTCAAGGGGGCGCGGGCAGTTGGTGCTGCCAATGGAAGTCATACGATCAGCATAAACGAAAGTTTTGCACAGTGGGATACGGTTGAACCTGCTTTTTATGACAGTGTAGGCGATGTCACACACCGCAATGAGCTTGCCTATGCCGGCTATACAACGCTTGTAAATCAATCTGGCCGAAATGACTTTGACACCCTTAAAGTGGCTTACGATGCCGAGAATCTTTACTTTTATGTAAAAACTGTAGATAATTTGACCGCGCCAGCTTCCGAAAACTGGATGACGCTCTTTATTGACGCAGATCAAAACGCGAAGACCGGATGGAATGGGTATGACTACATATTAAATCGGAGACTATCCAGCGACAGTGTGGGCATTCTCCAAAAGAATGTCGGTAATGCGTGGAAGTGGGAGGATGTTGAAGCTATCCCGTTCAATGCAAGCGGAAATGAACTTCAGCTTGCCATCCCCAGAAGCGCTGTAGGACTGGACAATGCAGAACTGCACTTCCGTTTCAAGTGGGCTGACAATTTCGGTGAAAGCGGTAATATTATGGATTTCTATAATATTGGCGACACTGCACCGGACGGCCGATTCGCATATCAGTTCAATCAGGTTTCAACCTCTGCTGTGCAGAGCAGGCCTGCACGCGACAGATATGCAGGACAGGTTGAAGCGGTTGGTTCCGTCTATGAAGCGGAGTATGCAGACCGTTCCATCTCACTCCCAATTGAGTACGAACATACTGGCTTCAGCGGAATCGGATATGCCGGAGGCTTTTCTTCCACAGGCGCATCGCTGTCGTTTTCCGTGGCAAGCAAAGACGCTGGAATTTATAAGGGCATGCTTCGGTATGCTAATGGTCAGGCTAATGGCCGAACCTTAAGTCTTTATGTGAATGGTACATATGTGCGTCAGCTTACGCTGCCTGTTGTTGCGCCTGCCGACTGGAGTCAATGGGAAATGCTTGCATTTGATATTCCGCTTGACGCTGGTAAAAATACAGTTGTACTTGCGCGTGATGCACAGGATACCGGTGAAGTCAACGTAGATTACTTCTCCGTAGATTTCAGCAAAGGCCGAACATTCGAATGCGAAGATGGCATACTGCGCATCGCACGATGCAACACAGATAAGCAAGGTTATCACGGTCGCGGCTTCACAGATACATGGACACAAATTGGCGCCTCTGCCACGCTTCAGATCGAATCAAGCCGCGAAACCGATTACACGCTCCAGATCCGCTATGCCAACGCACAACGAGATGAGAAAGCATTGAGCCTATATGTGAACGGGCACAAACTTCAGCAGGTCATATTTCCCGTTGTAGCGATGTCCGATTGGAATACTTGGGGAACGGTTTCTTATCGGGTGCCGCTCGTGTGTGGAAGCAACTCCGTTATGCTGAAATATGATTCTGGAGATAGCGGGAATATCAATATTGATGCTTTAACATTAGTACCAAAAAGTACTTCATGGCTGCAAGCAGAAAACGCGGTTCTTTCTGGCGGCGTTCAAATCAACTGCAATCATAGTGGATATGTCGGAACCGGATTTACAGATTCGTGGTCTACTGCTGGTGCAAAAGCATCATTTACTGCGAATTGTGAAGCGACAGGATATTATGATCTCATTGTCCGCTATGCAAATGGCGAGGCAAGTGGCCGGACACTGAATCTGTATGTGAATAGGAAATTTGTGCAGACGCTGCATTTCCCAGTTGTCTCAAGTGCTGATTGGAATGCGTGGCGTGAAATATCATTTAGTAAAATACTAAAGCTTTATAAAGGGATAAATTCAATTGTTTTAGCCTACGACAACGGCAATAATGGTAAGCTCAATATCGACAGCATTGCATTTCAATAATCACGCTACTGATATTGGCTCATATGTTATGAATTGAACATTTTTCTTTCGGGTCGCAGATTTTTTCTGCGACCCGAAATTTGTTTCCGCTCCATAGTCGGTTTTCTACATGGATTGCAACGCAAGGTATGCCCTTTTGAAGTTACAGGCTTTGTTCATCATAGTCCAGCAAATGATCGTCCTGCTTATGCCCCAACGCCAGCCGCTTCTGCATGAGCTTTTTGCGGCGCTTGGAGTCGATACGGATGCCCATTGGATTGCTGGACGGTGCGGCATTATCGCGGAAAATTTTCCCCATCTGGTGGAACAACCTGACGGTTGAATTCAAAAGATATTCGGACGGAAGCCGTGCGAACTGAGAAGTTATGGACGAAATATGCTCATCTGTAAGCGTCAGAGTTACAGAAGTCTGCTCAGAAGATTCTTCGAGCTGAAAGCGCAAACGCTCCGCTTCCTGAATGATGGCGTTCTTGATGGCACGGAACTCTTTTTGCTGGGAGAGAGGATTGTGCTGCCGAGGTTTGGCTTTGTAATAGCCCTCCAGCGTATCGCGCAAGTCATTCCAAACTGCATAATATTCAGCAACTTCCGGCAGCTTTTCCAGCCCATCCACGATTTCATCCACCTTATCTTTGAGCGACTTTTTGAGATAACCGTATTGTTTTTTGCCGCTGACTGTGCGTAATTCCAACGCAAGCTCCAGCAGCTTTTGTTGAATCGCTCCCGGCGGATTTTCAACAGACTCTAGCCGATCAACAATTCTGCGCATGGTTTCCCGCGCCGCTCCGGTCTCGTCTTTATAGGCAATATCTTTTTGAACATAGACCGCTTTCAACTCGTCCGCATAGATCATATTCGTTAAAATGGACTGCAAATGCAACAGCTTATCTTTCCGCAGAAAGCCGTATTTCGGGTCATCTGACCAGAGCATCATGTGAATGTGCGGATGATCACCTTCGTCATGAAACGCCGCGTACCATCGAAGCTGCGACGGTGGAATCTGCATGGCTTCCGCAAAGTCTGCCTGTTTGGAGCGCAGCAACGCCCGCCAGCTTGCGGCGTTATCGTAGCCAAGCCGCGCGGCATCCTCGCGACGCAGCGAGTAAATAATCGTCCAGACGTTGCCCTCATGCGCTTTCAACTCGCCCAACGTCTTTTCCAGATCAACAGCATCTTCGGCTCCAAACAAGCCGTGTTCGCCGTGCTTTTCCGCGCGAGGCCGTGTAGCAATGTAGCGCATATAAATGCTGTCCGCGTTTTCATCCAAAAGTTCCACGCCGTCGCGCGTAGCGATGTAATTCATATAACGTCCGGCACGTTTTGGATTCAGAAAACCTGCTTTCTGAATCAGCTTTGACATTTTCACACGCCCCTTTCGCTCAACAGCGCATCTTCAAAATCAATTCTCCCGTTCGTTCTTTTGACTTCATCCATACTAAGTCCGCGCATTTTCTGATAGCTCCGGGCGTCAATGTCCGTGTCCGAAGCAAGGA
>ERZ840096.81-NODE-81-length-154528-cov-6.761143_pt1 | contig 154528 bp, 130 predicted proteins | sample MGYA00519878_ERZ840096 | MGnify/ENA primary metagenome ERZ840096 (study PRJEB31850, sample SAMEA3708865) | human gut metagenome | biome: human gut; feature: human-associated habitat; material: faeces | place: China | collected 2014 ... | reverse complement strand
AGGACACCCTGACGGTTTCCTTTCACACTTTCCTTCCCTCCGAAACTTTCGGCTGGGCAGGTTTTTTGACAGTTTGAAATTCAAAATACATTTGGTCCTCGGCCCGGTCCGCATGGCCGCCGTGCACTGCGCCGACCACGCCGCCCATGGCGCGGTAAAATGCCTGCGCGGGCAGATTGTGGCAATTGCAGCCGCAGAAAAACTTCTGGATGCCGCGCTCGCGGCAGAATTCGGTCAGCTGCGCAAAGGCGCGCCTGCCGAGACCCATCCGCCGGTAGCCCGGCAGAAAATACAGCGAGTTGAGGCAGAGTGCAAAGTCCTTATAGCGTCCGTAGGTGTAAGGTCCGTATGTAAAATAGCCCACGCATTCCGCCCCGTCCATGGCAAGGAACACCGCGTTCGCCGGGTCGGCGATGCGGGCAGCGTCGCGCGCCGTATGGGCCTCGAGGTCATATTCGTCGATCATGGCATCGGGATAGATGCCACGGTAGGTCGTATCCCACGCGCGGCGGCGCGTTTCGGCCAGCAGGCGCGCATCCTCCGGGCTGGCGCGGCGGAATTCGACGCTCATCGCTGCAGACCGAGCTGCCCGGCGATGATCTCCTCGCGCGTGCGCATCTGGCGCTTCATCTCGCCCTCGTCCATGTGGTCATAGCCCAGCAGGTGCAGGATGGAGTGGATCGTCAGATAGCCCGTCTCGCGGCGGAGCGAATTGCCGAAGCGCTTGGCCTGATCCCGCGCACGCTCGAGCGAGATAGCCATATCGCCCAGCGGCAGCAGACCGGTCTGCGGATCGATGTCCTCCTGCACGTCCTCCGGAAACTGCCCCGGCGTGAACTGGAACATCGGAAAAGACAGCACATCTGTCTCGCGGTCAATGTTCCGCATGGCGCGGTTGATGGCGCGGATGCCCGCGTCATCCGTGACGAGCACGTTGATCTCGCAGGGAACGTTCACATGCTCGGCCTCCAGCGCAGCGGCGATGCACTTGCGCAGGTGCAGCGTCAGCGGCAGGCTGCGGTCTGCGCGGTTGGAATAGCGCACAATGATCTGATGCTTCATGGCTTTCTCCTGTATACTTTTTTCTGCCCCGGCAGGCCGTTCTTCGCACTGTGCTCCGCCGTCTCATAAGCTGCGATGATGCGCTGCACCAGGGCGTGGCGCACGACGTCGCTGGCCGTCAGGCGGCAGATGGCGATATCCGGCACGTTGTCCAGAATGCGCACGGCGTCCTTCAGGCCGCTGACCTTGTCGGAGGGCAGATCGATCTGCGTAATGTCGCCGGTGATGACGATCTTCGAGCCGAAGCCCAGACGCGTCAGGAACATTTTCATCTGCTCGCGCGTCGTGTTCTGCGCCTCGTCTAGGATGATGAAGCTGTCGTCGAGCGTGCGGCCGCGCATATAGGCCAGCGGCGCGACCTCGATGTTGCCGCGCTCGAGATATTTCTGATACGTCTCCGCGCCGAGCATATCGTAAAGCGCGTCATACAGCGGGCGCAGATACGGGTCGACCTTGTTCTGCAGGTCGCCGGGCAGGAACCCGAGCCGTTCGCCCGCCTCTACGGCGGGGCGCGTCAGGATGATGCGGTTGACCGCCTTCTCGCGGAAGGCCGCCACGGCAGCCGCCACGGCGAGGTATGTCTTGCCGGTACCAGCCGGACCGACGCCGATCGTGATGGTATTTTTCAAAATGGCCTTCATATAGCGCTGCTGTCCAAGGGTCTTTGCCTTGACAGGACGGCCCTTTGCTGTGATGCAGACAACGTCCTTCGCCATTTCGCCGATCTTGTCCTCGTTCCCGCTGGAAACAAGGTCGATCAGATAGCGCACCTTCTGCTCGTCGATCGTCTCGCCCTTCGCCGCCAGCAGGAGCAGGCCCTCGATGGCGCGGCCTGCGCGGTCCGCCGCCTCGTCCTCGCCCGAGATCTTCAGCTCCGTGCCGCGGTTCGTGATCTTCACACCGTAGGTCTGCTCGATGCGCTTGATGTTTTCGTCAAACGAGCCGAACACATTGATGATCTGCTCGATGCGTTCGGCATTGATGATTCGTTCGCTCATGGGGATTCTCCTTTGTCAGTCCGCCGCCTCCAGCGGCAGCGTGCGGGAAATCAGCTCCGTGCAGTCGCTCTGCGCCTGCAGGATGCACAGGCCGCCCTGCATCAGCAGGCTCTCCTGTGTGACATCGATCCTGCCCGCGAGCATCTGCGCCTGCACGGCGCGCCGCCACGCCTCCTGCAGCAGCTTTTCCGTCTGCACCTGCGGCGCGGGGGCAGGCTCCAGCACATATTCCCGCAGGATCGCCGTCTCCAGCCGCAGCGGATACGCATAGCCGGAGGTCCGGACAGCCTTTTCCACGATCATTTTATCACAATCCTGCTGGGAAATGCTACTGTTTCCCCATAATTTTATTCTTTTTTTCCCGACGATGAGCGTGACCTGCTTCCACTCCCGGCCGGTATAGCGCTTTTCCAGCCGCTCCGCGGGCGTGACGACGGTCCCCGTATGCCACGTCCTGGCATAGATCTCGGCCGAGGCGCACACCGGGCGGATGAACAGGCCGTAGTCCTCATATCCGGAGACGAGCAGCTGCCCCTGCCGGACGGTATCGCCGACGGCGCACAGCCGCATGCCCTCCGTTACGGAGACCTCCGTGAGCACGCCGTCCCGCGCGGCCACCACATTGGCCACGGCGTAGGGAGCGCGCGTGTCCGGCGGCTGCTGCCGCTCCGTCACGAGCACCTGCACCCGCCCGCCGGAGCGGTTCACGGCGAGCCATGCCAGCTCCGGCATGCGCAGCAGCATCCGGTTGCGTGTCTCGGGCGAATCGATGGACGGGCCCCATGTTCCCGGCGCGATGCCGAGCTCCTCGAGCGCCTGCACGATCTGCCCGGCCGGGAGCCTGTCATTTCCCTCGACCTCGATCGTCCAGACGAATTCCTGCAGCACGAACGTTGCCGCGGCCGCCGCCAGCAGCCCCAGCAGCAGGACGGGCCGCCGCAGAAGACCGCCGAACTGCGCCCGCAGGCCGGAGCGCTCCGTCACCTCCGCCGTGCACAGGCAGCGCAGCGCCAGCCCCTGCAGGCGCTCTGCCTCACGCGCAGGAACACAGAGCGACAGGTTTAGCGCATCCTCGCGCTCGATGTCCCAGAATTCCAGCCGCGCAGCCGCAAGGGCGTTCAGACACTGCTCCGGCGCGGCGCCGGTCAGGCGGAAGCGAACGCTCCCGCGCAGATAGCGGATCAGCCGGCTCATCTCAGGACACCTCTACGCAGCGGATCGTCCCGCTGATCTCCACGCGCCGCTGCGTCATGCGCAGGATGCGCAGCCCGCAGCCGCTGACGGTCAGCGTACCGCGCTGCACCGCGATACAGACGCGGGTGTCCGTGTATTCCAGAATGCCTCCGTGATTTTCGATGCAGACGCTTGTATTGCCGTGCAGCTCGGCCAGCGGCCCCTGCGACACGACCTCCTGCGGCAGCGCCAGGCGCTGCGCCAGATTTTTTCCCCGTTTCATTCGATCACCCGGAGACATTCTATGCTCGCTTTCCGCATTCCTTTCCGACTCCGGCAATATATTCCGGTGAGGTGATCTTCTGTGCTGCTTGTGCTGCTTCTGGCGGCCGCCGGGCTTCTGCTCGCGCCGCAGGCCGCCGCGTCCGGCGCGCTGCAGGGCCTTCGCGCCTGCGGAACGCGCGTCATTCCCACGCTGCTGCCGTTTTTCGTCGTCTCCCGCATGCTGACTGCCCTTCCGCTGCCCACGCCGGGGCGGCGGGCGGACCGGCTGTTCCGTGCCCTGTTCGGCGTCCGCGCCGCCTGCCTGCCCGCCCTGCTGACCGGCCTGCTCGGCGGCTATCCCGCCGGGGCGGCCGCCGTGACGGAGCTGTACCGCGCCGGTGCACTTTCAAAGGCAGAGGCCGAGCGCGCCCTGTGCTTCTGCAACAATTCCGGGCCGGGCTTTTTTGCCGGTCTCATCGGAGCTGCCGTGCTCGAAGACGTGCGCCGTGGGCTGATCCTCTACGGCCTGCATGCGCTTTCCGCCCTGCTGACGGGCCTTCTCCTGCCCGGCTCTGCTCCTCCGGCTGCCCTGCGGACGGTGCGCCGGGAGAAGCCCGTTCTTTCTTCCCTGCTGCCGGAAGCCGTGCAGGGAAGCTGCGCCGCCCTGCTGCAGGTCAGCGGGCTCATCGTCTTTTTTTCGTCGATGCTCGCCGTGCTGCGCGCCGCCGGGCTGACGGCCCTGCTGCCGAACCGGCTGGCCGAGGCGCTGGCCTGCGGCGCGCTCGAGCTTTCCAGCGGCATTCTGCTGCTCTCCGGCCCCGGCGCGGAGGCCGCCTGCGCCCTTCTGATGGGCTGGGGCGGGCTTTGCGTCCATTTTCAGGCCATGAGCCTCTGGCAGACGGCGGGGCTTCGTCCGCACGGTTACTTTTCCGCAAAGCTGCTGCATGGCCTGCTCTCGGCCGTGCTGGCCCTCGCCTGCTTTACGCCGTCTCCTGCCGCGCTGCTGTCTGCCGGAGCGTTGACCGCTTGCGCACTGCTGGCTCCCCTGCTGCGAAAAATTCGGGCTGGAAATTTGCGCCACGCTGCGGTATAATAGCAAAAAAGGAGGTGGCCCGCATGCTGTTCCGAAAAAAGATCGACCGATTCTGCTCCTACTGTGTCTACGCCGGGAAGCTCGACGACGAAACGTATCTCTGCGCCAAGCGCGGCTTTGTCGCTGCCTGCCACCACTGCCGGAAGTTCAAATACGATCCGCTCAAACGCGTGCCGAAGCGCCGCAAGCCAAAGGATTTTTCCGAATATGACGAGCTGGATTTTTCCCTGTAAATATAATATCGGTATATCGCTTGGCGAAAAATCCTGAAGGGACTTTTAGAAGCAAGCTGAAGCAGGTCCTTCCCATATCGGGAGGACCTGCTTCGTTCTATCTGGTAAGAATTGCGCAGGAAAGGATGCTCGGACGGTTTCTTTTACGTTTTTTCTGCAAGACTTTAGGTCGGTCGGCGATTTCGGCCTCGTGATTCATGACAGTCCTTTTACTTGCCTGCTGCGGTACGAATAAACCGCATGATGATCGTTGCGACCTGAGCGCGGGTGGCATTGCCCTGCGGATCGAGGAGAATGCCATTCCCATTGTCGGTCCCCTTTATCAGACCCTCGGCGACCGCCCAGGAGAGAGGCTCCACGGCATAGCCGCTGACATCGCCCCGATCGGGATACTGATCCAGATTTCCACGCGCTGAGGTATCAAATCCGGACTTCGCTGCATAGCGGAACAGGATCGCCGCCATCTGCTCCCGGGTGATATTGCTGTCCGGTTCAAATTTATTGTTGCCGACGCCGTTCACGATGCCGTTTTCGGCTGCCCAAGCCACGGCCTGCGTGAACCAGCTTCCGTTTGGCACGTCTGTGAAGGGATTCTCCCATCCGGCCGGGCTTCCGGCGTAGCGCCAGAGCACCGTGACGAGCATGGCGCGCGTCATGCTGCTCTCCGGCTCAAACATGCCGTTGCCGACGCCGTTCATCAGGCCGTGCGCAATGGCATAGTCGATGCCCTCGTGGTACCAGCGTCCGGTGTCCACGTCGTGATAAGGCTTGGAGGGACAGTTTGCGCCGCCGTCACAGCTGCCCTCGGTGTTCCCGCAGCGTGAGCAGACACCATTGACATAATCGTGCCCCAGCGCAGGAATATAGCCGTCTCGATAGCTCTCGCCGCAGGCGCAGAAGTGCTCAGTGTAGCCCGCGTTGATGCAGGTCGGATAAACGGTGTCGGTGCGGTAGGTATAGTCGTGGACGTGCCCGCCGCCCTCCGTGTCGTACCACTTCAGCTCACAGCGGCGGCAGTAGTGGCGGATCATGCCGTAATACGCAGAATACTCGTATTCCTCCGTAGCGACGACCTCGTCGTGCCCCAGCGCGGGGGTCTGCGTCGGCTGGGTCAGGGTCAGGCCGCAGAAGGCGCAGTGCGTGCCGCCGGTATAGCCCGGACGGGTGCAGGTGGCCTCGATCGGGTCGTTGGCGACGGGCTTATGCGCGACGGGGGCGGTATTTCCCGACGCGGTCACGGCGCCGCAGACGGCGCAGACCGTGCGCGTGAAGCCGCCGGTGCAACAGGTCGGCGCGACCGTTTCCGTCACGGGCTGATGGGCGGTGCAGGCGCCCGTTTCGAAGATGAATTCATTGTCCACGGCGTAGGTCTGCGCAGCCGTCCCTGTCGTGCCGCGGATGACGAAGCCGTCGATCTTCGTCAGACCGCCAAACGGATTCTCCGGGTCGACCGGGCAATATCCGAACGCCTGATAGCCAATGTAGGCGACGCTGGCAGGGATGGTAACGCCCTTGCCCTTGCCATAGGTGAAGAACGCGCCCTCGTCCAGCACGCGCAGGCCGTCATTCAGATGGATTGCCTTGATGCTCGGCGCGGAGAAGGCGTTGTTTCCGACAAAGCGCACGGAATCCGGCAGGACGATGCTCTCGCAGGCGCTGTTGTTGAATGCCTCCCTGCCGATGTACTGCACGCCGCCGAGGTCGATGAACTTCATATTCTTCGCACCGGCGAAGGCGTAGTCATCTACGTATTTGCAGCTCTGCGGGAGGATCAGCCCCGCGAGATTCGGCTGGTCGAAGGTGGGGTTCAGCTCTATCTGACCCGCAAGGAACTCATAGGTGACGGAAACCGTACCGTCCCTGAGGCTCAGGACGGTGCCCTCCGCCATCGACCCCTTATAGGCATAGGCGGCCCTGCCGAAATAGACCACGCCGTTCGGCTGATCGTGGAACCAGCCGCAGTTCTGGAAGGCCCAAGAACCGACGTGGGTCACGTTCTTTTCCGGCTCGCCGAAATCCGTCAGCGCGGCGCAGCCGGAGAAGCAGCCATCTCCGATCTGGCGGACATTCCTGCCGCCCTTGATCGAGCGCAGACGGGCGCAGCCGCTGAACACACCGTCGCCGAGCGCAATGAGCGAATCCGGCAGCGTCACGCTCTCGAGCGCAACGCAGTCGCTGAGCGCGCCGCCCGTCAGAATGCGGACGTTCTTCAGGTCGATCGACTTGAGGTTGGAGTTGCCGTCCTTGTTGTTGGAGCGATAGGGGTCGCCGTTGGAGATCGGGCCGCGCACCTCGAGCACGTCGTCGGGCAGAACCACGTGCGCCGTCCTGCCGACGCTAAGGCCCTTCAGCGTCGTATTGCCCTTCGGGATGGTCAGATTCTTGATCTGGTAACAGCCGGAAAAGCAGCTCTCCTCCAGAACCGCCGTCGTCGGCAGCTTGAGGTCGGTCAGATGGGCAAATTTTCGGAGATTGATGTAATGGACGCTCTCCGGAACGGTAAGCTTGGCGATGCTGCCGCCGCCTTCCGTGATGCTGAGCGATTCCAGCCCGTCGGGCAGGATCAGCTCGTTCACGCCGGCCAGACCGTCCTGCTCGATGCGCACCATTTTTGTGCCGGGACGGACGGTCAGCTTGGAGGGGTATTTTTGCCCCTTGCAGCCGAGGAACACGCTGCCGCAGTATAGCTCCGTGCCGTCGGCAAGCCCCTCATACCACTTCGAGGTGTAGATGCTGGAGTCTTCCATATCGGTCAGCGACTTGGGGAAGGTGAAGCGCTCGATATTCTCGCAGTCGTAAAACGCCCGCTCCTCCAGCGTGGTCAGCCCCTCGGGCAGGACGAGGCTCGTCAGCCCATCACAGTCGTTGAAGCCGCCCTCGCCGATAACCTTCAGCCCCTTGTTCAGCTTGACGGAGGTCATGCCGGTGCAGTCGCAGAAGGCGTTGTTGTCAATGCGCTCAACGCTGCCGGGGATGTCCACAGAGGTCAGGGAGGCGCACTCATAGAACGCCGACGCGCCGATCAGCTTGACGCTCGACGGAATGGTCACGCCGGTAATGTCCGACCGCCAGAACGCCGACGCGCCGATGACCTTCACGGTGTCAGGGAGGACGGGCATCTTGCTCGTGCCCCTGTAGTCCAAGAGCTGCCCCTTCCAGATGAAGAAGTCCGAGGCGCTGTCGTCATACAGCCACTGCTGGTGCAGCTCTCTGAGCTTTCCGGCAAAGGCGCCGACGCTGTAGCCGCTCTTCTCGCCGAACGCGCCGCCATGCAGGAGGGTGTTCTCGCCGCGGATGGTGATGTCGGACAGATTCTGGCACTTTGCGAAGGCACCCGCGCCGATCTCCGTCACGCTGGCGGGAATGTCGATCTTTTTCAGGTAATAATTGTGGTAAAACGCATTTTTGCCGATGGTTTTCAGGCTCTGCGGCAGGACGATCTCGCGCAGCTCGAAGTGGGTCTTCGCTGACCAGTCGTCGCCATCGTAGAATGCAGCGTCTGCGATGTACGTCACCGTTTCGGGCAGGACAACCTTGCGGACAAAGATATTGGGGTTGCTGTAGCCCTCCTCGTTGTGGAAGCTTTGGATGCCCACGACGGTATAGCCGTCGATGGTCGAGGGGACGGTGACCTCCGCCTCGTAGCCGTAGTAAGCGGTGATCTCAATGGTCGTTGGTGAGACGAATGCGTAGGTAAAGCCGTAGCCCGCCTCGCCGGGCAGCTTTTCCTCGCCGGGGATGCCCGCCGCATTCACCGCCGGAAGCAGGGAAAACGTCAGGGACAGGGTGAGCAGCAGGGACAAAATAATCCGTTTCATGATACTACAGATCCTTTCTGCATGATTTTCGTTCCTGACCGGTAATCCGAAAGCAGCCGGTCGAAAAGGTCCTGCCGGGATTTTGGCTCGCTTAGGTTCTTCGATAGTTCGATGGCCTGATTCTTTTTTTACTATATCATAGACGCCACCGTTTTTGAAAAGTCTTTCATTTTTGTCATTGACATTTCGGAAACCCATGTACTATGATAACGTTGTCAAACGGTCAAAACCTGCCCAGTCAAAGGCTACGGACGGACGAAATGCGTGAAAGGAAGGTATCCTCTATGAGATTTTCCGAGAGACTCAACGAATGGATGGAGCTGGCAGACTGTACCGCAAAGGAGCTGTCTGAGGCATGCGGTCTGTCTGCCGCAACGCTGAGCCGCTTTCGCTCCGGGGAACGCACTCCCGATCAGGAGGGTCTTAAGCTCCTGCTTCAGGGCCTTTGCTCCATCGCCGCATGTAAGGGAAAGCAGCTTTCACCGGACTCGCTCTATGCGCAGTGCACAGACTGCATGGATCTGCAGCGGTCCGACCCGGAGATACTGCGTACAAAGATCAACCGGCTTCTGACCGTTCTGCATATTTCTTCGGCGGAGCTGGCGAAGGCTATTTCCTATGACCCTTCCTTTCTTTCCCGCATTCGCAGCGGGCAGCGGGCACCTGCCGATCCCAAGCGCTTTGCCGCCGATGTTGCAAGGTTTGTTGTCCGCCGGTTTGATGGGGAAAGCGGTCGTTCGGCCGTAGCGCATATGCTCGGCGTTCCGTTCGGCTCTCTCTCCGGCGAGGCTGAATATTTTCGTGCCGTCGCAGACTGGCTTATGGGCAGCGCTGCGGCAGAAGACACGGAGAGCTCCTCTGTTTCCGCCTTTCTGAACGCAATGAACAGCTTTGATCTGAATGAGTACATCCGGGCGATTCACTTCGACGAGCTATGTGTTCCCAACGTGCCGTTTCTCCTCCAGACTGCCAGAACCTATCACGGCCTGGAGGAGATGAAAAAGGGAGAATTGGACTTTTTCAAGGCGACCGTCCTTTCCAAATCGACTGAGCCTGTATTCCTCTACAGCGATATGCCGATGGAGGATATGGCAGCTGATCTGGATTTTTCCAAGAAATATATGCTCGGACTGGCCCTCCTTCTGAAAAAGGGCCTGCATCTGAACATCATTCACAGCCTCAACCGTCCGTTTCAGGAGATGATGCTGGGATTGGAAAGCCACATCCCGCTCTATATGACCGGGCAGATCTCTCCTTACTATCTTCAGAGCGCACCGAACACTGTTTTTTGCCACTTTCTGAAGGTTTCCGGCTCCGCCGCGCTTTCTGGCGAGTGTATTGCAGGCTGTCATGAAGACGGAATGTATCGCCTTTCAAGAGGAAAGCGTGATCTGGCCTATTACCGGAAGCGTGCAGATGATCTGCTGCAGAAAGCGAAGCCCCTGATGGACATTTATCGAGAAACGTCGCAAAATGAACTGAATGCCTTTCTGGCGGCAGACAGCGAAACCGCCGGGAACCGTCGAAATCTTCTGTCTGCACCGCCTATCTATACGGCAACGCCCGAATTTCTGACGGCATTTCTGACAGTTCGCCACATACCGGAGGCGGAGCAGCGGAAAATTCTTTTTTTTGCAGAACAGCAGCGCATCCTCTTCCTCCGCGTGCTGCAGGACAATCATGTCAGGGATGAACTTCCACTGTTGACACAAGCTGAATTTGAGGAGACCTCCGTCTCTCTTCCGGTTTGCGGCCTGTTTCCGGAGCACGATTTCCTCTATAGCTACAAGGAATATCTGGAGCATCTCCGTCTGACGGAAAATTTTGAAAAGTGCCAGCCGAACTATTCCCTGGAATTGGTGCATTTTCAGCCGTTCAGCAATCTCAATATCCTGATTCACGAAGGAAAATGGGCAATGGTATCAAAGAATAAAGCGCCGTGCATTCATTTCGTCATTCGCCACCCCAAGCTGCGCCGTGCAATTGAGCGCTTTATTCCTCCGATCATGGAGTGCGAATAAGCCACGGTGCGCGGGTACATCGGGCGGCATTACGTCATTGCATTTCTTTCCTCCAAAATTGGGGGCCGCGCAGGTTCTCCGATAACCTGCCTTATCCTTGACAATGCTGTGGCGTATCTGCATCCGTTTCATGTCTTTTACTCCGCATCCAGCGGCTTTGTGATGCCAGTCCGCCGCTCCCTGGACAGCCCGCCTGCCAGCACGGTGTTCGCGCCGGTAAAGCGCGCCCGCCGGATGACGCCCTCGCCATATTTCTCACGCAGGGCATCCACGGTCCCATCCAGGATCGCCTTGCGGGCATACTGCTGCGCGCCGCCCACGGCAAACAGGTCAAGCTGGCGCGGCTGCGGCTCCTCCAGCCTTGTGGCCTGCACGCCGAGCTGGCGCAGCGGCGTCTGCCCGTCCCATGCCTCGGCAAAGACCCGGCAGGCGCAGCGGAACAGCTCCTCCGTCCCGTGCACGGCCTCCCGCAGCATCGTCTGGTGAGAAAACGTGACGAAATCCGCGCTCCGCAGGCTCACGGAAATGCACCGCGCCGCCTTGCCGTCACGCCGCAGGCGCATGGCGACCGTTTCGCAGAGCGACAGCAGCACGCGCTGCGCCCCTGCCTCCGTTGTGACATCGGCGGGCAGTGTTGTGGAATTACCGTAGCCCTTGTTTGCCTCCGGCTGCGCCAGCAGCTCCTCGCTGCACCGGCCGTTTGCCGAGTGCCACAGTGCCAGTCCCGGCTTATTCAGATAGTGCAGCAGCAGCTCCGGGTCTGCCTGCGCCAGCTCGCCGATCGTATGGATTCCGATGCGGTTGAGCCGGCGCTCCGTGGCAGGTCCGAGCATGAACAGCTCCCGCACCGGCAGCGGCCAGAGCTTCTGCGGCACCTCCTCCGGGAACAGCGTGTGGACCTTGTCCGGCTTTTCAAACTCCCCTGCCATTTTGGCCAGCAGCTTATTGGACGAGATGCCGATATTCACCGTAAAGCCCAGCTCCTCGCGGATACGCGCGCGCAGCAGCTCCGCCGCCGCGACCGGCGAGCCATATAGTCCCTCCGTGCCACTCAGGTCGGCCCACGCCTCATCGATGGAATACTGCTCCACGACCGGCGCGAATTCCCGCAGCAGGGCAATAAAGCGCCGGGAAGCCTGCACATACAGCGCATAGTCCGGCGGCACGAGCTTCAGCCCCGGACATTTTTGCTGCGCCAGAAAGATCTGCTCGCCTGTTTTCACGCCGCACTTTTTCGCTGGAATGCTCTTGGCCAGAATGATGCCGTGCCGTTCTGCACGCTCCCCGGCCACGGCGGAGGGAATGCCGCGCAGGTCCTCCCTTTCGCCCAGAACCCGCACGCGGTAGGCCGCCGACCATGACAGGAACGCACTGTTCACATCCACATGAAAGATCACCCTGGACATCCGTACACCACCCGGAAAAGCGTCCAGCGATGCGTCCGCACGGTATAGCGCAGCTCCAGCAGCGCCTCCTGCTGCCCCAGCTGCGTCTTGCAGAGGTACTGGATTGCCTCCACCCCGGCATAGGAGATGGGCCGGGAGCAGACGACCTGCCGGATCGGGACGGTGCGCAGCATATGCTCGCCGTCCTCCATGCGGAAGCGGATCGGCGTCAGTGCACCGTCCGCTGCGCAGACGGAGATCATCTCAATCTGCCGGTTCACGATATCCTCCATGTGCTCACCTCCGCTGATTTCTGCTCTCATTATATCAAACATTTGTTCGTAAATCAAGGCAGAAATCCATGGGGAAGAATTTGCATTTTGCGGGAAATTCTGCTAAAATAACGATGGAAAAGAATACGCGGATGTCCCGGTCACGTTTTCGCCAAAGGCTGCCTGCTATCCAACCTCGTCCTATGAGATCGCTGCGTCGCTTCGCTCCTCGCAATGACACGTCAGGATAATGCAACGGGTGCCCTTCGGCCATTGAATGTTCCCCTACCGGGCGCTCACCGCCGCACACCGGCTCTCGGTCTTTCCCATTTATATCGAAATCCTTTCTGGAGGAACCTATGCTGAACTATCGCTGTCTCGTGCTCGATCACGACGATACCGTCGTGCGCAGCGAGGAGACCGTTAATTATCCCAGCTTTCTCGAAGCCCTGAAGGTGCTTCGCCCCGGCAGGACCATCACGCGGGAGGAATTCACCCGCTGGTGCTTCTCCCCCGGCTTTTCCGCCCTTTGCAGCGACTATATCGGCCTGACGCCCGAGGAGATCGACGTGCAGTACGACATGTGGCGAAGCTATGTCGCCACACATATCCCGCCCCCCTATGACGGCCTGCGCCCCATCCTGACGCGCTGGAAGCAGGAGGGCGGCCTGCTGTGCGTCTCGTCGCACTCCGCGCGTGAAAACATCCTGCGCGATTACCGGCTGCACTTCGATCTGGAGCCGGATCAGATTTTCGACTGGGACCTCGGCGAGGACCGCCGCAAGCCATCGCCCTACGCCCTGCAGGAGATCATGCGGCTGTATGACCTGCGTCCGGATGAGCTATTGATGGTGGATGATCTCAAGCCCGGCTATGACATGGCCCACGCCTGCGGCGTGCCGTTCGCCTGCGCGGGCTGGTCGCACGACGACCCCGAGATCCGCGCTTTTCTGCGCCGCTTCAGCGATTTTTATCTCGAGACCGTGCAGGAGCTCGAGCCGCTGCTGTTTGGTGCTTGACAAATATGATATAATAGAAAATAATAGGAAAGCGGGGTGAACAGATGGAGAAGACCGGCGTCAAGATCGTTGCCAAAAATTCAAAGGCGTTTCATGAATATTTCGTCGAGGAGCGCTTCGAGGCGGGCATTGAGCTGTTCGGCACGGAGGTCAAGTCCATCCGGCTTGGCACCCTGAACCTCAAGGACGCCTGGTGCAGCGTGAAGGACGGAGAGCTCTGGGTGCGGCAGATGCATATCAGCCCCTATGAAAAGGGCAACATCTTCAATAAGGACCCTATCCGCCCGCGCCGCCTGCTCATGCACAAGCGTGAGATCCAGCGGCTGGCCTCCAAGGTCCAGCTCGACGGCTACGCCATCGTTCCGCTCTCCGTTTATTTGAAAAACTCCCGCGTCAAGGTCGAGGTCGCGCTGTGCAAGGGCAAAAAGCTCTATGACAAGCGGCAGGACGCCGCCAATAAGGACGCGCGCCGTCAGATCGACCGCGCGATGAAAGAAAGGAATCACTGACCATGGAAAATCCTGTTGTGACCATTGAAATGGAAAACGGCGGCATCATCACCGCCGAGCTCTACCCGGATGTCGCGCCGCAGTCGGTCTATAACTTCATCTCGCTGGCAAACAGCGGCTTTTATGACGGCCTCATCTTCCACCGCGTCATTCCCGGCTTCATGATCCAGGGCGGCTGCCCCGAGGGCACCGGCATGGGCGGTCCCGGCTACTGCATCAAGGGCGAGTTCCTGTTCAACGGCGTGGACAATAAGCTGAAGCATAAGCGCGGCGTGCTGTCCATGGCGCGCGCGCAGTCTCCGAACTCCGCCGGTTCGCAGTTCTTCATCATGCATCAGGACGCGCCGCATCTCGATAAGCAGTATGCTGCGTTCGGCAAGGTGCTCTCCGGCATGGAGGTCGTCGACGCCATCTGCCAGGTCAAGACGGACCGCAATGACCGCCCGGAGACCGAGCAGAAGATGAAGTCCGTCCGCGTCGATACAAAGGGTGAGACCTATCCGGAGCCGAAGAAGCTCAAAGATCCCTACGGCAGATTTTAATTTGTAAGCTTTCGCAGGAGGCAGGCTCTCCCCTGCCTCCCGCGCAGCCCATATTTTCTCGATCCGGGGGCGTACCGGTTTCGACGGGGGTAGTGAGGCTGGAATAGCGGGCCGTGGCGCCTGGCCACGATAAAACGGGCAACTTTTTAAAATTAACTGACAACAATCAGTACGCACTGGCTGCCTAATTAGGCGCCCATCCGCCCCGGAAGGTCCACGAGCCGGGCTCGGGTGTGATTTGAGTGGAGACCGTGCGTGCGGTAAGCTTTGCCCGCACCATGCATCATGAAGCTACCAAATCCGGCAGGGTGTCCGTTCCCGTCCGGATGAGGGAATGTAAATAACGGACTGCGCCCGGAGAAGTTCCAGTCAAGTTGCTTTCGGACGGGAGTTCGACTCTCCCCGCCTCCACCAAAGGGGTATTACACGAACCTTTTTACTTTGTCGGCGGCTTTGCCGTCACAATATGGTTCAAGTAATACCGACAGAAAAGAACGGATATTCTCACTTGTTGAGAGTGTCCGTTCTTTCTTTATGTCCTGCGGATTGTCCATGGACAGTCCGTGGACAGTCTGCGGACAGTCACAGAATGCAGCTATTTTCACTTACCGTTCAGTAAGATTTTCGCAATTTTTAATTGCGGATACAGACTGTCCTTCGGTTATCGGCTTCCTGTTCCTCGCGGTAAGCTCGTAACCAACCGTAAAATGTACTCTTGGGTATGCCGGTGTCGGCGAGGATATGCGTCGACAGCTCACCGGATATAACATGGTCAATGACCGCTTGCTTTTCTTCTTGGGTGTATGTTCTCATATTTTCAACTCCTAATATTGAATGCATTGAAATAATTTTACGACATTTTCTGTAGGAATGGAAAGAAATGTGGAAATATGATATAGTTAGAAAAACAATCATTTTTATTTGATAAAAAGATTCACGACTTTTTATTAATTATAAGACCAACGCCGGAAAAAACGTACTTAATGGGTGAAAGCGCTTTTAGGTCTGACAAGGGAGGTGAACAACATGGATGATCTGAGAATCATAGAACTCTACTTTGAACGGGATGAGCAGGCAATCAAGGAAACGGATGCAAAGTACGGCAAGCTCTGCCACAGTATTGCCTATAACATTCTGAACAATCACGAGGATTCGGAAGAATGTGTCAACGATACATACGTGGGAGTGTGGAATGCAATTCCGCCTACAAGACCGAGTAATTTTATGTCCTTTGTCTGTAAGATTGCGAGAAACCTGTCTCTGAAGCGGTTGGAGTTTATGAAGCGTGAAAAACGGTCAGCGGATGTAATGTTGTCCCTGGATGAACTGGAATCGGTACTGCCGGATGATCGGTATGCCCCCGACGTGAGTGACGAGGACGTAGGCAAACTGGTCAGCCACTTCCTGCGCACACAAAAGGAGGACGTGCGAAATGTCTTTATCCGGAAATATTTCTACTTCGATTCTATCGGAGAAATTGCAGAGCGCTTTGGGTTTACCAAAAGTAAGGTCAAAAATATGTTGTTCTACACCCGAAACAAACTAAGGGACTATCTCATTAAGGAGGGCGTTGAAATATGAAAATACCGAGATTTTCTAATGCCATCGGTAACCTCGATGAGGATCTTGTCGAGGCGGCAGCAGAATGCAAGAAAAAACAAAATCATTTGCTCAAATTGGGTTCAATAGCAGCCTGCTTTGCCGTGATCATTGTTGTAGGCGCGCTTGTTCTTCCATCGCTTTTAGGCGGCGAACCTACACCAGGAGGCACAAACGATAGGTATAAAGACATTAACATTATGGCAGACGAATCAGGAATTGTATGGCCATGGGAATATCAAACCGTTTTTGAGAAATACACTGAAGTAACAATTGACGGTATTGTATACCGAAGTCACGGTCGCCTTGTGTCTGAAGAACTCCTTGGCGATTTGATTGGAACATATACCGTATTGGGCATTGACGAAATTGAAGGAGATAGATACACTGAAAAATTTGAAGTGTATCAGTTAAAATATGCCGATAAGAGCCAGCTTGTCGCCGTGAGGATGGAAGGTAGTTGTTATACCTTCAAGAGGGATAATTATGAACCTCCGCACACGCTCGGTGAGCTCTTCAAGCTGGTAGACCTCCCAAAAGCAATTGAATTGAAGCGGTTCTCTGTAAACGGCGACAGTCCGAACAAAAAACACTATACACTGAGCAATGATGACTATGTATGGGAAGTTCTTGCCGGATGCGAAAATGCACCATTTGTTGAGGATGAGAAATGGGTTGCACATGATAGAGAGTATTACAGTTTTACGATCACATCTGAAACTCTCGGCGTATATAAAGTTGCCATGTATGTTACTGTAGATGGCTATCTGTGGACAAACGCTTTTAATTACCAATACCTCTTCAATATCGGAGAAGATGCAGCCAGTAAGATTATCAAATATGCAAAAGAGAATTCCACCGAAGCAGAGTATGAGCCGTATCAGAATACCATTGTCGGTAAGATTACGGAGATAACCGATGAGTATATTCTGTTAGACGATTCCATTCTCTGCGCCAATCCCGATGACGGAATCACGTACAAAATCCTTCTGAATGATCTGCGCATCTCCCGTTATGCAGAAAGCGGAGCTATCCGAGTGGGAGAAAATGTTCAGATAACATACGAAGGCGAAATTGACGAATCGAATACCATTGACAGTGCCATTTCCGCATCTGACGTGGTAATCTCCGGCGGGGATGTTCTTATTCCCGAATAATAAAATAAAAGTCGCATATATGATTAACCGAATATAAGTTTTTGCGAGAGTTCGAAGTCATACGCAAAACTGCCGAAAATATCTTTTTCGTAGCCCATAGACATAAGTCCACCGTAATTTTGATAGAATTACGGTGGACTTTTTTGTTTTGGTAGGTTATACTTGAAATTGATACAACAGATATGAATTTACGGGAGGACAGCGGTGTATGAAGTGCTTGGTTTTATTAGCCGGCTGCGGTCTCGGCGATGGTTCCTGTATTGAAGAAGTTATTCTGACATATGCTGCGCTTGACAGATATGGATGTGATTATACGCCCGTTGCCGAGGATATCTCCGTCCCGTCAGTCAACCACCTGACAGAGCAACTTGCAGATAACAGAAATGTTCTTTTAGAGTCCGCACGCATTGGCAGAGGACGCATGAAAAGTATTTGTGGAATTGATTTTGAGGAATACGATGCACTAATCATACCCGGCGGAATTGGTCTTCTGAACAATTATAGGGCTTCTAGCACAATAGATGCATGCATCGCGCACTTTAGCAGCAGGAAAAAGCCTATTGCTACCATGTGTGCAGGAATCGACTTTATGCGTCGTTTCCTCGGAGGTAGTCTTTTGGAGCATGAAACAAACGTACTAACCGCCGAAAAATTCTGCTTCGATGCTGACAATAATATTTATTACACTCCTGCATTCAGAAAAACCAACAGCTGCTATACGGCAGGCTTGGGTATCGGTTCCATGATTTATGCGTTGAAGCTGCGTTTTCTGTAATTCTGTCATTACACTCCGGTCAAAAACCGAGCGCCCTCAACATAAGTCCACCGTAATTTTGATGGAATTACGGCGGACTTTTTCTATGCCCGAAAGCCGCTTGAAATAAGGCTTTTCGGCTGTTTCAGCACATAAGTGAACCCCGCTGCAGAGCGATTCTGCGGCGGGGTTTTGTGCGTTTTATGGGGATTGCGGCTTCCTGTGCCGTTGTAATCGTTAAAAAGCCGAGTATTCGTTGAACTGCTGAGGGTAATCGTTAAACGGCAGAATAAGTAAAATCACTCATTATCGGCCCTTTCTGATAAGGAACTTGATTTCGTGGGAGTTGATAAAGTAGTACTCTTCGTCACAGATATCGACGATTTGACTGGCGGTAGTTTTTGTATCTGATAAAACGGGATAGCATCCCGGCAACAATGGCGCACTTGAAGAACTCATGACAAGTTCCTCTAATGCTTCATTTTCAAAAGTATAGACACCTTTTTCTACTGTTGATACTGTACCAGTGAGATTTCCTTGGAGCGCAGAGATGGTATCCAAAACATTGTCAATCACGATTACTGTTTTCACTTTAATTGCATACGCAGGCATTGCTTGCCAAGTGTAACGTCTCAGACGCGGCTTCTACTTTCAATAAATGCCTGTGGCTGCACAAGCAGAAAATCAAATCCCATCATTCTTCCGTAAGATCGGCAATCAACTTGACGTCGCTGACTGCCAGCGCAAGCTGAAGCTTGTTTTCCAGCCCGGTTTTTTGCAGCATATTTGACACATGGAATTTGACCGTCGACATCTCGCAGCCCATTTCTGCCGCAATGCGCGTGTAGGACAAGCCCCGCAGCAGATGCCGCAGAACCTTCAGTTCTGTCTTTGTAAATTCCGTGCTTTTTGCCATGCCGATCTCAACCGTCGGAGGCGCGTCCGGGAAGATATGTTCACCCGCCATCGTTTGCCGGACAACATCCATCAAACGTTTCTGCGCAGAGTCCTTATACCACAGGCTGTCGGCCCCGGCCCTCTTAGCCTCGTCCAGAACCGCGCAGTCGATCAGCGAGGTCACAACAATGATTTTGCTCTTCGGCTGTATCGCTTTGATCTGGCGAACGGCGGTCAGACCATTCTCGCGGTTCTCCGTTTGCACATCCATCAAAATCAGATCGACAGAGCTTGTCCGGCACACCTCAACCGCCTGCTTTGCGCCGGGGATGGACGCCGTGATCCGGTATCCGTCCTCAACACGGAAATAGCTTTCCAGCAGACTGCGGATCATGGTCTGGTCTTCAACGATCATCACTCTCATATGCTGCTTCCTCCTGTTCCGGCAGACTGAGCATCAGCTTAAAGCGCGGGATGCTCCAAATCTCCATTTTGCCGCCTGCTTCTTCGATACGTTGACGCAGCATGGAGAGGCCTCCGCCCTCTGTGATTTTTCCCCTTGGCACCGCACCGTTGTTGGTCAGGGAGACCTCCATGCAGTCCGGCTTCTGCCAAAAGCGCACATACAATTCTGTGCCATCTGCGTGACGGACACAGTTTGCCGCACATTCGCAGATCGCCAGTGCGCTCAGTGCGCGCATATGCTGCGATTGTGGCTCATCTCCTGCCAGCAGAACTCTAACGCCCAATTCTTCCGCTCGTTTTTTCGCCGCCTCCAGCGATTCGGATCGCGCCGTTATCTGGTGGGAGCGATAAAGCACTGAAATTGACCGTTCCCACAGCGCCGCATTTGCACGAATTTCCTTCAGGTCCGTGTGTTGGAGCAGCACGCGGCGTGCCGCAAGAATACTGTGCCCAATGTCATCGTGCACACGCAGCTTCATGGCCAGCGTCTCTTCCTCTCGGATGATCTCCGGCATCTGCGCAAGCAGCCGCTTAAGCCGCTTATATGTCTTCTCCAGCTTCGCATTTTCCGCTTTCAGCTGGTTCTGCTTCTGAATCAACTCCGTAACGTCTGCGGCAGTGATTTGCGTATATCGGACGCCCGCTTTTGTTGTGATCTGCTCCTGTGCAAAGCGAAGCGCTGTTCCGTCCGGAAAACGGTAAATCCGAAGGCGCGGATCCAGACAGCACACGCTTGCCGGCGGCGCCTGCAGAGCGCTTTGCATCTCTGCCAGCGACTGTATACCGCCTTTTTGCAGCCAGTTTGCAATGGCAAGCATCCTGCGGTTGATGAGCCGCACCACGCCGTTTTTATCGAAGAAGCAGGCCGCGATGGGCAGACTGTCGAAGCTTTCTTTAATTCTGTCCATGCGCCTATACCCCTCTCGATCTTTCCAGCTTCCGCGTCACATATTGCAGTCCGTCCTCATCCTGCTCCCATTCCAGATCTGGAAACCGCGTGCGCAGCCCGCAGAGCGGCTCCGCTCCTGAAACACAGAGAGCAATCTCTACCCACTTACCAACCTCGATGGAGATCAGCAGCGCACGCAGCGATTCCAGCTCCGCCTCCACGACCGCCTCAAACAGGTCGTAGACCTGCGTTGCCTGCCCGACGGTAAGCCGGCCTTCCCCCTTGATGACCGTCTTGCAGTCGGCGCCATAGATACTGATATTCTCGGAAGATTCATTGAGGCACAGCCGAAGTTCCTGCACACTGATCGCACCGCGCTGCTCGCCGACAAAAATCAGGTTGCTTCTCCGCTTGATATAGGTCCCGATGATGATGACCTGCCCAAGCAGGTGTCTGGCTCTGTCTGGATCCTCCGTCTTCTGTAATTCAGCCAACAGATCCCGCAGCATTGCGATCTGCCGGGCGGTCTGCGCCTCCATCATGTCATACAGGCGGTTTTCTTCTGTCAGCTTCAGCCATCTTGCGTGCTGTGCTTTCTCCGCTGCCAGAACGTCGCCGGTATCTCGCAGCTCATCTCTTGTCAGCTCCAGCTCCTTTTGGACCTGATTCAGCGCGGAGATGTCCTCCTTCCAGAACACCCAGCCGCGGCGCAGCTTGTGCCGCTTCAAAAGCGTATCGTCGCCCAGATGGACGGTATCCTGCCGGATCTGCTGCAGCTCGCTTTGCGGCAAAGCCTCCTGCATGGAAACAGACGCATATTGGGGGCAAAATGCAGGATCCGTGATCTGGACAGGCAAACTCGTTGCCTCAAAAAGTTCGTCGTATCCGAGGTTAGACTGAATCAGCCCGCATTGAATGCAGCATTCAAAGATGCTCGCAAAGATCAGGCACTGCGACACCGTCATATCGCCCGCGAGAACCCAGACCCAATAGACCTTTTTACCATACATGTAAGCATAGACCAACGAAAGCGCAAGCGGAACCAGCGGCAGCCAGCGAATTCTCCTGCTGCGCGGGATGCGGCAGTTTTTCACCATCGAAAGCAACGCGAACCCCGCGCATAGAGCCACCCAACCCAGAACGAAGAAATAGCCGCCTTCATACCGATACTCCTGATCCGATAAAACGCCGGACGGGAAGGAAAACACCTGCTGGTGCAGATCATTGGTCAGAACGAGCAAAAGAAGCAGCAGCGTTGGAAAATACAGAAGCTTGGTCCATCGCGGCAGCTGAAAATCCTCTCCCTTGCCCAGTGACAGGGAAACAAAGACCGACAGCATGGGGATGAGCAGCATCGGGAAATAGTAGAAGTACCACAGCCAGCGCCCGGCATCCATGCTATCAATGGAAAATTTGATTGAGCGCAGCAGGATCCACAGCACCATCAGCACTGAGATTGCCAACAGATAGCGGCGCACCTGCGTCTGCACGATGCGCATCCAGATGGAGTAGCACCACGCGCTGAACAAAAACACATAGATTCCGCTCCGCAGGTGGTTGACAGCCGGAGAATGAAAAATCTGCCGGCTGGCATAGCGGAGCCACATGGCAAACGCAATGAGCGCCAACACGCCCAGCACATACAAAAATCTCTTTTTTGTCACTTTGCTCATGCCGCATACCTCCCCATTCTGCACATCCGTATTGATAGTATATCATGCGGATGGAAAAAGGCAACACAGTTTTGCACCCTTTGCTGAGAGAAACGAGTCAGACAATGGCCTTTGAACAAAAAATAATTGCAAACCCTATCCAATCGGTGGGGGCAAAAAAGAGCGATAACGGATAAAATAAAAACGGAAACTGCAAAAGGAAAAAAAGGCGGTGAAAAGCACAGATGCGAAGAATTGTGTTGGATATGAAGAACGGACTCCTGGCGGAGGCGGTCACGCAGTCGCTTTCGGGATGCGACATGGATTTCCTTATCTACCGTTCTCCAAAGCCGGAGGAAACGCTTGCTCTGTGCCGTACCTGCCGTGCCAACGTGTTGGTGATGGAGGTCATCCGACAGGGCCTCTGGAAGCTGAGCGAGAGACTCAGGCTCTGCAGTGCTGTAAGGCGGCTCGGTTGCGCCTGCAAGGTCCTGCTTCTGGTAGATGAGAGCACAGACGAACTGCTTGCTTCTGAGGTGCGGCAGACGGTGAAGGATCAGCTGGCCGATGGTTTTATCTATGCGTCGGTATCGCCAACCTACCTCGCAGGCGTAATCGACACACTTTGAGGAAAGGATGGGTGAGAAATGAGAATGCTTTGTGCATAGCAAAGCGAGGAAGAGAGTACATAAAAGCGGGACGAAGGAAAACAGCATTGGGCGCAGCCGGAGGCGTGTCGGCCGGCCTACAACGCATTTCCGTTGCAGGGCAATCGCCGAAAACGTCTCTGTAACACCACCTGATGGACTCAATTTATACAATACACAATGTAAAAGGAGGAATCAAGATGAAATCAATCACCCAACGCAGGATATTCAGCTTACTGCTTTCATTGGCAATGCTGATCGGCCTCCTCCCCGCCTTGGGGAGCATCGCCTCTGCCGCAGGCAGCGGCACCACCGAAGGCGACCCAAGAATCGTAACCACCTATGCGGAGCTCAGCTCTGCCCTGAGCTCCGGCGTCACCTATGTCAAGCTCGGTGCCAACATTAACACCAAGGATTTCAATGACGGCGCGGGATATACCAAGTCCATCCAACAGACCGGAACGGTGCAGCTGGATCTTGACGGCTATTCCGTGACCTTTTTCAGCAGAACCTCTCCACTCCCGGCTGCCATCCGCGTCACGGGCGACCTGTCGGTCAAGGACAGCCGCGGCGGCGGCAAGCTCTACATCGACGCCAATCCCAATACGGCCAGCAGCAAGCAGGTGCTGATCCTCGCCGAGACCGGAAGCTTCACGCTCAACAGCGGGCGGATCGGCGTCGATAACGGTCTTGCCAAAAACAGCATTGTGGTCGTCGAGGGCAAGGGCGACGCGAAGGTCGTCTTTAACGGCGGCAAGGTCGACGCCATCTCCCCGAAGGTCGGCATCCCCTATGTCTATTCCGCCCTGCTGTCGTCCAACTGCAAGGCCGAATTCAACGGCGGCGAGTTCGAGGGGCTGGTCGGCTTCACCTACGCCACCCGGACAGACGGGATAAGCAAGCCGAAAGCCGTGATCAACGGCGGCAAGTTCAAGGGCGGTATCGTCGTTAAAAAGGGCAGCGAGACCATCACGGAGGGGCGGTCTTTCCCCATCAGCATCCGCGGCGGCAGCTTCGGCCGCGGCCTCTTCACGGAGAATTTCGCGCTCAGCAGCAGCGAGCAGACCCTGGAAAACTTTGCCTTTGCCGCAATGTTCCCGGAGAGGACCGCTCTGCTTCGCCCCGACGAGCGGACCCGCCTGATCTACCGTCAGAAGGACATCAAGAGCGAATACATGGCCAACTCCATCTCGAAGGAGTATATCATTGCCCTGTCAACCAAGAATCTTGATGACTATAAGCGCGTCGCCTTCTCGTCCTACAGCGGCACGGCCTACACCGACGTCTGCACCAACGCCTTCGGTCTGGTCAAGGTGGAGGTCAACGGTGCGCCGGCCTATGTGCCGCACCAGATGGACGTGACGGGCGGCTACAGCGGCGCTCCGCTGTACGCGCTCAATCCGAAAAAGCAACTCCGGTTCTACTGGAACCCCCTGCCGGAGGCGATGAGGGACGCGGGCTACAGCTATAAGATCAAGTACACGCTCAACGGTACGGATTATCCCGTCACCGCCAGCAGCTACAATAACAATCTCTTGTTTCAGATTATCCCTGTGAATAGCTATAGCTACCAGACGGAGGTGCAGAAGCTGGGGATCACCGTTGAGCTTTATAAGGACGGCGAGCGGCTGAATCTGAGCGGCGCTTCCAATATGTTCCTGATGCGCTACCGGATGATGTCGGAGACCGATGTCGCCATTCCCGAGGTCACGCTGACGGTGAAGGACGGCGACCTGACCGCCGCGTCCGCCGCGACTGACAGCCCGGTCACCGTTTCCGACGACGAAAGCTGCACCGTTAACAGTCAGGTGAACTGGGCGGACAACGGAGCCGTGCGCAACAAGTCGGTGGTCCTGAAGGCAAAGGAAGGCTTCTATCTGACGAAGGACACGAAATTCAACGTCGTCGGCGCGAACAGCATCACGGCAAAGTGGCTCTACAGCACAGACGGCGGTCAGACCTGCGTCGTCGGCGTGGAGGCACAGGAGTGCGAGCTGATCACCGAGGCAAAGGGCATCGTGCGCGGCCTGGTCTATTATAATCGCGTCAATGACATCTATGTGGAGTCGTATGAGCCGAGCAAATACACCATCACCGTCAAGAAGGTCAGCGAATACATCCGCTCCTCCGGCTCTACCATCTATGACAGCTTCCTGTGGCCGGATGAGCTGCTCGACGAGACCGGCGCCCCCTATTATCTCTACTGCACAGTCGAGGCAAAGCCCGGCTATGTGTTCCGCAGCGGCACCGGAACGCTGAAATATGCCAATGAGGAGTGGAAGCCCGGAAAATGGGCGGAGGCCATTTGGAACGACGACTGGATGGACATGGACAACATCAGCGCAGGCGCATGCTATAAGCTGCACGACGAGTCAGACACCAATCTGGGCGGCCTTTGGCTGAACCGGCTCGAGCTGACCAGCCTGAATCTGTCCGTGAAGGCACCTGTCGCAGGCGAAAGCCCCGCACCGGGCAGTGACTACTGCAAGATCGACGGCCTGCCGCCGTACATGAAGCTCGAGCGCGTCGATTGGCTGAAGTGCTATGACGACTGGAGGTACTATTCCGATAAGCCCTTTACCTTCCAGGCAGGAAAAACGTCGGACGGTGAGAACTGCGAATACCAGTGCTTTATCTATGTCTCCTATGACCTTAGCGGCGTCGGGGTCGCGAAGGGCGCCAAGTTCTACCTCAACGACACGCCGTGCAAGCTGGACTGGGAGAATAAGTTCTTCTGGACTGAAACCATGACCGCCGAGGGCAACCCCGTGCAGGAGGATCCCGTTATCACGGCCAAGGCAGGTGCCAACGGCACAATCACGCCCTCCGGCAGCGTCACCGTCAAGGCCGGCGCGGATCAAGCCTTTGACATCCAACCGAACAGCGGCTATACCGTCTCCAAGGTGCTGGTAGACGGAACGGACGTCGGCGCGGTGACGTCGTACACCTTCAAGAACGTCACGGCCAACCATACCATCGAGGCGGTTTTTGCGAAGGTGGAAGCAAAGCCGACCAATCCCTTCGTCGACGTTGCCGAGGGAACATACTACTATGACCCGGTGCTTTGGGCGGTGGCAAACGGCATTACCTCCGGCGTGGATGCGACGCATTTTGAGCCCGAGGGCACCTGCACCCGTGCGCACGCCGTGACCTTCCTGTGGCGCGCATCGGGTCAGCCCGAACCGAAAACGACCAATATGCCGTTCCGGGACGTAAAGCCCGGCAGCTACTATGAAAAGGCCGTGCTCTGGGCCGTGGAAAACAAGATCACCAATGGTACCGGCACCACCACCTTCAGCCCGGACGAAAACTGCACCCGCGCGCAGATCGTCACCTTCCTTTGGCGCAGTGAGGGCGAGCCGTATGCCAGCGATAGCAATAACCCGTTCACGGACATCGCATCGGACTACTACATGGATGCCGTTTTCTGGGCAGTCAAGGAAGGCATTACAAACGGCACCACCCCCACGACCTTCAGTCCGAACGAACGGTGCACGCGCGCGCAGATCGTCACCTTTATCTACCGCGCAATGGTTTCCTGAACGAGGATGCGCGCGGCGGGACGACCGCCGCGCATCCCCCGGGAGGCCCGATACGGAGGAACGCCACTTTACAGCATAAGGAGGGATCATCTTGCAGGTCGTAATTCAAAAGATTCCGGAAAATCTGCCGGAATTTGAACTGCTTGCCGCCGAGGGGCGGCAGCCAGAGCGCATCTGCGCCCTGTTTCTGTGCGCGCTGGCGCTGTTTGACCGAAATAAGGAGGCCGGCGCTGCCGCAATGAACCTTCTGCGCGGCCCGAGGCCCCTGACGCCGTATGACTGCCAGTTTCTGCGCGACCGACTGCGCGGCAAGCCCTATCTGCCGCTTGCATATTTTGAAGGCGCAACGCCGGAAAACGGGTATCAGCCGCAGGTGCCGTACGCGCTGAACGTGCTCGCAGACCCCAGACCGCAGGATTTGGAGCCTGGCTATCTGCGTGTGTTCCTTAAAACGGCGGGCGCAGATTCGCCGCGGCCCATGAAGCTGCGCCAGAAGGCCTCGACCGGCGAATGGTTCCTTTGGGAATACTCCAGCATTCTCAGCGGCATCCGTATTCCTGCGGCGGAAGACCCATGGAGCTGACGGGCGAAGGAAACGGCGCGCTGCGCGGCGGCCTGTGAACGTAGCGGCTATTCCAAAAGGGAGATCAACGTGAAAAAATCACGGAAAATTGCACTACTTATTGTGCTGGCGACCGCGTTTGTTATGCTGGCGGGCGTTTTGCTGTATCGGTATTTTATCGGGAGCCGGATACAGGATGGAGGCAGAATGGAAAACCCGGATGCGTACCGGGCGGGAAAAGAGCTGATCGAATTTCGCTGGCAGCAAACCCATACGAATTCTAACCGCTGCTTTACGATGCATTTTTATCTGGAGAACGACCTTCCCGTGCTGACCGGACGGTTTCTGAGCCCGGATGGCGGCGAGACGAGAGAAAACGGGAGGGATGCGTCTTCGACCCCGATCCCATGGCAACTTACCTGGGTGCAATGGTTTGAGCTGCAGAATACGCTGGCGGAGGCTGCACTGCCCGCGTACGAAAAGCCATCGCACGATGCTGCAGAGGAGGCTGGCAGCGAAATCTCCATCGTCTGGCGCACCGAGGACGGAGAGCAATCCGAAAAGTGCAGCGGCGAGGACGCCGCCGCGCTGGAGACCTTGGTGCTTCGCATTGCAGAGGAGGCCTACGGCACATCGCAGCTTGAGGCGGGGCTGCCGAGGTCTGCTCCAAAAGGCGGCTGAGCGCCCCTTGCGCGCAGCGCTGAACAACAGTACGTTTTTGCGCAGGGCACACGGCTGTGCGCCCTGCGGAATCACGAAAAAATGAACAAAAAATGTAAGGAGGATCTATTATGAAAGGACATGTGTTTTTGAAGGTTACGGGTATTTTAATGATTATTGCAGCTGCATTTTCCATTATTGTGGGCGTATTGCTCGCCGGAATCAGTGCACTTGCCGCTGGGCTGGGTGCGGCCTCCGGACTGAAGTTTACCTTCTGGGCGGCGCTGTTTTTGACGTTGGTCGGCGGCATCTGCCAGCTGATTGCCGGAATCAAGGGCATCAAGCACAGTAAGCGCAGCGAAAAAGCCGGCAAACTCATCGCTTGGGGCGTCATCGTGGCTGTGTTCAGCATTTTAAGCATCGTGCTGGATTTAAGCAATGGCGGCGACTTTAGCATCGTCAGCGTCGTGACGGGCGTGGCCGTTCCGGCTCTGTACATCTTGGGTGCAGCGCTCAATGCCAAGGCAGACGCGCCCTACAGCGCATAATTTAGCAAGCAGACACAAAGGAGATCGAGATATATATGGGACTGTTCGATAAAAAGTATTGCGACATTTGCGGAGAAAAGATCGGCTTACTTGGAAACCGCAAGCTGGAAAACGGAAATCTCTGCAAAAACTGCGCCAGAAAGCTCTCCCCGTGGTTCTCCGACCGGCGCGGCAGCACCGTAGAGGAGATCCGTGCGCAGCTTGCCTACCGGGCGGAGAATCAGGAAAAGGTCGCGGCCTTCCATACGACCAGAACGCTCGGCGCGGACACAAAGGTGCTTCTTGACGAAGATGCCGGAAAATTCATGGTGACCCGGGCCAGGAATCTTGCGGAGGCCAACCCGGACGTTCTGGACTTTGCCGACGTGACCGGCTGCAACCTCGACATTGACGAGAGCAGCACGGAGCTTAAGCGCAAGGACAAAGACGGCAAGGAGGTCAGCTACAATCCGCCGCGCTATGAATACTCCTATGATTTTTATATCACCATTTTTGTCAACAATCCCTATTTCGACGAAATGCGCTTCCAGCTCAACTCCAGTTCCGTGGACATTACGCCGCCGCCTGGAACGCGTCCTGGCATGACGTCCCGGTATAATCCGGAAAGCAATGTTGAGTACCGCAATTGTAAAAAGCTCGGCGAAGAAATCCGGCAGGTTCTGACGCAGGTCCGCAGGGATGTGCGCGAAAAGATCGAGCAGGCTGCCGCTCCCAAAGCGGCAGTCACCTGCCCCTGCTGCGGCGCGACGACCACGCCGGATGCAAGCGGTTGCTGTGAATACTGCGGCGGCGCAGTGAATGGCTGACCCATCCATCAAACGAACAGAAAGAAAGAGGAACTAAAAAATGAAAAAGTATGTAGCATTATTCCTGATTGCGGTTACGCTTCTGACGCTTGCCGCCTGTGGCAGCAAGGATGCGCTGGCCGGAACATGGTCTGCTGATCTCGGAGATGACGGCGTGATCACATGGACGTTCAACGGAAAAGGCAAATGCACCATGGAGAATGCGTACATGAAGCAGGATGGCACCTATACCATTGACGGCGACCAGCTTACGGTAACACTGGAGGCTTGGAGCGAACCGTCTACTTACACGTTCTCCGTGGACGGCAGCAGCCTTACCATGAAGGAGAACTCCGGTTACGGCATCAGCGGCACCTTTGCCAAAAAATAAGCTGCACAGGAGCCGACGCGAATAGAAACAACGAAAAATGTCTCAGATATGCACTCACATTTTTCGCCGGAACCGCATGCTATTTCTGCTGATCGGCAGATTTGCACATCCCTGAAGGATACTGGGAGGGAATTATGAAACAGACGAAGACCAAAACTCTATGCCTGCTTCTTGCGGCACTGATGCTGCTCAGCAGCCTCACCGCCTGCGGAAAGGATAAGGAGAAAGACTCCAATTTGATTCAGCTCGGTGACTATGAGCTGCTCTACAAGGGCGCGTGCATCATGGAAGATTCGGACGGAAATGACGCAATCGTTCTGTCGCTGGACTTTACAAACAACAGCAAGGAGAATGCTTCGTATCTTTGGAGCGTCGATGAAACGCTCATGCAGAACGGCACAGAGCTGGAAGTCGCTACAGTCTATACCGATTACGATACCTTTACCACAGTGATCGAAAACCAGTTTGAGGAAGTTGCGCCGGGTGCAACGCTGGAGGTGCAGACCGCCTTCGTGCTGAACAACGCGTCCGGCGAAATCGAGGCGACCTTTGAGGAGCTGCTCGGCAGCAAAAGCGGCACCATTACCATTGACCCATCCACGCTCACGCGGGAAACAGGCGTCAACGCCGGCACGGAGCCCACACTGCCTTCCGCAGCGGCTGACGACGCTCTGCTCGAGTGGTGGAACGGTGAATGGTACGGCTGGTGGAAGATGACCGACTGCTCCGGCTCATATGAGAGCATGGAAGGTCAGTGGTGGGATATCTGCGGCGTGATCGAGATCGACGCAGACCGCACGGGCACCGTGACGCTCTGGGACGAGGACTACACCAAGGACGATGCCATGGTATCGGCAGCGGTCAGCCTGAGCGACACCGGTACTGGCGAGCATGGCACGCTGACATCCGAGGGCGGCTGGTTTACCGATGTGGCCCTCGCGCACGCCGACTGGATCGTCGACCCGGACTTGCAGGAGCTTGCGGATATCATCTGCATCGACGGCCGGTACGAAAACGGCGACGATACGTACCGCTATGAGATCTATCTGCGCCCGTGGGGACTCTATTGGGATGATGTGGAGGAGGAAAACCGCCCATATCTCTATGCTGACTGGTATCTGCCGCTGATCGACGCGGGCAAGTCCATGCCTGACAGCATCGGAGCGGATGCTCCGGCCGGAAGCGGCAATATGGGCACTACGACGTCGAACCCTGGCGGAGAAACTTCCGGCGGAGACGGCATTGTAACCGAAGAACAGGTACAGAAGGGCTATGTCTGGATGAACGAGGTCAATAAGAATGTTTTCGACGCTACTTATGATGATATTGCTGCCTACTTCGGCGTAAAAGGCCAGTTTGTCAAGGAAGAGTACAGCGACCACATGAAGGCAAACTACCGCTACTACAAATGGATCTCTGAGGACGACGAATCCCATTTCATCTACGTCAATTTCAAAGAAACTGTGTCGGGTGTTTATACGGTAAGCGGATTCAATACCAGCGGCTTCTCCGGCAAGGAGGCCATCGCGAGGTATCTTGACACGGTAAAGGCGGAAGCCGCAAAGGCAAACTAGGCAGCGTCTGCGAACGCCGAGATGCAGGACTTCTCCGTGGAAGTCACCCAGTTTGCAAAAGACGATGTTAAGGTCAAAATTATGACGAAGATCCCGGTATCTGGCTGGTCGTATGACGAGGGCAAACGCTGCTTGGTGGAAAACGACGATCCCACAGCGTTCGGTGCGGGCGCCATCCAGTTTAAGGTAAGAGAGAACGTTGAAAAATTTGATTTCTACAAGGACGACTTCGAGAACTATCAGGATATGGAAGACCGTGTGATCGGCGGTATCACGTTCCGCGGCCGCACCTACAGAAACATCGGCTATGATTGGATTCAGTATATCGCACAGCTTGACGACGGCTGCGCCCTTTCCATCGGGCTTCGGAATATGGACTGCGTTCCGGGAACGATGCCCGACATCATTCTCAACAACATGACGTTCCAGTAATGGCGGCATCTTTCTGAGAATTTATATGAAAACCGGCTCCCGCCCCAATTTGGAGCGGGAGAATCCGGCTATTTGCGGAAAAAGCGGAGGTGATGCTGTGAAGCTCAAAACATTCCTCATCACGGCAAGCCTGTGGATGGGGCTGCTCGGCCTGACCGCCTGCGGCGGTGCTGACGTGCGCACCTATCAGTACCCGGAGACCGCGCTCCTTTTTGACAGTCTTCACATCAAAAAAACCGTTTACAGCCCGGGCGTCATGGAGCTCTATTACCGCGGCGGGCAGTTCAAGGACAATCCCATCCGCTGCTACGACGCGAATTTTGAAGATCTGGGCGATCAGTTTGACCATACGTTCCGAAACGGCGTTCTGACAGTCCAGGCGGATTTTGCAGAACAAATCAGTGGACTCACGATCGAGGATAAAGACCACGATACGGTCTATCATCTGCGCTATCTGGACTCACCGCAGTTTGCGTGGCTGGCGGATACTTTCTGGCTGGACTACGGTATGATGACGCTGGGCGACGAGGCGCGGTATTACAGCGACGCGGAGCGGCAGGCGCAGGCAGAGCGGGAGCGCGCCGAGCATGCGCAGACACGCAATGTTTTTGCGCTGCTCGAGGGCACGTGGATCTCCGAGGATGGCCTGCAAAAATATGTGTTTTCCACAGACGCAGATGGGAGCGAGCTGCGCGCGGCGGAGCTGTGGCGCAGCGGGACGGAGCAAATGTGGAACGGCTGGGAGCTGCGCGTCGAGTCCGCGTTTCAGACGCCGTATTTCGGCGGCGAATACGGTGAGGATGTGGCAGAGCACCTGCAGGAAATCGTGCTGAGAAACAGCGACCATGCAGCGGCGGATCTGTACCTCCTGTACGATACGCAAAACGCGGTCATATTGGGCGGCGGGATGACTTACCGCAGAGAGCAGGGTTGAGGTGCCGTCTGGCACCGACACAGGAAACGAGGAAGGAACATGGCAACACAAATCACAAATTATCAATGTCCCGCCTGTACGGCACCGCTCCATTTTGTAGGAGAATCCGGCAGGCTGGAGTGCGATTACTGCGGCTCAAGCTTCAATATCGCAGAAATTGAAGCGCTCTACGCGAAAAAAGAAGCGAAAGCAGCAGAAGCGGCGCGAAAGCAGGAAGAAACGGAAGCGGCTCAAAAATCTGCCGAAGCGGAAGAGCAACAGACTGCCGCAGACGGCTCTAACTGGGATACCTCCGGTCTGAACGAGAACTGGGGTGCGGACGCAGACAGTATGAAAACCTACTGCTGCCCATCGTGCGGGGCAGAGCTGATTTGTGACGCAACGACCGCAGCCACGTCCTGCCCATACTGCGGAAATCCGTCTGTGATTCCTGGGCAGTTCAGCGGCATCTTAAAGCCCGATTTTGTGCTGCCCTTCAAGTTGAGCAAGGAGGATGCCATTAAGGCGCTGAAGAAGCACTATCTCAAAAAGCCTCTGCTGCCGTCGACCTTCTCCAAAGCCAACCATTTGCAGGAGATCAAGGGCGTGTATGTCCCCTTCTGGATGTACGACGGCGAGGCCAGCGGAAGCGTGGAGTTCCATGCCACCACGGTACATAAGTACACCTCGGGAGATTATGAGGTCACGGAGATACGTCACTACGATGTGCGCCGCGCCGGTTCTGTCAGCTTTGAAAAAATTCCGGTGGATGCGTCGAGCAAAATGCCGGATGATTACATGGACTCCATCGAACCGTTCAACTATGCTGACTTAAAGCCGTTTTCCACAGCGTATCTGCCCGGATTTCTGGCGGATAAATACGATGTCAGCGTTGAAGACAGCCGGGAGCGGGCGGACAAGCGCTGCGCAGGCTCGCTGGTGTCTGCGCTGGAACGCACGGTTTCGGGCTACACCTCCTGCGATGAAACGAGCCGGGATATCCACTTGAAGCGCGGCAAGGTGCATTACGCGCTGCTGCCCGTCTGGATCCTGAATACAAGGTGGGAGGGAAAAGATTTCCTCTTTGCCATGAACGGTCAGACAGGCAAGCTGGTAGGCAAGCTTCCCGTCAGCACGAAACGGGTCGTCGGCCTGTTTGCGGCGATCGCGGCACTTCTTATCGCAATCAGCGTGACTGCGCTGCTGCTTTTGGTACGCTAGGGAGGGCTGAGATATGAAAAAAAGAATATGCCGCCTCCTGTTGGCGTTTCTGTTGGTACTTGTATTCTGCGTGAGCATGGCTGCGGCTGAGCAGACAGGTGCACAGCTTTCTTGTGTGACGGACACTGCCGGACTTCTCAGCGAAAGCGAAATAATGCTGCTGGAAAGGATGGCGGAAAGCGTTTCCCAAAAGTATGGGGTCGGCGTATACATCGTAACCGTGGAGGACTATCGGGACTTCCATTCTGAAGGCGTCTATAAGGCGACCTACACCATCTACCATCAATACACCATGGGTGAAGGGCCGAACCGCGATGGGATCATGCTCCTGCTCAGCATGGCTGACCGCGACTGGGCAATGTTCTGCTATGGCTCACACTGCGAATATGCCTTCAACAGTTATGGTCAGGAGAAGCTGGAAAAGGTCTTCCTCGACAATTTCGGCGAGGACGACTGGTACGGCGGCTTTGAGGATTACGTCAAGGAATGCAGAGTCTATCTGGAAAAGGCAGCAAACGGGAAGCCCGTCCGGGCGAGCTTGTTTTTTCCGATGCTTGTTGTAATCGGTCTTTCTCTGCTGGCGGCAATCGCGATCGTTGCTGTGATATGGCAGAAAATGGACAATGTATCAGAAAAAGTAACCGCAAACGCCTACGTCGCCGCGGGGCTCCGGCTTACGGAGCAAACAGATCGTTTTACCCATAAGACGACCTCCAGCCGGAAGATCGAGCGCAGCTCCTCCAGCGGAGGAAGCAGTCGCAGCGAATCCGGCGGCGGCGGTTCGGGCCGAAGCGGAAAATTCTGATCTGAAAGGAGCGGCTATGAAAACAACACACAAGCAGGTACTTGCGCTGTTGCTGGCGGTGGCTCTGCTGCTGTTGCTTTGTGCCTGCGCGCAAATCCAGCAGCTCAAGGGCACCGACAGTGCCACACTGCCTGAAACGCTTGCCGGGCAAGCCTCGGAAACGCAATCGGAGGATCCCACGCAGCACAGTGAGATCACGGAATCACAGCAGGCGCAGCACAGCGAGACCACGGAACCGCAGCAGGCGCAGTATATTGGCTCAGAGGAAGGCAAAAACTCGCTGCTACGGCTACGGGATAAGATTGATTTTTCGCAGACGATGTTCGGGATGGCATATCTCGGCTATGTCGGCGGGCTTTTTGAGGAGGGGTTTGAGGCAGGTTTTCCCGCGTGGCTTCGGGAAACCAATGCGGCCCTGCTGCTGGAATACCCCTTCATCGCGGAGATCGATGCGGAGCACATCATCGGCCGTGCGGGGCATCTGTACTGCATCGTGCCGGTCGACGAAAACGCAACAGTTGTGATCAACCGTGTGCAGTGGAATGAAAAAACGAAGACCGATGAGGTCACAGATGTACTCTACCGGTCAGAGAGCGGCGAACCGGTGCTGCTCTTTGCAAATCTTGACGGCATTGCATATGAAGCCGATACCCAGGTCTTCATCACCGACAACAACGGGAACACCTGCGAATGGTACCCATCGCTCGATGCGATGAGCCATCTTGCGCCGTATATATCGGAAGCTGGCGACTATCTTTCGTTTGACTTTACGGAATATGCCTGGTATAACGCCCCGCCCGAATTTGCCGACTGGCTTTCTGATGGCTGGACAGGCATGACCGCGCTCGGCCTTGCCGGTTCACAGCGTTCAGGCATGGGCTGGATCACAGAAACCATGGCAGGGGAAACCAACCGCTATGCCTGTTTCTCGCTGCGCTTTTATCCCGGGGATGAGACGGGCGGCTCGGTCGATCTGGATTGGGCATACAAAGACAGCAAGGACTTTGAGGAGATGTGGAGCGGTTCCTGGACGATTCAGACCATTCCGGACGGGCCGAGTTATGTAACGATCAACCTGTCGCTTGTTGGCGGTAAAAACTACGGTGCCACGGACGGCCCGACGTATCTGTGTGAAACGTATCCCCTCCTGATCAGCCCGAGCGGCACGGAGCTGCTGGTCGGCGCGGGCGAGAGCGGCATTTGCCTGCCGTTCATGTCACAAAGTACACTGGCATGTGTGCTGACGCAGTCTGCGGGATAGAAAGTGTGCGGGGAGCAAACTGCTTTAAGGTTGAGCATAGAGGCAAAATCCTTTACCATGAGTATGGATCTTCCGGAATTTCAGGCCTGCGTCACGGCGTACCGCAACTGGTTTCAGGAGATCCTGAACTCCATGGACGTCCCCTGGTCCAACGGCTTCATCGAGGGCTGCAACAACATAACGAAGGACCTCAAGCGCGTCTGCCTCGGGATGCGGAACTACCGGAACTTCAGAAATCGGATCCTTTTCTGCAGCGGTGTACCGAAAAAACCGCGCCGGGGCTAAGCACCCCGACACGGTCCTGGATGATTGTGTTCTTTGCCTCTACCCCAACGATTGACATAGAGCCCGATAAATGCCGATCATGCCGGCAAGGAAAGGCAGCCCGCCTAAGCCGTTCAGCAGCGCAGAGTACATTCCGTTCTGCTAAATCCAGTTGGAGTTCAGCTTGTCAAAAAGTGCCTGAGGGCTTCCCATAAACTGCGCGCCGCCCCGGTGGGTCTCCCGGGGCGGCGCTTTCTATCGATCTGAAAGGTGAATGAGGGGGCAAAAATCAGTTGAACTTGCTGTGGACGATCTCCATGAACTCCTTGACGAGCTTCGCGTCAACGCGGTCGCCGGTCTTGAAGCCGCGGCCGACGATAACGGCATCGCAGTACTCCATGTAGTCCAGAACGTTGTTCGGCTTCACGCCTGCGCCGACGATGATGGGGAAATCGCCCATCTCTTCGCGCATGGACTTGACGTCCGCCGGGGTGATCTTCTTGTTCAGGTCGTTCTCGGTGACGATGACAGCATCGGCATCGTGGCCCTTGGCATTGCCAGCCAGCTCGTTGATGGCGACATTCGGAACGCCATAGGTCTCGGCGGTGTGGACGTCAGCAAAGATCATGGTGTCGGACGGATAGTCCTGACGGATCTTGGCAAGCGGCGTGGAGCAGGCTTCGATGTAGCCGAAGGAACCGGCACGGTTGTCGACATAGGCCTCAAAGCGGATGAAGTCGGCGTCGACGGCGTAGGCCATGGCCCACTCCTGCACGAAGGCGTTCATCTCGATGTTGACGCCGAACGGGATCTTGCAGAACTCGCGGATGCGGGTGGCGATGCTGACCATCAGGGAATAGGCCTCGAGGGGGATCTCGGTGCTGTACTGGGGCCAATCGCTGAAGTTCTCGAGCATGATGGCGTCAACGCCGCAGTCGATGAGGGTGTGGGCATCCTCGATGGCGTTCTTCACGATCTCTTCCTTGTTGTTCTGGTAGGCAGCGTTGCCGGGAAGCGGCAGCAGGTGGACCATGCCGATAACTTTCTTCTTGCCATTAAAAAACAGCTTGCTCTTCTCGATCATTGTAATTTCTCCTTCGATGATTTTGGGCAGCACCGCACAATTCAACGAGCGCATTCGGCGAGAGATTTTTTGTCGAGGCAAGGTTTGAAAAGTGCAGGAATACTTTGTGTATTTCAATCTTTTCGAACCGAAGGATCGGCGAAAAATATCCGGCGAAGGCCGAAGATGTAATTGTGCGGTGTTGCCATTTAGCAGCAGACCTCGAGGATGTTGTCCTCAAACGTGATGGCGCGGACCTCATTGCCGCCGTTCGTTGCCGGCTCATAGAGGATGGTGTAGTTGGCAGCCTTGAACTTCGCGATGATCTCGTCGAGCTTCTCGCGGGAGTCGACCTTGATGCAGATGTGCACAAAGCCGGTACGGTTCGGGTCCTTCTTCTCGTCGACGACGGTCGGCTTGGACATCAGCTCCAGCTTCGGGTTCTCATCGAACTTCATGATGTAAGACTTGTAGCCGTCATCCTCTTCGTAGGTCGCATGAACCTGTGCGCCGAAGAAGTCCTCAAAGAACTTTCTTGCGCCTTCCAGATCCTTGACAAACAGACCAACATTGCTGATTCTCATAAGAAATCCTCCTTATTTTTAGCGGCGATACGCCGCAGGGTTGATGAATTCGGGGGCCGCCGACGCTGTCGGCAGTTTCCTGCCGACAGCAGTGTGGGCACGGCGGCCAGAGTTTTTGCCTGATTTAGGCGATCACGCCAAGCAGGCCGAGCACGAAGCCGAGCAGCATCGTGCCGAAGGTGATGTAGGAGCTCTTGACGCCCTTCTTGGACAGACCATAAACGCCCATCGTGAGAAGCAGCGGCATCATGTTGGGAAGGATCGCGTCAAACACGCCGGTCTGGAGGTTGAAGACCTCAACGCCCTCGCGCATCATGACGACATTCCATTTGAAGGAAACGTAGCTGCAGATCAGCGCGCCGCAGACCGCGCAGCCGAGGATATTCGCAACCTTGACGACCTTGTCAAAAATGCCGCTCTCCATGAGCTTCAGAACGGCTTCGCCGCCGCTCTTATAGCCGATGTTCAGCATCCAGTAGCCGACACCATAGAAGATGGCCATGAACAGAACGGTGTAGGCGATCGGAGCCCAGACAGCGCCCTGCGTTGCGAGGTTGATGAAAATAACGGACAGAACGGGAAGCAGAACGACCTGAGACAGAGTGTCGCCGATACCGGCGCACGGGCCCATCAGGCCGGACTTGAGGGCGACGAACGCCTCGTCGGGGATGTCGGCGCCGGAGCGCTTCTGCTCCTCCATGGAGGCGCAGATGCCGAGGATCATGCCGCCGAAGTCATGGTCGGTGTTGAAGAACATGGACTGACGCTTCATAGCAGCGATCATGGCCTCATCATCGCCCTTGTAGATCTTGCGCAGCAGCGGGATCATAGCGGTGCAGAAGCCGAGGCCCTGCATTCTCTCGTAGTTGTAGCAGGACTCGCAGAACCAGTGCCACATGAACCAGGAATGACGCAGGTCCTTCTTGGTGAAATACTGATAGGAAAGATCGTTGTTCTGCTGGATGCTCTTGAAGCCGGCAAAATCGCTCTCCGTGAAGCCGACCATCAGGACAGCCACGATGAGGAAGATGAATGCCACAGCGATGGTGTTCAGGCCGAGGAAGCTCGTAGCAAGGAAGCCGAGGAACAGGAACCAGCGGGCATTGCCCTTAAAGATGGACAGCAGCATCATGCCGACGCCGACTGCCGGAAGCATGCCGCCCATGACGCTCAGTGCATCGAGGACGCGGCCGCTCAGTGCGTTCGTCACGCTGTCGAGGGCATTGGAGCCGAAGTACAGGATGACAAAGACGATGATGAAACGGATAATGGACTTGACAATGTACGGAATCCAGGTGTTTGCCCAGATAACGAGCTTGGACTTGCCCTGCTCGATCCACTTGTCAGCCAGAGGAATGAGCATGCACTGGCCGGTCATGGTCAGAACTTCGATCACAGCGCCGACAAGGCCCATAGGAACGGCCAGTGCCAGAGCGGTGTTCGTATCGAGGCCGCCGATCAGAGCGAATGTAGTACCCATGATACCGGCCATGCCGGAGTCAGCAGGCAGAGAGCCGCCGGCGGAGACGAGGCCGAGGTAGATGACGTTGATGGTCGCGCCGATGATCGTGCCCTGAACCGGGTTGCCGAGGATCAGGCCGACGACAAGACCGCCAACGAGCGGACGGTTGATCGTTGCCCACTGGCCCATGGAACCAAACGGCCAGCTGATGTTCGAGAAGCAATAGAACAACGAGATCAGGCAAATTTGCAGGATACTGATATTCACAAGTTCTCTCTCCTTATTTCTATTTTGGGCTTCACCGCAAAAGCGGTGCCGCCTTTGGGTTCTGAGCTCCGGGAGCGGAGTTCAGGCGTGGGACCTGCCGTTTACTTCAACAGCTTCTTGACGTCTTCCTTCGCATCGGACGGGACCATCTGGCAGTAGACGTATACGCCGGCGTCCACAAGATCACGGAATGCCTGGATCTCGTCCGCGCTGGCGGAAATGCTCTTGTTGAAGTGCTTTCTGCCGGGCGCGCCGCCCATATTGCCGAGGATGATCTCCTTGATCTCGATGCCGCTTCGGACCATGGCCAGCAGAGGCTGCGGAGTCTTCGAAAGAACAAGGACCTTTTCTCCGGCGGGAGAATCTTCCTTCAGATAGGCGGCGGCATCTGCCTCATTCATGACCTGCAGCTCCACATCCTTGGGTGCAGCCGCAAACAGGATCCGCTTCAGGAACGCGTTTGAGGCGGAACCGGCATCGATGATGAGAATGACATTCGCGTTGCAGAGCTTCAGCCACGAGGTCATGACCTGACCGTGGATCAGGCGCTCGTCAACACGAGTCAAAACGACATTGCGCATGCTTTATACCTCCTTCCTTACATGATGAATGCTGGGATATGCTTCAGAGCAGCGGAGCTGCCCATAAAGACGCAAAGGGATCAGCGGCAGGCCTTGACGCTCTGCATGAGCTTGGCTGCCAGAGCCTCGTCGATGGGCTCCTCCGCCTTGCCGTGCGGCTTCATGGCCGAGCCGACGATGGCGGCCTCGACGAGAGACAGCTGGTCGGCTGCATTCTGCGCATTGACGCCGCTGCCCGCGATGAGCGGGAGCTTCGTGACTTCGCGCACGCGGCGGATGGTCTCGAGCGGAGAGGCGGAGCCGGTGTGCGCGCCCGTGATGATGAGGGCATCCGCGCCGCACTCCGTCGCCATCAGTGCGCTCTCCTCAATGGAGATGGCGCTGCTGAGCATGAACGTGTGCTTCGTCTGGATATCGCACAGGAGAGCGATGTTCTCCGCGCCGAGCAGCTTGCGGTAGCGCTGCAGCTCTCTGGCGCAGGGCTTGACGATGCCGTCGGACGTCACGACCGTGTCGACGAACACCGGCACGCGGATGAACGTCGCGCCGACAGCCACGGCGATGGCCAGACTCGCCATCGGATCACAGAACGCCGCATCAATGCCGACCGGGATGGTCGCCTCGCGCGCCACGACCGTGGCCACGGCGGTCAGGGCAGCCATCTGCTCCGGCTCGAGCTTCGTTCCGGCTGGATGGTCACAGAAATTCTCGACGATCACGGCGTCAACGCCTGCATTCTGCATGGCATGCAGATCGGCAAGGGCGCGGTCGATGACCTTCGTCATATCCCCGCAGTAATCCATCGTGCCGGGCAGCGCCAGCGTGTGGATCATGCCGATGATGCTTTTCTTTTCCAATAAATCCAGTTTTGCCATTGGAAAAACCTCGTTTCTTAACTCTTATCGGATGTAACGGTCGCCGATCAGGGAATCCAGGATCCGGCAGGCCGACGCACAGTAGCGTGCGCAGTTATCATAGGCATCATCCGGAGCGACGGCATCGGGATCAGCCTTGTCGTAACCGCCGAGCAGCTGTCGGCAGAGCAACGAGCCGTTCTCCTCCAGAAAACGCTTTTGGAATTCGTGGACCTTCTCGATCAGCAGCTTATCCGCTTCCTCCGCATTCGGCCGATCAAAGCCGAACACGATGCTCAGTGCCATGGCAGCGCCGGTCACTGCACCGCACGAGTCGCCGTGGAAGCAGCCGCCGCCGAGGCCTGCGCTCAGGCGGAGCGCCTCATCGCGGTCCATGCCGAGGCGGAATGCCGCATACGGGAACACACACTGCGAGCAGTGGAAGCCGTCCTCCATCAGCGCGTCTGCACGCGCCTCCGTCATCGTATTTTCCATAGTTCCTCCCGCTCAGTCAAAGTTGTATGCGGTCACGATGGGCTTGCGGCCCTCGGACTTATCATGGAAATACTCATAGAGGCTGATACCGAGGAACGAGCCGCTGATGTTCGTCAGGTTGTGGTAGCCATGGCCGCGCAGGCAACAGAGCGCGTAATAGCTCCGCTGGCTCGAGCGGCAGTGCAGGTACACGGGAACATCCTTTGGAATTTCCTCCATCCGCGCGCGCAGCTGCGTCAGCGGGATGTTATGGGAGCCGACGAGGTGGCCCTCGGCGTACTCGCCCTCCTCGCGGACATCGACGATATACGCGCCGAACTCCACAAGGGAGCGCACCTCGGACACATGGACCTGACGGAACTGGCCCTCGAGCACATTGATGGCAACGAGCGCCGCCTGATTGACGGGGTCCTTTGCCGTGCTGTAGACCGGAGAATAGCACAGCGTCATGTCCTTGAGGTCATAGACGGTCGCATGCATGCGGATCATTGCCGCGATGACATTCATGCGGCCGACGACGTCGCCCTCCCCGATCGCCTGCGCGCCGAGGATCAGGCCCGTCGGGCGCTCAAAGATGAGCTTCAGGGACATATAGTGCCAATCCGGCATGATACCGACCTTATCGCCCGGGAAGATCAGCACGCTGTCCGCGTGGAGGCCGGAGCGGGCGGCAAGCGCCTCGCTGATGCCGACGGCTGCGGCGTTCTGACCGAACACTCGCAGACACAGCGCGCCCGCAAAGCCGTGGTTCGGACTCGTGATGCCGCAGATGTGGTCCGCAGCGGCGCGCGCCTCGAACTGCGCAGGGCCGGCCAGCGCAAGCTTGCGCCAGACATGGGTCTGCGGGTCATAGACCTCGATCGCATCGCCGACCGCGTAGATATCCGGGTCGTTCGTCTGATAATTTTCGTTCACATGGATCGCACCGGTCTTACCGATCTCGAGCCCGGCCGCAGCCGCGAGCTTCGTCTCGGGAAAGACGCCGATGGCCAGAACGACCGCGTCGGCAGAATAGGTCTCCTGCGCGCCGTTCCGCTCGACCGTCACGCCCTGCTCCGTGATCGCCTGCACGTTCGTGTGCAGCAGGAGCTTAACGCCGTGGTCATCCAGCTCCTTGTGCAGGATCTGGACCATATCCCCGTCAAACGGCTGCAGGATCTGACCGGACAGCTCCGCCAGCGTGACGTCCTTCCCGGCCAGCTGCAGATTTTCCGCAGCCTCGATACCAATAAAGCCGCCGCCGACCACGAAGACACGCTTCGTCTCGGGCTTATCCAGAAATGTCTTGAGCGCGACGATGTCGCGGACATTGCGGATGGTGAACACATTCTCACGGTCCGCGCCCTTCAGGGCAGGCGGAACGATGGGGTTTGCGCCCGGCGACAGGACGAGCTTGTCATAGGGCTGCTCATACGTCTCGCCGGTCTCCGTGCTGCGCACGGTGACGGTCTTCTTCTCGCGGTCGATGGACACGACCTCGGAATGCACACGCACATCGATGTCATGCTTCTTCCGGAAGGCCGCCGGGGTCATCATGATGAGGTCCTCGCTGTCCTCCACCGTGCCGCTCAGATAATACGGAAGGCCGCAGTTGGAAAACGACACGTCGCTGCCCTTTTCAAACACCACGACGTCCGCGTTCTCATTCAGGCGCTTGACGCGCGCCGCAGCCGATGCGCCGCCGGCCACACCGCCGACGACAACGACCCGGAGCTTTTCATTCTGTTCTGCCATTGGATTTCCCTCCGATCAGCCCAGCGTCATGCCGCCGTCGACCAGGAAGTTCGAGCCATTGGCATAGGAAGCTTCCTCGGAGCAGATAAAGGCCGCGACATTTGCGATCTCCTCCGGCGTGCCCGGACGGCCCATCGGCCCAAGCGTAACATTCTCGTCGGCGTTGTCGAAGCCGACGTTCTTATAGCTGTCCAGAATGGTCGCCATCATGTTCGTCTTGACCCAGCCCGGCGAGATCGCATTGATGCGCACACCGTTGCCGCCGTTCTCGCTGGCGGCGTTCTTCGTCAGATGGATGATGGCCGCCTTGCTCGCGCCGTAGGCGCTTTCAAACGGATAGCCGACGACACCGGACACGGAACCGAAGTTCAGGATCGCGCCGTGCTTCTGCGCCTGCATGACGGGCAGAACGGTATGCATCATCAGGAAGGTACCGAACAGATTGACGCTGAGCACCTTCTTTGCATCGGAGAAGGAGTAATCCTCCACGCGGGCGCTCGGGCCGGGGATCCCGGCGGCGTTGACCAGAACGTCGATCCGGCCGAAGTGCTTTACGATCGCGTCGACCGTCGCCTTGACGGATTCTTCATTGGAAACATCGACCGCCGCGCAAAAGGCGCGGTCCCTGCCGAGGCCGAGCTTGTCGGCCAGAGCCTGTACGCGGTCAACCGTAATATCCAGCAGCGCGACCTTCGCGCCGAGGTCTGTAAATTTCTTTGCCATCGCAGAGCCGATGCCGCCGCTTGCGCCGGTCAGCACGACCACCTGATCCTGATAGTTCATTGTGACACTTCCCTTTCACACTGAAGTCTTGGGACTTTCAGAGGCGGCCTGTGCCGCCCGATTCTGACTTTCCCCTACGCCCTATTTTATATGCAATTTCCGTGCCACTACAGGTAGTAATTCGCGGGCTTTTTTCGGTCCGGTTCAATTTTTCTGTCGGAATGTTCAAAAATCAGCTGATTTTTCAGCATTTTCCCGTCAGAAAACCGGAAAAACATTTTTCTTACGGATGCAGAAGTTTTTCTGCGGCCTGACGGCACTCGTCCATCGTCAGCCCGCTCAGGAGCTTGCGGACAGCCGGAACGCGGCGCGGGCTCATGGAAAGCTCATTCACGCCCATACCGACAAAGGCCGGGGCCAGCTTCGGGTCGCCAGCCGCCTCGCCGCACATGCCGCAGGGAATGTGCCGCTCTGCAGCGGCCTGCGCCGTCATGGCGATGAGCCGCAGCACGGCCGGATGCTCCGGCGCATAGAGGTGTGCCACAGCGGCGTTGCCGCGCTCGACCGCAAGCGTATACTGCGTCAGGTCGTTCGTGCCGATGGAGAAGAAGTCAACTTCCTTTGCGAACTCCTCTGCCAGAACGGCGGCTGCCGGGATCTCCACCATCATGCCGACCTTCACAGGGCCGGTCGGAACACCCTCCGCCTGCAGCGTCTGCTCCTGCTCACGCAGCAGGGCCTTTGCCTCGCGGAGCTGATCCATGGAGCCAATCATCGGGAACATGACGCGCACGTCGCCATAGGCAGCCGCGCGGAGAATGGCGCGCAGCTGCGGCCGGAAGATCTCCGGATGGCTGAGCGTCATGCGGATGGCGCGGAAGCCGAGGAAGGGATTGTCCTCATGCGGCAGCTCGAGCGTCGGCAGCTTCTTGTCGCCGCCGACATCCAGCGTGCGGATGATGAGCGGCTTGCCCGCCATTGTCTGCGCCGCCGTGCGATAGGCCTCAAACTGCTCGTCCTCCGTAGGCAGAGCATCGCGGTCCATAAACAGGAACTCGCTGCGGAACAGGCCGACGCCGTCCGCGCCGTATTTCATGGCCTGCTGCGCCTCCTGCGGCGTGCCGATGTTCGCGCAGATCTCAAGCGCCGCGCCGTCCTTCGTCTGCGAGGGGCTGGTGCGGAAGGCCTCGAGCGCCTGTGCTTCGCAGTCGGCCTGCGCCTTGCGGCTCTGATAGCACGCCGTCTCCTCATCCGTCGGGTCGACGGTCAGGGTACCGTCCGCGCCGTCGAGGATGGCCATATGTCCGTTCAGTGCCTCTGTCTGCCAGCCGTCGATCCCGGCAGCAGCCGGGATGCCGAGCGTGCGCGCAATGATGGCGCTGTGCGCCGTCGCGCCGCCGAGCCTCGTGGCGATGCCCTTGACGTGGGCCGTATCCATGCGCACGGTGTCGGACGGCGTCAGCTCCTCCGCCAGCACGATCACATCGCCCGGCAGCACGGACAGGTCCTGCCGCCCGCAGCCGAGGCAGATGCGCAGCAGCTGCTGCTTGAGGTCCTCGGCGTCCGCGGCGCGCTCTGCCATCAGCTCGTCGCCGAGGGAGCGGAACATCTGCGCCAGCTCGTCGAACTGGTCCGTGATCGCTGCGGCGGCATTCTGCTTCTGCTCGCGGATGCGCTGGATGATCGGCTCCCGGACGGAGTATTCGTCGCCGAGGATCGTCAGGTGGGCGTCGAAGATCTCCGCCTCCTGCTCGCCCATCTTCTCCTTTGCGGTCTCATAGAGACCGCGCAGCTCCTCCTCCGCAGCCGCCAGCGTTGCTTCGAGCTTTGCGACCTCCGCCTCGGCGTCAGCCGCAGGCTGGCGCGAAATCTCCGGGAGCTTCGGCGTAAACAGATGGATCTGCGCCATGGCGAGTCCCTCCGACACGCCCTTGCCTTGCCATTTCATGATGTTCCTGCCACCTCACTGTTTCATTCGTACAAAATCGGTCTTATTCGCCCAGGCCGGAGTTCACGGCGCTCACCATATCCTGCAGCGCCTGTGCCTCATCGTTGCCATCGGCGACCAGCTCGATCTCCGTACCGCACTTCACGCAGGCGGAGAGCACGGAAACGATGGACTTGCCCATGTAGGTCTTGCCGTCCTTCTTGATGAGGATGTTGCAGCCCGCGTGACGGACCGCTTCCTTCACAAAGGCGTTTGCCGGGCGCGCATGCAGGCCCGACGCATTCATGACTGTAACTTTCTGACTGACCATGTTTCATATCTCCTGTTTCAATTTTCGTATTTTGACGTGCCGCAGCTCATTCGAGCGTCTGCGGCAGCGACAGCATAAAATAGAATGCCTCGGCCCGCGGGATCTCCTGACCGAACGACGCAAACGACGCCGCGATCAGGGCCTGCAGGCGCTCAAACCATGCCGCGTTCTGGCGGATGAGTTCCTCGTGCTCCGGCTCCATCGCGAGCGGATTGCCGTTGACGATGCGCTCCAGCATAGACGCCGCGTGCATGAACAGCCGTACGCGCACATCCTGCGGCAGGGCCCGCCGGTAATAGCCGGTCTCGAGCTGGCGCGTCATGGTCTCGATGCAGTCGATGGCCAGCTGCTGCTCAACATGGGGCGCGATATAGCGCAGGCTCTGCGCCAGCAGGCTGATCGTCTCGCCGCCGGAGGTCTCCTCCTGCCCGGAGAGCATCTGCTTGGTGTCCATGCCCCAATCGTCCACGATGGAGGCGATGGCCATGATGCCCTCCCGGCTGAACACGCGGTCCGCCGTGATGAACGGCACGCCGGGGATGTTCGGCTCCACCGTGCCGACCACGAGCCGCAGGGAGCTTCCGTACTGCTCGGCCAGCTTTTCCACGCTGTCGAGCGCGCTGACCGCGACGACGTGCAGGCGCGGGATATAGGCAAGCCGCTTCTGCAGGATCTCCTGAATGGTGCGGGCGCTGCCGATGCCGGTGATGCAGGTCGACAGAATGACCTTTTCCGGCGTCTGCTCCGCGTACTTTTCCCGCAGCGCGGGCAGATCGAGGCCGGAGGTCTGGAACAGATGACTCATCTGCCGGAAATAGGCCTCTATGATCTGGTCGCGCAGCGCATTGAGGTCCTGCTGCGCCGGATGCAGCGTCAGGCGGCTCGCCTCAAGCAGCAGACGCTGCTCCAGGATGGGAATGACCCGGCACGGCACGCCCGTCGCCTTCGTCAGCTCCGGCTCCAGCGTGGTGAGCACCTTCATATCCGTGAAGATCAGGTTGCCCGCCTCGCCGTGGAATGTTGCGATATGGTCGCACAGGGACTGGAACAGGCTGCCGCCCCGTGCGGAATCCACCCAGTGGACGTGATTTGTGTCATAGACGGCGTTGAGATGGCGCGCCATACCGGCCGCCACGCCGTCGCTGCCGGAGGCCAGCGTCAGCCAGACCGGCGGCTTCTCCCGCTTTTTGCCCGCTTGACGCAGCAGGACGGCAAGGCAGTTCATCTCGTCTGTCGAGATGTGCACCTTGATAGCCTGCGCCAGCCACTGCCGGTTCTCCCGCAGGAAGTCCAGCTCCGCACCGTAGCCCTGCAGGCCGCCCCGCACGCTCAGCGGGAAGGCCGGCTGCTCTGAGCGCATGCGGCTGACATACTGGCTGAGATGCATGGCAAGCAGCGTCGCCGCAATGGACGGATAGACATGGTTGAGCGCATAAGAGGCCCGGCTGAGAAACTCGCTGCAGATGCCGATGCTGCCGGGGAACAGCACGCTGTCGAGCAGGCTGCGGTCGACATCCGGGGCCTGCAGGGCCCGCTCCATGTCCACATAATAATTATCGATCTCCGCAGCAATGATCTGCTGCAGATTTCCGGCGTCATGGTGCTGCTCCTGCTCGCCGGACAGGCGCGATTCCACAAAGTCATAGACATCGACGAATGAGGCAACGTCCGCCGCGCTGCTCTGGATGCGCTGGTTCGGCACGACAAGATCCTCCGCAAAATGCAGGTCGCCGTGCGCGTATTTTTCCGTCTCGGCCGAGACGTTGTAGGTCTGGAACGAGAGGTCAGAAAACGTGACCGCGATCTCCCCCGTCCGGTTCCCCGCAACGTTCTCGCGCAGGAACGCCTTGGCACAGGACAGCTGCACCAGATTCTTCAGAACACCGAGATTGGAATGCAGCGAATAGTCCAGAATGCTGTTGAGCGCGCCCTTCTGGATGCGCAGCGTGCGGCCGATGTGGGTGGCCTCCTCTGCGTAAAAATGCTCCACCAGCTCCAGCCGTTCCTTCATCGGGCGGTCCGAGAGCGTCGGCATGGAGATGAGCACCGGCATACGGCGCAGGAACGTCTCGAGCAGATCGGTCAGCGGCTTTGTTGTCGCGCCGATGAGCATAAAGCGCGAGGTGCGAGGCGTATTGTCGCCGACGCGGCGGAACACGCCCGTGTCGAGCAGGGAGAAAAACATCTCCTGCCCGGTCGACGACAGGCCGTGGATCTCGTCGAGGAACAGAATGCCGCCGTTCGCCTGCTCCACAAGACCCGGCTTATCCTCGAGCGCGCCCGTGAACGCGCCCTTTTTATAGCCGAACAGGTGGGACAGCAGCAGCTGCGGATTGTCCGCATATTCCGCGCAGTTGAACTCCACGAAGGGAATCGGTGCATGCGCGCCGCAAAGCGCCTTCGTCTCCTTTGCGTATTCCCAGATCGTTCGGGCAAAATGGCTCTTGCCGCTGCCGGTCGAGCCGGTGATGAGCATATTCAGGCCGTTCGGGGGATAGGCAACGGCCGCCATGGCGACCCGCAGCTGATATTTCAGGCTGCCGTCCGCGCCGACAAGGCCGGAGAACGCCCGGTACTGTCCGGTCTCCTCCTCTGCCTGCGGCGGCTCCTCCTGCACGGCCGGCTCCGGCCGGATGTCCGCCGTCTCCTCCGATGCTGGGAAGAAACGCACGTTTTTCTTGCCGACCCGCCGCAGCTTTCCCTCTGCGACGAGCTTATTGAGCTCGACTGCGGCATCGTTGCGCCAGATGCTCAGGGCATCCGCAACGGCCTGCGCCGTCACGCCCTGAAAATCCGGTGTCTGTGCCGCTTCCAGGACAAATTGTAACACATGATCTCTGCGCATGTACTGACCTCCCTTCCGCAGAAATTATGTACCCTGCTTACGGTTCGAAAAAGCTCTTGATATTGACGACTGCCGCCTTGGCGGATTCCTCCAGCAGGGCGACTAGCTCGCTGCCCTTCATGGCCTCGCGCATGGTCATCGCCTCCAGCAGGACCGGCAGGTTCATGCCGCACAGGCCGGGGAATTCCTCGCCGCCGCTCTTCATCATCATCTGATTGAACGGTGTGCCGCTTGCCAGGTCGAACAGAACGATCGAGCCCTCGGGCATCTGCTTGAACGTCTGCATGGCCTTCTCGCCGTATTCGTCAATGCTCGCGTTCTCCAGCAGCGGCAGCGCCACCACGTTCACTGCCTCGCCGCCGATCATCTGGGCAGACTCGAGCAGAGCCTGGCAGAACGGGCCGTGCGACAGCAGCAGGATGCCCGGGATGTTCTCTACAAAGTTTTCTTGTTTCATCGGTTTGCACCTCCCTGTGCCTTTCTATTATAGCAAATTTCATGCCACTACGAGTAGTATCAACCGGAAAAATTTTGATACGGGGCGGATGCCTTGACATCCACCCGGCGAGCCGATATAATGGAATATCACAAAAAGCGCATCGTTTACCGTCGGAAGAGGATTTTTTTATGCAGATCTTTCAGGAACAGAAGCCCGTTCAGCAGCAGCGTCCGCAGATGTACGCCGCTGTTGAAATTTTACAGCTGGACGTATGCCAGCTGCAGTCCTATATCAATACCGCTCTGCTGGAAAATCCCACACTGGAATGCGGAGCCGCGCCGGGCGTGAGTCTGCTTGACGATCTCTCCGCCGGCGGGCATGCCGCCGCGGGCGAGGATGCGGAGCACATGCAGCCGGATTTTGCCGATCGGGACGCCGTCGCCTACGGCGAGGACCTGACGACCCATCTGCAGTTTCAGGCGGAGCGCCTGTCGCTGGAGCCGGAGCTGCAGCGCGCCGTGCTCGCCGTCATCCATGCGCTCGATGCCGACGGCTATCTGCGCACCGATGTCTCCGCGCTCGGCCCGGCCGCGCTTGTCGATGCCGCCGTCCAGATCATCCAGCGCCTTGACCCGCCCGGCGTCGGCGCAAGAACACTCTCGGAATGCCTCTGCCTGCAGCTGCAGGCGCTCGGCGAGTCCGGGCTGGCCTGCACGATCGCGGAGCACTATCTCGAGCAGGCTGGGCATCACGCTTTTGCGGCCATCGCCGCGAGCGAGCATGTTCCCCTTGCCGCCGTGCAGGAGGCCTACCGGCAGATCCAGAGCCTTTCGCCCTACCCGTGCGCGGAATTCAGCCGCGCGCAGGACGACGGCTATGTCGTCCCCGACGTGCTCCTGCAGGAAAAAGACGGCGCGCTCAGCGTCGCCGTCAACAGAGCCTACACGCCGGAGCTTTCCGTCAGCAGCTTCTACCGTTCCCTCGTCCGCGAGACGGACGATCCGGAGGCGCGGCAGTATATCGTCAAAAAGGTCTCGCAGGCGGAATGGCTCATCAGCTGCATCCGGCAGCGGGAGGAGACGCTCCTGCGCTGCTGTCAGGAAATTCTGAAGCGGCAGCTGCCGTATTTCCGTTCCGGGCAGGCGCTCGCTCCGATGACGATGCAGGACATCGCGCAGGCCGTCGGCCTGCACACCTCCACCGTCAGCCGCGCGCTCAGCGGGAAGTATATCCAGACGCCGCAGGGCGTCCGCCTGCTGCGCAGCCTGTTTTCCGCAAAGCTAGCAGGCGGTGAGGTCTCCGGCGTCATGGCACAGCAGGCCATCGCCGTGCTTGTGCAGCAGGAGGATAAGCACGCTCCCCTGTCCGATCAGGCGCTTGCCGAGCGGCTGCAGGTACAGGGCATCGACATCTCGCGCCGCACCGTGGCAAAATACCGCCAGCTGCTGCAGATTCCGTCCGCCGCAACCCGCAGAGCTTAATGCTCCGCAGCAAAAAATTCGCGCACGGCGTCCAGATCGGCAAAGCGCGCGTCATAGAGCTCCGGGTGCTCCTCCTCCGGCCGCCAGAGGTCCGGCACGAACAGCGTCCGGCATCCGGCGCGCCTGCCCGCGCGCAGGCCGTTCGGCGAATCCTCGATCACGGTGCACAGCGCAGCGGGGCTTCCCAGCTGACGCGCCGCCTCGAGGAAAATGTCCGGCTCCGGCTTCGAGCGGCCGACCATGTCGCCGGAAATGACCGCAGTAAAATATTGCAGCAGTCCGACCCGTTCCAGCCGGCCGCGCACGACGGCCGCCGGAGACGACGACGCGACTGCAACCGGGATATTCCACGCGCACAGCTGCTCCAGCAGCCGCTGCGCGCCTTTTTTTGCCGGAGCTGCTCCATTGGCATAAAAATTCTGCAGATAGGCCTCCTCGTGCTCCAGGATTCGGTCCGAATCCGCGCCGAATTCCTGCCGGAACCGTTTGATCCACGCCTCGTCGTTGAGTCCGAGGCCGATGATCGCCATCCGCTCCACATCGGGAACGCCGGTCTTCTCGCCCGCATAACGAAAACTCTCCCAGACCACGCGCTCGCTGTCCACGAGCACGCCGTCCATATCAAAGATCACCGCATTCATATGCATACCTCCCGTATTCATCTTCATGCGCCAGAGTATAACGCACCGGGGAAGAAAAAGCAAGTCCCGCCCGATGCGGGCAGAGGAAAAAGGCAGCCGACGCGGCCAGACGACCGCAGCGGCTGTGAGTTTTTACTGGTTGACGACGTCGCGATACAGGAATGTCACGACCTGTGCGCGCGTGCAGGTATTCTCCGGGCAGAATTCCGTCGCACTCATACCGTTCGTGATGCCGTGCTCCACGGCCCACAGAACGGCGCTGCCGTAATACGAGCCAGTGCTCACGTCGGCAAACGGATTGCGCGTGCTGGACGGCGCGGGCTTGCCCTCGTAGCGCCAGAGGAACGTGACGATCTGCGCACGGGTGCAGGTATTGTTCGGGCCAAACTCTGTCGCGCTCATACCATTCGTGATGCCGTGCTCGACAGCCCACAGAACGGCCTTGTAATAGTACTGCCCAGCCTTGACGTCGGCAAATGGGTTGGCACTGCTCGTCGGCTCCGGCTGCCCGGCCGCGCGCCACAGGAATGTCACGACCTGCGCACGTGTGCAACCCTCCTCGGGACTGAACGTCGTGGCAGAGGTGCCGTTCGTAACGCCGCCGCCGATCGCCCAGTCGATCGGATCATGCGCCCAGTTTCCGCGCACCGGCATGTCCGAGAAGACGCGGCCGGGGCAGTTGGATCCGTCGCAGGGCTGATAACCCGGCTGCACAGATTCACCCGGCCCATACAGAGCGACAAATGCATTTTCTGCTGACTCGCGCGGCGCTGTGGCGAACGTCAGCGCACCGTCGGCATCCGCAGCCCCCTGCGCAATGTAAAGCAGGTTTTCAGGAGCCAGAAGGTCGCCGTTTTTGTCCTTCGCCATGATCAGGACATACTGCTCTCCGCTCGTAAGGCCAGAGAAGCTGACCGTACTGCCGTCCGCCTTGCCCGTGTGCAGGCCGCGCACCACGGGAGCAGCCTGAGCGTCTTTTTCAGGCGTCCAAGGGACCCATTTCACTTTGCCGAAGGAGTAAATTGTCCCAATTGTTTTCTCCCAGGTACTGTTTTCGGCAGGATAATATGCCGTGACATCAACATTATCAAATGCAGCCCAATTAATGTCCGGTCCGTCACCGAAGAAATATAAGCTTGTCAGTTTGGAACTGTAAGAAAATGCATATCCCTCAATGTTTGTTATACTCGAGGGGAACATCAGACTTGTCAGTTCGGTACAGCCATCGAACGCCTTTGATTTGATCGTTGTTACACCCGCCGGGATTTCATATGCACCGGTTCGTCCGACCGGATAGCAGATCAATTCTGTTTTATCCTTATTCAAAAGCACTCCGCTTTCATCACTTGCATATGTTTCATTGCCTTCGTCGACCCAAATTGCAGTCAGACTGAAGCAGTTACTGAATATTTTTTCTCCCAACTCTGTAACACTTGCCGGTAACGTAATACTCGACAGGCTTCTGCAGCGATCGAATGCACCATATCCAATGCTGCTCACCCCTGACTCGATCGTTATATCACTCAGGCCAAAGCACCATCTGAAAGCTTCCATTCCAATGGTTTTTACGCTTGACGGAATCGTGATATGATTCAGAATCTCACATTGATCAAATGCATTTTTTCCAATGCTCGTTACTCCTGCAGGGATTGAAATCGTTCTGAGGCCAAAACATCTCGAAAATGCATAGTCACCAATGCTTGTTACACTTGCGGGAATCGTGAAGCTCCGTAATTCACTGCAGTTGTAGAACATACTGCCCGGAATTTTATCCATTCCCTCCGGGAGCGTAACATTGGCCAGAAGTTTACAACCACTGAAAACGCCGCCTTCGAGGTCCGTCACGCTGGACGGGATCGTAACGCTCGTGACTTTGCTGCATTCCTTGAACGCAGCCGCGCCGATCCTTGTCACGCTTGACGGGATCGTGATACTTTCCGCTTTGGAGCAATAAGCAAACGCCGACGCTTCGATACTTGTTACACCTTCCGGAATTGTAATATCCGTCAAGCTGGAGCAGCCATAGAAAGCCTTCTCATTGATTTTGGTTAAGCTCGAGGGAATTTTTACACTTTCCAGCTTGCAACAGTTCCAAAATGCTTCTTTTCCAATCTCTGTAATGCCATCCGGGAGCGAAATGCTCGTCATTTTATTGCAATTGAAGAACGCCACTCCCCCAATGCTGGTCACGCTCGACGGGATCACAATGCTTGCCAGCTTGTTGCAGTCAAAAAATGTAGCGTATCCAATGGATGTTATTCCCTCAGGAAGCGTGACACTGCGCAAATTACCACACTGTCCAAATACGCCGCCTTCAAGGTTCGTTACACCGAACGGAACTACAACGTCTGTCAGACCGGAGCATAGGGTGAACGCAGATGTTCCAATTCTTGTAACGCTCGATGCAATCGTAACATTCGTCATATGGGAGCAGCTATTGAACGCCTCGCTTCCTATGCTGGTAACGCCATCTTCGATCACGGCAGCATTTATCGTCCGACCGAACCACGGAGCTTTGTTATTTGAGTTGTAATTATACATATCTCCTGTGCCGGAGATCGTCAGAACACCGTTTTCATCCAGTGTCCACATCAGATTTTCTCCGCAAGTGCCGGAGTTGCTTTCCGGGGGCTCAGTTGGCTCGGTTGGTTCCGTCGGTGCAGCGGTCTCTGTCGGCTCACTCGGTTCCGTCGGTGCAGCGGTCTCTGTCGGCTCACTCGGTTCCGTCGGTGCGGCGGTCTCCGTCGGCTCGCTCGGCTCTGTCGGTGCAGCAGTCTCCGTCGGCTCGCTCGGTTCCGTCGGTGCAACAGTCTCCGTCGGCTCGCTCGGTTCCGTCGGTGCAGCGGTCTCCGTCGGCTCGCTCGGTTCTGTCGGTGCGGTGGTCTCCGTCGGCTCACTCGGTTCCGTCGGTGCGGTGGTCTCTGTCGGCTCACTCGGCTCTGTCGGCAGGGTTGGCTCATTTACCTCAACACGCAGGCTCTCACAAAGCGGAGTATAATCATTGGGCGAAAGTAAAAAAGCCTCCGCATGGAAATTCTGCGGCAGTGCGGTATCCAGAGGAAGGATCGCCGTCGAGTCGCTCGGTCGCACTGTTGTCTTAGCAGATGCGATCTGACGTCCGGATTCTTCCTCATACACAGCAACCACAAGCTCGGCATCCTCAGATACTGCAAATCGAACGGCAGCAATGCCGTCTTCAATTGTCAAATCCTGTAATCCTTCAGAATTGCCCACATTGGTCGATGTCCCGCCCTTCATTCCCGGCACGACTGCAACTGCAGCTGGCAGCATGCCAATCAGCAGGGTCAGGCAGAGTATGACGCTGATCATTCGCTTTTGCATAGTTCATCCTCCCATTTTATGTTCTTTTTCGATTACCAAGCAGATGGAACAAGTTTTCCTTTTCAGGCCTGACAGAAAAATCCGATATTTTGTTGTGTGAAAGCTTGTGTGTGAAAAGTATATCACCGTACACAGTCAAATTTCAACTATTTTAGCAAAATTTATTGCTTAATTTTATCTGTATTTCACAGGTTTCACGCCGATTCAGCCATATAAAAAGACGCCCCGCAATTTTGCAGGGCGTCTCTTTCCTCCATATTCCGACTCGTATTTCCTTTACGCTTCCTTCTTTTCGAACTCGTTCGCCACATTCTCCAGCAGCTGACGGATGGGCAGGTGCTGCGGGCAGACGGACTCGCACTTGCCGCACTTCACGCAGTCCGAGGCCTTATGACCGGGCAGTGCGTAGACGGCATTGTAGTAATAATCCGTATGCCAGTCGTGGTAGATCTGCTTCGCGTTCATCGTAGCGAACAGTTCCGGGATGGCGATCTGCTTCGGGCAGCCGTCCGTGCAGTATCGGCAGCCGGTGCACGGGATGAGGTTCTTGCTGCGGAAGATTTCCTGCACCTTCGCGATGGCAGCAAGCTCCGTTTCGCCCAGCGGCTTGAAGTCCTTCATGAACGAGATATTGTCCTGCACCTGCTCTAGCGTGCTCATACCGGAGAGCACCATCAGCATGCCGGGGAAGCCCGCAGCGAAGCGGATGGCATAGCTGGCCGGGCTGCCGCCATGCAGGGCATCCAGAACAGCGCGTGCATCGTCCGGCAGCTTGACAAGGTTTCCACCCTTGACCGGCTCCATGACGATGACCGGCTTGTTGAACTTCCGGCAGACCTCATAGCACTTGCGGCTCTGGACAGAGGGATCGTCATAGTCAACATAATTGAACTGGATCTGCACGACTTCGATCGCGGGATACTCTGTCAGGATCTGCTCGAGCAGCTCGGGGCGGCCATGAAACGAAATGCCGACGTGGCGGACCTTGCCCTCTTCCTTCAGAGCAAACGCCGTCTCATAAGCGCGGCAGGCCTTGAAATGGCCATAGTTCTCCAAGCACTGCGAATGCATGAGGTAGAAATCAAAATAATCGACGCCGCAGGCCTCGAGCTGGCTCTCGAACACCGGGCGGATGTCCGCCTCGGTCTTGAAAAAGTTCTCCGTCAGCTTGTCCGTCAGGATGTAGCGGTCGCGCAGATAACGGCTCGTCAGGCAGGTCTTGAGCGCCTTTTCGCTCTTGCCCTGCAGATAGCCGTGCGCCGTGTCAAAATAGTTGAAGCCTGCGTCCAAAAATGCGTCTACCATGCGGTTCGTCTCCGCGATATCGACCTCGCCGTCCTGCATCGGAAGGCGCATAAAGCCAAAACCGAAGTTCTTTTTGATCCGTTCCATGTCCGCTTCTCCTTTCGTGTCATATTTTTTATATTGGACCGCAGAGGGCCTGCAGTCACTTCGTTTTTTGACCCTTTTCCATTAATAAAGGGATAACCTGCGTTGAGTTTATGATACCATACTTTTTTATGGATTGCAATTCGCGAAACAATTCTTCCCGTGCGCCGTCTTGATGGATACAAGGGGGTCAGCGCAGCAGGCTGACCGGATCCATACAGAAAAGGGAGGCATTTTTTATGAAGAAGACGTTCCTGCTCCTCGCACTGGTCTGCGTTCTCGTGCTGCTTGCGGCCTGCGGCAGCAAGCCCGCCCCGACGGAACCCGCGCCGACCGAGCCAACCTCATCGCGCGATCTGCAGATGCTCTATCAGAGCGGCATCACCGCCATGGGCGCGGACGCGCCGGTCCTGTTCCCGGTCTCGGACATTTCGGAGCTGAGTCCCCTGTTCCCCGGACTGGAAGAAATTTCGTTCCGGCAGGTCAGCGGCGGCCTCTCCCCCGTGACCGGCGCGCCGGACGAGGTCGTTCTGCTTGAGGTTGAGAACAGCGCCGACGTGCAGAAGGTCGTGGACATTCTCCAGAAGGCCGTGGACGAGGGCGCCGTCGAGAGCGAGGGCACAGACGAGGCGATCACCGCGGCATGGAAGGACAATGCCAGCATCACGACGGATGGAAACTATATCTGCCTTGCCGTTTTCATGAACGGCGTATCGATCCCCGCCGAATTTATGCTTCCCTGAATTTGGAACGAAAATCGCGTCCGTCATGTTGGCATACCAACATATTTGCGTGCAGTCATTTGGTATGATGTGTCCATGAAGTGAACCCCAAACCACAAGAAGGAGTTTTCCCATGGACCACAACATGTTTTGCTTTCAATGTGAGCAGACCGCAGGCTGCACCGGCTGCACGAGCCGCGGCGTCTGCGGCAAGGACGCGCAGACTGCGCAGGTGCAGGACCGGCTGACCGGAGCACTGATCGGTCTGGCGCGCGCGGCGGACACCAGCCCGGATGCCGGTCCGGAGACCTGGCAGCTGATGATCGAGGGCCTGTTCGCCACGCTGACGAACGTCAATTTCGATCCGGACAGCCTGAACGCCCTGGCCGGGCGCGTCCGGGCCGAGAAGCAGCGCCTTGTGCCGGACTGTGCCGTCTGCACCGCGCCCTGCGGCCGCACGGGCGACTATGATCTGGCGCAGCTCTGGGGCGCACAGGAGGACATCCGCAGCCTGAAGTCCCTGCTGCTGTTCGGCAGCCGCGGCATGGCAGCCTATGCCTATCATGCCATGGTGCTCGGCTACCGGGACGAGACCGTCGAGCGCTTCCTTTCTAAAGCTCTGTTTGCCGTCGGCGAGGACTGGAGCATGGAGGAGCTGCTGCCGCTCGTACTGGAGCTGGGCGAGGTCAACCTGCGCTGCATGGCGCTGCTGGATAAAGCCAACACCGAATGCTTCGGCAAGCCGACGCCGGTCCATGTGCCGTTCACCGTGGAGCCCGGACCGTTTATCGTTGTGTCCGGTCATGACCTGCACGACCTGAAGCTCCTGCTGGAGCAGACGGCTGGCCGTGGCATCGCAGTCTATACGCACGGCGAGATGCTCCCGGCGCACGCCTACCCGGAGCTGAAAAAATATCCCCATCTCAAGGGGAATTTCGGCACGGCATGGCAGAACCAGCAGAAGGAATTTGCAGACCTGCCCGCGCCGATCCTGTTCACGACGAACTGCCTCATGCCGCCGCGCCCGTCCTACGCCGACCGCGTGTTCACCACAGCCGTCGTCGGCTATCCTGACATTCCGCACATCGGCGCGGAAAAGGACTTTACGCCTGTCATCGAGCGGGCGCTGGAGTTGGGCGGCTATGCGGAGACACAGCACCGCACCGGCATGAACGGCGGCACGGGCACGACCACGGGCTTTGCACACGACGCCGTGCTGGCAAACGCCGCGCAGATCGTCGAGGCCGTGCGCTCCGGCGCGATCCGCCACTTCTTCCTGGTCGGCGGCTGCGACGGCGCGCGCGCAGGACGGAATTACTACACGGAATTCGTCCGCCAGACCCCGCCGGACACCGTCGTGCTGACGCTCGCCTGCGGGAAATACCGCTTCCACGATATGGACCTCGGTACCGTCGCAGGCCTGCCGCGCCTGCTGGACATCGGCCAGTGCAATGACGCCTACAGTGCCATTCAGATCGCACTGGCGCTGGCGGAGGCCTTCCAGTGCGGTGTGAACGACCTGCCGCTTTCCATGGTCCTGTCGTGGTATGAGCAGAAGGCCGTCTGCATTCTGCTGACGCTCCTGCACCTCGGCATCCGGAATATCCGCCTCGGCCCGACGCTCCCGGCCTTCCTGTCGCCCAATGTGCTGCAGTACCTCGTGGACCACTATGCCATTGCGCCCATCACCACCCCGGAGGCGGACCTTGCCGCTCTTCTGGGCTGATCAGCTCAAAAAATGGAGCACCCGCGTCATGCGAGTGCTCCAATTTTTTACAGAATCATTGCAGGCTTTCAAAATCCCACTTCCGCCGCCGGTTATTACGCAGCAGCCGCAGGCGGCTCGCCTCCTCGTGCGCATAGCCGTCGCCGAGGGCAGCAGCCTGATCGTACAGCGCAATGGCCCGGTCCAGATCGCACGGGACGCCGCAGCCCGCCTCATAGCATTCCGCAAGGCAGCTCAGTGCCTGCACGTCGCCCTGCTCCGCTGCGCGCGTATAAAGCTCCGCAGCACGCGCCCGGTCCTGCTCCACACCGTTCCCGGTAAAGTACAGGTTTCCGAGGGCGCACTGGGCCTGTGCATCCTCCTGCTCCGCCGCCAGCGCATACAGCTCGACCGCCCGGGCCATGTTCCGTTCCAGTCCGATGCCGTGCTCATAGCAGAGTCCCAGCTCATACTGTGCAGGCGGAAAGCCGAGGGCGGCACTGTCCCGAAACAGCTCAGCCGCAGTCCGCTCATCCTGCTTTGTTCCCTTGCCGATCACATAGCAGGCCCCAAGGAAGCAGCGGCCTGCCGCATTCTCCGGCGAGGTCCGGCTGAGCCAGTAGAATGCGGCGTCCGGGTCTTCCGGGACACCGTTGATCCCATAAAAATAGTTGATGCCAAGCTCCGTGATGGCGGCTTCATTGCCGTTCTCCGCCGCCTGAAGGCAGGCATCGAGCCGGGCCTGCTTCTGCTGCGCGAGGCGCACCAGCTCCGGCGAGAGCGATACGGCAGAGACGTTCCATTCCTCATTCTGCATGGGGGATCTCCTCCTCACAGCGCGTGAGCAGCTCCTGCAGCTTTTTGGCAACGGTCTCCACCACGCAGTAGCACGGGTCCTCATAGCCGTCGATCTCCAGCCCGCGCAGCTCATCGCACCAGAGCGTTTCAAACTGCCCGAACACGTTCGTCAGCTCCTCCACGAGCGCGGCGCCGACCGGATTGTCGCTGTTCCATTCGCCGTTTTCCGTTGTCATCAGGCCGAGGATCGCGGTCCCCGCCGTCAGCGCGCCGCAGCAGGAAAGGCCTGTCTGCATGCCGCTGCCCAGCAGCGTGAACAGCTTCCGCGCCTGCTCCGGCAAATGCAGATGGTAGTATTCCTCGCAGCCCAGCAGGATGGATTCTGCGCAGCTGTAGTTCGTTCCGATATGATAGCGATTGACGATTTCGTATAATTCCATGCTGTCTCCTGACCGCAAGTTCCCCCGGAGCCGAAGCTCCGGGGGTTCATTTATAATGTTAACGATAGAGATAAGAATAGCTGTCGCGGATCGTGCGCACGAGCAGGGCAGCATCGGCGGGCAGCTCGTCCGGATCGCCGACGGTCTCCGTCGTGAGACGGGCGCGGACCTTGCCGTCCGGCAGGAAGCAGAAGCCGAAGTTTCTGGAATCGTCCATGTCCTCCGTCGTCTGGAACAGCGTCAGCTTATCCTTGCACGGCTCGGAGGAGTACGGACAGAAGGCCGTGCAGTTGCCGCACTCGTTGCACATTTTGTCGACGTGCACGATCTCCGTGCGGCCGTCCGGCAGGCGAACGGCGACGTTGGCGCGGTTCGGGCAGACGTCCACGCAGTTCTGGCAGACGGTGTCGCAGCTCAGGCAGCGCTCGCCCTCGCAGCAGGCCTTGCCCGGTGCGCGCAGGATGCCCTTGCGGGCGATAGCCTCGGCCTCTGTGGGATGGGCCTCCGCCGGGATGTCATAGGTGTGCGGCGCGCCGATGACGGCCTCCGCAAAGCGGGCTGCGTCTGCGATGCCTTCCACGACCGTAGCCGGGCCGCGCAGCGCATCACCGGCAGCATAGACGCCGGGAACGTTCGTGCAGAAGGCTGGACGGCCCTTCGCGCTGAGCGTGATGCCGTTGTCCGTAAACACCTGCTCCTCGACCTGCTCGCCGACGGCGGAGATCACGAGGTCGCACGGCAGCTCGACCGTCTCGCCGGTCGGAACCGGGCTGCGGCGTCCGGAGGCATCCGGCTCGCCGAGGCGCATCTTCTCACACGTCAGGACGCCGTTCTCCTGTTTGACGGGCGCAGCCAGCTCGAGGAAGTCCACGCCATCCTGCATGGCAAGCTCCAGCTCCTGCGCATCGGCGGGCATAAAGCGGCGCGTTCTGCGGTAGACGAGCGTCACGGACGCCGCGCCGCCGCGCTTTGCCACGCGGACAGCATCCATGGCGGTGTTGCCGCCGCCGACGACGGCGACATGGCCGAGCGGCTCGTTCGCACCGGCCTTGCGCTCCTGCATCCAGCCGATGACACCGCGGACGTTGCCGGGGATGTTCAGCTTGCCGGGCTTCCATGCGCCGGTGGCATAGAGAATGTGGGTATAGCCCATTTTGTGCAGCTCTTCGACGGAGGGAGCCTCGGTATTCAGGCGGACCTCCGCGCCGTAGGCCTGCATAAGGGCGATATCGCGGTCAATGGCCTCGTCCGAGATGCGGAACGCCGGGATGACATGGCGGACGATGCCGCCGAGCTTGCCGGTGCGCTCAAAGATGGTGCAGGCCACGCCTGCACGGCTGAGGAAGTAGGCCGCAGCAATGCCGGTCGGGCCGCCGCCGATGATGGCAGCGCGCTTGCCGGGAACGGGAGCCGGGCGGACGATGGATGCCATTCTGGCATCGATGCCCTTCTCGGCCGCCAGCAGCTTGGCCGCGCGGATCTGGACGGGATCCTCATAGAAATTGCGGGTGCACTTGCCCATGCAGCGGTGCGCGCAGATCGTGCCGGTGATGAACGGCAGGGCGTTGCGCTCCGTGATGAGGGCCAGCGCCTCGTTATACAGGCCCTTGCGGCACAGCTCGAGATACTCGGGGATGTCCTGTGCGATGGGGCAGCCGCCGCGGCAGGGGGCGGAGTAGCAATCGAACCAGGGCACCTTTTCCTCGGACTTGCGCGTGGGCAGCGGCTTGACGGGCTTACAGTGGTGCGGATCCGTGCGGCAGGCGGCGGACAGAGCCGCAATGGCCTCGGTGTCCGTGCCGTCAAACGGGCGGAACGGCATGCCGGCCGTCTTTTCGGCCATCTGGGTCAGGCGGTTGTAGCCGCCCGGCTTCAGGATCGTCGTGGCGACGGTGACGGGCCAGATCCCGGCCGCCAGCAGCTTGTCGCAGTTGAAGAAGTCTGCGCCGCCTGCGAACGAGATCTTCATCTTGCCGCCGAACTGCGCGGAGATGCGGCGGCACATTTCGATGGTCAGCGGGAACAGGGAGCGGCCGGACATGTACATCTCGTCGTTCGGCAGCTCGCCGCGCGTCGTGTCGACCGGGAACGTATTCGACAGCTTCAGGCCGAACTGCAGCTTCTCGCGGTCCGCCAGCGCCTGCAGACGCTCAAACATCGGGACGGCATCCTTCCACTGCAGGTCCTCGTTGAAATGATGATCGTCGAAAACGATATAGTCATAGCCCATGGAGTCGAGGATGGCGCGGGCATCGTGATAGCCGAGGATCGTCGGATTGCACTTGACGAACGTGTGCACATGCTTCTCCGTCAGCAGATAGGACGCAATGCGCTCGATCTCATCGGGCGGGCAACCGTGCAGCGTCGAGAGCGTGACACTGTGCGAGACTTGCGGCGAGATGGAAGCGATAAACTCCGCTTCCTCCGGGAACAGCTCCGTCAGGACCTTGCGGCACTCGGCAAACACCGGCAGCTGCGAAGCGTCCTTCATGGATTCGATGTAATGATCGATCTTCGGACCGCGGATGCCCTCGAGATCATAGCCGACGGACATGTTGAACACAAAGCCGTCCGGGTCACCGTAATGCCAGACCTTCGCCATGATCTTCAGAGCGAACCACGCCTTGACATACTCATCGAGCGCCTGACCGACCTCCAGCTCCGTGGACCACTCCTGGTTGTAGCCCTCGTCGTCTGCAAGGATGCAGGGACGCGGCACACAGGCGGCAAGCTCTGCACCGTCCATCTTCTGAACGGTCTTGACTTCAAAAAAGCGCGCGCCTGCGACGTAGGCGGCGATGATATTCTGCGCCAGCTGGCTGTTCGGGCCTGCGGCGGGGCCAAACGGGCTTTCGATCTTCTCGCCGAAGATCGGAAACGTCTTGGCCGGGTCGGCGATCCAGCGCTTGTGCACGTCGAAGACGTCGCCGGTCTTCTCCCGCTCTGCGAGGATCCAGTTCATCAGGCTGCGGAACGGAATGGGATACATTTTCTCAGACATGGGATCATCCTCCTGTGATGCTTGTTGCGGCGCCGCGCGCACCCCGGGTAAGACGGGCGCGGCGCAGGATCATATTTGACGGAAATGAATTATAAATTAGTAGGTGCAGTCGTTCAGCGCGCCCCAGAGCTTCTTGGATTCCTCGAGGATGTGCGCATTGACAGCTTCTTCGTCGACGCCGATAAGCTCGCGGTCCTTCATGAGGAGCTTGCCGTTGGCAATCGTCGTCTGGCACTGGCGGCCGGTCATGCCGAAGATCATATGGCCGTCGATGTTCGCATCTGAGAACGGGGTGAACGGCTTGTAGTCCATGACGATGACGTCCGCCGCCGCGCCCGGTTCCAGCACGCCGAGAGGCGCGTCAAAGTAGCGCGCGCCGATCTTCGCGTTGTTCTTGAAGAGCATGTCCGTGACCTCGCACCACGCGACATTCGGTGCGCAGGCGTTGCTCCGCTGCGAGCAGAGGGCTACCTTCAGAGACTCGAGCATATCATTCGTGTAGGCGTCCGTGCCCATGCCGAGGAGGATGCCCGCCTTGGACAGCGGCAGCACCGGGCAGATGCCGACGGCATTGCCCATATTGGACTCCGGGTTATTCACGACCATGGTATCGGTGTTCTTGATGAGTTCGATCTCCGCCGTGTTGACATGGATGCAGTGGCCGAGGATCGTCTTCGGGCCGAGGATGCCGTGGTCCTGCAGGCGCTGCACGGGACGGCGGCCATAGTTCTGCAGGCTGTCGTAGACATCGTTCATGCCCTCGGAAACGTGGATGTGATAGCCGGTGCGGCCGTTGTTCGCTGCGACCATACGGTCGAACGTCTTGTCGGAGATGGTGAACAGGGCATGTCCGCCGAACATGGCGGCGAGCATGGGGTCCTTCTCCTTCTCGCACCAGGTAATGAAGTCGGCATTCTCCTGGATGGCCTGCAGGCACTTCTCCTCGCCGTCGCGGTCGGAGACCTCGTAGCACAGGCAGGAGCGGATGCCGAACTGCTTTGCCGACTCCGCGATCTGGAACAGACTGCCGGGGATCTCACAGTAGGAGGCGTGGTGATCGAAGATCGTCGTCACGCCCTGCTTGATGCAGTCGATGTACAGAGCGTCGGCCGAGGCCTTTGTGCCCTTGAGCGTCAGCTTGCGGTCAATAGCCCACCAGGTACCGTCGAGCACCTCATAGAAATTCGTGGGGTTGTTGCCCTTGATGGAAAGACCGCGGGCCAGTGCGGAATAAATATGCGTGTGGGCGTTGATGAACGCCGGCATGATGACGCCGCCGCGTGCATCAAGAAACTCCGCCTCGGGATATCTGGCGCGGAGCGCAGCGGTCTCGCCGACCGCTTTGATCTTTGTCCCGTCAATGCAGACGGCGCCGTTCTCCAGATACGGAAGGGCCTGACTGCGGGTGATCAGTCTGCCGTTTCCAAGAATATACATGCTCGTGTACCTCCTGTTTGTGATTTCCATGGCGTGAATAAAACAAAAATGGGGATGCAGAACCATTCGTTCAACATCTCCACTCAAGAATCCCTGAGTGATAGTCGGAAGCCCGTGCGCGCAGCACTTCGTTACAGCTATCAATCTGAAATTGTAACTCTATTATACACAACGCTCCCTGTTCCCGCAAGGCTTTTTCGGAGGCAAATCCGACCAAATTTTTGTCGAGAATTTTGGCAGTATTGCACAAATACTTCCGTGAATAAATGTTACAAGCATGTTAGTGTCTGTAACACTTTTCCTCAAGAATGCGGAGTTTTGAAGGATATCAAAAAGAGTCTGCTGTTATCTGCCGTATTTCGTTCTGAAACTGCACAGTCTGGGGCGAAACCTCAATATCTATCGAAATATCGTTTAAAATGGAACGCGATATTTTTTCACATAATTTTGCCAGAAAGGGCTTGCAAAAGGCTTTCATATGTAGTAAACTATGGTCAAAAGTTATTCGCGTTTTTCCTCTATTTCAGATATAGATATTTACATCGGATAAATTCTTTAACATTTTATCCGATTCTTTTTGAACGCAAAACTGCAGCACCATTCATCTCGTTATATGCTATTCTCAAAAACGAAAAACGCCCATTGCGTTACAGAACGCAGAAAATTTGCGGCACTCACCTGCCGAAGAGTCGTTAGAGGAGGAAACACCATGAAACGCATCAAACGAACGCTTGCTGCTCTGCTCACCGTCGTCCTGACGCTGGCCCTGCTCGGCGAAGCCGTCTTCGCAGACAACAGTGAGCAGCCCGTCTGGCCCGAAGAGGGCGCGATCCAGCTCAGCAAAAGCGCTGCCGCTGTCGAGGGAAAGGAAAACACATGGGAGGTCACGCTCGGTATTCAGGGCAAAAATTATAAGACGACCTCCGACGTCGTGCTGGTCATCGATAATTCGAACAGCATGTACGACAACAGCCGCATGGCAAAGACAAAAGCCGCTGCAAACGCCTTTGTAGACACGCTGCTCACCGAGGAAAGCACCACGCGCATCGCGCTGGTCGTCTACAATCTCGAAGAAACCCATACCGGATTCTATACTTACGCGGGCAAAGAATCATTGAAAAGTCAAATCAATGCGATCACTCAGAACCAAAGCGATGGCGGCACCTTTACGCAGCTTGGCCTTCATACAGCCCGTACCCTGCTGAACTCCGCGGAATCCACCGGGCAGAATAAGAGCATCGTGCTGCTGAGTGATGGGGAACCGACCGAGTCTTACCGTGTTTCGCAGGTTACGGCCGACATCAGCTTTGACGGATTTAATATTGATGTAAAATCAAACTGCGGTAAATTTAGCAGCAGTCATAAGACTCCTGATCTCAGCGTATCCGTAAATTACAAAGCCGGAACGCCCGAAATTGTTTCCTGTGATTATACGCAAACAGTTGGTGACGGAACGTCTACTACAAATAGTTATAGCGTCTCCAGTACGATCAACACTGCACTAAACCACGGAAGTACCAGTGGCAGTGTAAAGTGCAGTCATTTCCTTGGTATTGGTCAACAGGATTGGCCGTATGTGATCAACGAGAATTACAGTAACGGGCAGGAGCTCTCCACTGGCACAGTCTCTGGAAATGGTCTACCCGCAAAGGACTTTACTTTCTCTACCAAAGTTGCCGCTCGAGTAACCATGCAGATTTCGAATCATGGACTCCCCACGATTTGGGAGGCCCAGCAGGCCACTGCAGAGGGCACTACCGTTTACACCGTCGCCTTCCAGGCAGGCACCGACGGCGAACGCGTTTTGAAAGCCTGTGCCACGAATCCGACGAAGGGCTTCTTCGCTATCTCCTCCTCGACGAACATTGAGACCGCGCTGAAGGACGCCTTCACCTCAATTGCGGGCAGCATTTCCATTGCGGCCCGCGCCGGCTCCGTCGCCGACACGATGGGTGACAAAGTTCAGCTTGTCTTCAAGGACGCCGCGCCCATCATCACGACCGATATGGCCGTCTATGCTGCAGGCAACGCCGACGTCTACATCAGTCAGGGCACGGCCTCCTATGACTCCGCGACCCGCGCCATTCACTGGACGGTCGGCAACGTCAGCGAGCAGGATAAGCCCGTCATGAAGTACCGGGTCACCATCAAGTCCGGTTGTAACCCGTCCACTGGTGAAACGCTTCTCACGAATGAGCAGGCCACCTTCTCCTACATCGACTACCTCGGCCGTGATGCCGAAGCCGAATTCCCGAAGCCCGAGGTCACCGTGGGCGGCGGCAAGCTGCTCGTTCACTGGTATCAGGTAAACGATAAGGGCCTGCCTGTCAACGCGCAGGGCACCGTGGTCGAGTCCCCCGCCCTCGCCCATCAGGTCCAGCCTGCGGAATACCACAGCGTGAACGGCTCGACCGGTCTGCTCTATAACACGCCCTATACCGTGGACCACAAGATCTTCGACGGCTACACCTACTACGGCAGTTATATCCTGAATGACGGCAGACTGACCGAAGGCGACAGCGCCACCGTCACGCTGACGGCCGTGAGCTCCAACCAGGACCTCTGGTTCGCCTATGGGCGTGATTTCAAGGTCGCGCATGTGCAGAACGGCACCGTCGTTCAGACCGACACCCACGCCGTGACGGAGCATTTTGATCTCACGGCGCAGGTACTCACCGGGCATCTCTATGGCGGCGCATTCTCTGCCGAAGCCTGTGGCGCAGACAGTGTCCAGAGCTTTGCCGCCGGGCAGAACGCCATGGACTTCACCCCGGTGGCCGGAGCCACCTACTATATCTGGGAACCGAGTGATGTTTATCTCGCGCCGCGTAACTATAACGTCTGGCAGCATGTCTACGGCGGCTCGAACGGCGAGCGCGGCGTCATCGCAACGTATCTGCTGACGACCATTGACCGCACGCTCTATCAGGAGGTCGGCTTCCTGTCCGGTGGCAGCAGCTATGTGTCCGAAAAGGACGGCGCGTCGATTGCCTACGGCGTCGTGAATGCAAACAAGGGCAGCAAGCTTTACCAGCAGCTCTTTGTCCGCGACGGCAGCTTAAACGCGACTGAGGGAATCGAGGCCACGAGCCGCGACGACGGCTACATTGGCCTGTATCGCTGGACGGACGGCGCGTTCTATCAGAAGGACGCCGCATTCTCCTTCCAGCCCTATTGGATCACGCTTGACGGCATCCGTGTCACCGGCACGAGCGTGCGCACCTGCACCTATCGCGGCACCGGCACGACGGATGATCATCAGAGTCTTGGCATCTCAGCTAAAACGACCGGCTCGGCCCGTACGGTAGTCTCTGCTGCCGAAACCACCATCCGCTTCGCCGAGACCTATTCCCTTGACGCTGCGACGGACGCCCCTGTCGCTCCGCCCGAGCCGGAGCCCGAGACCGTTACGCTGACCCTGCATGAGGGCACGGACACCCGCACCCTCACCGTCCTGACCGGTGATCAGCGCGGCAAGGTCGCCCCGGCCGAGCTTGGCGGCAAGGTCTTCGCAGGCTGGTATACAGACGACGCCTACCGCACGCCTGCCGATCTTTCCAATGTGCAGGAGAACCGCACGCTCTACGGCAAGTACGTCAGTTATAATTACCTGCGCGTGGAATATCAGCGCAACAGCTTCCTGCAGGGCAACAGCATCACGCTGCTCTCCGCCGTCGACGGCCGCGGCTTTGCAGAGACGGGCTTTGTCATCAACGGAAAGCGCGTCGCCGTACCGCAGCTGACTGAGCGCTTCCGCGTCTTTACGGCGCAGATGGTCTTTGGCCGCAGCGTCAGCCGTGACGCGCTGCTGATGACGATGCCCTACTCCCTGCAGGGCCTGCAGCGCGGCGCTGCGATCGAGATCACGCCGTACTGGGTCACGCCGGACGGAACGACCGTCTACGGCGAGGCGCGCACGCTGATCTACGAGTACTTCACCCTCCGTGGGTAAGAACAGGAGGAATCACAATGGATGATATCATGAATGCAGAGCTGACAGACATTCTGAAAGCCAATAATATTGAAATTCCCGTTTCGGGCGGCGGCGGTCTGCAGAGCATCGGCCCCGGCATGTATCTCTTCACCATGCCTGACGGCAGGCAGATCACGTTCAATGACGCAGGCGAGATCACGAATATTCAATAAACCACCTTATGGGGAGGCACTGCCTCCCCACAACTGTATTCGCTCAATTTGGTAAGGAGACATCTATGGAGCTGACCGTCGTGCTGGCAGGGATCCCGGTCCGCCTTTCCCTGCGCAGCCCGGCCTATGCGGCATGCTTTCAGCCGTTTTGGACGGAGGCTGACCCGGTCGCAGCCGCCCGGGTCCCGGAGGATGCGCTCAAAGAGGCCGCACCGCACTACGAGGCCGGTACCACGCCGGAGCAGGTCGAATATCTGGAGCTCGGTCCTCGTGTCTGCGATGCCCTGCTCCCCTACGGCCGCATACTGTTCCACGGTGCTGCCATTCTCTGGCGCGGGCGCGTATGGGTTTTTACCGCAAACAGCGGGACCGGTAAGACAACGCAGTACATGCTCTGGAAGCTGTGCTTCGGCAGCGAAATAAAAATTCTGAACGGAGATAAGCCCCTGCTGGAATTCCGCAAGGACGGCATTCTCGTCCATCCCTCGCCCTGGCGCGGAAAGGAGGGCCTCGGCTCTCTGGATGCTGCCCCGCTCGGCGGCATCATTCTGCTGGAGCAGAGCGAAGAGAACCGCATGCGCCGTCTGCTCCCGGCTGAGGCAGCCGGGCCGCTGCTGACGCAGCTGCTGTTTACCCGCAAGAACGCGGACGACGTCCGCGCAGCCTGTGCGCTGGAGGAGCGCCTGCTGGCGCAGGTACCCGTCTGGCTGCTGCAAAACCGCGGCGACGCGGCCTCGGCCGCTCTGTGCCGCGATACCCTGATGGAGGCGCAAACATGACATACACCTTACAGAAAGATGTGGCGCTCGTGACCGTGTGCGACGAGCATTTTCTGGTTGCCGCCGGGCAGGCCCGCGGCAAGGTCCCTGCCGTGAAGGGCATCAACCGGCCGGGAGCCTATTTCTGGAACCTTCTGCAGCAGAAGCTGCCGGAGGATGACATTCTCCGCCACACAGCAGCGGATTATCACATTCCCATCGAGAAGGCCGCACTGGCACTGCGCCGCTTCGCCGCGCTGCTGGCCGCCGAGGGCTATCTGACCATGGCAGGATGAGCCTCAAAAGCGCTCCGACTTCGCTGTCGGGGCGTTTTTTGTGGGAAAAAGCTTGTAATATGGGCATGATTCGAGTATAATAGATTGCAAATCGAATTCAGCGCAACGCTTCGGCGGACCCTGAAACACAAGAGAGGTTGAAGTCATTATGGAGCTCGTAACTGTTCGAGACCTGTTCAAGCACACCGCAGACTACGCCGGGAAGACGGTCTCCGTCGGCGGCTGGGTGCGCTCCGTCCGCGCGTCCAAGACGTTCGGCTTTATCGTCCTGAGTGACGGCACGTTCTTCCAGCCGCTGCAGGTCGTCTATCATGATACGATGGATAATTTTGCCGCCATTTCCAAGACGAATGTCGGTGCTGCTCTCATCGTCCGCGGCAAACTCGTCGAGACGCCGGACGCCCGCCAGCCCTTTGAGCTGCAGGCCGAGGAGGTCACGGTCGAGGGCGCTTCCACGCCGGACTATCCCCTGCAGAAAAAGCGCCACACGCTGGAATATCTGCGCACGATGACGCACCTGCGCCCGCGCACGAACACCTTCCAGGCCGTATTCCGCGTCCGCAGCCTCGCTGCCTATGCCATTCACCAGTTCTTCCAGGAGCGCGGCTTCGTCTATGTCCATACGCCGCTCATCACCGGCTCCGACTGTGAGGGCGCAGGCGAAATGTTCCAGGTCACGACGCTGGACCTCAACAACGTACCCCGCACGGAGGACGGCAAAGTCGACTATACGAAGGACTTCTTCAACAAGCCGACGAACCTGACCGTTTCCGGCCAGCTCAACGGCGAGACCTATGCCATGGCCTTCCGCAACATCTACACGTTCGGTCCGACGTTCCGCGCCGAGAATTCCAACACGACGCGCCACGCCGCCGAGTTCTGGATGATCGAGCCGGAGATCGCATTTGCCGACCTGAGCGACGATATGCGCCTTGCCGAGGATATGATCAAGTATATCATCTCCTATGTGCTGGAAAACGCTCCGGAGGAGATGAGCTTCTTCAACCAGTTCGTGGATAAGGGCCTGCTGGAGCGCCTGCACCACGTCATGACGTCCGACTTCGGCCATGTGACCTATACCGAGGCCATTTCCCTGCTCGAGCCGCACAACGACCAGTTCGAGTATCCGGTCCATTGGGGCAGCGACCTGCAGACCGAGCACGAGCGCTACCTGACCGAAGTCGTGTTCCAGCGGCCTGTCTTCGTCACGGACTACCCGAAGGAGATCAAGGCCTTCTACATGAAGCTGAACCCGGACGGCAAGACCGTCGCTGCCATGGACTGCCTCGTCCCCGGCATCGGCGAGATCATCGGCGGCAGCCAGCGTGAGGACGACCTCGAGACGCTGCGCAACCGCATGCATGAGCTTGGCCTGAAGGAAGAGGACTACGGTTTCTATCTTGACCTGCGCAAGTACGGCTCTGCCCGCCACGCCGGCTTCGGCCTCGGCTTCGAGCGCTGCGTCATGTACCTGACCGGCATGGGCAATATCCGCGACGTCATCCCCTTCCCGCGCACAGTCAACAACTGCGATCTTTGATCGTGATCTCAATAAAGCAGCCGCAGGCCCGTTACCGGACCTGCGGCCTCTTTTCGTCAAAAACGCCGCTGCAGGCCTTCTGCAGCGGCGTTTGGTTATTCAGCAGTAAAAATCGCGGATCTTCTTGGCGCGGCTCGGATGGCGCAGCTTGCGGATTGCCTTGTTCTCGATCTGGCGGATGCGCTCGCGCGTGACGCCGAAGATCTGGCCGACCTCCTCGAGCGTGTGCGTCTTGCCGTCGTACATGCCGAAGCGCAGGCGCAGGACGTCTGCCTCACGCTCTGTCAGCGTGTTGAGGATCTCGCTGAGCGCCTCGGCCAGCAGCGTGTTGCTCGTGGCATCCGCCGGGCCCGGCGTGTTGTCATCCTCAACGAAGGAGCCGATGGTCGTATCCTCCTCGTCGCCGACCGGCGTATCGAGCGACAGCGTGTCCGCCGCCGTGCGGTTCGCCTCGATGATCTTCTCGATAGGGAGGTTCAACTCCTCGGCGATCTCCTCGAGCGTCGGCTCGCGGCCAAGCTCCTGCACGAGCTTGCGGTTGCAGCGCGTTGCCTTGTTGATGACCTCCACCATATGCACCGGAACGCGGATCGTTCTTGCCTGATCGGCAATGGCGCGCGTGATCGCCTGCCGGATCCACCAGGTCGCATATGTAGAGAATTTATTTCCCTTTGTATAGTCGAACTTATCCACCGCGCGGATCAGGCCCGTGTTGCCCTCCTGAATGAGGTCGAGGATATGCAGGCCGCGGCCGGAATACTTCTTCGCAATGGAGACGACAAGGCGCAGGTTTGCCTCGGTCAGCTTGTTTTTGGCCTCCTGATCGCCCTCGGCGACGCGGCGGGCAAGATCCTGCTCCTCCTCTGCGGAGAGCAGCGGTACCTGACCGATCTCCTTCAGATACATGCGGACGGGATCGTCCAGATTATATTCTGCTGCCAGCTCGACCGGATCGACCAGCGATTCTTCCTCATCCAGGTCCGCGCCGGTCATGTCGAGGTCGTCCAGCAGGCCCTGCATCGGGTCGGAATCGTTCTCGGTGTCCCCGCTCACGATCTGAATGCCGATGGATTCAAACGTGTCGTAGACCTGTTCGATCTTATCCACGGAAAGATCCATTTTTTCCAGCGCGGCCATCAGCTCCGAGGAGCTGAGCATGCCATCGCGGCGGCCCTTGCTGATGAGCGCGTTCAGAGGAGCCATCAGTTCCTCTGTCGATTTTCCGTTTTTCTTCGAGGTAGCCATAGCGCACTTCCTTGCAGCTTGATAAGATGCGCTCTTTCGGGCGCATCGGAACTCATTATACCGCGTTTTCTGCGTCAAAGCAAGAGTTTTTCAGAATTTTTATCGAAAAAACGCAGAAATATTCCCGTTCTGCCGCAGCCCGCAGCGCATGGCCATTTCCGTCCGGCTATTTCACAGGATTCCCGGTTCGATCTCACAATATACCCGTCTGCTCGTCTTTTTCTGCGGGCTCCGGATCGGGCAGGACGCCATGGTTAATGAGCTCGCAGCGGTTGATGGGCGTGCCGAGCGCGTAGAATTTTTCCTCGTAGCCCGTCATGATGCCGACGGGGCCGTTCTCGTGCAGATTGCGAGTCAGGTTGCGGATCTCCAGCCCACAGGCCTCAAATTCGCCGAGCGACCACTCAAACAGCGGCGCATTGTCCGTCTTGAAGTGGATCTCCCCGTTCAGGCGCAGCACGCGCTGGTAGCTCTTCAGGAAGGTGTGGAACGTCAGGCGGCGTTTGGCGTTCTTCTTGCGCGGCCACGGGTCGCAGAAGTTCAGGTAGATCAGGTCCACCTCGCCCGGCGCGAAGTACTCCTCCAGTTTGGCGGCATCGATGCTCAGGAAATAGACGTTTTTCAGTCCCATGGAAAGGGCCTTCTCCATCGCCAGCACCAGTGCCTCCTGCACGCGCTCCACGGCGACGAACAGAACGTCCGGCTCCAGCGCAGCCGTCTCGACCGTGAACTTTCCCTTGCCGCAGCCGATCTCCAGCCGCAGCTCGCGCGCCTGAGGCATCAGCGAGCGCCAGTTGCCGCGCAGATAAGCCGCGTCCTCCAGCCATACCGACCGGCAGGCCTCCATCCGCGGCGCAAGATTCTGTCTTTTTCTCATTCTCATGGTGATTCTCTCCCGGATCCATTCTCGTTTTCCTGCATTATACCAGATTTTCGCACGCCCGTAAAGGGAATTGTGATCTCAGCCGTAGAAAAGCTTGCATTTCTCCCCCGTCCCGTGTATAATATTAGGGCAATATCCCCGGGCGTAGCTCAGTTTGGTAGAGCGCTAGCTTTGGGAGCTAGATGCCGCAGGTTCGAATCCTGTCGCCCGGACCATTTTTCGAAAAAGGCCGCTAAAACATGTTGTATTTGGGGGCAGAATGAACCGCAACCGCTTTGCGATCTGAGGCGGTAAGAAAAAAGCGGAAGAAAACACCATGCCAGACGCTTAGACGCGGAGCAAGATCTGATGAGGAATCGGATTTGCTCTGCGTCTTTTTTGTCAAAATTCTCTGAAATACAGGGCAGAGCCGCGCCGTTCTGGCTATGAGGCCATCAAAATCCCGATATAAGCACCGGCCGTGCTTTTCCCGGATCAAAGGAGGAATCACAGATGAACTATACTCGGATCACAAAGGATAATATTGACAGGGAACACATCTGCTGCGCCATGTCCGGCAAGCAGAGCATTGTGAAAAAGGAATGGCTCAGGCAGCGCTTTGAGGAGGGGCTTGTTTTTTACCGCAGTGAGGAACGGGGCAAATGCTTTATCGAATACATCCCGGCAGAAAACGCATGGGTGCCAATTATGGCTGACGGCTGGCTCTATATCAACTGTCTGTGGGTATCCGGCTCCATGAAGGGCCACGGATACTCCAACGATCTGCTGGAGGAGTGCATCCGCGATGCCAGGGCGCAGGGAAAAAACGGGCTATGCATTCTGTGCGCCGGGGGCCGGAAACGGGAATTCCTCGCTGATCCGAAATTCCTTACCTGCAAGGGATTCCGAGTTGCAGACATCTCCGACTGCGGGATCGATCTGATGGTTTTGCCGCTTGTGCCCAATGCGGAACCGCCGAGGTTCCGGGAATGCGCAAAGCATCCGGCAATTGCAGAAGCCGGTTTCGTCCTGTATTACACCGATCAGCGCCCTTACACCTATTACTGGGTTCCAAGGGTGCAGGAGGCGGCAAAAGAACACGATATCCCGTTCAAGGTCATCCACATCACGGACAAAGAATCCGCGCAGAACGTTCCCGCGCCGGTCACGACCTATGCGCTGTTCCGGGACGGCAAGTTTTTGACGCAGAGCATTCAGACAGATAAAAAATTTCTGGCACTGGCGGGAGTCCGGGACTGAGTCATCGTACATCGGAAAGTCGTCGATTCATGTGCGGATACGCGGAGCTTATCCCCGCTCCCGGCGATCCGCCTCGATCCTTCTCTTCCAGTCCGCCGTCAGCGGCTCGCAGGCGCGGACGCTGCACACGGCATCGCCGATGACCTCATAGTTCAGCGCCGTACCTGCCCGGTCGCACCGATAGTTTACCGCCCGGTCGGGCCGGATACCGAAGCGCGCCGCCTCCCGTGCTGCGTCGATGTTCGCGCCGAGGAACAGAAACTCCCAGCCATACCGTTCCTTCTGCCGCTCGATCATCCGACGCACCGCCGCATAATCATAGCGCCGGCTGGCGTTCTCCAGTCCGTCCGTTGTGATGACGAACAGCGTCCGCTCCGGCACGTCCTCGCGGCGGGCGTATTTGTGGACGTTTCCGATGTGGTGGATGGCCCCGCCGACGGCGTCGAGCAGCGCCGTGCAGCCGCGGGGGAAATACTCCCGCTCCGTCATGGGCGGCACGCGGTCGAGTGGCAGCCGGTCGTGGATGACCTCGCTCTCATTGGAAAAGAGCACCGTGGAGACGAGCGCTGGGCCCGGCTCGCGCTTCTGCTTTTCGATCATGGCGTTGAAGCCGCCGATGGTGTCTGCCTCCAGCCCCGCCATGGACCCGCTGCGGTCCAGAATAAAAACCAGTTCTGTCATGGGAAAACCCTCCTTCGTTTGATCACGCTGTTATCATAGCGCATCCGAAGGAGGGTTTGGTCGCCTGTGGGGCGACATTTTTCATTGCAGCACAGGACGCCCTATCACAATGTGGATTCCGGCGGCACATGCTCCGCGTATTTCAGCCATTCTTCGAAGCTGAGGCCGCCAATGCCGTTAATCATAATGCTGCTCCAGCGCTCCCGGAGACTTTTTCCGTCAAATACCGGCGCGCTTACCAGCTCTTCTGCGGTCTTAAAGGCGCATCCGCCCTCCACATCGCAATAGCCGATCCAATATGGCTCATCGCAATGCGGAATAAAACCCAGATAATGCTCCTTTTCATCCGGATCATCACAAAAAGAGAAGCAGGTCTCATCTATGTTTTTCCCGGCAGACAGCTGCCGGAAAAAGAAATCCCAATTCATCAGCGATTCTCCCAGCCGTCACGCCCCCAACAGGCTCTGGTCAAAGGCGAACAGTGCTTCGTTGATCGCAAAAATATCGTAGTTCCCCTGTCTGATAAAATACTCAACAACGACGTCGAATTTGCTGCTGGCACTGAGGGCATAGCCCGCGCGGGCAAGCAGGTCCTTCGTCTCTGCCAGATCCAGCTCAAGCGCAATGGCAAAGGCAAGCGCCGTCGGCTTCGAGGGCTTGTAGTTCGGGTTATTCCGGATCTTCGAGAACAGCTTGCGGTCCACGTTGGCCTTTTTATAGACCTCGGAGTCCTTTTTCCCGCTGCGGTCGATGAGCCGCAGCAGCGTCTCCGAAAAGCCCGCATCGAGATGCTCCAGCAGATCGTCCAGCGCCGGGGCAGCCATGGGCGCGCACATCGGCGCGGCCATTTCGCGATGCAGCGCTCCCCTGCGCAGGCGCTCCGCGCCAGGGTCCGTATGCGCTTCAACATAGTGGTCATCGATGTATTCCGCGATGTCCGCGAATAGTTTGCCGCTGATCTGATAGGCCCTGCGGTCAAAAATGATGAGATAGACCGTCATGTCATGCTCCAGCAGAAAGGCTCCGATGGTATCCACTGCCACGCGGAGGGCCTGATCCTTCGGATAGCCGAAGATGCCGGACGAAATGAGCGGGAACGCCACGGTCTCGCAGCCGTGCTCCTTTGCCAGCCGAAGACTATTCCGGTAGCAGGAGACGAGCTGCTCCCGCTCGCCATGCTCGCCGCCGCGCCAGACCGGGCCGACGGTGTGGATGACGTACCTGCAGGGCAGCCGATAGGCCCCCGTGAGCTTTGCCTCCCCGGTCCGGCAGCCGCCGAGCCCGCAGCACTCCGCCAGCAGCTCCGGTCCCGCCGCGCGATGGATGCAGCCGTCCACGCCGCCTCCGCCGAGCAAGCTCTCGTTTGCCGCGTTGACGATGGCATCCACGGGCATTTTTGTGATGTCGTTTCGAACAAGGATCAGGGGCATGGTATCACCTCAAATCATAACTCTTTCTGCGCAGGCATTAGTGTTTTTCTTCAATTTTATTTCAGTTTACTACCACGTCGTTTTTTAAACAATACGCTACTTCTCACTCTTTCATCTCTAATTTTTCTTTCAACGGCTTCGCAAACACTAGATAGATCTGGCATAAGCCTATATGAGTTTATGCCAATCGTATCAAGGTATCGTTGCAACTCATCCCGAATTTTCATATTTATCTTAATTAGACCTGTATTTTTGTTAAGCAGCTCGTTGTGAGCCTTATCTTCCAGTGTATACGGGAAAAGGAACAGTCCCTGCTGCATTACTAAGCGCTGATTTGACTGGTTCGGGTCGATAAAAAGCAGCGCATTGTTCCTGATTCTCTCCCGATTATTTCGTATATACTCTTCTGCACAAATGCCGGGGACTCTATATGCAATGGTCTTAAAAAACGCTGTAATCACAGTTTCACTATCCCTATAGATACTCTTCTGTTTAAAAATGTAATCTTTATTAAACATCATGTCGATTGTTTCAACCAGTTCCATGCATCGTTTCGCCATGGAATTAATCTCAAAAAAATCCTGTCGATTAAGAATAGGAACGTGGCGAATTAATATATTTTTCTCAACATCGCAGTATCTTATATAATAGTATTTTTATCATCTTCCACTGTGTAATTTGGCCCTTTGGAGGTGAATAGTGCAAAATACAAAGCAATAAATGGATTATATGTAAAATCAAGGAGGCGAGTTGCCAAGCCATAGTGTTGTGCGTAGGACATAAAATCCACTGGATTGCTTGTATTTAGATATTGATTAGCACTGCGTTCAAACTCAAAAAGTAACGCAGCCTCTTGGTCTATCAGCTTCTTTCGAACAATAGACGGGAGGAGCTGGCTTTGATGTGAATATCCCCGAAAAATATAACGCCCATTTTCTGCCAGTTTTGTAAGTCTTGAAATTAGACCAGATTTATCATCGTAGGTTTCTATCTCCATCACGCGTCCTCCAATTCCATATTAATCATCTAATTATTTATCTTTTATAGATTAATGTATTTTTTGTCTATGGTGCACTTCGCCTAAAAGCACCGTTGAAAGTCTTCAATTACTCTTGTATTTTATCATATCAGAATCTCACAAATAAGGCAAGCCCCCGCCTCCACCTGTTTTCCATATCGCTCGCTCTTGCGCATTGGGCGCTGGGCTGATACAATATAATGTAAGAAACGATAATGCTGGGAGGAACTATCATGGTTCGAGAGATCTGCAGGGACGAGGCCTTTCTGGCGCAGAAGGCCGAGCCTGCAACGAAGGACGACCTTGGCACGGCGCAGGACCTGCTGGACACGCTGCTCGCGCACAAGGACGGCTGCGTCGGCATGGCGGCAAATATGATCGGCGTGAATAAGCGCATCATCGCCTTTGACAACGACGGGGCCTATCTGGTCATGCTCAATCCCGTCATCATCCGGCAGTCCGAGCCCTATGAGGCGGAGGAGGGCTGCCTGTCCTTGAACGGCACGCGGAAGACGAAGCGCTTCCGCTCCATCAAGGTGCAGTGGCAGAACGAAATGCTGCAGACACGGCTGAAGACCTTCACCGGCTGGACGGCGGAGATCATCCAGCACGAGATCGACCACTGCGAGGGGATCCTGATATGATTTTCTGGTTTTCCGGCACCGGCAACAGCAAATATGCTGCGCAGCGCATGGCGGAAGCGCTGAACGAGCCGCTGCTCTGCATGAACGACCGCATCAAGGCCCACGACACCGCCGCCGTGGAGACCGGCGAGCGCCTTGTCATCGTCACGCCGACCTATGCCTGGCGCATTCCCCGCCTCGTCCGCGACTGGCTGCTGCAGACGGAGCTTCGGGGCGCGAGGCAGGCGTGGTTCGTCATGACCTGCGGCGGCGAGATCGGCAGCGCCGATCGTTATAACCGTGAGCTCTGCCGCGTGAAGGGGCTTTCCTGCATGGGCACGGCACAGATCGTCATGCCTGAAAACTATATCGCCATGTTCGGCGTCCCGCAGGCAGATGAAGCGCGCAGGATCGTCGCGAAGGCCGAGCCGGACATTGACCGCGCCATTGCCGCCCTCCGGGAGGGTCTTCCCTTCCCGCCGACCCGGAACAACCTCTATGACCGCCTGATGAGCGGCCCGGTGAACCCGATCTTCTACGCCTGCTTCGTCAAGGATCGTGCCTTCACTGCAGGCCCGGCCTGCACAGGCTGCGGCCTCTGTGCAAAGCGCTGCCCTACCAACAATATTTCCCTGCAGAACGGCAGGCCCGTCTGGGGCGGCAGCTGCACCCACTGCATGGCCTGCATCTGCCGCTGCCCCGCGGAGGCCATCGAGTACGGCAGGAAGAGCCGCGGCAAGCCGCGCTATCATTTTGAGGCGCTGTAAAAAGCAAATAAATTTCCCGCTCCGGAGCGGTGCATGTGCACTGCCCCGGAGCGGGATTTTTTGTCGGTCCTGCATTGCGGTTTTTTCGTCGAAATCCGGCACTGCCGCGGAAGAAATTCTGCATTTCGTGTCATGTCTTGTTGAAATTCCGAGGAAAATTTCGCAGAGTATGCCACTCTACGAGAATGCTGCCAAGTTTTTTAACGCAAATATTATAAAACGATGAACTCAATAAATCAATACAAAGCCGCTCTTTTTGGCAATTTTCACCAAAAAGCGAACTGATTTTAGACTTATAACAGGTCATTCCTTGTGCAGCGCCATACTCCGCTGCCGGAGACGGAGCCGGGTCGGGCACAGGGAATCGACTTTCGGATCCGTTAAAATAGAAGTACCCGCAAGGGAAAACGAATCTTTGATCGGAGGAAGCAACATGATCAACTGCGAATGGATCCGCAAGCAGAAGAAGGAACGGCCGTCCCTCGGGAGCAGTCCCGGCCCGAAATGCAAGCCGAACGTGCGGCTCCGGGTAAGATGCGCCAATACGGAGCAACCCTGCTTTTCTGCGCTGTGCGATGCCTGGCTCCTGCGGAAGCGAGACGAAATTCGGGAATCAAGCTACATCAAATACCGGGCGATCCTGGAGCGGCATATCAAGCCGCGGCTGGGCAGCCGCAGATTGGGCGGCATCTGCACCGCGTCGGTCGATGCCTTCACGCGGGAACTGCTTGAAACGGACGGGCTGTCTGTCAAGACCGTGCATGACATCCTGTCGGTCCTGCACAGTGTTCTGAAGGATACGGAGGCACGGCGGCCGGCTGGCGCTCTGGCGGTCCAGATCCGTTATCCAAAGGGCAAGCGCCGGGAGATGCGCGTGCTGACCATTGAGGAGCAGAAAAGGCTCGTTGCATATCTGCTGCACCCCACGGACAGCTGCAAATTCGGCCTGCTCCTGGCGCTGTATACCGGCCTGCGCATCGGCGAGCTCTGCGCGCTGCGCTGGAGCTGCATCGACCTTCGTGAGCAGACCATCCGCATTGCGGCTACGATGCAGCGGCTCGGCGGGACCGGAGAAGGCACGCGGATCGTGATTGGCGCGCCCAAGAGCGATTCTTCGCTCCGGACGATCCCGCTTCCGGCGCAGATCGCGGTGCTGTGCAGGCATATGCAGCCTGCGGACCCGGAGGCCTATGTCCTGACCGGAGGCCCGGCCTATATGGAGCCGCGGACGCTGCAATACCGGCTCAAGCGCTATACTGCCGCCTGCGGCCTCGAGGGCGTTCATGCCCACACGCTTCGGCATACCTTCGCCACGCGGGCCATCGAGTCCGGCTTCGAGCTGAAATCTCTGTCCGAGGTCCTCGGGCACGCTACAACGGCGATCACCATGGAGCGCTATGTGCATTCCACCTTATGCTGACGTCTGGGAGCGCCACGGCATCCCGCTGTGCCCCCAGCCGCTGGACGAAGCGGCCTGGCAGTGCGTCCACGAGGCATTTGCCGACGGTCTGTTCCTCTGCGGGAAGAACGCGCAGGAGAGTCTGTCCATGGCCCGGCAGGTACGGCAGCGCGTTCCCGGCGTCCCGCTGTTCCTCGGCGGCGGCGCGACCGGCGATAATGTGCGCGAGCTGCTGCAGGAATATGACGCTGTCTGCGTAGCGACCTGGATCAAAAACGGCGACATGCGCAATCCGGTCGATCCGGATCGCACACGTTATTTTGTGGAGCAGGCCGCTCTGGCAGAGGTAGGCACATGAAGATCATCGCGGTTCCGAATTATGAGGCTCTGAGCTGCTGTGCCGCGGATATCGTTGAGGCGCAGATCAGGCAAAAGCCGGACACCTGCCTCGGCACCGTGACCGGCAGCTCGCCGGATGGCATGTATCAGGAGCTGGTCCGGCGCCACCGGGAGGACGCATTCGACCTTTCCCGCATCCGCACGGTCAACACGGATGAATATGCCGGTCTCTCCGGCACGCATCCGCAGTCCTATCGTCACTATCTGGAGGAGCATTTCTTCCGCCCCTGCGGCATCCCGTCGGAGCACACGGCGGTCCCGCAGGGCGATGCAGCCGACCCGGAGGCCGAGTGCCGCCGCTATGAAGCACTCTGCCGCTCCCACCCGGCCGATCTGCAGATCCTCGGCGTCGGCCACACCGGCCACATCGGCTTCAACGAGCCTGCAGATGATTTTCCGGAGCTCACGCACCTTGTGGACCTTGCCCCGCAGACGCTTGCCGCGAATGCTCGCTACTTTGACGACCCGGACACCATGCCCCGGCAGGCTATTACGGTCGGTCTCGGTGTGCTGATGCAGGCAAAGCGCATCCTGCTGCTCCTCAGCGGCAGCGGAAAGGCGGAGATCACAGAGCGCCTGCTGTGCGGCAGGATCGTGCCGCAGGTCCCGGCGACTATTCTGCGGCTGCATCCCGATGTGACGGCCGTCATCGATGAGGACGCCCTGCAGCTCGTGCGCGCGCACGCGCCGAACCTGATTCCATAACCATAAAACGAAGCGGCCCGGACATTTGTCCGGGCCGCAGCAGAATGTCAAAGAACCTGCCAAGCTGAAGGTTTCGGAGGGAAGAAAAGTGTGAAAGGAAACCGTCAGGGTGTCCTTTCGCGTTCAATAACCCGCCGCAGCGGCAGAATTGCAAAATAAAAATACAAAAACTTATTTTGCAATTCTGGAAGCAGCTTGTCAAAAAAGTACAAAGGGACTTTTTTGACAAGCAAACGGCCCGGACATTTGTCCGGGCCGCAGGTTTTATTCTTCTGTCAGCGGAAGCTCCACGGAGGCCTTGAACAGGTCCCCCTCAATGGCGATCGTGAATGTGCCGCCCTGCAGCTCCGTCAGGCTGCGTGCGATGGAGAGGCCGAGACCGCTGCCCTCCGTGCTGCGGGAGGCATCACCGCGGACGAAGCGCTCCATCAGCTCCTCGGCGGGAATATTCAGGGCGTCGCGGGATATATTCAGGAACGTGATGCGCAGCAGTTCGCCGCGCTCCTCCGTGCGGAGATAGGCCCTCGAGCCGGGCAGGCCGTACTTGCAGATATTGCTCAGCAGATTGTCGAACACCCGCCAGAGGAGCCTCCCGTCCGCCTGCACACAAAACCGCTGGGCGCGCAGATCAAAAACAGGCTCGATCTTCGCATTCTGCAGCCGGTCGGCATACTCCGCCTCCGCCTGACCGAGCAGGACGTGGGCATCAACTGCCTCCGGATGGACCGTCAGATTGCCGGTCGCCGCCTTGGATGCCTCGATGAGGTCCTCCGTCAGCTTTTTCAGCCGCGTGCTCTGACGCACGAGCACCTCAAGATACTCCGGCGCGTCCGGCGAGGAAAGGCCATCGCGCTGCAGCAGGCCGGCGTAGTTCACGATGGACGTCAGCGGCGTTTTGATATCGTGCGAGACGTTCGTGATGAGCTCCGTTTTCATCCGCTCGCTCTGCATTCTCTCCTCTACGGCATTGCGCATCCCGTCGCGGATGCCGTTGAGATAGTTGGCCTGTCTGCGCAGCGGAGAGAACATATGGTCCGTCGCGACCGAATGATCCAGATCACCCTCGGCAAGCCGCTTGCTCCCGTCCAGCAGGCGGCGCAGGTCCAGCAGAAACAGCACGACCAGCGGCGTGAACACGACCTTTTCCACGATCCAGAGAACAGCATAGGCCCCGGCCATCAGAAAGCCGAGCTCCAGCAGGCTAAGGGCCAGCCAGCACACGAGAGCCGTCCAGACAAGCGGGAGCTTCGGCATCACGCGCCGGATCACCGCCGCAAGCCGCCGCAGCACGCCGGGGATGCAGTCCAGCAGACGGCGCAGCAGCGTATTGCGCCACATGGTGTGCGCCTTGCAGCGTGCGGCGATCGTCATGGGGAGGGTCTGAAGCAGAAAGCAGAGGAGGACAGCGGCCGGTGCGATCGACCACAGCTCCCCCTTTGCACTGGCAAGAAAGACGATGATGAGCACAACTGCGGCGAGGGCCAGCAGATAAACCTCAAACGGCATCCGATCGAGCCAGCGGAGTGTGATGCCCGCGGTTCCGCGCTTATGGCCCGCCGTGCGCAGGCGGAAGGCAAAGCTGGCCACGCAGCAGGCCGCAGAAAGCACAAGGATGAGGATGAGCCACACGCGCATGGCGATCAGCAGATCGATCCAGCGCGCCGTGACGGCGACCGAATCGTTCCCGATCGGGGCTGCAGCCAGCGTCACGCCGACCTCTACCTCGGTCAGGCTCCCCTCGGGATAATACCAGATCTTCAGCATCGGGTAATAGGACTCTAAGCCGGATAGGGTTTCGTCGAGCGCGTCGCCGAGGCTTTCGTCGATCGGCGAATAGGACGTGCTGTATTCAAATGGCGACGCCTCGATCTCATAGTCCTCGATCTGGTATGGGAAACGTTCCAGCGCGCGCTGGGCCTTTTCCGCATCCGAGAACGTATTCTTCCAGAGCTTCGTTTCTCCGGTCGTGAACGTATAGCTGAAGGGGCCCTCAAGGAGGCTCGTCTCCCCTTCCTTTGCATTGGAAAACACGGTTGTTCCGTCCGTCGTCTTCACATCAACATGGACATTCAAGCTGTTCAGGTAATTCTGATAGCTCTGCGGCTCATGGACAAGTCCCTCCAGCACCGGTTCGACATGGTCGTAGTATTCCTGGACCCCTGCCGCATGCAGATAGGATGTACGCAGCTGCGCGCCGCCGTCGTTATAGGCCTGATAGGAAGCCAGCAGCACGATGCCCGCCGTGCTGAGCAGCGTGAGCAGGAAGCTCACGGTCAGTATGACGGATGCGGCGATCCGCGCCGCGAGGTTATCTTGCAGCTTTTTCATTTCGTCGTTCCTCCATTTTGTATCCCTTGCCCCACACAACCTTGAGATAGCGCGGTTCGGTGGGATCAATCTCGATCTTCGAGCGCAGATGCCGGATGTGCACCGCCACGGCGTTCTCCACGCCGACGGGCGAATCGCCCCAGACACGGCGATAAATTTCGCGCGGAGAGAAGACTGTGCCCGCATGCTGCATGAGCAGACGCAGGATGTCGAACTCCGTCGGCGTCAGCGCGACCGGCTCGCCGTCGACCGTGACGGTCCGCCCGGCGTCGTCGAGCATGATGCCGCCGATGGTCACCTGCGTCGGCAGCACCTGCCCGCCGCCAAGCTGCAGATAACGCCGGAGCTGCGAGCGGACGCGCGCCATGACCTCAATGGGATTGAACGGCTTTGTCACATAATCGTCTGCGCCGAGATTCAGGCCGAGGACCTTATCCGTGTCCTCAGACTTGGCCGTCAGCAGGATGACCGGCACATTCGAGGTCCTGCGCAGCTCCGCCATGGCGCTCAGCCCGTCCATGCCCGGCATCATCACGTCGAGCAGGATGAGATGCACCTCCTGCATGGCGGCAAGCCGCAGCATCTCGCTGCCGTTGTAGGCCTCGAGCACCTCATAGCCCTCCGCCGTTAGATAGATCCGCAGTGCGGACACGATGTCCCGCTCGTCATCACAAACCAGAATCCGATACATGCCATTCTCCCCCATTTTTCTCTCCGCGCAGCCGCCTGCGTTCTCGCTTCTGCCCCTACAGTTTACCGAAAAACGGCAGCAGAAACAAGCAGGCAAAACCGAAAGATATTCTTAAGATCGTTATAATTCACTCCAATATAGTATATTGTATCATCCGCTCTGCTGCAAGCACCGCAGAAAAAGACGAGGCGGATTTCGGGGATTTTTCAGGAAATCCCGTCGAAATTTTTCTCAAAAAATAGAAATTTAGGCTTGTACGAAGACATACCGTTTGGTATAATATTCAGACACGACTATTTTCTTCAAGGGGATGAGCTTCATCGAAAGCAAGAAGAAACGCCCTGGGTCATTCCGCCACATCTGGCCGAATCTGGGGCGCTACCGCATCTGGACCCTTGCCGCCGCGATCTTCGGCGGGCTGGAGGTCATGCTCGAGGTCCTGATCCCGATGCTGATGTCCGTCATCGTGGACGGCGGCCTCTACCGGGAGCAGGATTTCATGCTGCGCGAGCTGTTTCCGGAGGCACTTATCGCAAACCGCGACCGCTTCGTTCTGACAGTCGGCATCATCATGGTCATCGTTGCCTGCTGCTCCATGGCCTGCGGTATTCTGAGCGCACGCTGCTCCGCCGTGGCCAGTCAGGGCTTTGCCAAAAATCTCCGTGCGAACCTGCTCGGAAAAATTCAGGACTTCTCGTTCGCGAACACGGATCATTTCACAACGTCCAGCCTGATCACCCGTGCCACGACGGACGTCAACACCGTGCGCAACACCATGCAGCAGTTCCTGCGCACGCTGATCCGCTCGCCATTCATGGTGCTGATGGCAACGGTCATGGCCTTTACGATCTCGCCGCATCTGGCGGTGATCTTTCTGATCTCCATTCCGTTCCTGGCCGGTGTTCTGGCCATCCTCATGAAGATCGGCCAGCCGCGCTTTCGCAAAATGCTGCAGAAGATGGACAGCATGAACCGCGCCGTGCAGGAAAACCTCATCAGCAGCCGCGTCGTCAAGGCCTATGTCCGCGGCGATTATGAATCTGAGCGCTTCCGCGGCACGGCGGAGGATCTGCGGCAGGCAACGCTGTCATCCTCCCGCCTGTTCACGCTGACCGGTCCCATCCAGATGTCCATCCTATGGGGCTGCACGATCGTGCTGCTGCTCCTCGGCGGCCGCGAGATCATTTTCCGCACAACGGGCCTGCTTACAGGTGAGCTTGTCAGTCTGGTGTCCTACACGACGCAGGCCGTCAACGCTCTGACGATGCTCACGTGGCTCATTATGGCTCTGTCCCGCGCACATGCCTCCCTCGTCCGCATCAATGAGGTGCTCGACGAGACCGTTGACATCACGGACGGGCCGAGTGACGCCGTCGTGGCCGACGGGAGTGTGGATTTTGAAGACGTCTGCTTCAGTTATTCCGGCGACCCGGACAAGCTTGCACTGCGCCACATCACCGTACATATCAACAGCGGTGAGACCATCGGCATCATCGGCGGCACCGGCGAGGGCAAATCCACGCTTGTAAATCTCATCCCGCGCTTTTATGACACGCTGTCCGGCACCGTGCGCGTCGGCGGCCGCGATGTGCGCGACTACACGCTCGAGCACCTGCGCGACGGCGTTTCCATGGTGCTGCAGAACGGCGCGCTGTTCTCCGGCACGATCGCGCAGAATCTCCGCTGGGGCAATGCCAACGCCACGCAGGAGCAGCTGCGCGAGGCCTGCGCCATCGCCTGCGCGGACGAATTCACCGACCGCTTCCCGGACGGCTATGAGACCGTTCTGGAGCAGAACGCCGCGAACCTCTCCGGCGGACAGAAGCAGCGCCTGCGCATTGCGCGCGCCATTGTGAAGCAGCCGAAGATCCTGATCCTCGACGACTCCACGAGCGCCGTGGACATGGCGACGGACGAACACATCCGCCGCGCGCTGAAAACGGCCATGCCCGGCAGCACAAAGATCATCATCGCGCAGCGCATCGCCTCGATCCTCTCGTGCGACAGGATCATCGTACTGCACGAGGGCGAGCTCTCCGACGTCGGCACGCATGCGGAGCTGATGGAGCGCAGCCAGATTTATCGCGACGTCTATGACAGCCAGATGCGGGAGGAGGGTGAGCAGCATGGCCAGAGTTGAGCTTCGGAATTACCGCCGCGCGCAGTCTCCCCTGCACACGCTGTTCCGCCTGTTCCGCTATTTCCGTCACTGCCGCGTGCTGCTCATCTGCGCCGTGGCATCCATTCTGGCCTATGTGGCCTGCACGATCGGCGCGTCCTACTGCATGCGCCCGCTGACCAATCTTCTGAAGGAAAGCGGCATCACGCCGAATGAGACCTACGCAAAATATCTGAGCCTGCTGGCCGGTCTCGGCACGCTGTATTTCCTCAGCGCCGTGACGAACTACCTGCTCAACCGCCTTATGCTCGAAACGAGCACCGTCATCATGCGTGAGCTGCGCGCGGAGCTGTTTGCCCGTATGCAGAAGCTGCCCATCAGCTATTTTGACGCCAATACGAACGGCAGCCTCATGAGCTATTACACGAACGACATCGAGGCGACGAACGAGCTGCTGCAGCACAGCATCACGCAGATGCTCATCTCCGTCACCTCGCTCACGGGCACCATCGCCATGATGCTCGTGCTGTCCATGCGGCTGTTTGCCATCATGGTCGTTCTGGGCGCCATCGTGCTGCTTGTCGTGCGCATCACGACAAAGATCAGCAGCCACAGCTACCGCGCACAGCAGAAGAACGCCGCGGCCGTAAACGGCTACATTGAGGAAATGATCGCAGGACAGCGCGATATCAAGGTCTTCACGCACGAAAAGCAGGTCATGGCCGATTTTGAGCCGATCAACGAGGCGCTGTACAGCGCCTCGACCATGGCAACGACGGCCACGTCCGTCGTCGGCCCGATCCTGAACAACCTGTCGCACATGTTCTATGCCATCACCTGCGCCGTCGGCACACTGTGGCTGACTGGCGAGGGCACCGGCGGTATCCTCATCACGTTCCTGCAGTACATCCGCACATTCGCCGACCGGGTCAGCCAGATCGCAGATCAATTCAACTCCATCATGCTGGCGCTGGCCGGTGCGGAGCGCATTTTCGACGTGCTGGACACCCCGGCCGAGATCGACGAGGGCTCCGTCACGCTGGCGCGCGAGGGCCGCGACTTCTACTGGGTCAAGCCGGACGGCACACATGTGCCGCTGAAGGGCGACGTCCGCTTCTACAACGTCGACTTCTCCTATGATCCGGACAAGCCGGTGCTGAAAAACCTCTCGCTCTATGCCAAGCCCGGCCAGAAGATCGCCTTCGTCGGCTCGACCGGTGCGGGCAAGACGACGATCACGAACCTCATCAACCGCTTCTATGACATTCAGGGCGGCCACATCACCTATGACGGCATCGACGTGCGCGATATCAAGAAGGATGATCTGCGCCGGTCCCTCGGTATCGTCCTGCAGGACACGCATCTGTTTACCGGCACCGTGATGGAAAACATCCGCTACGGCCGGCTGGAGGCAACGGATGAGGACTGCATCCGCGCGGCGAAGATCGCAAATGCGCACTATTTCATCTCGCATCTGCCGCAGGGCTATAACACCATGCTCTATTCCGACGGCGCAAACCTCAGTCAGGGCCAGCGGCAGCTCGTCGCCATTGCGCGCGCGGCCGTCTCGGAGGCCCCGGTCCTCATTCTGGACGAGGCGACGTCATCCGTCGACACCCGCACCGAAAAGCTCATCGAAAAGGGTCTTGACGGCCTGATGGCCGGTCGCACGGTCTTTGTCATCGCGCATCGCCTGTCGACCGTCCGGAACGCGAACGCCATTCTCGTTCTGGAGCAGGGCCGCGTGATCGAGCGCGGCAGCCACGCCGACCTGCTGGATCAGCACGGCAAGTACTATCAGCTCTATACGAACATGATCGAGCTGGCCTGAAAGGAGCCCACCCATGATCCCTGTTGCCGCAGACGCCGAGCAGGCGCTTGCCATGATCCGCTCGCATCCCGACGGCACGGTCGTGGATGTCCGCGACGAAGAGGAATACATCACCGGCCATCTGGCAGACGCCGTGCTGCTGCCGGTCGACGAGATCAGCGCCGAAACAGCCGCAGAGGCCCTGCCCAACCAAAGCAGTCCCGTTCTCGTCTACTGTAAAACCGGCAAGCGCAGCCACGCCGCCGCCGAAAAACTCGCTTCGCTCGGATATTCCAAGCTTTACGACCTCGGCGGCCTTGGCGGCTGGCCATACGGGCTCGAATAAGCAAATCCATAAAACGGAGCCGATCCCCTTTCCGGGGACCGGCTCCATGTTATATCAGAATTCAGTTTGCATCATACTCGCTCGGACCGAGGTCCCATTCGTCCGCCTCAGCCGGGCGCGGCCCGATGCCGACATAGTAAGCATCAAGCGGCGTGAATTCACTGCTGATCGTCTCGCCCGCATTCACGGTGAACATGATGTCATTGCAGCCCGTCTGACTGCAGTAATCGACAAACTCCTGTGGGATGCCCGTGTCCACATAATAGAGGTCCGGCGCACCGAAGGCATGCAGGATCTCGTGGGCATAGGTCGAAGGCGGCGCGTCAAACATGTCTCCGAAGCGGATATACAGATTGACGTATTCGATGTCATAATCCGTGCTGGACGAGAAGCCGAGGGACCAGGGATTCGGCGTATGCTCATAGGGCGTATTGAACAGGAAAAAGTAGATCACATTGTCCGCGTGGTATTTCTGCCGCAGAGATTCGGTGTCAATGTTCTCCCGCACATAATCGGCCTGCACCTCATACATGCCCCCATCCTCGCGGACGAGAAGCTCCGAAAACGAGGCATCATAGCGCAGGTCCGGATCAGCGGTCCAGTCATAGAGGAACGAAGCGTCCGAGCCATATGCAGCCGCCTGCTCCGTGAGCCACTGCGCGGCCGTGTCCATGCGGTTGAGCGACAGGAGCATCTCCTCGCGGTCGGTCTCTTCGTCCCAGGCAGTCTGCGCATCATCTGCGAAGATGGAGATGAGCAGGGTCGTACCGCGCAGGCTCCCGGCAGAGCCGAGCGCGCCGTTATACTCCGGCACCCATTCCGGCTCCGTCGGGGCCTCTGTGGGCAGCTCGGTGAAGGGCTCCGTCGGGGCCTCCGTAGGCTGCTCTGTCGGCTCCGTGACCGCCGTTTCCGTCGGTGTCACCGTCGGAGCCATCATATCTCGGCGGCAGGCCGTCAGCGCCACGAGCAAAAGCAGCGCAGACAGTCGGCAAAGCAGGTGCTTTTTACGCATTCGTCTTTTCGTAGAACCGCACGGCGATCGTCGCAAATTCCGCGCGGGTCGTCGTGGACTGCGGGCGGATGGTGCCGTCCTCTGCATAACCGAGGATCAGGCCGTTCTCCACGGCCCATTCCATGGCCTGCCGGGCATAGTCCGAGATGCTTGCATTGTCGCGGAACTCTGCAAGCTTCCTGCCGCTCGTCTTCGGGGAGCCTGCATAGCGATACAGCAGCGTGATCATATCCTCGCGGCTCACCCCGCGGTCCGGACGGAACAGGCCGTCGTCATAGCCGAGAACGATCTTCTCGCGCTGCGCCCAAAGGACGGCGGACGCATACCAGCTGCCCTCCGCAACATCCGGGAACACGTCGGAATAGGCAATGCTGCCGGGCGCGGCAATATTATAAATGACCTGCGCCGTCTGTGCGCGCGTCGTAATGCCGGACGGATCAAAGATGCCGGCACCTTTGCCGTGCAGCAGGCCGAGCGCCGTGGCGCGGGTGATCGTGTCATAGTACCAGTCGCTCTCGAATACATCCATATAATCGCCGAGCGGGTCTGCATGGTCAGCGCTCCACTTGCCGATTACGCCATCCAGCCACTGAACGCGCTTTACGACGAAGTTCTGCAGGAAGGCAAAGTTCTCCGCAAAGCCGTTTCCGCCGGGGCGGACGTCCATATGGGACGATTTCCACAACAGCTCGTCATAGCCTGCCGCCGCAGCGACCTGCTCACGGTACCACGCAAACGAATGCACGCTGCCGTCCGCACTGACTGCGTCCGCATCGCCCGCAAGGACATCTGCCAGCGGCGTGATGTACTTCGTATACTGTCGCTGTGCCTCGGCACGGAACTCCGGAAGGGCATACAGCGCGCGGCCGAGCGAGCCGTATACCGTGTAGAGCAGCTCCGGCTGCGGCAGAAGGTCCTCATAATTATTGTTGCCGAAGCCAAGGTCGTAGTCCCACAGCGGGCCCATCTTCATCGGCTCCGAGCCGGTTTCCTTATAGAGGTAGGCGGACGTGTTGAAGCCGTCGCCGTTCTTGCTCAGCTCGTTGACAAGATAGCACTGCACCATGCTCTCGACCGTGACATAGTCCGTGAATGGCTTGCCAGTCTTCGAGCTCGTGCCGCCCTCAAACACGGCGTCCTCATAGTCCTGATACCAGCTGGCGATATAGTCCATCTCCGCCTTCGAGCAGGCCTCCGGCGACTTTACGACGACATAGAAGCCACGCGCCGTGATGAAATAGCACTTTTCCTCCATGGCGCGGTCGGCGAAGTCCATTTCAAGCAGGTAGCCGCCCGTGATGTCCGCCGGGTCGTTCATGCCGTCACAATAAAGATAGGTCGCGCCGTTGGCGGTCGTGCCGGTCTTTGACTCGAGCTTCGTCAGGTCCTCGACATCGGGGTTGGCCTTCTCATTCGCCTTTTCCAGGTCCGTCACATCCACACGGCCCTCGTTGACCTCCACCTTCTCCGTCAGGAGGTACAGGCCGCGGAACTCGCCGTCATAGAACAGGCACACCGGGCGATAGCCCATGTTGCACTCCATCTGCAGCGCGCGGCCGAGGTCGAGCGCAAGCATGTTGCGGACAGCGGACGGATCATAGAAATTTGCCAGCAGGACCCACGTCTTGGCCTTATCGGCGCTGTCGCCGGTCTGGAGCAGGTCGGTCTTTTTGTCCAGCTTGATCTGATAGGGGCGCTTGGCTCCCTTCCAGGTCGAATTGCCGCGGCCCTTGATCTGCGTCAGCTTGCCGTCGTAGACGGATTCGCCGTCCGCTGCGAGCAGAGCCATGCTGCCCTTGGCCCTGTTAGATTTGTCCTCGCTGGACTCGACCCACTCACGGCCCTCGTTCACGGGATCGTCGCTCACGAGGAACATCGTCGACACATTGTCATACCGCAGGAACGTCACGCGCTTCTCTGCCTGCATACTCCCGGAGCGGGCACGCAGCGTGATCATATCGTCCGTGCCCTCGCACAGGGCGGTCAGGTCCAGCGTATCGCCGCTCTTGAGCGCCACGGAGCCGCGGCTTCCCGTCGCCGTCACAACGGCGTTCTTCTCGGAAAGCGTAAAATACACCGGGACCGCCTTCCGGGATACGCTGGCTGGCAGGAAGAGCGTCGTCGTCCCGTCCAGCTCGATCGGATCGATGCGGGTGTGCGCCGAGGCGGCATCCCCCATTGTATAGAATTCCGTCCACGACAGGGTGGGCGCAGCCTGAGCCGACAGGCCGAGGCAGGATACCAGCACAGCCGCCGTCAGGCAGAGCAAAAGCAGTCGTTTCATTGTCTCACTCCTCAATTCTCCGGGGCCAGCCGGACCGGCCCGCATGTTTCCCCTATTATACCGGCTTTTACAGAAAAAAGCAAGACCGGGCAATCCGGCTAACAAGAATTTAACATCACATCAGCTAGAACACATGCCACCGGTCGATCAGCGTTGTTTCCAAATATTTGGCTGCATTTTTGTGCACTATTCACAACTTCCGGCGGCCTCGCTTGACACTTCCCGCCTCGTATGCTATCATGCAACTGACATTTCATGTCGAAGAAGGAACTTCCTTCCATCAATTTATTAGGAGGACAGTACATCATGGTCAGCAGAAGAATGCCGGTCATCCGGCGGATCTTGTGTACCCTGCTTGTCTGCGCGCTGCTCACCGGCCTGCTTCCGGCCGCATTTGCGGCGGGCTCCGACCCGGACTTCAGCGCCCCGGCCGACAAGGTCCTGATCTCGCAGACGAACTATCCGATCGTGAACGGCCTGACGGAATCGCAGGTCATTCTGAACAACGCCAGCGGCAGCGCACAGGTGCTTGGCTATATGGCCACCATCACCCCCGGTGCTTCCGTGAAGCTCAAGGCATCCTATCCCAACTACTACACGGCGGGCAGCACGGCCGAGAGCCGCGCGGAGACCGCGAAGAACCTCGGTTGGGATCTGAAGACAACCACGTCTCAGGCGGCAGCCTACGAGGCCGCGACGGGCGAGACCGTTGTCACTGCCGTGAACGCCGACTACTATAATATGCAGACGGCACAGTGCCGCGGCTATCTTATTATGGAAGGCCACCTCATCCAGACACACGAGAACGACGACTGGCTCGAGCCGTATTTTGCCGTTCTGAAGGACGGCAGCTATGACATCCGCGACTACGGCACCCCCACGGACGACGTCGCCGAAGCCATCTCCGGCCCGTTCTGGCTGCTGAAGGACGGCAAGATCCAGGATGGCCTGGACGCCAGCTATAAGGCCCCCCGCAACTCCATCGGTCTGAAGGCGGATGGCACGCTCGTCATCTTCATGGCTGACGGCCGTCAGGGCCTGTCCGACGGCATGACCGTCTATGAAATGGCCGAGGTCCTGCAGGCGCAGGGCTGCGTCAAAGCCATCTACCTCGACGGCGGCGGCTCCGCGACCTACGCCTCCCGCCACGAGGGCAGCAATAAGCTTACCATCCAGAACCACCCGTCCGACGGCCCCGAGCGCGTTGTCGCCTCGACCCTGATGATCGTCTCGACGGCGCAGCCGACCGGCCGCTTTGACCACGCCGCGCTCTCGCCGAAGAACGACCTCTTCCTTGCAGGCGCTTCCGTGCAGTTCACTGCCACGGGCGTCGACTCCAACGGCTATCCCGCCGACCTGCCAGCCAACGTGAGCTGGGGGCTGGAGGACAGCAGCTTCGGCACCATCGACGCGAACGGCCTGTTCCGCTCGAACGGCAAGTGCGGCACTGTGACGGCTCAGCTTCTGCAGGGCAAGACCGTGCTCGGCACGACTAGCGTGGAGGTACAGGAGCCGGAGGAGCTCTTCTTTGCCGCCGAAACGCTGAACCTCTCCTTCCAGGAGTCGTCCGACCTCGGCCTGACGGCCAAGAGCGGCACACGTCTGATGGATATGGGCGGCTATGTATTCGACTGGACCATCATGCCGACCGATCCCGGTAAGCAGCCCTCTGACATCGGCTCGTTCTCCGGCAATACGTTCACGGCCGTCAAGGCCCGTGAGACGCTGGAGGCTGACATTACCGTCAGCTACACGAAGCACGACGGTACAAAGCTGACCGACAGCATCCATGTGGAGATCGGCAGAATGCCGCAGGTCCTGCTCGATTTTGAGCCAGACGCCGAGGGCAAGCTCATGCAGGGCGCCGAGTACGACTGGGGCAACGCGCAGTACGGTGCGAAGTTCGGCGACGAAAACATGGAGCTGACCTTCATCAACTGGGATAAGGAGACGAATGCGCCCGCGACCGTGACGGAAAAGGGCCCGTTCCAGTTCGGCGGCACCTACATTGGGGACTATACCGACGAAACGTATTATCCTGCCTGCTATGTGCTCGGCAGCGCTGGCTACAGCCTGTTCACCTGGCACGCCTCCTATATGAAGGAGCACTCCGCAACGGTGCAGGTCGTGAATGGCGACGAGGGCGAGACGCGCTTCGGTGACTACTCCATGCGCCTCGACTATGACTACACCGATCTGCTCCCCGGCTACCGCAATGTCAACGAGTACCTCTATTACGCCGATACAAGCGACGCCGCAAAGACGGATCTCTACAGCGGTATCTCGCTCGACGGCACCCCGTCCGGCCTCGGTGTCTGGGTCTACGCGCCCAAAGGCACACCGAACTACTGGCTATGGACGCAGATCGCCTATTACGATGAGGCCAGCGGCACCTATAAGCGCTCCTATCTGCACTTTACCACGCAGGAGGGCCGCTCCCTGCAGTATACCGGCATCTACTGGGAGGGCTGGATGTACTGTGAGGCAGACCTCCGTCCGTTTGCCAAATATGTCACGAAGGATCATCCGCTGAAGATCCTCAACGGCCAGCCGCTCGTGCTGCTGACCTACATTCCCGGCGGCTCCGCCAATGAAAACGGCGATAAGATCCCCATGGGCTCCATGGCAAGCGGCAGCCTGTACTTTGATAACTTCCGCGTTGTCTACGGCGACACGGTCGACGACCTCGAGAACCCGGTCATCGACGCCGTGAAGGCCGGCGCGGCCGAGCTTGCCGTGGACGGGACGACGGAGCTGAAGACGAACCGCCTGACGCTCACGGCCGAATTCCATGACCCGGCGGGCGAGAATGCCACCGGCATCAGCCCCGCCAAAACCTCCATCTCCGTTGACGGCCAGCGCCAGACGCTCACGGCCTCCACGGAGAGCAGCGCCAGCGTCAGCGTTCTGCTGCCGAACGGCACGCACAGCGTCACCGTCTCCGTCTGTGATGGCTTCGGAAACGTGACGACCGAAACACGCTACTTCACCGTGAATGCCGCTTCGACGGCCTACGGCACGGTCACGCTGACCGGCGAGGCAAATGCCGTCATCGGCGAGGACTATGCCCTGACGCTGAATGCCGCCGGTTCCCGCAAGATCGGCTCCGTCACGATGGAGCTGCGCCTGACGGATACGTTCGGTGCGCCGGAGGTCTCGTTTGAAAACGGCTACACCGGCACTTATACCTATGAAAAGAACGTTCTGAAGCTGCAGGCAACCTCCGCTTCTCCGAAGCTCGGCGCCATTGCGACCGTGAAGTTCCATGTCCCGAGCGCGGCTGCCCGCGGCTCGCTGCTGACCTACACGCTGGAAAAGGGCAGCTTCACCGACGGCGGCACGACGCTGAGCTTTGCCCAGCCCGCGCAGAATGTCGGCGTGACGGCGGCCTATGAGCTGACGGCGGACATCATGACCGTTGGCGGCAACGGCAAGCTCTATGTCAAGACGGCAGACGGCAAGGCCCCCGGCCGCGTGCAGATCTTCTCCGTCGTGGATGGCCAGGATGACGTGCTTCTCGGCACGACGAACGCCGCAGGCGTGCTCGTGACGAACCGATTCTGCCAGACGGCCGGTGAGAAGTTCACCGTCTACGCCAAGGGTGAGGCAGGCCTTTCCTTCCGCTGCAGCGGCGTGACGAATGGCATCGGCAGCACAGAGGTCGCGCCGACAAACATCCGCCTGAACGCCGTGCAGGCTCCTGCAACGACCCAGAACATCAGCTGGTTCGCAGCGCCGGATTACACCGCACGCAATGCCGTCGTGCAGTACACGACGGAGGAAGCCTACATTTCCGGAAACTACAGCTTTACCACCGTGCAGGGTACGAGCACGGTCCGCTCGTTCACGGACGGCTATCAGGCCTCGCTGGTCAACTCCGTCACACTGACGGGCCTGACGCCCGCAACGACCTATTCCTACCGCGTCGGTGACGGCGTGGAGGGCCACTGGTCCGATGTCCGCACATTCACCACGGCTGAGTCAGGCGCAGAGACGTCGTTCTTCGTCATGGGCGACACGCAGCTCAGCGGTAATGTCGAGGCTGATGCCGCCGATATCGAGGTCATACATCAGATTGCCGAGGCCATCGGCAACGCGAACACGGACTTCGGCATCCAGACGGGTGACTTCATTGACAACGCTGGCAGCCTGACCGCCTGGAACGAGATTCTGGACGTCTTCTCCGAAGATTTCCCCGCCTCCCCCATCGTGCAGGTCCTCGGCAACCACGAATACTACGGCGACCTGAGTGCCGGTCATGCGATGAATATCTTCGGCACACCGGATGCGGACTACTACTCCGTGGAATACGGCAATGTCTACATCGCCGTGGTGAACTGCAATGCAGACCTGAACGCAGCGGCCGCCTGGCTGCAGGAGGATGCCGCGAAGACGACGTGCGAATGGAAGCTCCTGACGGTCCACCAGCCGCCATACTACACAAACCCCAAGGGTTCGAGCGCAGCCTATAACCGCATTCTCCCCGCCGCAATCGATGCCGCCGGGATCGACGTTGTCTTCTCCGGCCACGATCACGCCTATGCCCGCACCGAGCAGCTGACCGGCGGAGAGGTTGCCGAAAAGGGCACGACCTATGTCATCTGCGGCGATATGGGTGAAAAGTCCCGCGACGTCAACTACGCCGCCGTGGATGATCCCGCATTCCACTTTGCCAAGATCAGCCAGAGCTATCAGGCGCTCTACCTGCTCGTGAACACGACCCGCAGCGAGCTGACCGTGACGGCCTATGACCTGAACGGTTCCGTCGTGGACACGTTCACCGTCGAGCACGACAACGCCTGCCGCGACGGTCACTCCTTCGTCTTTGATCGCCTGCACAAGACCCTCATCTGCTCCGTCTGCGGCGAGGCCGCACCTGCGAACTACACCGGCTGGGCCACGGACAAGACGAGCGGCAAGCAGATGTACTTCCTCGCCGGAGAATACAAGACCGGCTGGATGCTCATCGGCACGGCTGCTTATCACTTCGACCTCAAGAACGGCACGATGCACAAGACCACCATTCTCGAGGACGTTCCGACGACCTGCTCCGTGCAGGGCCATCTGAGCGTGAAGTGCGAATGCGGCGAGACCTATGAGACAAAGTACGACAAGCCCTCCGGCCACAGCTTCTCCAAGGTCGTGGCCGACGACGGCACGGTGTATTACCACTGCGACCGCTGCGGCAAGATCTCGACCATGGATATGCCGTTCGTGGATGTGGACGACACCGACTGGTTCGCGGAGGCCGTCTACTACTGCTATCAGAATAGCCTGCTGCGCGGCAGAAGCGAAATGAGCTTCGACCCGGATGCCGCCATGACGCGTGCCGAGCTCGTCACCGTCCTGTGGCGTATCGCCGGTTCCCCGAATTCCGACAACGTCGGCAAGACGCCGTTCACCGACGTTCCGGCCGGCTCGTGGTACACCGCAGCCGTGAACTGGTGCTCGGAGAACAAGATCGTCAACGGCATCGGCGACGGCCTGTTCGCCCCGGATGACCAGATCACCCGTGAGCAGATCGTCACGATCCTCTACCGCTTCGCAAAATTCCGCGGTCTCGATGTCGGCGACACGACTGACCTTGCCAAGAAATTCACCGACGCCGCCAGGGTCAGTGACTACGCGAAGGAGGCCCTGAGCTGGGCGGTCGCCGTCGGCATCATCAACGGCATGCCGGACAACACGATCGCTCCGCAGAACTCCGCTACGCGCGCCGAGGTCGCAACGATCATCATGCGCTACACAAAGCTCGTCTCCGGAACGGAAAACTGAACACAGCACAACGGAGAGGGCCGAGGCCCTCTCCGTTGTTTCTCGCAAAAGTCTGTTAGGCTTTTCTAGCCTTCCGCGCTGGAAATGTGCAGCGGTCTGTGCTATAATATTCCGGAATCCAATTTGAGAGGTATCCCACATGATCGACAAGGAAGTGGCGGAGCTCCGCCGCCGTTATCGCCAGGATCGGAGCAATATCACAAGAATCCATGGCTGCTATGTCAACGTGCATGGCGAGCTCGTCTCCGCCTTCACCCTTTCCATGGGCCTGCTGCCGGAGGGTGAGCAGGAAAAATATCTGGAGCTGCTGAAAAAAGGCATCTCCGGCCGAATGGGCAAAACGCTCTCCGATCTCAGCTTCTCGACGGCGCAGGTCGCGGACAGCGACGAGCACCGCCTGCTCATGCGGCTGCGTGACTCCGGTCTGGAGGACAGCGAGGCCGTGCAGGCCCTGTATGAAAAGATCGCAGGCTCCCTGCATCTGGCAGACAACTACCTGATCCTGCTGGCTGCGGACCGCTATGACGTGCCGTTCCGTTCGCGCGACGGTTTCCGGCAGGACGAGGGCAGTGAGCAGCAGTTCTCCTATATACTCTGCAGCATCTGCCCCGTGAAGGAGACGAAGCCCGTCCTGCGCTATGACTCCGCAGAGGGGAAATTCCACGAGCGCGGCACGGACTGGGTCGCCGCCGCGCCGGAGGTCGGCTTCCTGTTCCCGGCCTTTGACGACCGCGCGACGAACCTCTACGGCGCGCTGTATTATACGAAGAACACGGACAACAGCTATGAGGAGTTTGTCTCCGCCGTGTTCAATCTGCAGCCGCCCATGCCCGCGGGCACACAGCGCGAGACGTTCCGCGAGGTGCTGACGGATGCGCTGGAGGACGAATGCAGCGTGAACGTCGTCCAGAACGTCCATACCGCCCTGCGGGAGCTCGTTCTGACGCACAAGGAGACCCGCGCCGAGGAGCCGCTGGCCGTCACGCGGCAGGAGGTCGGTGCGGTGCTTGAGCACTGCGGCGTGTCCGAGCCGAAGATGGCCGCTTTCAACGTCAAATATGACGAGGCCTTCGGCGGCGGCAGCGAAGTCCCCCCGCAGAATCTGCTCGGCGCGGCCCAGCTGGAGTACCGCACGCCGGATGTCGTCATCCGCGTGAATCCGGACCGGCAGGACCTCGTGCAGACGCGCGTGCTCGGCGGTGCAAAGTACCTGCTCATCAATGTCGATGAGGGTATGGAGCTCAACGGCGTCAGCGTCCGCGTCCCGGAAGAACAGAAGGACTGAAATGATTTCAGGAGCAGGCAAATGCCTGCTCCCGGTTTTTTCTATTGCTCCCACGCCTCCGGCGTTTCGCGCCGCAGCTCGATCAGGTTCGTATCGCCGCGCCGTTCCGCGCACATACTGGTCTCCAGATAGATCTCCTCCGCACGCTCCAGCGCCAGTCGGAGACGGAGCGAAATGCAGGCCGCGCTGCTGCCCTGCTCCAGCCCCATCAGGGCATCGTCCACCGCTCCGCAGAGGATGGCATACATTTTTTGATAGTCCGCCATGGTTTTGCTCTCCCAAAAAGTCTATGGATAGCCTAATAGTAGCATGCATAGCCTATATTGTCCAGTGTTTTTCGTTATGCTAAAGGAAAAACTTGGAAGGCAGGCATCACCATGAACACTGTCACCGCTGTCCGCGACCGCATTCTGCAGCTGTGCGCAGAGCGCGGCATTTCCATCAACCGTCTCGCCTCGCTCAGCGCGCTGCCGCCCTCAAGCCTGAAGAACATTCTCTACGGCAAGAGCCAGAACCCGAAAATTCTGACGATCAAGCTGCTCTGCGACGGTCTCGGCATCACACTCGGTGAATTCTTCTCCACGCCGGAATTCGATGCGCTGGAGCAGGAGCTGCAATAACGTCTGCTTGTCGAAAAAGTCTCTTCGGACTTTCCCCCAAAGCCGCCCTTGTTTCGGGCGGCCGTCTGTGGTATGATAATTGGGATAAGTACCGCAACAGAAAGGACAACGCCTTTATGAAAAACGGATTTCTGAAGGTCTGCACGCTCTCCCCCGCACTGCGCGTGGCAGACTGCGCCTATAATACGCAGGAAACGATCGCCGCCATGCAGCAGGCCGCGCAGGACGGCGCGGCGCTTGCCGTTTTCCCGGAGCTTGGGCTCACCGGCTATACCTGCTCGGACCTGTTTCTGCAGCAGCCGCTGCTGGATGCCGCCGAGCAGGGCCTGCGGGACATTCTCCGCGCAAGCGAAACGCTCGAGCTCGTCGCCGTCGTCGGCTTGCCGGTCCGCGTGGACGGCGCACTCTATAACTGCGCCGCCGTGGTCTGCCATGGGGCGCTGCTCGGCCTTGTGCCGAAGACCCATCTGCCGAACTACGCAGAGTTCTATGAGCTGCGTCACTTCACCCCCGCACCTGCCGAAACGCGCAGCGTCACACTGTGCGGCGCGTCCGTCCCCTTCGGCACGGACCTGCTGTTCCGCTGCCGCGAAATGCCGGACTTCTGCCTCGGTGTGGAGATCTGCGAGGACCTCTGGGCCCCGCTGCCGCCGAGCACCCGCCATGCGCTGGCCGGGGCAACGGTGCTTGCCAATCTCTCGGCAAGTGACGAAACCGTCGGCAAGGCGGAATACCGCCGCCAGCTCGTCGGCCAGCAATCCGCACGCTTGCTGAGCGCATATCTCTATGCGGATGCCGGGCACGGCGAATCCACGACGGATATGGTCTTTGCCGCGCATGATCTCATCTGTGAAAACGGCGCGCTGCTGGCCGAGGCAAAGCCCTTCGGCACCGGCCGCGCCGAGGCCGTGCTGGACCTCGGGCGCATGCAGTGCGAGCGACGCCGCAGTACGACATTCTGCCCGAATGCCGCAGGCCATACCACCGTTCCGTTCTCCATGCCGCTGCACGAGACGGCACTCACCCGCCCCGTCTCCCCCACTCCGTTCGTCCCCAGCGATGCGGCCGCCCGCGCCGAGCGCTGCGAGCTGATCCTCGAGATCCAGGCAGACGGCCTTGCAAAGCGGCTGGAGCATGCGCACGCCAGAACGGCCGTGCTCGGCATCTCCGGCGGTCTGGACAGCTGCCTTGCTCTGCTCGTTGCCGTGCGCGCCATGAAGCGCCTGCAGCGTCCCATGCAGGACATTCTTGCCGTCACCATGCCCTGCTTCGGCACGACGAAGCGGACGCGCTCCAACGCAGAAATTCTGTGTCAGGAGCTGGGCGTACAGTTCACGGAAATCTCCATTACGAACACGGTACGCAGCCACTTTGCCGACATCGGCCAGAGTGAGTCCGTGCTTGACGTCACATTTGAAAATGGGCAGGCGCGCGTGCGCACACTGGAGCTGATGGACCTTGCCAACCGCACGGGCGGCCTTGTCGTCGGCACGGGCGACCTGAGCGAGCTGGCGCTCGGCTGGGCAACGTACAACGGCGACCATATGAGCATGTACGGCGTGAACGCGGGCGTTCCGAAGACGCTCGTGCGCCACATCGTGCGCTATGAGGCGGACACGGCCCAAAGCCTCGCCCTGCGCCGCGTGCTGCTCGACATTCTTGACACGCCCGTCAGCCCGGAGCTGCTCCCCGCGACGGAGACCGGCGAGATCGCGCAGCAGACGGAATCCCTTGTCGGTCCCTATGAGCTGCACGACTTCTACCTCTACTATGTGCTTCGCTTCGGCTTCGGGCCGGAGAAAATTTACCGGCTGGCGCAGGCCGCATTTGCCGGGAAATACCCCGCAGAGACGCTGCTGCACTGGCTGAAAAACTTCTACCGCCGCTTCTTCATCCAGCAGTTCAAGCGCAGCTGCCTGCCCGACGGCCCGAAGGTCGGCTCGGTCACGCTCTCCCCGCGCGGCGACTGGCGCATGCCGAGCGATGCCTGCGCCGCAGTCTGGCAGGCCGAGCTGGAGAAGCTGCACTGAAACCATTCTCAGGAGGGATGCGCCATGGATCGTTCCGCCGCGCCGCTGCTGGAAAACGCGCATGCGTTTCTTGTCATGCGGAATCTCTACGCCGCTGCAGGGCGGCAGCTCACCTTGAAGTTTGAGGTTCTGAACAGTGAATTCAACGTGCTGTACGCACGCAATCCCATCCACCATATTGAAAGCCGCGTCAAATCCCCCGAGAGCATCGCGGCAAAGCTCCTGAAGAAGGGCCTGCCCCTGACGCTGGAGTCCGCCATGCAGAATGTCAACGATATTGCGGGCGTGCGCGTCGTGTGCAGCTACATCGACGACGTCTACCGCGTGGCGGAGATGGTCGAGCGCCAGCAGGATCTGGAGATCGTCAAGCGGCAGGACTATATCAAAACGCCGAACTACAATGGCTACCGCTCCCTGCATCTGGACCTGCGCGTGCCGGTCTACCTTTCGGACCGGACAGAGCAGGTGCTGGCGGAGGTTCAGATCCGTACCATCGCCATGGACTTCTGGGCCAGTCTGGAGCACGATATCCGCTACAAGGCTGACCGCAGCCGCCTGCCCGCGGGGATCAATGAAGAAATGCTTGCCTGTGCCGGGAAGATAGCCGAAATCGACCGGCAGATGCAGGACATGTATCAGCGCATCAAGGCCGCTGAGGCTGCACCGGACGCAGCCCCGGCCGAGACAATAACAAATCAATAACAGGAGACGATCATCATGGCAAAAACCACAAAATACGCCGGCACGCAGACGGAAAAGAACCTGCAGGCCGCCTTCGCAGGCGAATCGCAGGCCCGCAGCAAATACACCTTCTTTGCCTCCGTAGCAAAGAAGCAGGGCTACGAGCAGATCGCGGCGCTGTTCCTCAAAACGGCGGACAACGAGAAGGAGCATGCCAAGCTGTGGTTCAAGGAGCTGGCAGGCATCGGCGATACGGCCGAAAATCTTGCCGCGGCTGCCGAGGGTGAAAACTACGAGTGGACGGACATGTATGACGGCTTTGCCAAGACGGCCGAGGCCGAAGGTTTCCCGGAGCTGGCGGCCCGCTTCCGCATGGTCGGCGAGGTCGAACGTCATCACGAGGAGCGCTATCGCGCCCTGCTGCACAACGTGGAGACGGCCGCCGTCTTCGCCAAGAGCGAGGTCAAGATCTGGGAGTGCCGAAACTGTGGCCACATCGTTGTCGGCACAGCCGCTCCGGAGGTCTGCCCCGTGTGCAATCATCCGCAGAGCTATTTTGAGCTCTGCGCCGAGAATTATTGAGACAGAAAAATCGCTCCGCAGGAGGCCATCACAGCTGCCTGCGGAGCGTTCTTTTACTTTTCAAAACGATGACGTTTTTTCTGCTTTTTAGCCGGAGCCAGGTCGAGCTTGGCGACGCGCTTATCGAAGATGACGCGGAAGAAGCGCATCACGGTCGGGCAGGCCAGCAGGAGCGTAACGAGGATGAGGGCCGAGCTGGCATTGAGCGCCGGGAGGTCGAAGAACGCCGGGATGACGAGCAGGCTGAACAGCATCGCCGCCGTCATACCCGCCAGCACCGCAAGGCGCAGGCGCGTGAACGGGACGGAGACATGATACAGCGTAACGAGGCCGACGGCGGACATGACCCAGACGCAGATCGTGTTGAGCTGCTCATTGCTCAGGCCGAACGTCGAGGTAAAGAACCCGGCCAGCAGCACGATCGTCAGGTTCGTCAGGCCGCCCGGCATGGCCCGCCGAATGACATTGCGCATGAATTTGCCCTCCACGCGCGCGTAATTCGGCTCCAGCGCGAGGAAAAACGACGGGATGCCGATGGTAAACGTGCTGATGAGCGACAGCTGGATAGGCAGCAGCGGATAGGGCATGTCGATGAACAGCAGCAGGAGCGTCAGCGCGAACGAGAAAATATTCTTCACGAGGAACAGCGAGGCCGCGCGCTGGATGTTATTGATGACGCGGCGGCCCTCCGCCACGATGGCTGGCATCGCACTGAACTGGGAATTGAGCAGCACGATCTGTGCAACCTGCGAGGCAGCCTGACTGCCGGAGGCCATGGCGATTCCGCAGTTGGCATCCTTCAGCGCCAGCACGTCATTGACACCGTCGCCCGTCATGGCGACCGTATGGCCCTGCTTCTGGAAGGCGCGGACAAGATAGCGCTTCTGCTCCGGCGTGACGCGGCCGAAGACGGTGTAATACTTGACAGCCTCCTCAAAGTCCTGCTCCGTGGAGAGCGTCGTTGCATCGACATAACGATCGGCATTTTCGATGCCGGCACGGGTCGCGACCTGCGCGACCGTGATCGGGTTATCGCCCGAGATAACACGGACAGACACGCCCTGACTGGCAAAATAGCGGAACGTCTCCTGCGCGTCGGGGCGCAGCAGGTTTGACAGGAAGACAAGTGCAATGGGCGCGACGTGAGCGCTCTGCAGCGGGCCGTCGTCGAACGCCGTGTCATAGGCCGCGAGCAGCAGCACACGGCAGCCGCGCTCGGACCACGGCTCCGCCTCACTTCGGATGGAATCATAGCGGTCGCCCATGATGAATTCCGGCGCGCCGACCACATAGCGGCCATTTTCACCGAAATCGGCGCCCGACCACTTTGTGGAGGACGAGAAGGCCATGCGCTTGACGGCGCGCCAAGTCGTCTCGCCCGCGAACTGTTGGCCCATGGCGCGGGCCGTCTCGTTATCCGGCTCTTCGCCGTGGTAGAACGCTGCGAGAATTTTCTCGATATCGTCGTAGCTGAAGCGCTCGGAGTTCAGCGGATAGACGTCCGTGACCTCCATGGTCGGCTCCGTGATCGTGCCGGTCTTATCCACGCAGAGCACGTCCACATGGGCCAGCGTCTCGATGCAGTTCATATCCTGCACGAGCACGCGCTTGCGCGAGAGCTTCAGGCAGCTGGCCGCGATGGCGACGCTCGTCAGCAGGTAAAGGCCCTCCGGGATCATGCCGATCAGGGCCGAGACCGTGGATTCCACGGAGTCGCGCAGCGGCAGGCCCTGGAACACGGACAGGAAATGACGCAGGAACAGGATGATGCCGAGCGGGATGAGCGCGATGCCGACGACCGTGATGAGCTTTGTCAGGGAGAGCATCATCTCGGACTTTGTAGAGCGGACATTGCGCCGCGCCTCGGCCGCCAGCTTTGCCGCATAGCTCTCCGAGCCGACATGCGTCAGCTGCACGCGGGCGCGGCCGGAGATCACAAAGCTGCCGGACTTCAGCGTGTCGCCCGGATTTTTCAGAATGGCATCGGCCTCGCCAGTCAGCAGAGACTCATTGACCTGCAGCTGTCCGTCACGCACGACGGCATCCGCGCAGATCTGGTCGCCCGCCGCAAATTCCACGATGTCATCGCGGACAAGCTGATCCGTCCGCACGGAGACGCGCTGGCCGGAGCGGATGGCCTTCGCCGTTCCCGCCGCGACGAGCGTCAGCTTATCGACGGCGCGCTTAGCGCGGATCTCCTGAAAGCTGCCGACGACTGTGTTAGCCACAGCGACGAGCAGAAACATCAGATTCTTGAACGAGCCGACAAGGCACAGGCACAGCGCCAGCACCAGGAAGATCAGGTTGAAGAAGGTCAGGACATTCTCCTTGATGATCTGCCCCTCGGACTTCGTATTGGACGGCGGCATAATGTTGCTCAGGCCGTTGCTCTGCCGGAGCTTGATCTCCTGCGGAGAAAGGCCCTCTGCCGGGTCTGCCTGCAGCATCGGGATCTGGCGATAGACGCGCAGATGCGGCTGCTTGGATTTTTGTTTCATAACAGTCCCTCAAATCAGCATTTTCTCCGGTCATTATAGCACAGCTCCCGTGAAAAAGCACCCAGTCCGACAGAAATTCACAAAAAAATCACATTCCGCGTTCCCATTCGTTTTCCGAAGAAAAAATGAAAGTTTTGCTTGCATTCTGCACGGTTTTGTGGTAAACTAATCAAGTCTGTGAATGGGCGGTCCTCTGCGGTGATGTCAACACTTGCACGAACGCCTAATAAATGAGGAGGACAAACATTATGGATCTGATGAAGGCTCTGACCAGCCAGTACATGAAGGAAGAACTGCCGCAGATGAATGTCGGCGACACCGTTCGCGTTCATGTGAAAATCAAGGAAGGCGCTCGTGAGAGAGTGCAGGTGTTCGAGGGAACGATCATTGCCCGCAAGCATGGCGGCATTGAGGAGTCCATCACCGTCCGCCGCCTGAGCTACGGCGTCGGCTGCGAGAAGGTTTTCCCCGTTCATTCTCCGAGCATCGTGAAGGTCGAGACCGTTCGCCGCGGCAAGGTCCGCCGTGCGAAGCTCTACTACCTCCGCAACCGCCTCGGCAAGGCCGCCAAGGTCAAGGAGAAGGTCTGAGTTTATCCGCAAAAACCTCTCCCGGGTCTCCGGGAGAGGTTTTTTGTATCTTTCGGCCGGTATATGGACTTGCCGCTCGGGAATACAGTGGCAGGGGGTGGTTTCTTATGCTGGCCGTATGGCTCATCATCAGCAGCATGCTGTATTCCCTGCGCCTGTCGAACGGCGGTTCCTTTCCGAAGCCGCTGACGGCGCGGGAGGAGCGGGAGTATCTCGAGCGCGCCGCACAGGGCGATCTGGAGGCGCGCAATGTGCTCATCGAGCGCAATCTTCGCCTCGTGGCGCACATTATGAAGAAATACTACACGCAGACCTCCGATCAGGAGGACCTGATCTCCATCGGCACCATTGGACTCATCAAGGGCATCTCGACTTTCGACCCGAAAAAGGGCGCGCGCCTTGCAACATATGCGGCAAGGTGTGTTGAAAATGCAATGCACCCGCCGGGGCGTCATTTCCCCTTCCGACTCACAAAACGGGACCGCTGCGCAAGCAGCGATCCCATTTTTGTTTTGGCAACACAGCACAATTGCAGCTTCGGCCTTCGCCGGATATTTTTCACCGATCCATCGGTTTGAAAAGTTTGAGGTACACAAAGTACATCTGCACTTTTCAAACCTTGTCTCGACGAAAAACATCTCGCCGAATGCTCTCGCTAAATCGTGCGGTGCAGCCTTATGTTTCAGAAAGCGCAGCCAGCATGGCATCCAGCAGCGCAGCCTGCTCCTCCGGCGTCGGCGCCAGCTCTGGCAGCAGCTCCTCAAGCAGAGCGGCATGCACCTGCGCCACGCGGCGCGCCAGAAGCGCCTCCGGCTGGTCCGGCCGGAGCACGCGAATGCGAAGTTCCCCTTCCATACGATCCCCCCGCGGGCATCCTATGCCGGAGCGGCGGGGCTTATTCCGGCAGCTTCGCGACGAGCTCCTCGAGCGCCTCGCCGAGCGCCTCTTCAAACGTCGGGTGCGGGCGCATGGCTGCCAGCAGCTGGCGGGCCGTCATGCCGTTGGCAATGGCCTGACTAAGCTGGCCGATCATATCGGTCGCATGCTCGCACATGAGCTGCGCGCCGAGCAGCACGCCGGTCTGCGCGTGGGCGACGACCTTCATAAAGCTGCGGCCGGTGCCTGCGATCATGGTGCGGGCGTTGGCAAAAAGCGTGCACTTGCCGACCTTGACCGGGATGTCGCGCATCTTGGCATCGGCCTCGGTCAGGCCGACGGAGGCGATCTCCGGGCGGCAATAGACGCAGCCGGGGACGAGGTCCAGCCGGACGCTCGGCGTGCGGCCCGCAAGCCGCTCCACGCAAGCCGTTCCCTGCGCCGCCGCGACGTGGGCCAGCTGCACCGGGGACGAAACATCGCCGATGGCATAGATGCCGGGAATGCTCGTCTGCCCGTTTTCATCCGTATGGATGCGGCGGCCGTCCGTCTCCGGCTGGAGGCCGTCTGCGAACAGGCCCTTCCAGTTCGGGCTGCGGCCGAAGGCCGAGAGCACGGCCTCGCCCGTGACGAAGTCCTCCTTGCCGCGGGTGGTAAAGTGGACGGTCAGACCGTCCTTGCCCTGCTCGACGCGCTGGACCATGGAGTTGGCAAACACGCGCACACCCTGCTTCTTGAGCAGCTGTGCAAGGTTCTGACCGAGCTCGCGGTCCATGCCGGGCAGCAGGCGGTCAAGGCCCTCGATCACGGTAACCTCGCAGCCGAGGTCGCTGTAGAACGTGGCAAATTCCACACCGATGACGCCGCCGCCCATGATGACGATGGAGCGGTAGAGGCGGTCCGTTCCCTTAAGCAGCTCGTCCGAGGTCATGGCAAGCTCCAGGCCGGGAATGGGCGGGCGGGCCGGAACGGAGCCGGTGGCGATGAGGATATGCTCCGCCGTGACGGTCCCGGCATCCTGCCCGGTGATCTCGACGCAGCCGGGAGCTGTGATGCGGGCGCGGCCGCGCAGTAGCGTGACCTTCGCGCTGCGGAACAGGCCCTCGATGCCGCTGCTGAGCGTCTGCGAAATTTCGTCCTTGTGGCGGTACAGCGCCGGAAGGTCGAGGCTCGCGCCATCTGCGCAGACGCCCGCGCAGTGGTGCGCATCGCTCCAGACCTGCGAGGCGTGCAGCAGAGCCTTCGTCGGCACACAGCCGCGGTTCAGGCAGGTGCCGCCGCACTCGCGGTCCTCAATAACAGCCGTATGCAGGCCAAGCTTCGCGGCGCGCAGTGCGGCGGTATAGCCGCCGGGGCCCGCGCCGATGACGATGAGTTGATAGTCTGCCATAGGCACTCCTTTCAAATTTCCTGCTCGCCGAGCAGGGCGCACAGGTCGTCCGCGATCTGACAGCAGGCGGCCACCTCGCGCACGCGGCCGCACAGGTCCGCCACGCGGAAGCGGCAGCCGCGCAGGGCCTTCGCCAGCGGCGCGGCAAACTCCGCGTCCATCGAATCGGTGTAGACGGCCGCATCACGGCAGATGCCCTCCTCGACCTGCAGCTCCAGCGTGATCTCGCCCCAGGGGTAGCGCGCTCCGCAGGAGAACGGGAACGGCTGCGCTCTGCCGTAGATCCAGTCATAGGAGGCAAAGCGCATGCGGCGGGCCTCGATCTCCGAGGCATCGAGCTGCGATTCCGTGATCGTGGTGACCGGCAGACCGTAGACATCCGCAAACGCCTGCGCCATGGCCTGCTGCATCTGCGAAATGCGCAGACCCGGATGCAGCTCGGACAGGTTCACAACGCGCGACGGCACGGACGCGACGCCCTTGCTCTGCAGCTTGCGCTGCGACGGCGTCAGGTATTTGCCGAGGTTGGCCATGTCGACCGAGACGAGCAGCGTGCCGTTGTGGAACGAGCAGCCGTTGTGGTGATAGAACGAATTGCCGGAGAATTTCCGCCCGGCGGCCAGAATGTCGTTGCGCCCGGAGAAGCTCGCCTCGATGCCGAGGGAGCGGCAGGCCTCGACGATCACACGCTGCTGCCGGTGCAGATCGTACTCCGCCGTGGGCAGGCTGAACGTGAAATTCAGATTTCCCATATCGTGATACACAGCGCCGCCGCCGGAGAGGCGGCGGGAGAGCTTCCCGCCGTCCTGCTCCAGAAGCGCCGTGCGGCACTCCTGCCAGGCATTCTGATTCCGGCCGATGACCACGGTATGGCGGTTCTGCCACAGATAGAGGATGCAGGTATCCGCCGGGACCGTATCGGTCAGGTATTGCTCCAGCGCGAGGTTATGATACGGATCGGTGTTGTCCGTGCAGAGGTACAGCAGCTTCCGGATCATGCGCGCGTCCACCTCAGGATGGGATTGCGGGCAGCCTGCACCTCATCCGGACGGCCGATCTGCGCATGATGCGGCGCAGCGTGCATGTATTCCGGGTCCTTGTGGCCAAGCTCATAGAGCTTGCGGAAAATTTCCGCCGCCTCGTCGAGCGTTTCCCGACTCTCGGTCTCCGTCGGCTCGAGCATGAGGGCCTCATGCACGATGAGCGGGAAGTACATTGTGGGCGGATGCATGCCATAGTCGATGAGCGTCTTGGCGACATCCAGCGCGGAGACGCCGGTCTCCTTCTTGAACTCGCTCAGATCGAGAACGAATTCATGCATGCAGATGCGGTCAAACGCCGGGCGGAACGTGCCCGCCATGCGGCGCATGAGATAGTTTGCGTTCAGAACGGCATTCTGCGCCGCCTCGGGAACGCCCTCGCGGCCGAGCGTGAGCAGATAGGCCAGCGCGCGCACCACGACGAGGAAGTTGCCCGCAAACGCGCGCACCTGGATGTGGCCCTCGCCGTCCAGCGTGGCGGAATGCGGCAGATAGGGCTTCAGGAAGTCCTTGCAGCCGACCGCGCCCGCGCCGGGGCCGCCGCCGCCGTGCGGCGTGGAGAACGTCTTGTGCAGATTCAGATGGATGCAGTCAAAGCCCATGTCGCCGGGGCGCACGACGCCCATGACGGCGTTCAGATTCGCGCCGTCATAGTAGCACAGGCCGCCCGCCTCGTGGACAAGACGCGTGATCTCCAGAATGTTTTCGTCAAAAATGCCGACGGTGTTTGGGTTTGTCAGCATCAGGCCGGCGGTGTCGTCGCCGAGCACGGCCTTGAGCGCCTCGAGATCGACGCAGCCGTTCGGCGCGGACGGGATGTTCACAACCTGATAGCCGCACATGGCAGCTGTAGCCGGGTTCGTGCCATGCGCGGAGTCCGGAACGATGATCTTCGTGCGCTTCTTGTCGCCGCGGGCATCGTGATACTGCTTGATGAGCAGCACGCCCGTGAACTCGCCGTGCGCACCGGCAGCGGGCTGGAACGTCATGCCGTCCATGCCCGTGATCTCACACAGATACTGCTGCGCAAGCTCCAGCACACGACGGCAGCCCTGCACCATGTGGGCGGGGGCCAGCGGATGGATGCCCGTAAAGCCAGGCAGCGCGGCCATTTCCTCGTTGATCCGGGGATTATACTTCATGGTGCAGGAGCCGAGCGGATAGAAGCCGCAGTTCACGCCGTGTACGTGGTGGTTCAGCTCCGTATAGTGGCGGCTGAGGTCCTGCTCGCTCAGCTCCGGCAGAATGGGAGCCTCCGCGCGGCGCAGGGACTCCGGCAGCGGTGTCTCCTCGACGTCACACGCCGGGAGGATGCTGCAGCGGCGGCCGGGAACGCTTCGCTCAAAGATCAGCTTCATTTGCTCAGCACCTCCTTCACAATGGCGATGGTGCGGTCCAGCGCTTCGCGCGGGACCTTCTCCGTGGCGCACCACAGGATGCCGCCCTCCAGCGGAAGACCGCCGAGGATATCGGCCTGCTCCAGCGCAGCAAGGATCTCGTCCTGCTTCGGCAGATCCGTGACGAACTCATGGAAGAATTCGCCGGAATAGCGCAGCGTCACGCCCTCAATGGCCGCAAGGCCGCGGGCGAGATAGTGCGCCTTGGCCATGCTCTGGCGCGCAGCCTCGGCAAGGCCCTCGGGGCCCATGGCGGAGAGATAAACGCCCGCCGTCAGCGCGCACAGCGCCTCATTCGAGCAGATGTTGCTGCTGGCCTTCTCGCGGCGGATGTGCTGCTCGCGCGCCTGCAGCGACAGGACAAAACAGCGCTCGCCGTGCGAATCGACCGTCTGGCCGACGATGCGACCCGGCAGCTTACGCATGTGCTTCGACGTGGAGGCCATGAAGCCGAGATACGGGCCGCCCCAGCCGAGGGGCATACCGAGCGGCTGGCCCTCGCCGACGGCGATATCCGCGCCGCACTCCTTCGGCGTTTTCAGGATGCCGAGGGCAATGGGGTTACAGCTGAGGATATACAGCGCGCCCGCTGCATGGATGATCTCGCCGAGCGCTTCGGCGTCCTCAAGCTGGCCGAAGAAGTTCGGCTGCTGGATGCACACGCCGGAGACGTCCCCGGCCGCCAGAAGCTCTCGCAGGGCGTCCGGATCGGTCTTTCCGTCCTTGACGGGGATGACGCGCAGCTCGTCGCCCGTGCCGTAGCAGTAGGTACGGACGGTGTTGATAACGTCGGGATGGGCCGCGCCGGAGATCAGCGTCACGCGGCGCTTGCGGTCGCGGCACATGGCTGCTGCCTCGGCGGCGGCTGTCGCGCCGTCATAGACGGACGCATTGGAGACATCCATGCCCGTCAGCTCGCAGATCATGGTCTGATATTCAAAGATGGACTGGAGGATGCCCTGGCTCAGCTCCGCCTGATAGGGCGTGTAGGCCGTCAGGAACTCCTCTTTTGCCGGGATATACTTCACGATGGAGGGGATGTAGTGGTCATAGGCACCGGCGCCGCGGAGAATGGTGGAAAACACCTTGTTCTCCCCTGCCAGCTCCGTCATGGTCCGCCGCACCTCCAGCTCGCTCATGCCGGACGGCAGATCGAGCGGCCGGTCCAAATACATGGACGCGGGCACGTCGCCATAGAGCTCGCGGAAGTCGTGCAGGCCGATGGCCTGCAGCATCTCCTGCCGCTCTTCGGGCGTGTTGGGAACATAGCTGCCCATGTCAGCCCTCCTGCGCGCAGAAGGCCTCGTAGGCGGCGGCATCCTGCAGTTCTTCCGTATCGGTCACCTGCTCGACCTTGATCAGCCAGTTGCCATAGGGATCACTGTTCAGCAGCTCGGGATGATCCAACAGCTCTTCGTTGACCTCGAGCACCACGCCGGTGACCGGGCTAACGAGATCGCTGACAGCCTTGACGGACTCGACGTCGCCGAAGGCCTCTTCCGCCGTGACCTCGTCGCCAACGCCGGGCAGATTCACAAACACGACGTCGCCCAGCGCATCCTGCGCGAAGTCGGAAATGCCGACGACCGTGACGTCGCCCTCGGTCTTCACCCACTCATGGGACTTCGTGTACTGCAGCTCAACAGGATAATTCATGGTAGTTCCTCCCAGATTAATTTTTCAGTATTTTCATGTTAGTTTTCCGCCCTGCATCCGCAGGGCGGACTTTATTGATTTCAGAAACCGATCTCTCCGGCAAAGCGATCGAGCGCGGCGTTGAACTCCGCGTCATTGAAGCAGTAGTGCATTTCCGTGAAGCGGCTGCGCAGGCGGATGACATCCTCCGAGATGTCCTTGCCGCGCAGGATGCAGTCTGCCATCAGGGAAGCCAGCTCGTCGAACTCTGCCGGGCCGAAGCCGAAACGCGTCATCTCGCTGACGCCCATGCGCAGCGCGCCGCTGGCGGTGAAGCCCTCTTCCTCCGGCGTGGCCTGATAGTTCACGATGATGTTGTTCTCCTCGAGCCGCTCGGCGACCTCGGGGCCGGTGCCGTAGCCAACGGAGACAATGACCTGATGCGTTTCGGTGTAGTCGATGGCGGGATCGCCCTGCACATCGAGGCCCTGCGCCTTGAGCGCGCGGGCGAAGTGCTTTGCATTGGCGATGATGGCGCTCTGATAGGCATCCTTGAAGTGGTTCATCTCATAGGCGGCCATCAGCATGCCGAGCTGCGTGCCGAGGTGGTGGTTCGAGACACTGCCCGGGAACGTGCGGCTCTCAATGGCCTCCCACAGGCCCCACTTGAGGTCCTCGCGCTGATAATTAACGCCGATGACGCCGCGCTGCGGGCCGAAGAATGTCTTGTGCGTCGAGCCGGTAACGATCTCCGCGCCGTCCGCGAACGGGTTCTGGAAGTGGTCGCCGATAAGGCCGAGCACATGGGCCATATCGTACATGATCGTCGTGGGGATGTTCTGCGCATCGACAAAGGCGCGGATCTCTGCGACCGGCTCGCGGTGCAGGACCATGCTCTTGCCGAAGATGATGAGCTCGGGGCGGTATTCGTCGATGAGCTTCTTCGTGCCCTCGACGTCGATCTTGTAGATGTTGTCGCGGCATACCGGGAAGTTCACGACGGCCGTGCGCTCCGTCTTCGGATCGACGGCAACATAGTCGCGCAGCGCGCCCATGGGCTGGGCCGACAGGTGGCCGCCCTTGATGATGTGGTTGTTCATGACATAGCCGAGGCGCTGCGGCGTGTGCTTGCGGTCCAGGCGGTTCTTCCAGTCCATGAGGGCGGAGAACGTGGCCATATTGCTCATCTGGCCGCTGACGACGCGCGTTTCGACCTGCGCGCAGCCGAGGTACAGGCGCATCTGCTCGACGAGCAGGCGCTCGACCTCGTCGATGAACTTCGTGCCCTGATAATAGAAGATATCCTTATCATAGAACGACAGGACCTTCTTGTGCTCGGCATAGCGGCAGCTGGGGTCGCTGGCGCTGAGCATCTGCACGGCGTGGCTCGGCGTGTTCTCGGACGGAATGAGGTTGATGCACTGTTTCTGGCGCCACAGGTGGTTCTCCTCGGCCTTCTTCAGCAGCTCGAAGGCCTTGCCGGGCAGGTTCTCGAGAGAGCCGACGGGCTCCTTCTCCTCCGGGCGATACAGCAGCGGACGCGCGAACGGCGGCGCGCTGACGCTCATGTGGTTCGCGGGAATGACGGCCTTGAGCCGCTTGCCGCGGATATCGACCTCCACGGTGTCATCCGTGAGGATATCGCTGTCGATGTAGCACAGGCCGATGGCGCGCTTGGCCGTCTCGTCGGTGATGACGGTCTGCAGGCCCTCGCCCTCGGCGACGTAATACGGAACCATCGTGCCGCTCGTCACCCAGCCGACCTGCTTCTCACCACGGTAGACGGGCATACCGGCGCGCATGACGCCGCGGTCGAGCAGCGTGATGGGCTGGATGCGGCGCGGCAGCACAGACAGATCGCTGAAGTCGCGGTTCATGATGCGCTTGAAGGCGGCAAACTGCTGCTCGAGCGGCTTGCGGCCGATAAAGTCGCCCTTCTGGGGCGCAAAGCTGACGGCAAACTTGGCCAGCGGCACAGCAAAGATCGGCATCTCGTTCCCGGCGGGGTCGAGGCCCATCTCATGGCCGTACAGCGGCAGCGCGGCCTCGAGGCGGAGCGTGTCGCGCGCGCCGAGGCCGGCGGGCTTTGCACCGAGCTCCACAAGGCGGTTCCACAGCCAGGCGGCATCCTCGCTGCGGCAGTAGACCTCAAAGCCGAGCGGCTCGCCCGTGTAGCCCGTCTTGGCCACGCGGACCAGGCGGCCCTCGAGCGTGACGGTGCCGAGCGCGTTCTTCATCGGCTCGGTGAGCTGCACGCCGCCGGAGAGCGTCATGAGGATGTCCTTGCACTTCGGGCCCTGCACGGCAATGGCCGCCCAGTCCTTCGTGATCTCCGTCATGGTACAGTTATAGTTCTTCATTGCCTCGCGCAGGTGCGCAAGGTCCTTTTCCGTGTTCGCCGCATTTACGACAAGCAGGAACCGTTCCTCTTCAAAGCGGTAGAGATAGGCGTCGTCGACGGCGGAGCCGTTCTCGGTGGGGATGATGCAGTACTGCGCCATGTTGAGGTCCAGACTCTCGACGTTGCTGCTGAGCACATGCTGCAGAAAGGCAACGCGGTCCGGGCCCTCGACGAGCACGCGGCCCATATGGGAGACGTCAAAGAGGCTGCAGGCATGGCGGGTATACAGGTGCTCCGCCACAATGCCGCTGGGGTACTGGATGGGCATCTCCCATCCGCCGAAATCCACCATAGAGGCGCCTGCCGCTACATGGACGTCATAGAGCTGGGTGCGCTTGAGTTCGCTCATTACTGGGTTCCTCCTTTATGATTTCGCCGCGTTCTGCGGCCGCCGGATATGAAAAAAGACACAAAGCCCCATGGCTTCGTGCCTCAGCTTGTCAAAAAGTCCCTTCGGGTCTTTTCGCCAAGCTGCATTCAGAATTGCAAAATAAAATTTTGTAGTAATATTTTGCAATTCTGCCGCTGCGGCGGGTGATCAAACGCGAAAGGACACCCTGACGGTTTCCTTTCACACTTTTCTTCCCTCCGAAGCTTTTGGCTTGGCAGGTTTTTTGACAGTCTGAGACACACGGCCCCTTGGCTTCGTGCCTCCGTCCATTACCTGAGAGATTCCCCGCCGTTTCCGGCAGGTTGCACCTTCGGCGTGCGGCTGCCGCCGCACTCTTCGGAGTGTCGTCATCGCCCGACCCTTTTGCCTGAGAGCTTCTGCATTCCCCTTCGGCGCCGCGCAGCGCGCGGTCTCTCCCGGACCAATCATCCGACACTTATTCAGTTCCGGTGTTATCCCGGCGCGGTCCTTCCCGCGCCCTTTTTACAATACCATTTTCTACACGGTTTTGTCAACAATTATTCCAAAATTTTTCCGGATTTTGTTTGCATTGTACAAAGATGTCTGCCGCAGCCGGGCATAAATTCCAGCCGGGCGGCATTTACTTTCCTGCCTCCTTATGCTATCATGAAGGAGAGCACATCACATAGCAGGGTGGTGCTGCCATTGCACGAACAAGGCATTGCGATCTACTCCCGAAAATCCCGCTTCACCGGCAAGGGTGAAAGCGTGGGCAACCAGATCGAGCTATGCCGCCAGTATCTCCGCGCGCACGAGCCGGACGCGCCGGAGCCGGAAATTTTTGAAGATGACGGCTTCTCCGGCGGGGACCTGAACCGCCCCGCCTTCCGGCGGATGATGCGCGCGGCCGAGGCCGGGCGCTTCCGTATGCTCATCGTCTACCGGCTCGACCGGATCAGCCGCAGCATCGGAGACTTCACCGCCCTCATCGAGCGGCTTGCACAGCTGAACGTGGCGTTTGTCTCCATCCGGGAGCAGTTTGACACGTCCACGCCCATGGGACGCGCCATGATGTACATCGCGTCCGTCTTCTCACAGCTCGAGCGCGAGACCATCGCAGAGCGCATCCGCGACAACCTCCGTGAGCTGGCCAAGACCGGCCGCTGGCTCGGCGGCATCACGCCGACCGGCTTTTCCTCGGAGGCCGTGCAGGCCGTCACCGTCGACGGGCGCACAAAGCGTGCCTGCCGCTTGCGGCTCGTTCCGGAGGAGGCGGAGACCGTCAAGGCCATGTACAGCCTGTTCGCACGCCTCGGCTCTCTGACAGCCGTTGTAAAGGGACTGCAGGAGCACGGTCTTGCCACAAAAAACGGCAACGCGTTCACGCGCCACGCCGTGCGCGATATCCTGCACAACCCGGTCTATGCGCGGGCGGATGCGGATATGCTTGCCTGGCTCCGGGCGGCAGGCACGGAGCTCTCCGCTGCGCAGGAGGAGTTTGACGGGCGGCACGGCGTCCTTGCCTATCACCGCACGGATCAGTCCCGCGGCCGCACCGCCGTCGCCCTGCCGCCGGAGGCCTGGATCGTCGCGGTCGGGCAGCACCCCGGGCTCATCCCCGGCTCACAGTGGGCCGCCGTGCAGGAGCGGCTCCGGCGGACGGACTGCCGCACGCCGCGTACGGAGCACGAGACGCCCGCCCTTTTAGCCGGTCTGCTGCAGTGCCGCTGCGGCAGACCGATGTATGCCAAGTACCGCCGCGCGGCAGACGGTGAGCGCTTTTCCTATGTCTGCCGTGCAAAATCGACCGGCGGACGGGAACAATGCAGCTGCCCGAACGTTCCTGGCACTGCAGCAGACGCCGCCGTGCGCGCCATGCTCTGCGCCCTGCCGGAGGACCATGCCGCGCTGGCGGCCGCACTCCGGGGGCAGCGGCGCGGCCTGCCTGAATCCTCCCCTGCTCCGCCGGACCGTATCCCCCTCGCGCTCCGCGATTGCCTGGACACCATCCGCCGGACGCAGCGCGTCCTTGAGGCCCTGACGGAGCAGCTCCGCTGGGACGGCGAAACGCTGTGCGTGACGCTCCGCCGGTTGGATTGCAAATGAAATCCTCATGTACTTCCGCGGGCAGCGGAAGAGCGCCTCGGATGTTTCGCTCTCGGAGTGCATCGAGACCGGGCGGGATGGCAACGCGCTGTCGCTGATGGACGTGATCTGCTCGGAGGAGGATCTGTTCGAGCAGCTGTCCGAAAAAGAGATCTATGGCAGGCTCCACGCCGCCGTGAACACCTGCCTGACCCCGCGCGAGCAGCGCATCATTCTGCTGCGCTACGGGCTGGGCAACCGCAAGCCGCTGACACAGCGGGAGATCGCCGTGCAGTGCGGCATCAGCCGCAGCTACGTCAGCCGCATCGAAAAACGCGCCCTGCAGAAGCTGGAGGACGCGCTGACAAAAGAAACCTGAAGGGAACGATCACAAATGCATCCATGGAAACATTTCTGTACCATTACGCACCACCGCTGGAAGGTGTGCAGTCACTGCTTCCGCGTCGGGCTGTATTGGCGCGGCCTGACGCACGACCTGTCCAAATACTCCCCCACAGAGTTCTGGACCGGCGCAAAATACTATCAGGGCACGCGCAGCCCGAACTCCTATGAGCGCGAGCTCTACGGCTACTCCGCCGCATGGATGCACCACAAGGGCCGCAACCGCCACCACTACGAATACTGGACGGACATCGACCCGAAGACGAAGGTCTACCGCGCCGTGCCGATGCCGCGCAAATTCTTTGTGGAGATGGTCATGGACCGCATCGCCGCCTGTAAAATTTACCACGGCAGCGCCTACACGGACGCCGATGCCCTCAACTATCTCGTCCACGCCGAGGAGGTCCGCGATGGCTCGATGATGCACCCGGACACGCGCCGCGAGCTTCTCTATGTGCTGACCATGCTGCGCGACCGCGGCGAAAAGGAGACGTTCCGCTTCCTGCGCGAGGTCGTGCTGGCCGGGAAGCCGTTTGCCGTTCCTGCGCAGTGACAAAAATGCAGGAATCATTTCCTTTTCTGCCCGCAGGCCGATCCGGTCGGAAGTTGACAATAATGAAGGGCAAAACTGCCATCCACAGGAGTTATTCACATTCTGCACAAGGTTGTGCACAGCAGGATCCCTGATTTAGCGGGCTTTCGCGGGGATTTCGGGCAGTTGTGCACAGGCCTGTAAAAACGCCTCTGCACAGCAGTGCCATGTTCCGAAGTTGACATAACCCCGTTTGTGACAAAAATTTACAGACAGGTAACAGGAAATTAAAATGCAGGATGCCGATCGACATCCTGCATTGATTTTTTGGGTCTTATAAGGCCTCGCCCTCCATGGAGCGCGTGGCATAGGCGTTGAGCGTCTGGTCGGCGATGTTGCCAGCGAGATACTCATAATACGCCTGCGCGCCGATCATCGCGCCGTTGTCGCCGCACAGCGACAGCGGCGGCATGCAAAGGCGCACGCCGCGGGCAGCCGTCTCCCGCTGCAGCGCAGCGCGGATGCGGCTGTTGGCGGCCACGCCGCCCGCCACGGCCAGCGTTTTCCGCCCCGTCTGTTCCAGCGCCAGCATGGCGCGCGGCACGAGCATGCCGCACACAGCCTCCGAGAAGGCGGCGCAGAGGTCCGGGATGACGATCTGCTCGCCCTTCTGCCCGGCGTTATGGATGAGATTCACGGCCGAAGTCTTCAGGCCGGAGAACGACAGGTCTAGCGGATTGCCGCTCAGGTGCGGCCGGGGCATGGGATAGCGCGACGGGTCTCCGCCCTGCGCCGCACGGTCGAGGGCCGCGCCGCCGGGGTATGGCATGCCGAGCAGCCGCGCGACCTTGTCAAAGCACTCCCCTGCCGCGTCGTCGCGCGTGCCGCCGAGAATGCGCAGCTTCGTATAGTCCTCGACATCGACGAACATGGTGTGCCCGCCGGAGACGACAAGGCACAGAAACGGCGGCTCCAGGTCCGGGTAGGCCAGATAGTTGGCCGCGATATGGCCCTTGATGTGGTGGACCGGAATGAGCGGCACATCGAGCGCCAGTGCAGCCGCCTTGGCAAAATTCACGCCGACGAGCAGCGCGCCGATAAGGCCGGGCGCATAGGTCACGGCGACGGCGTCCAGCTCGCCGCGCGTCAGGCCGGTGTTCTCCAGCGCCTGCTCGGCAAGACCGTAGATGGCCTCAATATGCTTGCGCGAGGCGATCTCCGGCACAACGCCGCCGTATTCGCGGTGCAGCGCCACCTGCGAGGCGATGCAGTCCGTCAGGATGCGTCTTCCGTCCTCCACAATGGCGACGGCGGTCTCGTCGCAGGAGGACTCAATGGCAAGGATCCGCATGATCGAGCTCCTTTCTGAGGATCAGCGCGTCCTCTCGGGGCGCGAGATAGTAATTGGGCCTGCGCCCGATGCAGGCAAAGCCCGCTGCGGTATAGAGCCGCTGGGCCGGGAGATTGGAGGCACGGACCTCCAGCGTCAGAGAGCCGATGCCGCGCGCAGCCAGCCTTTCCTGCAGCGCCTGCAGAAGCGCCTGTGCCGTACCGCGGCGGCGCAGCTCCGGCACGACGGCCAGATTCATCATATCGGCCTCCGGCGGCACGAGCTGCGCGCCGACATAGCCCGCAAATGCGCCGTCCAGCCGCGCGACGAGCCAGAGGCTGAAGCCGGTTTCCAACTCCTCCGCAATGGAGTTTTCGCTCCAAGGCGCGGAGAAGCACAGACGCTCCAGCGCGGCGATGTCCGCCACATCGGCGGCGGTCATTTCCTGAATTTCGATCATTTGGCAGCGTACCAGCTTTCTCCCTGCTTGGCCTCGGCAACGAGCGGGACCCGCAGCGCAGCGGCGTGCTCCATCTCGTTCGTGACGATCTGCATGACCTGCTGCGCCTCTTCCTGCGGGCACTCGACGATCAGCTCATCGTGCACCTGCAGCAGCAGCCGGGCCTGCAGCCCATCGAGCGCATGGAACACGCGCACCATGGCCAGCTTGATGATGTCCGCCGCGCTGCCCTGCACGGGCGTGTTGAGCGCGATGCGCTCCGCACCGGAGCGGACGTTGAAATTCGAGCTTTTGATCTCCGGAATGGCGCGGCGGCGGCCGAAGATCGTCTCCACATAGCCCTTTTCGCGCGCCGTCTCCTTGATATCGTGCATATAGGCGCGCACGCCGCTGTATTTTTCGAGATAGCTGTCGATATAGGCCTTGGCCTCCGCGCGGGAGACGCCGATGTCCTGCGCCAGCGAGAACTCCGAGATGCCATAGACAATGCCGAAGTTCACGGCCTTGGCATGGCGGCGCATGAGCGGCGTGACGGATTCCAGCGGCACGCCGAACACCTGCGAGGCCGTCACGGCGTGGAAGTCCTCGCCGGAGCGGAACGCCTCCTGCATGCGCGTATCGTCCGCGATATGCGCCAGCACGCGCAGCTCGATCTGACTGTAGTCCGCGTCGACCAGCACCCAGCCGGGGCGCGGGACGAACATGCGGCGAATCTCGCTGCCCAGCTCCGTGCGCACAGGGATATTCTGCAGATTCGGGTCCGTGGAGGAAAGGCGGCCCGTCGCCGTGACCGTGTTCTGAAACGTCGTGCGGATGCGGCCGTCCGGCCCGATGACCTTCTGCAGGCCGTCGGCATAGGTTGACTTCAGCTTTGTGAGCATGCGGTAGTCCATGATGGCCTGCACGGCCGGATGGCGGTCACGGAGCTTTTCCAGTACCTCGGCATTTGTGGAATAGCCGCTCTTTGTCTTCTTGACGGGCGGCAGGCCGAGCGTTTCAAACAGGAATACGCCGAGCTGGCGCGTGGAATTGAGGTTAAACGTCTCTCCGGCATAGCCGAAGATCAGGCTCTCGCAGGCGTCGATGCGCTCGGAGAGCATCTCGCCGAAGTCATGCAGGGCCTGCGCGTCGACGAGGATGCCGTCGTGCTCCATATGCGCCAGCACCGGGCACAGCGGCAGCTCGATATTCTCGAACAGCGGCTGCATGCCCTGCTCGCGCAGGCGCTTGCCGAGCTCCTCCGTCAGGCCGTCGATGCAGGCCGTCCGGATGGCAAGGACGCTTTCCGGCTGGAGCGCGGTCTCGTCCGCAGGCGGGATGTGCAGATAGTCCTGCGCCAGCTGCGGCAGGGCGTAGGCCCCGCGCGTCGCATCGAGCAGATAGGCCGCCACAGCCGTGTCGAACACGATCCCCGCAGGCTCCACGCCGAGAGCCAGCAGCGCACGCAGCAGCGGCTTGCTGTCGTGCACGGTCTTCGGCACGTCCGCCGCAAACAGGCGCTGCAGCAGCGGCACGAAGTCCGTTCCGAGCGTTTCGCGGCGCAGCACATAGGCCGTCTGGTCCGGGCCGTCCATGTGCGGCGCGGCCACGAGCATCGAGAGATCGTCTGCGGCAGCAATGCTGAGCGTCACGCCTGATAACAGCGGCTGCGCCTGCTCCGGGGTCTGCACGTCCAGAAGCGTGCAGGAGCCTGTCACGGGCTGCGCCGGTTCCTCCGACTCGTCCTGCTCCAAAGCGGCGCTGCGCAGGCCGTAGCGGTCAATGAGACGCTGGAATTCCAGCGTGGTGAACAGGTCATACAGCGCCCGGCGCTTCGGCGGCCGGATGAGATTCTTCTCCGGCGTGAAGTCGATGGGCGCATCGCAGCGGATCGTCGCCAGCTCATAGGAAAGGTAGGCCGACCCGCGGCCGTTTTCGAGCTTATCAAACAGCTTTCCCTTCATGTTTTCCCGGGAAAGATTGGCATAGACGCCGTCGAGCGTACCGAAGCGCTTCAGCAGGTCGTTTGCCGTCTTCGGCCCGACGCCCGCTACACCCGGGATATTGTCCGAGCTGTCGCCCATAAGAGCCTTCAGATCGATGAGGCGCTTCGGCTCCAGCCCGTATTCCGCGCGGAAGACGTCCGGCGTATAGCGCTCCGTCCGCGTCTGCCCGCCCTGCGTGTGCACCAGGCGCACGGAGACGTGCTCGTCGACGAGCTGCAGGCTGTCGCGGTCTCCCGTCAGGATGGCGCAGTCCCAGCCGGCCTCCTCGCACAGGCGGCCGACCGTGCCGAGCACGTCGTCTGCCTCCCAGCCCTCGCAGGCATAGACCGGGATATTCATCGCAGCAAGCACCTGCTTCATGACCGGCATCTGCATGGCAAGCTCCTCCGGCATGGGGTGGCGCGTAGCCTTGTAGCCGTCATAGCGCAGATGGCGGAACGTCGGCGCGTGCAGGTCAAAGGCCACGCACAGCGCGTCCGGTTTTTCCTCGCTGCGCTCTTTTTCCAGAATATTCAGAAAGCCGTAGATCGCATTGGTATAAAGTCCGTCCCGGGTCGTCAGCGGCCGCACGCCGTAAAACGCGCGGTTGATGACGCTGTTCCCGTCCAGGATCATCAGCTTCATATGGTATCTCCTTCGATCAGATGCGCTTCCACTTTGCGCCCTGCGGCGTATCGATGACCTCGATGCCGCGCGCCTTCAGCTCGTCGCGGATGCGATCGGCCTCCGGCCAGTTCTTCGCGCGCTTTGCCTCGGTACGGGCGGCGACGAGCGCGTCGATCTCCGGGTCGTGCTCCTCCTCCGGCCGGGCGCTGCGTGCCTTCTCTGCCGCAGAGAGCAGGTTCAGGCCGAGCACCTCGTCAAAGCTGGCAAGGGCTGCGAGCTTCGTGGCATCATTCGTCTTTGCCTTCAGCACATCATAGACGGCCGTCACGGCGAGCGACGTGTTGAGGTCGGCGTTCAGCGCGCCGAGGAAGCGCTCCTTCAGCGCCTCGAAGGCCTCCGCGTCGACCGCGCCGTCCTCCGGGCGCAGGGCCGCGATGCGGGCGATGAGCTTTTCGTAGGTCTGTGCCGCATTGTCGAGGTTCTCCCACGAGAACACAAGGTTACGGCGATAATGGCTCTGCAGGCAGAACAGGCGGTAGACAATGGGATCGTAGCCCTTCTCCTCCAGCAGGGACACCGTGAGGAACTCGCCCTTCGACTTGGACATCTTGCCGGACTCCGTGTTCAGGTGATGGACATGGAACCAGTAATTGCACCACTTGTGGCCGAGGAAGGCCTCGGACTGGGCGATCTCGTTCGTGTGATGCGGGAAGGCATTGTCGATGCCGCCGCAGTGGATATCCAGATATTCGCCGAGATGCTTGATGCTGATGCACGAGCACTCGATGTGCCAGCCGGGATAGCCGACACCCCACGGGGAGTCCCACTTCAGGGCCTGATCCTCGAACTTGGACTTCGTGAACCAGAGAACGAAGTCATTCTGATTGCGCTTGTTGGAATCCTCCTCGACGCCCTCGCGCACGCCGACGGCAAGGTCCTCCTCCTTATGGTCGTTGAAGACATAGTATTTTTCCAGCTTGGACGTGTCAAAATAGACATTGCCGCCCGCAAGATAGGCATAGCCCTTGTCCAGCAGGGTCTGCACCATGTGGATGTATTCCGGGATGCAGTTCGTGGCAGGCTCCACAACATCCGGCCGCTTGATGTTCAGCTTGGCACAGTCAGCGAAGAACGCATCAGTATAGAACTTTGCGATCTCCATGACGGTCTTATGCTCGCGGCGCGCACCCTTGAGCATCTTGTCCTCGCCGGTATCAGCATCCGAAGCCAGATGGCCGACGTCCGTGATGTTCATCACGCGCTTGACGGGATAGCCCATGTAGCGCAGGCTCTTTTCGAGCACGTCCTCCATGATATAGCTGCGCAGGTTGCCGATGTGGGCGAAGTGATAGACCGTCGGGCCGCAGGTATACATTTTGACGAGCTTCGGGTCGATGGGGGTGAAGAGCTCCTTCTTATGGCTCAGGGAATTATAGAGATACATCTTGATCCTCCTTCAATTTTTCCTCTAATTTTTCGATACGCGCATACAGGGCGTCCAGCTCCAGCCGGACAGGGTCTGGCGTGTGGATATGGTCGAGCTTCTCGCCGTTGCGCCGGACGACGCGGCCGGGCACGCCGACGACGGTGGAATCCGGCGGCACCTCGTGCAGCACAACGGAGTTCGCCGCGATACGGGCATTATCGCCGACCTTGAACGGACCGAGCACCTTCGCGCCGCTGCCGACCATGACGTTGTTGCCGAGCGTCGGGTGGCGCTTGCCGTTCGTCATGCCCGTGCCGCCGAGCGTAACGTTCTGATAGAGCAGGCAGTCGTCGCCGATCTCCGTTGTCGCGCCGATGACGATGCCGGTGCCGTGGTCGATGACGAGCCGTCTGCCGATCTTGGCGGCCGGGTGGATCTCAATGCCCGTCCGCCGCCGCGCAAACTGCGAGACCCAACGGCCAAGGAATCGCAGCCGGTGCTCATAGAGCCAGTGCGCCACGCGGTAATACATCGTGGCGTGCAGGCCGTTATATAACCAGAAGACCTCCCAGCCGCTGCGCGCTGCGGGATCATTGCGGCGGTATGCCTCTATGGTTTCTTTTAACCGCATTCTTTCGCCTCCAAACAAAAAACTGCCAGCCTCGGATTGCTCCAGAGGCGGGCAGTGCTCGCGGTTCCACTCTGATTTCTTGCTCCGGCCTTGACGCGGCCAACGGGGTCTCCCCGGCGCTCACGGGCGCACGCTTCGCACGGAGTCCGCCGCGCCCGCTCTCAGCCAATGGCGGACGCTCTCTGCGGCAGACGGCCCGGCTACTCTTCCCGGTCACAACGCCTATATTATTGGTATTATATTACCATCAAGGGTCCGCGGTGTCAAGGTTTTTCCGCAAATTACACCGCCCGCGGACATTCGTCCGTGTATATTCATAGCGATATACAAAATTTTTCACAGGGCCCGGAATGGGCTTGCTTTTCCTTCGTGAATTTACTATAATGCAGACGAGCACAAGTCCAGAATCTCCGTCATTTTTACCAATCGCAGTCTTTCCGAGTTCGGACTATCCCCGCGGAAATTATGTGAGCAGGAGGAACCTTCATGTTTCAGAATGTACAGCAGATCCAGGATTTTATCCGCCAGAACGGCATCGCATTTCTCGATTTCAAGATGATCGATCTCCGCGGCAGGTGGAAGCACCTGTCTATCCCCGCAGCCCGCTTCAACGAGGACATCATGACGCACGGCATCGGCTTTGACGGCTCGAACTATGGCTACGCGCAGGTCGAGCGCAGTGACATGGTCTTCCTGCCGGACATCACGACGGCGGTCGTCGACCCGTTCGTCAAGGCGCCGACGCTCACGATGATCGGCGATGTCATGGTCATCGACCATCCGGCAAACCGACCGTTCGACCAGTATCCGCGCAATGTCGCCAAGAGCGCCATCGCCCACATGCAGGCTCTCGGCGTCGCGGACGAGATGATCATCGGACCAGAGTATGAATTCCATGTCTTTGACGGCATGACGCGCACCCTGCGCCCGGATGCCGTCGGCTACCGCCTGCAGTGCAGCGAGTCCGTCTGGTCCGCCGGGGAATTCCCGAACAACGGCTTTCACACCGGCCCGCACGATGGCTACCACGCCGATCTGCCCGGCGACCGCACGTTTGACCTGCGCAACCAGATCTGTCTGGAGCTTGCCAAGTGGGGCGTGGACGTCAAGTATCACCACCATGAGGTCGGCGGCTCCGGCCAGCTGGAGATCGAGGTCGAGTTGGGCGAGATGACCCGTCTGGCAGACGCCACGATGGCCGCGAAATACGTCATCCGCAATACGGCCGCCGCGAACGGCATGACGGCCACACTGATGCCGAAGCCCATCTACGGCGAGGCCGGCAACGGCATGCACGTACACATGCTCCTGCGCAAGAACGGTCAGCCCGTGTTCTACGATCCGAACGGCTATGGCCAGCTCAGCCGCACGGCCATGCACTTCATCGGCGGCCTGCTGACGCACGCCCGCAGCCTCTGCGCCATCACGAACCCCAGCACGAATTCCTACAAGCGCCTCATCCCCGGCTTCGAGGCCCCTGTCACCATCGGCTATGCCATGGCGAACCGCAGCGCCGTCGTGCGCATCCCGGCCTATGTTAAATCGCCGGACAAGAAGCGCTTCGAGCTCCGCAACCCGGACGCGATGTGCAACCCGTACTTTGCCTACGCTGCCATTCTGATGGCAGGCCTCGACGGTATTGAGCACGAGATCGATCCGGCAGGACGTGGCTGGGGGCCGTTTGACTTCAATCTCTTCGACCTCCCGGCAGACGAGCGCAAGCGCCTCGGCCACCTGCCCGCCAGCCTCGACGAAGCGCTCGACGCGCTGGAAGCGGATCACGACTATCTCACGCGCGGCGGCGTGTTCCCGATGCCGCTGCTCGAGACGCTCGTCAAAACGCTCCGCGCCGACGCGCAGGAGATCAGCCGCATCCCGCACCCAGCGGAGTTCGACCGCTATTTCGATCTCTGAGCGGACCGTATTGGCCCCGTATTCCTTCCGGAGTACGGGGCTGCGCATGTAAAAGCCCACAAGTATGACACGGGAGGGGCTAAGCGGTGTTCCGGTTGAGACGATCCGCAATTTGATTTTCGGAGGAAGCAAAATGAACAAAGAAACAATCCGGCAGGCGGGGCCTGCTGCCAACATCGGCCGCAGACTCTTTGCCCTCCATTCGGCTGCATGCATTCTGCGGGGTCTCATCAGATGAGGGGCGCCAGGATCGCCGGGCTGCTGATTCGCCAGGCCCGTCTCCGGCGGGACTGGAGTCAGGACGGCCTGTGCCTGGGCATCTGCACTCCCTCCTACCTGTCCAAGATCGAGCAGGGCAAGGCAGAGCCCTCTCCGGAGGTGACGGAGCTTCTGCTTCGTCGTCTGGGCCTTGTCTGGATACCGGAGCCGGAGGATCTGAAGCCCTGCTGGAACGCCCTGCTTTCCGGCAGTCCCGGCTTTTTCCTTTGCTATGAGCAGCTGGTACTGCCCCAGCAGGAGAGACTTGCCTGCAGTCCGCTGGCGGCGGACATCCTGTTGCTGGCTGCCTTTTACACAGATACCATGCAGCCCCTGTCGGAGGAATGGGAGCCGTTTCTCTCCACCCGGCAGCTGGCTCTGCAGCGTGCTCTGCAGGGGCGGTGGGACGAGGCCGCGCGGCTGGAACCGCTGCCGCTGCTGTCCTCGCTCCACGGGAAAGCCCTCTACACAAAGGGGGCGTATACGACCGCCATCGAGGTGCTGCGAGACGCCTACCGCTCGGCGGCAGACGCAGGTTATCCCCACATGATGCTTTCCTGCCGTATTCTTATAGGAAACTGCTACTCAGATCTGGGCCGCATGGAGGAAATGATGACCCATTTTTCTGTAGCGGAGCATCTGGCAGAGGCTCTTGGCGACACGGACAGTCTGGCCTCCCTCCGCTACAATACCGCTGCCACGCAGCTGCAGCTCGGCCAGCCGGAAAAAGCCCTGCCCTACTTTTCCAGCCTCCCGCATCCCAGCTTTCTGGACCTGCACAAGCTCGCCATCTGCCATGAACAGTTAGGGCACCGGGAGCAGGCATTGGCAGCCGTCCAACAGGCGGAGTCTCTGGCCGCCGACGAGACAGAGCGGCAGATGCTGGCGCTGGTACGCTATCGGCTGGAGCATGCGGATTACCTTCACGACAGCGCCTACGGCGCGCAGCTGCTGGATTGCTTCCGGCAGCTGCAGGAGACATACCCCATGGGCTTCACCCGATTCCACCTGCAGTGGGTGCTGGCATGGTACAAGGCGAACCGCCAGTACCGCCAAGCTTGCCGCCTGCTGGAGGAGTTTCCTATAATATAGTGTTTTTTCCAATCTAAGCATGTCATTCCGGGAACAATTTTCCCATAATGACATGCTTTCTTTTTGTAAGGAGCTGTGCGATAATTATAACCGCGAGGTGAACACTATGAAACAAACACTCTGGACGCGGGAATTTACCCGCATTACTGCCGCCACAGCACTGGGCGCAGCAGGCGGCATCATCAGTCAGTTTGCCCTATCGTTTCTGGTCTTTGACGAAACCGGCAGCACGCTGGCAGCGGCGCTGGTGGTCGCCATCCAGCTGATCCCGATGGTGCTGCTGCCGCTGGTCGTCGCTCCCATGATGGATCGTCTGCCGCGTAAGCCTTTTCTGGTGTGGGGCGACCTGCTCAACGGCGTGTGCTACGCCGGAGCAGGACTGTTTCTGTTGCACAGTTCCTTTTCCTATATTGCTTATCTGGCCTTTTCCCTGCTTGTGTCGTGCCTCGGGGCCTTCGACGAGCTGGCCTATAACAGCTTTTATCCCCTGCTGTTGCCGAAGGGGCAGGAAGAGCGGGCCTACACCGTCTCAGCCATGCTCTATCCCATTTTGAAGGTTCTGATGATGCCGCTGGCGGCGGTGCTGTACGATAAGCTGGGCGTGGGACGGCTGCTGCTGATACAGGCCGCTCTTTCGGTACTGGCGGCCTTCCTGGAAAGTCGCATTCGCGTGCAGGAAAGCCGCCGGGATCAGGAGCCGCTGCTGTCTCTGAAAACATGGTGGCGGGATGTCCGGGAAGCAGCCGCCTATCTGCGGCAGGAGCACGGCCTGCACGGGCTCTATGCGTACATGTCCGTTACCAACGGCATGGCCTCGGGCTATTCTCCCTTGCTCATCGCCTTTTTCCGCACGGCGCCGGGCTTCACTACCGCCATGTATTCCTTTTTCTCCGTTGCGGAATTTGCCGGGCGCACCATCGGCGGAGCCATCCGCTACCGCTACTCTCTCCCGGAGAAAAAGCGCTTTGGCTTTCTGTTCGGTGTATATCAGACCTATGAGTTGATGGACACCTGCCTGCTGTGGCTGCCATATCCCCTGATGCTGGTGAATCGGGCGATCTGCGGCTTTCTGGGCATTCAAAGCGCCACCATCCGTCAGGCGGCAGTCCAGCGCTATATCCCCGACCGGCTGCGCGCCCGGCTCAATGCCTATGAGTCCATGCTCTGCACAGCGGCGGGAGCGGCGCTCTCTCTGGCCATCGGCGCACTGGGAGAGGTGCTGGATTACCGCCTCTGCATGACCGTCTGCGGTCTGATCACCATGGCGGTGTGCTGGCTGACGGTATTTCTGCGGCGGCGTCAGGTGCGTCAGGTGCTGGCGGATCGTCCCGGTGTGGACCAGATTCAGTAGATGCCAGTCCGGTTTTGTTTCCGAACATAGGCCAAAGCGACTATGGCCACTTTTTCACGAGGCAAAGCCGGCACAACTTTTTTCGATCTTTTTGCATCGAATATCCCCCGGGGGAGCTTCCGGAACCGAATTTCGTATGCTAAAATGCATCACGAGAACGGGCGAAAGGGCCCGAAATGACAGGAGGACCACCCCCAATGAAACGAATTCTTGCACTGCTGCTGGTGCTGAGTGCCCTTCTGGCGCTGGCCGCATGCAGCAAAACCCCGGCAGTGACCGAAGACGAAGGCACGACGCTCGTCTACGGCAGCGGCGACTACACCCGCATCAACCCCGCCATGGATGAGCACGGCGAGATCAACGTGCTGCTCTTCAGCGGTCTGACCGCCCACAACGGCAGCAACGAGGTCGTTGCCGGTCTGGCTGAATCGTGGGAATACGATGAGAGCGCCTGCACCTACACCTTCCACCTGCGCGACGGCGTGAAGTGGCATGACGGCGAGCCGTTCACGGCCGAGGACGTAAAGTTCACGATCGAAGCCATCATGGACCCCGAAAACGGCTCGGAAAACGCGCCGAACTTTGAGGATGTGGAGGAGATCACCGTTCCCGACGACAAGACCGTCGTGTTCCGCCTGTCCGCACCGAACGTGGCCTTTCTTGACTATATGACCATGGCCATTCTGCCGCAGCACCTGCTGCAGAACGAGAACATGCAGGAATCGGATTTCTTCCGCCATCCGGTCGGCACCGGCCCATATAAATTGGAGAGCTGGGACGCTGGACAGTCCATCGTGCTGGTCAAAAATGAGGATTATTACCTCGGTGCGCCGAAGATCGACCGCATCATCTTCAAGATCGTCACGGACGACAATGCACAGGCTCTGCAGCTGAAGTCCGGCGAGATCGATCTGGCCCTGCTCGATCCGAAAAACGCAAAGGACTTTACGGACAAGGAGGGCTATACCTGCTATGACATGACGACGGCAGACTACCGCGGCATTCTCTTCAACTTCTGGAACGACTACTGGACGGAGAACCGCGACCTCATCCCCGCCATCTGCTACGGCATTGACCGGCAGGCCATCATCGACTCTGTCCTGCTCGGGCAGGGCATGGCAGCCTACGGTCCCCTGCAGCGCAACATTTATAACGACTCCAATGTAGAGCACTACGACTATGACCCGGAAAAGGCAAAGACCATTCTGGAGGACGCAGGCTGCACGATGAGTGAAAACGGCTTCTACGAGCGAAACGGCAAGGAGATCGGCTTTGTTATCAGCGTGATGGCCGGTGAGCAGGACCGCATCGACATTGCACAGGCTGCCGCACAGCAGCTGCGCGATATCGGCATCAACTGCACGGTCGACATTCCCGCGCAGATGGACTGGGGCGGACAGATGGCCTGCCTCATCGGCTGGGGCAGCCCGTTCGACGCCGACGACCACACCTATAAGGTGTTCGGCACGGACAAGGGCGCAAACTACTCCGGCTACTCCAATGCCGCCGTGGACAGCTACCTGAAGCTGGCCCGCGAGACCTCCGACCCGGAGCAGCGCCGCCAGTATTACGCCAAGTTCCAGGAGGCTCTGGCCGCCGATCCCGCCTATGCCTTCATCTGCTACATCGACGCGAACTATGTCGCCGTCGACGGTCTGCAGGGCATCGCGGCGGATACCGTACTCGGCCACCACGGCGTCGGCATTTTCTGGAATGTTCAGGAATGGACGATCGAGAAATAACAACGGAAAAAAGCATCGGGAGGCTCGCAGAACCGGGCCTCCCGCATGTACGTTTTAACAGGTGATCCTATGGCAGAGCTACTGGAAGTAAAAAATCTGTCCGTCAGCTTTTTCACCCCGGCGGGAGAGGTTCAGGCCGTGCGCGACGTCAGCTTTTCGCTGCGCGCGGGTGAGGTCCTCGCCATCGTGGGCGAATCCGGCTGCGGCAAAAGCGTGCTGTGTAAGAGCATCCTGCACCTGCTGCCGCCGAGCGCGCGGCGCAAGAGCGGCACGATCGCGGTAAATGGCCGTGATATCACGCGGCTGCGGGAACGCGAGCTGCAGAAGCTGCGCGGCTCATTGTTTTCCATGGTATTTCAGGACCCGATGACTGCGCTGAACCCCAGCATGACCGTCGGCGCGCAGCTGGCGGCCGCTGTCCGTGTTCATGCGCCCCGCCTGCGCGGCGCGGCTCTGGAGCAGCGCGTGCTCGAGCTGATGCGCCTTGTCGGCATCGACCGGCCGGAGGAGCGGCGTGGCCTGTATCCGCACCACTTTTCCGGCGGCATGCGCCAGCGCGTCGTGCTGGCCATTGCGCTGGCGGGCGACCCGTCGATCCTGTTTGCCGACGAGCCGACGACCGCGCTGGACGTGACCATTCAGGCCCAGATTCTCGATCTGCTGCGCGAAATTCAGCAGAAGCTCGGCACGGCAACGGTTTTCGTCACGCACGACCTCGGCGCTGTGGCGCGCGTGGCGGACCGTGTGGCCGTCATGTACGCAGGGAAGATCGTGGAGCTCGGCACGGCGGAGGATATCTTCTACGATCCGCGCCACCCCTACACCTGGGGCCTGCTGCAGTCGCTCCCGGCGCTGTCCCGCGGGAAGCCGCGGCTGCATACCATTCCCGGCATGCCGCCCACGCTGATCGACCCGCCGAAGGGCGATGCCTTCGCCTGCCGCAACGAATATGCCCTGGCCATCGACTATGAGGAGGAGCCGCCGATGTTCCGCATTTCCGACACCCATTTTGCCGCGACGTGGCTGCTCGACCCCCGGGCCCCGCACATCACGCCGCCGATTGGAGGCGAGCGCCATGGCTGAGCCGCTTCTCGAGGTGCGCGGTCTGACGCACGCCTTCCCGCTCGGGCGAAGGGCCGTGCTCCGCGCTGTGGATCACGTCTCGTTCACGCTCCGGCGCGGCGAGGTTCTCGGTCTCGTCGGCGAATCCGGCTCCGGCAAATCGACCATCGCGCGCTGCGTGATGAATCTGCTGCGGCCGCAGAGCGGGCAGATCCTCTATCGCGGCATCGACATCTGTGACCGCCGCGCCTTCCGCGCGAACCGCCGCACGCTGCAGGCAAAGCGGCAGATCATCTTTCAGGACTCCGGCTCGAGCCTGAACGGGCGCATGCGCGTGTGCGATATCATTGCAGAGCCGATGCGCATCCAGCACGTCCGCCCGCCGCGCGGCAGCTACCGCGCCGAGGCGGAATTCCAGATGCGCTATGTTGGTCTGGACGCGGGCTATCTGGACAAATACCCCGGTGAGCTTTCCGGCGGGCAGCGCCAGCGCGTCGCCATTGCGCGCGCCCTGTCCATGGAGCCGGAGCTGCTCGTTGCGGATGAGCCGGTCGCCTCGCTGGACGTCTCCATTCAGGCGCAGATCATCAATCTGTTCCGCCATCTGCAGGAGGAGCACGGGTTCTCCTTCCTGTTTATTGCCCACGATCTGGCTGTCGTGGAATTCCTCTGTGACCGCGTCGGCGTGCTGTATCAGGGAAGGCTCGTGGAGCTGGCCCCGACGGCATCGCTGTTCGCCGCGCCGCAGCACCCCTATACGCGCGCGCTGCTCTCGTCCATCCCCATCCCGGACCCGCGCCTCGAGCGCGCCCGCAGGCCGCTCGTCTTTGAGGGGCCGCTGCCGGACGGCGGCACATGGACGGAGGTCGCGCCGGAGCATTACGTTCTGCTGGAAGGAGGGGGCGCCGTATGAAGGTCCGCCGGTTTTTCCTGCGGCTGCTGCCGCGCCTCGGCATTTTCGTGCTGAGCGTGCTGCTGCTGTCCGTTCTGACGTTCTATATCTCCCGCCTCGCTCCGGGCGACCCGCTTGTCTCCTACTACGGCGACCGCGTGGAAAAAATGTCCCCCGCCGAGCGCGAATGGGCTGAGGACAAGCTCGGCCTGAATGATCCCCTGCCCACGCAGTACGCCCGCTGGTTCAGCCGCGCGCTGCACGGCGATTTCGGCATCTCCTATAAATATAAGATAGATGTTCTGGAGCTGATCGGTGACCGCATTGGCAACACCCTGCTGCTCGGCGGGCTCGGCTTCGTGCTGCTGTTCGTGCTGGCTCTGCTGCTCGGCGCGCTGTGCGCATGGAAGGAGGACCGGCCGCTCGACCGCATCCTCTGCAAGCTTGGCACGGTGACGAGCTGCATCCCGGAATTCTGGCTGTCACTGATGCTGATCCTGCTGTTTTCCGTCACGCTGCGCTGGCTGCCGAGCTCCGGGGCCTACAGCGTCGGCCACGCGGACGATGTCGGCGACCGGATCGTGCACCTGATCCTGCCGATGTCCGTCGTCGTGCTGAGCCACCTGTGGTACTATGCCTACCTCGTGCGCAACCGGCTGGTGGAGGAGCTGCGCGCGGACTATGTGCTGCTGGCGCGCAGCGAGGGAATGGGCCGGGCGCACATCGTGCTGCTGCAGTGCCTGCGCAATGTGCTTCCGTCCTATCTCAGCCTCATGGCCATCTCCGTGCCGCATGTGATGGGCGGGACCTATATCGTGGAGGCCGTGTTCTCCTATCCCGGCCTCGGCACACTGTCCTACGAGAGCGCGCGCTACAAGGACTACAACCTGCTGATGGTGCTGTGCCTGCTCTCCGGCGCAGCCGTCATCGCATGCAGTCTGCTGGCGCAGGCCATGAACGCGCGGCTCGACCCGCGCCTTCGCCCGGCGGAACGGGAGGTGACTTCAAAATGACAGACGACCGCTTTCGTCTGGTCGGTGTCCGGCCGCAGTCGCCCGCAGCACCGGTACGCCGCGCGCCGTGGTACCGCGGCAAGCCGATTTTTTCAGCCGCCGTTCTGACGCTCATCGTGCTCGGCTGCCTGTTCTGCGAGGTGCTCCTGACGCACGATCCGACCTATCTCGACCTTGCGCACTGCAATGAAGCGCCGTCGCGGGAATTTCTCTTCGGGACGGACCCGATGGGCCGCGATATTTTCTCCATGATCTGGTACGGCGGGCGCATTTCGCTGACCATCGGCGTTCTGTCCACGCTGCTGTCCACAGCCATCGCCATTCTGTTCGGCACGGTCAGCGGCTGCGCGCCGGACTGGCTGGACCGTCTCCTGATGCGGCTGACCGAAATTCTGCTGAGCGTGCCGAACCTGCTGCTCGTCGTGCTGCTGCAGGCCATTCTGGGCACGGCAAATGTGCTCACGCTCTCGCTCGTCATCGGGCTGACGAGCTGGGCCAGCATCGCCAAGGTCGTTCGCACGGAGGTGCGCAGGCTGCGCAGCAGCGAATATGTGCTGGCCTCGCGCTGCATGGGCGGCGGCTTCTTCCACGTCCTGCGGCAGCACCTTGCGCCGAATTTCTTCTCGTCCATCTCGTTCATGGTCGTTATGAACATCCGCAGCGCCATCACGGCGGAATCGACGCTTAGCTTCCTCGGCATCGGCCTGCCGATCGAGGTCGTCTCGTGGGGCAGCATGCTTTCCCTGTCCGAAAAGGCTCTGCTCACGGACGCATGGTGGATCATCGTCATCCCCGGTGTGTTCCTTGTGGCAACGCTGCTGTGCATCACGGAGCTGGCCAACGCCATGCGCCGCTCGACCCGCGAACGCACGCTATAAAACAGAATTGGGACCATCGGCTGCCGCCGGTGGTCCCAATCGTTTTATTTCTGTTCCGGGAAGAGCCGCACAATGGCCTGCGCCGCCGCTGCCTGCTCGGCGCGCTTTTTGCTCGTGCCGGAGCCGGTACCGACCTCCCTGCCGTTGAGCAGGACGCGGACGTTGAACTCCTTGCAGTGGTCCGGGCCAGTCTCCGAGATGAGCTCATAGCTCAGCTGCTGCGATTTTTTGCGCTGCACGAGCTCCTGCAGCTCCGTCTTATAATCGTGGGTCTTTTCCGCCTCGGCGAGCTGCGGCAGGATGAGCCGCGTCACGATGTCGCTGGCCACGGCAAAGCCTCCGTCCAGATAGCTGGCAGCCACAACGGCCTCCATAACATCGCAGAGGATGCTCGGGCGGCGGCGGCCGCCGCTTTGATCCTCGCCGTTTCCGAGCAGCAGATGCTCGCCGAGCGAGAGACGCTCCGCCACGGCGGCAAGGCTCTTTTCGCAGACGAGCTCCGCGCGGATGCGCGTCAGATCGCCTTCGAGCTTTTTTGGGAAGGTCCGGTACAGATACTCCGCCGTCACGAAGCCGACAATGGAATCCCCAAGGAATTCCAGCCGCTCATAGCTGCGCAGCGGGTCCTGATAGATCTCGTTTGCACAGGAGGTGTGGGTCAGCGCCATGCGCAGAAGCTCCGGATCGCGGAACTTGTAGCCCAACGCCTTTTCCAGCTTATTCAGCATGTTCTTCCTCCCTGGGCAGGATCATCTGCCCGATATTGGCACGAATTTCCTCGCAGAAGCCGCTCTCGACCGCGCGGATGGCCTGCCGGATCGCGCCGCGGATGGCGGCGGCGTCGGACGAGCCGTGCGCCTTGATGACTGGTCGGCTGATGCCGATGACGATGGACCCGCCCGTTTCGCGGTAGTCCATGGTCTTGCGGATACCGTTGATGCCCTTTTTGCACAGCAGCGCGCCGAGCATCGTCAGCGGATTGCGGTAGAACATCTGCTTCATCATGCCGGACATGAACATGGCCGTGCCCTCCATGGTCTTGAGCAGGACGTTGCCGGAGAAGCCGTCCGCCACGATAACATCCGCCGCGCCGAACGGCACATCGCGCGCCTCGACATTGCCGACGAAGTGGATGGTCCCCTGCTCCGCGGCGCGCTTCAGAAGCTGATGGGCCTCGCGGTGGAGCGGGTCGCCCTTCGTATCCTCCGCGCCGTTGTTCAGAAGGCCCACACGCGGCGACTCAATGCCGAGCGCCTTCTGCGCGTAGAACGAGCCCATGCAGCCAAACTGGAGCAGGAATTCCGGCGTGCACTCGGCGTTCGCTCCAGCGTCGATCAGAATGGCATGCCCCTCCTTTGTCGGGAGGACCGGCGAGAACGCCGCGCGGCGGATACCGCGGATGCGCTTGACGAGCAGCGTGGCCGCCGTGAGCAGCGCGCCGGTATTGCCGGCCGAGATGAACGCATCACCGCCGCCCTGCGCCAGCATTCTTGCGCCCAGCACGAGCGAAGAGTTCGGATGCTGCTTCACGACCGCGGCGGGATCGCAGTGCATGTCCACCACATCCTCGGCATTGGCAAGCTCCACGCCGTCCGGGAGCGTATCCCAGCCCTGAGCCTTCATGCTGGCAAGGATATCCGCGCCGCGGCCGACCAGAACGATCTGCACGCCGAACTCCTTTGCCGCCTCCAGTGCACCGCGCACCACGGCATCCGGGGCGTTGTCGCCTCCCATTGCATCCAGAATGATTTTCATGCCTGTTCCCTCATTTCTCCATGGCCTCCAGGTGCGCAAGCGACCGGTTGGCAATGGCCAGATTCTTGTTTGCTTTTCCGCGCACCCGCTGCTCAAGCGGGGCGATGATGCCGAAATTCACATTCATCGGCTGGAACGATGCCACGGTACTGTCACTGACATAGTGCGCCAGTGCGCCGATGGCCGTCACGGTGCCGAAGTCCGGCACGGGTCTCCCCGCCAGCCGTGCCGCCATGCTGACGGCCGCTAGATAGCCGGAGGCGCACGACTCGACATAGCCCTCTACGCCCGTCATCTGCCCGGCAAAGGCGACCATGGGGTCGCGCCGGTCTGCGTAGCACGCGTCGAGCAGCTTCGGTGAATTCAGGAACGTGTTGCGGTGCATCACGCCGTAGCGGACGAATTCCGCATCGTGCAGCGCCGGGATCATGGAGAACACGCGCTTCTGCTCCGGAAAACGCAGGTGCGTCTGGAACCCGACGAGATTGTAGATGTTTCCGGCCGCATTGTCGCGCCGGAGCTGAACGACAGCATAGGGCTCGCGGCCCGTTGCCGGGTCCCGCAGGCCGACGGGCTTCAGGGGGCCGTAGCGCAGCGTGTCCTCGCCACGGCGGGCCATGACCTCGACCGGCATGCAGCCCTCAAAGACGTTTTTGTCCTCAAAGCCGTGCACCTCCGCTTCCTCGGCGGCGGCCAGCTCCCGGACGAAGGCCTGATATTCCTCGCGCGTCATGGCGCAGTTGATGTAATCCGCGCTCCCGCGGTCATAGCGGGAGGCGTACCACGCCTTCGTCATATCGATGGACTCCAGCGTGACGAGCGGCGCAGCCGCGTCAAAGAAATGCAGATAATCCGTCTGGCCGAAATAGCGGCCGATGGCCTCGCTCATGGCGTCGGACGTCAGGGGGCCTGTCGCGATGATGACCGGCCCCGCCGGGACCTCGGTCACCTCCTCGGAGATGGCCGTGATATTCGGGTGGCTGCGGATGCGCTCTGTCACCATACCGGAAAAGCCGTAGCGGTCGACGGCAAGGCAGCCGCCCGCCTCGACGCGTGTGGCGTCGGCGCACTGCAGGATGAGGCTCCCGAGCCGCCGCAGCTCCTCCTTGAGCAGGCCGACGGCATTTTCCAGCCGGTCGCCGCGCAGGGAGTTGGAGCAGACAAGCTCCGCAAAATCCGTGCAGTGGTGCGCAGGGGTCATTTTTACCGGCTTCATCTCGGACAGGCGGACGGCAAAGCCGCGCTCGGCAAGCTGCCATGCGGCCTCACTGCCCGCAAGTCCCGCGCCGATCACGCGTACTTCGGTCATGCTTCGCTCTCCGTTTTTGTCTTTTTGCGTGCAGCAGGCTTTTTCTCCGCCGCTTTTTTCGTGGTCTTCGCAGTTTTTGCGGCCTTGGCGGCCTTGGCCGTCTTCCCGGTCTTCGTCGTTTTGGCCGTTTTGGCGGGCTTCTTTTCGGTCTCCTCCGCAGCCGGGGCGATCTCCTCGGCATTCTCGACGGTGTCCGTCGTGGCCTTCGGCATGCGGCGCTTATAACCGCGCTTGTCCTCCGGCAGGAAGTCCGGGCACTTTTCGTTGATGCAGAACGGCTTCATCTGGCCGCGGCCGGATTTCTTGAACATCGTCTGCCCGCAGCTCGGGCAATCCTGCGCCGTGGGCACGTCCCACGTCATAAAGCCGCACTCCGCACCGCGCTCGCAGGCGTAGTAGACATAGCCCTTTTTTGACTTGCGCTTGAGCATCCCACTGCCGCAGCGCGGGCAGCGGCCCGGCATACGCTCAACGAGCGGCTTGGTATTCTTGCACTCCGGGAAGCCGGGGCAGGCCAGGAACCTGCCAAAGCGGCCGCTCTTGATGACCATTTTGCGCCCGCACAGCTCACAGACCTCATCGGTCTCTTCATCCGGCACCTTGATGCGCACACCGTCGAGAGCTTTCTCGGCATCCTCCATCTCGCGGTGGAAATCCTGATAGAAATCGCGCAGGACGGTCTTCCAGCCGACCTTTCCGGCCTCGACCTCGTCGAGCTGGTGCTCCATATTCGCCGTGAACTCGACATCGATGATGTCGCGGAAGCGCTCGATCATCAGCTCGGTCACGACACGGCCGAGCGGCGTCGGCCAGAGGCGCTTGTCCTTCTTGATGACGTACTCGCGGTCCTGGATTGTCGCGACGATCGACGCATAGGTCGACGGGCGGCCCACGCCGCGCTCCTCCATCGCCTTGACGAGCGTCGCTTCGGTGTAGCGCGCGGGCGGCTGGGTGAAATGCTGGGCCTTTTCCTGTTTTTCGGCAGTCAGGCGTTCGGAGCCGTCGAGATCGGGCAGCGAAGAGGAGCGCTCTTCGGCCTCGTCGTCGCGGCCCTCTTCATACACGGCGGTAAAGCCGGAGAATTTCAGGATCTGGTCGCTGGCGCGGAAGGCATGGCCCGCGCATCGCGCGTCGATCTGCACGGCGTCATAGCGTGCATCGGACATCTGGCAGGCGACGAAGCGGCTCCAGATCAGCTTGTACAGCCGGTACTGCTCGCGCGTCAGGTCTGCCTGAATGCTCTCGGGGTCGAGCCGGACATTGCTGGGGCGAATGGCCTCGTGCGCGTCCTGCGCGCCCTCCTTCTTGCGGAAATGGCGGGGCTGGCCGGGATAGTAGGCCGGGCCGTAGCGATCGGTGATAAAATCACGCGCAGCGGCCAGCGCCTCCTCGGACAGGCGCAGGGAGTCGGTACGCATATAGGTGATGAGGCCGACGGTGCCCTCGCCGCTGATGTCGACGCCCTCATAGAGCTGCTGCGCAACGGCCATCGTGCGGCGCGGCGTCATATTGAGCTTTCGGGAGGCCTCCTGCTGCAGCGTGGAGGTGATGAACGGCGGCGTCGGCGAGCGGCGCTTTTCCGTGCGCTTGATGCCCGCAATGGTGAATTCCTGCCCGGCGATGTCGCGCAGGACCTCGTCGGCCTCGGCCTCGCTGTGCAGCTCGCGCTTCTTTTCCTCGCCGTAATAGTGCGCCGTGAAGCTGCCCGGCTTGTTCAGGCAGCGCAGCAGCACGTCGATCGTCCAGTATTCCTTCGGCACGAAGGCCTCGATCTCCTGCTCGCGCTCCACGACAAGACGCGTGGCAACAGACTGCACGCGCCCGGCGGACAGGCCGCGGCGGATCTTCTTCCACAGCAGCGGGCTGAGCTGGTAGCCGACGATGCGGTCAAGGATCCGGCGGGCCTGCTGGGCGTCCACCAGATTATAATCGATGCCGCGCGGCTCCTGAATGCTGCGCGTCACAACGTTTTTTGTGATCTCGTTGAACGTCACGCGCTCCGTCTTGTCGTCCGGCAGCTCAAGCAGCTCCTTCAGATGCCACGAGATCGCCTCTCCCTCGCGGTCCGGGTCGGTCGCGAGGTAGATGTGCTTTGCAGCCTTGGATGCGCTGCGCAGCTCGGAGATGATCGCGGCCTTGCTGGCCAGTGGCTGATAGTCCGGTTCAAAATCGTGCTCCAGATCGACGCCCATCTTGCTCTTGGGCAGGTCGCGCAGGTGGCCCATGCAGGCCTCGACGCGATAATCCGGGCCGAGATATTTTCCAATGGTCTTTGCTTTAGACGGTGACTCGACGATCACCAGATTCGATCCCTTTGTCATGAAGGGAACCTCCATATATCCATTATCCTCCGGCGCGCTGATAGCGGTTGCCGGGAAGCTTTTTGGCCAGCCCCTTGATCTGGAGCATGGTCATGGCCGCAAGCAGGCGCTGCGGCGGAAGGCCCGTATGCTCCGTGAGAAGATCCGCAAGGATCGGCTCCGGCGTCAGGGCGGCATAGACCGCCGCTTCGTCGCCGGACAGGGCGGGCGGTGCTTTCTTTCTGTCACTATAAGGCCTTGCAGGCGGATTGTCAATGTCTTTTTTGTCGAGGGCTGGGGACTTTTCCGGTGAAGGCGCTGCCGGGCGGGCCGGTTTTGCCAGTCTCTCCGGCAGGGGCTGCGCAGGGACGGCCGCTGCGTAATGCGACCCAAAGCGCTGCTCCATCACCTCGCGGCGGCGACCGTCCGCCAGCTTGCCCGGGAACAGGTGCGTGTATTCCTGCAGCAGCTCCCAGCCGTTTTCGGGCATGAGCGCACCCTCGCGCAGCAGGCGATTCGTCCCCTCGCACGAGGCGACGCCGAGATTGCCGGGAATGGCAAATACGTCCCTGCCCTGCTCCAGCGCCAGCCGCGCCGTGATGAGCGCACCGCTCTGCGCCGAGGCCTCGACCACGAGAACGCCAACGGAAAGGCCGCTCAGAATACGGTTGCGCACCGGGAAATTGCCGCGCATCGGGCTTGTCCCCGGCGGGTATTCGCTCAGGAGGCAGCCTCTCGACGCGATCTGCGCAAACAGCTGGCCGTTTTCCGGTGGATAGGCGATGTCGAGCCCGCAGGCCAGCACACAAACGACCGGCTCCGGCAGGTCCATCGCGCTCTGCAGCGCCATGGTATCGATGCCGCGTGCACCGCCGGACATCACAAGCCCGCCGCTTGCAGCAATCAGGCGGGAGAACTGCTTGGCGTGCAGCAGGCCATAAGCGCTGCACCGGCGTGAGCCGACAACGGCGATCGCGGCCTCGTGGTCAAAATCCGGCAGGCGGCCCTGATAATACAAAAGCGCAGGCGGGTCTGCAATGTTGCGCAGCCGCTCGGGATAGGCAGGCTCCGCATAGGTCAGAAGGCGGATGTCAAAACGGTCACACTGCGCCAGAATACGCTCCGCGCCGTCCAGCGTTTTGTCGAGCAGCGGCTCGAGCCAGCTCCGCCGCAGGCCTTCCTCCGCCTGCAGCGCGGCCCGGTCCATGGCATAAATGCGCTCTGCCGTGCCGAACCGGCGCAGCAGCTCCGCGCGGCCCCGGACCCCGATGCCGCTTCGCGTTGCCAGCCAAACCCAGTGCTTCTGCATCTGCGCGCCCCCCTTCCGTGTTCTCCCGCGCTACGGCCGCATCTGCCACAGCACGATCGCCGCCGCGACGGCCGCATTGAGCGACTCGCAGCGCGGCTGCATGGGAATGATGATCTGCCGGTCCGAGGCGGCGAGCAGCTCCGGGCAAATGCCCTGCCCCTCGCTGCCGATGACGACAAGATGGCGCTTCAGATCGACCTCGCGCAGATCGCACGCCGTGTCGGACAGCGCCGTCGCCGCAATGGGGATCCCGGCGGCATGGCAGACACGGAGGACGTCCTCCATCGGTGCGCTCTGCGGCGGACGGCGGAACACCGCGCCCATGGAGGCGCGCACCGTCTTTTCGGAAAACGGATCGGCGCAGCCGTTCGTCAGCAGGACCGGCAGGTCGAAGGCGTCGGCCGTGCGCAGGATCGTGCCGAGGTTTCCGGGGTCCTGGATGCGGTCGAGCAGGAGCATGCCGGGCTGCACCCGGAGCGCGCCCTCCTGCGGCAGGCGCAGGGAGAATAAAACGCCCTGCGGCGTGCGCATACTCGAAACGCTCTGCATCAACGACGCAGGGACCTCGACCAGACGTGCCGACGATGGGAGTGCCGGGCAGCGCTCCGGCTCGCTCGTCAAAACGGCCGTCACCTCGGGATACCACTTGAGTGCCTCCTCCAGAAGCTTCCAGCCGTCCGCCACAAATTCGCCGCAGCTCTCGCGATAGGCGCGCGAGGTCTGCAGCTTCCGCATGTGCTGCACGAGCGGATTGTGACTGCTTGTGATACGCTCCATTCGGGAGGCCCTCCTCTGGTTTGATTTCTATATTAAATAGTATAGCACATCACTTTTCGGAAATCAATGCATGTTTTCCCGCCGCATCGTGCGGCCAGTTGCGCCAAAATGCGACATATGCTATAATGCCTGCAGACACGATATTCCGGGAGACGATCGGCAGCGGCAGCAGCGCAACGATTATGGATTTCATCTATGATAATCAGGGGCTGCCGTTCGCCTTGAATTATTCCACCAACAACGGCAGCAGCTTTACCACCTATTATTATGTCTTGAACCTGCAAGGCGATGTGGTCAAGTTGGTCGATGGCGGCGGCACGTCTGTGGCTTCCTATGCCTATGACGCATGGGGCAAAATCCTTTCAAGCTCCGGCTCCAAGGCAGAAATCAACCCTCTGCGCTACCGTGGGTACTACTACGACACCGAGACAGGGTTCTATTACCTCCAATCCCGTTATTACGACCCGGTAACACATCGGTTCATCAACGCCGACAGCTACTCCAGCACAGGCCAAGGAATTATTGGCTATAATATGTTTGCATATTGCAATAATAGCCCAGTTATTCAAGCCGATCATACCGGGGAGTTTGGCCTATTAACACTGGTCAGCGCTGTGGTAAGTGCAGCTGTTAATGTTGCTACAACATATATTGCAGCCAAAGCAACAGGCCAAGAATATACTCTTACCGATGCACTTGTATCGGCTGCAATAGGAGCAGTAAATGCAATTCCGGGCGCTGGGCCTTTTATTGCAGGTGGAATTTCGGGCGCATACTCTGCATATACGGCGGTTAAAAATGGAGCTACTGCTGGTGAGGCTGCGCTATGCTTCGCAGTATCCGCTACTGCAACCACGGCAAGCATTGGAAATTTGGCAAATCTCGGGACTGAGTCTGCTTTACGCATTGCAGCAACTGCAAGTGCAGACTTAGTATTCGGAACAGGGTATAATTGCATAGCTGCAACAACAAACAAGGCCGTATCTGTGAAGGCTGAAGAAAGGAAAGCATCAGGCACACAAACAACCAGTACGACTCGTTCTCGTAACACGCAAAAACGCGGAAACAAACGTACAGGGTATACCATGTGCTTGTACTGACGGTGAATACATGATAATAAAATCCGACAAAGGGAATATAGTTTTTATTATATTTTCCTATATACTGTTATCACTCATCGGGGGACTTTTTGTTTCTGAGAACAATGGCCTAACCAGCGCAGTCTGCATGGGGCTGCTTGTTTGGATTATAGGATCCATCTTCTGCATAAGGTGGTATATTGCTGTTTTTCGTAAAATTGCAATAGGTTCAAGCGGTGTAACTATCTCATTATTTCACAAAATCAAATTTTATCCCTGGGATTCCATGTCAATATATTACGAATCATATCAAAATCAGCTGGGCCTGCGCCTACAGTATAAGGGCACCGTAATACTTTCTCCACGCAGGTTTAAAAAACCGAAGCATATTTCGCCTCTTATGTACTGCATTGTATTCCATCCGTATTCATTTACATTTATTAACTTTTATGAGGAGTCAATAATGAAAGATGCTCCAAATGTATATCCTGTTAAAAAGCAAGAGTTTCTTTCAAAAATGGCTGCCCTAGGTATTATTGACTCCAACTCTTTCCTATCTGCCTAGCAAAAAGTTAAAGCAATATCTATTTAACATTGGACGGCTGCAAGGCATCTGCGACACAATCGCTGCCTTATCATTTTACAAAAGATGCAGTGTGCGGTATAATGCCTTGCAGCCATGCTTTGCTTGCATTCACAACTAATAGCTCAAAATCTTTTTGAACTTCCTCACTTGGTGGCAAGTGTGCTGTCAGCTACCGAATAAAAAGTGGAAAGAGCAAAATCAAGGAGGTATCAACTCAAATGAAAGACGTAATCAAAACATTTGTTCAAATCGTACACATTTTGTCGTTTGGGGGTCTGTTGCTTTGTGGGGCGCTTGGAGTTGTATATGAAATCATTGGACCTGCCAAATATGAACAATTACTGTCTTCGTTTGGTATCTCTAATGGATTTGAACGCACTTGGCTTTGGGCTGTGATGATGTTGATTTTGTTACTCTCTACCCACTTTATTAAAGCAAAATTATTATCTAAATAACAACCGGAAGCTGGAAAGGCGCCGGGCAGGCTGCACTGGAAGGCATGGGCGACGGCGCTCTTACCGGCGCAATCACCGGCGCAATACAAGGCGGCATGAGCGGCTATTCCGGTTATTTGAAAAATGGCGCATGCTTTGTTGCCGGAACGACTGTTGCTACCGCAACGGGTCTTGTCGCAATTGAAAAAATCAGAGCGGGGGACCTTGTTTGGGCGTGGGATGAAGAAACCGGGGACGTTGCGCTCAAGCCGGTCGTCGAAACCTATATCAACGAGACGACCGAGCTGACGCACATATTCGTCAAAGGCGAGGAAATTGTTGCTACGCCGACGCACCCGTTCTATTGCCCGGTCAAGGGCTGGACGGATGCGGCGCACCTCCGCGCGGGTGACATTCTCGTCCTTTTCAACGGCGAATATGCCGTCGTTGAAAAGGTGCAGCATGAGCTGCTGGAGAACCCGGTCAAGGTCTATAATTTCCAAGTTGCAGATTATCACACCTATTATGTATCCGATAATGGGGTGCTGGTGCATAATAGTTGTGTGAAACAGCCCGGTACCTATGAAATCAGTACTTCAAATGATCAGGTATATGTGGGTAAGGGTTCGGCGTCTCGAATGAACGCATCTATACGACGCCTTGAACGAAAGGGATACGAAGTTATAGACGCCGTTTGGCAGCCATCAAGGAACAATGCAACTGCCTTTGTGGATGAATATATGAAAATGGCAAAATACAACTTCGATTTTGGAGGAAAGTTAATTAACAAAATAATGAGTCCTGGGTTTAAAATCTTTAATTCATGGTTGTAAAGGGGTGGTGATATTTGCGACATTCCAATGAATTTATGAATAAAAGCAGGTTAGATTTTATTGAGATTGGCAGCTATGACGAAGAAGAGCTTGCAAAACTTGGCTCGCTTCCCTTTCGCAATGTATCTGTTGAACTGGATGCTTTGCAATGCTTGCGCTTTTTTCCTTGTGTAGAGAATCTAATTCTGCGTCCTGGTGAAATAAGCGAGGAAGGTTTGGGATACCTAAGGGGATTGCGTATCATATCCTTAAAGTTGGACTACTACTCAGACTGCATTGACTTGTATGCGATTGACTTAGCGCAATTCCCCGATTTGCAATTTCTATTTTCACGAACGCAATACAATTTTTACAACATAGCTATGTGTCAATCGCTTTGCACTCTCGTTGTGCAGGAATGGCTTGGTAACGATTTGACATACCTTGTTGGGAGTAGTCTCCGAGCCTTATGTATATTTAATGGGAAACTACAACGCGTTGAGGGAATACAGGCGATACCTCAGATCATATCACTCTCGATTGCGAACCAACGTAGACTGTCGGATGTTCATTACCTTAATTTATGTTGTGGTTTGGAAAGCCTTGCTATTGAAAAGTGCAACCGTATTCATGTTTCACAAATTCCACCGTTACCAAACTTGCGTTATTTAGAGCTGATTGGCAGTCAAACAGCAGATGACCTATCTTTTTTGGAGAATTATCCGCGCTTGGAGTATTTGTTGTTAGGTATACTTGTTATCAATGGAAATATGCAAGTATTATCAAAATTAAAGCATTGTGCGACTATGTCAGATTGTAAGCACTATTCTATTAAAAACACTGACTTGCCCAAAGCGCAACACAGATTTCACTCACATAGCATTCCTCAATGGTTGGAAATATTACCACAAGCTTTTTAAGCATATAACACTGCGGTTAGCTCTAAGTGTTGGTAATGATCTAGCAATTCTTAGATATATCCATATTCCCAGAGGGTGCTTCTTGCGCCCTTTGGGAGGTATATCCTTCCTTACTGTGTTAGGGTATGAGATGAGAAGGCTGAAATAGGTTGTTGAAACCTATATCAACGAGACAACCGAGTTGACGCACATTTTCGTGGGCAGCGAGGAAATTGTCTATAGTTTGGTATTCAAACTTTTTAATTCCCCAGCCCTTGGGTTTCGCACAATTAGAGTGTCCACTTTATGGGGTACATTTTAACGAATATCTCTATCTTTCAACGAATCCCCTAAAAATTCAACGAATACCCATAAATTTAACGCTTACTTTGGCCAAAGTCACCACAAATACCGTAAAACGCACAAACCCCCGCCGCAGAATTGTTCTGCAGCGGGGTTCGCTTATGTGCCGAAACAGCCGAAAAGCCTTGATTTCAAGCGGTTTTCGGGCATAGAAAAAGTCCGCCGTAATTCTATCAAAATTACGGTGGACTTATGGCAAATGACTCTAATTTTGACAGAAACCGTGTAAAGGGGTGAAACTTCGGTTCGGAGGGGACAGTTCTCAATTTGAGAGGAGTGCATTGATTCTCCTTTTAGGCGGCGCATTTTCCTACTCTGTTACACCTCTTTGAATTTGAAATTAAGACAGATAGCCCTCTCTTGCCTTCACGCCGAAATGGGCCTCCAACTGGTGCATCTGGTCATCGGTAATGGTATTGACCAGCGGCAGATGGGCGATCTTCATGTAAATCTCTGCCGCCTTTTCGGCGGTCTCGATGAGGCCGAACGTCTCGTCGAGGTCTTTTCCCGCGCCGTAGATGCCATGCTGCGCCCAGACAACAAGCCGGGCGGTGCGCATCTTCTCAGCGGTGGCCTCACCGATCTCGTTCGTGCCGCAGAGCATCCACGGCAGAACGTTCACGCCGTCCGGAAAGACGACGATGCACTCCGTGCACATCTGCCAGAGCGTGCGGGTGAACTGCTTTTCATTGAGCATGTGGACATAGGTCATGGCCAGCAGATTCGCCGGGTGACAGTGCATGACCACACGGTTCTGTGGATCCACCTTCAAACGCTCGGCGTGGCTCATCATGTGTGCCGGAAATTCGGACGTGAATTTCCCGCCGTCCGCAAAGCCCCACAGAAGCTGCGCCGTCTCGCCGCCGTCCGTCAGACGCACGAGGCCGAGATTGATCTCCGGCGCATACTGGACATTCTTGAAATACTTGCCCGTGCCGGTGACGAGGAAGTACTTGCCGTCCAGCTCTGGACAGGAAAAGCCCGTGGGAATCTCCCGCAGAACCGCGCCGTCCACATAATCGTTGACCTGCGATTCCTCCAGCAGCAGGCTCACATTTCCGCCGTTGCGCTCGTCCCAGCCGTGGTCGTACATATTGGTTACGGTGCGGATCATCTCCACCATCCACGGGGCTGTCAGAATATTTTTCATGCTCTCGCCTCCAGAACGTTCTTTTCATACGCCCACACCAGCGGCAGCCACGCGCCGTCCTCCGGCACGCCGCAGCGGCGGCAATACTCTGCCCAGACCTCGCCGAAGGGCATGGTCTTCAGTTCCTCCTGCCGAACGAGCAGATCGGTAAAATTACCCGCGTTCTGTTCAGCCGTCATATCCGGCGTCAGCAGGGCGTTCAGCAGGGCCTTCTGCACATTGCGGAAGCCCGTGACCCACGCGGCGATGCGGTTGACAGAGGCATCGAAGTAATCCAGTGCCAGATACACCCGGCCGTCCAAGCCGCCGCAGCGGACGATCTCCTTGCAGAGCTCCTTCGTTTCGTCATCGAACAGCACCACATGATCGCTGTCCCAGCGCACCGGGCGGGTGATGTGCAGGGCGATCTCCGGGAAGAAGGTCAGCAGTGCCGGGATTTTGTCGCTGACCACCTCGGTGGGGTGATAGTGGCCGTTGTCCATCAGGGGGATGCACTTATCCCGATTCATGGCGGCGTAGCTCAGGGCAAATTCCGCGCTGCCCACGGTATAGCTCTCCACGCCGATGCCGAAAACCTTGCTTTCGATGCATGGCTTGACCTTGGTAAAGTCAAATGGCTCCGAGAGAATTTCGTCGATAGACTGCTTGTAGCGCAGCCGGGGGCCCAGCCGGTCGGCGGGAATGTCCTTGAAGCCGTCGCCCGTCCAGATGTTCATGGTACAGATCTGCCCCAACTCCTCCGCCAGATACTGCGAGATGCGCACGCAGGCCCTGCCGTGCTCGATCCAGAAGCGGCGGGTTTCCTCGTTGGGGGAACTGAGCGTCAGCGGATCACACTTAGGGTGGGAGAAGAACGTCGGGTTGAAGTCCGCGCCGAGGCCGTGCTTTTTGCAGAAGTCCACCCACGGTGCAAAATGCTTCGGCTCCAACTTATCGCGGTCGACCCACTCGCCCTCGGCAAAAATAGCATAGCTGGCGTGGAGATTCAGCTTCTTCGTGCCGGGGCACAGCTTCAGCACTTCCGCGATGTCCGCCATCAGCTCCTGCGGGGTCCTCGCGCGGCCGGGATAGCTGCCGGTGGTCTGGATACCGCCGGTAAGGGGCTTGGTGGGGTCGGTGTCGAAACCGCGCACATCATCGCCCTGCCAGCAGTGCAGAGACAGCGGCACGGTTTTCAGCTTTGTAAGCGCCGCTTCGGTATCCACACCGAGGGCGGCGTATTTTTCTTTTGCTTCCGTATAGCTCATAGGTCTGCCTCCATTTGTATTTTCAGATTTCCCAGCGCCGTCGCCTCAATGGGCAGGGCAATGACCCGCTTGCCGGTGGCCTGTGCCGTCAGGCGGTTTAGCAAGTCGTTTTTCGCGCCGCCGCCCACGATGTACAGCTTGTCGTATTGCTTTCCAGTGTTTCGCTCCAGCTCTGCAAGGGCTTTCGCATAGCTCTCTGCAAGGCTGCGATAGGCGCAGCGGAAATAGTCGCCGATGCTGATGAGCTTTCCGCCGGTCGCCGTGTCAAAGGCGGCCTTCATACTCTTGGGAGCCAGAAATTCCGGGGCGTTGGCGTCGATGAGGGCATCGCAGCGGCTCTCCTTTGCGGCGTTCACGATCTCCGCAAAGCCCAGCCCGCTGCAAAGCTCCTTTTGCAGCTCGTTGACCAGCCACATGCCCATGATGTTCTTCTGATAGCGGTTATAGCCCACGCCGCCCTCGTTGGAGTAATTGGCGGCACGGCTGGCAGTATTTGTAATGGGCTTCGGCGTTTTGACGCCCAAGAGCGACCATGTGCCGGACGAAATATAGGGCGCGTTTTCCACCATGGGGATACCCTCCACCGCTGAGGCTGTGTCGTGGGTGGCGCAGAGGACGCACTTTATCCCCTCATACTCGCCCAGCACCGTCCCCGGCTTTTGGAGTTTGGGGAAGATGGGCGGCAGGCCGAGCGCTGAAATAATCTCCGGGTCAAATTTGCCCGTTTCTGCGTTTACCATGCCGGTGGTAGTGGCGTTGGTGTACTCCCTGGACTTCACACCGCAGAGCTTCCAGAGGAGATACTCCGGGATCATCAGAAAATCCGTCACGCCCTCCAGCCGCCCCGCCAGCTGACCGGCATAGAGCTGGTAGATGCTGTTGAAGGGCTGGAACTGGCAGCCGGTTTTGGCGTACAGCTCCGCAAACGGCAGAATTTCGTGAACCTTGGGAATGGCCGCCTCCGTGCGGCTGTCGCGGTAGGCATAGACGGGACGGACTTCTTCCTCGCCCCGCAGCAGCACATAGTCCACGGCCCAGGTATCGACAGACAGGCTGACGATCTCCGGGAACTCGGCCTTCGTCGCCGCGATGCCCGCCTTCACATGGGAAAGCAGCGCATCCACGTCCCAGACGAGATGGCCGTTCTGCTCCTGTACGCCGTTGGGGAAGCGGTAGACCTCTTTTGCTTTGATCTCACCGGCCTCCCGCCAGCCCACAATGTGCCGGCCGGAGGACGCGCCGATGTCGATTGCAAGGTAATATCGTTTCATTTCCATTCATACCGATGCTGTCCGGCTCCGACGGTCCGGCCCGTTCCGTCCGGCAGGAGGATCTCCGCAGTTGTGTTCGCAGGGATGCCCACGGTCAGCCGATAGCCGTTCTCCGTCCGCTCCCAGCTTGTCGTAACGTTTCCACAAATGCTCCAATAACTAGCCCGTGCGAAGGTGATGTCCCCGCCGGGCTTCGGTGCAATTGTAACATGTTTTTCTCCGGTGATCCGGATACCGCACATCGTGTTCATCAGCCACTCGCAGACCGCGCCTTTGGAATAGTGGTTCAGCGAGGCGATCCATTTGTCCTTCTGGTTGCCCTCCCAGGCCTCCCAGATCGTTGTTGCGCCGGACTTCGGCATAAAGAGCCAGCCGGGCATTTCCTCGTTTTCCAGCAGACGGTAGGCATAGCTGATATCCAGCCCCGCCAGAACGTCCAGGATCATCGGCGTGGAGAGGAAGCCGGTCCCGAGACGCCAGCCATAGTGGTCCAGCGCGGCAATGAGGCGCTTTCTGGCAAAGGCCTCCTGCTCCGGCGTCAACAGCCCCATATACAAGGGCCGGACGAGCTTGGCCTGCCGGTCGGTATCCAGCGAGTAGCCGTCCTTCGTAACGAGTTCCTGATAGGCGCGTTTCGCACCCTCGCTGTATTCCCGGATGCGCGCCAGCTGCGGCGTTTCCGGCTTGCCGAGAATCGAGGCGATCTCCAGCACACGCTTGAGCGTAAAATATGTATAGGCCGTGGATTCCTCCGGGTGCGGAATGAAAAAGTCGATCCCGTGGAAGGCCATGACGTCATTCGGCTCGGCCCACTCGCCGTAGGACTTGCCACAGTTAACAGCATACTTTCGATTTTTGTGAGCAAGATGCATGGGCTTGGCGAAGATCCCGCCCCATTTCCCCGCGCGGCGGATCATAAAGTCCGCATAGCGCAGCATGTTGTCGTAATACGCACGCAGCAGGCGGTCGTCGCCGTATTTCTGATAGAAATAGTACGGGATATAGACACCTGCGCACGCCCAGCCGACGGAGCCGTTCATTTTGTTGATGCTCGGCGACTCGTTTGCAAACGGCGCGATCTGCGGCAGGCGGCCGCTGCGCCACTGGCGGTCAAAAATGTCGCGCACATGCTTGCGGGCAAAGGCCGCATAGTCCGTGAGATAGGACGCCGTGTTGAAGAAGACCTGACTGTCGCCCGTCCAGCCCATGCGCTCACGCGTCGGGCAGTCCGTCGGCACGTCGGTGGAGTTGCTCTTCAGGGACCACAGAGTGTTGTGGTAAAATTGGTTGATCAGGCGATTGGAGCACTCGAATTTTGAAGTTTCCTCAAAGGCGCTGTACACAGCAACAGCCGTAAAGTCCTCTGTCCGGAATTCGACGTCCGTGTCGACCTGCGCATACTGGAAGCCGCCGTAATAGAATTTCGGCGTGTATTCGTTCACGCCCTCCCTGCAGGTGTAATCCAGCTCCTGCAGCGGTGAGGGTCTTCCTTTGGTAATGCACTGGATGTTCCGGAGCGTCAGTTCGCCGCTGTCATCGAGCGTTTCGCCCATCGTGATGTGGACTCGCTGGCCCTTGTGTGCCGTCACACGGAAGGACACATAGCCCGAAAGATTCTGCGCATATTTGAGGACAGTCTTGCCGGACGGCGTTGTGATCCGTTCGACCGGGGCAAAGCGCTCGCGCTCGAGGACCGGTACGTTGTCGGATGCCGTCAGAGGCGCATGCTCCTCCACGACGCGGACACTGCCGGAATAGGAGGGCTCGCGATTTGCATCCACGATCTCGCCGTCCTTGAGGTCGGCAAAGCGGATGGGGCCGTCATTGCTCCACGCCCAGCTCCCGTCGCTGCAGACGGTCTGCGTCGTTCCGTCCGCCAGCGTCAGCTCCAGCTGCGCCAGCAGCTTTGTCTGCGTGCCGAAGGTGTTCGTCTGCCCTGCGCCGCCGTTGGAGCCGCGGTACCAGCCGTCCGCCAGCTCGACGGTCATGGCGTTTTCGCCGCCCCGCAGCAGGTCCGTCACATCGTAGACCTGATACTGGATGCGCTTGCGGTAGTCCGTGGAGCCGGGCGTCAGCAGCGCGTCCCCGACGCGCCGGCCGTTGAGCCGCGCCTCATACAGGCCGCAGGCCGTAAGATACAGCCGGGCCTTTTGAACCTGTCCCGCGGAAAACACCTTGCGGAAGCAATCCACCGGGTAGCGCTGCTTTTTACGGACGGGATAGTCCCCCGCGATCCACAGGGCGCTCCAGTCCGAAGCATTCAGAAGCCCCATTTCGAAAAAGGCCTCGCTCGACCACGCGCCGGGATCGTCGTTCTCATCCCAGAGCCGCACGCGCCAGCTGACGCGCTGCCGGGAAGCAAGCGCGTTTGGATAATCCGCGTGCATGGAGCCGGAGGGCACCTTCCCGCTGTCCCATACCGTACGGCCGTCCGTCGCTGCAAGGATCTGGAATGCGCTCTGCGTGATCCCGTCCTCACAAGTCCAGAACAGCCGCGGATGCGGAATATCAATGCCCAAAGGGTCCTGCAGATATTCCGTTTTTAATCGTACTGCTTTCATGGTTCACTCTCCTGTTTTCAGCGAGCAGAAATCGCTGCCGGTCTTGCCGGTATCCTTGTGCTCTGAAACAGAGTATCGGCCCGCCGCGGCAAACGCTGCGCAGGCCGCGCCTTTGTTCATCACTTTAATTCATTATAGAGAGCCGTCCGGAATTTGTCAATTGGTTTTGACAGCATTTTCCGCCGCCCAATTTTCAGAAGAACGGCCGGAAATTCCCTGACAGACTTCCGGCATATTCGATCTTTTTCGGGCAATGCTATGACTGCGGTACCCAAAATCACATTTCAAGGAGATGTACGCAATGAAAAATACGAACCAGATCAATATCCCGGAAGCTCGCGAGGCCATGGACAAGTTCAAGATGGAAGCCGCCAACGAAGTCGGCGTCAACCTGAAGCAGGGCTACAACGGTCACCTGACCTCCCGTGAGGCCGGCTCCGTCGGCGGCCAGATGGTCAAGAACGTGTGCCCCATACGAACCGCGAGATTTACAAGAAACAACCGGATCATGGAAGGGCATATGCAGGCAGTACGGTACATAGTGCGGATCAGCGTATAAGAAAGTCAGCACGGGCAAGTGGAAAGTCATCCGCTGTCCGTGCTGACTCTTTAGATTGACCTACAGTTCTTCTGTCTTGAACGTTGTATACCCCTCGTAATAATAGCTGTGGTCGATGCCCTTCATAAAGACCTCACGGCTATTCACGTCATCCGTCAGCGCGGCTTTCAGCAGCACCTTGATCTCCACGTCCTTAATCGGGCTGCGCTCCATGGCAAGCAAATAGTCCTCCTTATCGACCTTGCTCCAATCCACGACCTGAGCGATTCTGTTTTTCAGCATCAAATCGAGCCAAATGCGCATACTGCGCCCATTGCCCTCGCGGAACGGGTGGGCGACGTTCATTTCCACATACTTTTCGATGATTTCATCGAATGTACTCTGCGGCATTTTCTCGATGTTGGCCAGCGCCGCTTCCAGATACATGAGCGACGCGAAGCGGAAATTGCCTTTCGCCAAATTTACAGTGCGAAGCTCACCCGCAAAGTCATAAATGTCATCAAAAAGGTACTTATGAATTGCCTTGAGCGACGCGAACATGCCGACAGGCAGCTTGTCCAGCGTGCCGCTTTCAAACAGCCACACGGCCTTTTTCTTGCTGATCCGTTCCTCCTCCCGCGCAAGGTCGGCAGAACTCGTCAGTCCCAATTTATTTTCCAGTGCCATTTTGCACCTCCAAATTATTTCTGATTATAAATCTCTTGTACTCCGTTGGTGTCCATTCTATCATACCTTCGCCCATTTTCCTGAACTATTTCAACTGGAAATCGTTGTATATAGGCATTTCCAGCAATGTCTTCATAGCACACGATGAAAACATATTCTCCTTTAATTTCTTCAAACGCTTTTTCGGAAAATATATGAATATAGAATCGTTCATTTTGTCTTAGAATCATTTCTGTTTTGAAAAAACGCTTACCAGTAGTACAGGAAAAACAGACTCGCAGTTTCTTTGCAGGACCGTTTCCAATATTCTCTATCGTAAAAGGAATACTAACATATTCTGAGCCTCGCAAGTACATCTTTCCGTCTTTTGCTGCTCTAATCCACAAAACATCTGTACCCTTTGCTTTTTTCGCCTCATCTTCATGCAATGATTCAGTTGCTCTGATTTTACCTGTCCCATCTATCACAAAGAACAGGTGATTTTGTGCTTTCCCAGTCAAGCTGTCCTCGATAATTGGATCATTTCCCATCGAATCATAGTCCTCAAGTCCCATTCCCTCTGAAAACGGGTCTGGTTGCCGAACGTTAATAACATTGATGGCTATGTATGGAAGAATTCGATTTTTTGCATCATCCCGATAGTTTTTATTTGCTATGTATACAGTAAAATAAACGCCAACGATACCAATGCCCGCAGCAACAATTGTTCCGTAATAAGAGAGTAGGTCAGCTGCATTCCACACCGTTATGTATCCATCATTTTTCTTGTAGCATTCGTTAATTATGAATGGAACCCCGACAACAAGAATAATTGCAGAAAGTGTTCCAATCAATAACCATCTTCCCCTCGACTTATTCATCTCGACCTCTCTATTTCAGTTAAACTCGCATGTTCTCCCTATAGTAAGCTAATCACTTCAATCTATACGTTTTCTCCGCCCCTCTGCCGACGACCTTGATCAGCCCTTCCTCGTTCATCTGGCGGGTCAGCAGATAGGCTCTGGTCTTTTTGATATGCAGCAGCTCCTGCAACTCCTCGTCGCGCATTTCACCGTATTCCTTGAGGTAGTCCAGAACGATTTTCATCTGCGGCGTAATGACCGGCGCGGCGGGCTTTGATTCCGCCGCAATTTCTGTGCCCGCAGAAACGGCGTTCATGTTCGGCAGCACGATTCTAAATGCATTTGTCGTTGCCTCGATGCTGGGCTGGACGGGGCAGCTTGCGTAGAGCTTGAAAATGCGGCGGATGCCGG